>Ga0335078_10002835_pt1 | contig 26140 bp, 23 predicted proteins | sample Lox_Sample_32_FD_206711 | JGI IMG/M metagenome (GOLD analysis project Ga0335078, IMG submission 206711) | Soil microbial communities from Loxahatchee National Wildlife Refuge, Florida, United States - Lox_Sample_3.2 | ecosystem: Environmental > Terrestrial > Soil > Wetlands | place: USA... | reverse complement strand
AACGTGCCGCCGGCCTGCTGGATATACAGCGCGTTGGACTTCACCGCGGACCCGCGGTCGGCCCCCACGCTGCAGAACATGTCCTCCCGCCCGTCGGCGTTGAAATCGGCGGCCTGGCAGTCGTGCCGGTCGGTGATGGACTTGAAGTAGCTCACATCGGCCGGGCTGAACGTGCCGTTCTTGTTGTTGAGCCACAGGTTGGCCGGATGCCAGTGGCGGGCGACGAAGATATCCGGCCAGCCATCGCCGTTGAAGTCGGCGACGGCCGCGCTGAAGGTCCAGTCGACCACGCCGCCGATGCCCGCCGCCTTCGCCTGGTCGGTGATGGTCACCGGGACGGGGGTGGTCGCCGGGGGCGTCTTCGGCGGCGGGCTGGGCGCGGGGCCGACGCCCGGGACGGCCGGCACTGGGGGAACGGGCGCAGGGCTCCGGCTGGCCAGCGAGACGGGCCCGGTGGCGCAGCTCGCCTGCTCGATGAGCGGGTTCGGGCCCTGCCGGCCCACCAGGGCGATCGACGACCCCGCCGGGCCGGCCGCCAGGCCGATGATCTCGTCGCCTGCGGTGGGGGCGTCGGCCGAGACCATCGTCGTCCACGCCGTCCCGTTGAAATGCTCCACGAGCGTCTGGTTGAGCTGCGCGCTGGCGTTGTAATAGGTGCCGGCCGCCCACACGTTGCCGGGCGAGATCGCGGTGACCTTGCGCAGCGCCCCGGCGCCCGGGACCGGCGAGTCGCTCCAGGTGCTGCCGTTCCAGTGCAGCGCCAGCGGCCGCTCGGCGCTGCCATCGTTGTAGTAGCCCACGGCCCACACATCGCTGGCCGTCCGCACGTCAACCGCGGTCAGGACGGTCTCGACCTTGCCCGGCGACGGCACGCCGCCGGCCCCGCTCACCGAGACCCAGGCCGGCGACGGCTTGGTCGTGTCATAGCGCAGCACGAGCGGCCTGAGGCCGGTGGAGCTCATCCGGTAGCCGACGGCCCACAACCCGGTCGCCTGGGTCCCGGCGACGGCCGTGAGCGTGTTGTCCGTCGCGGCGGTCCCGTCGTTGGGGCTGGCGACCTGGGTCAGCGCCCCGCCGGCCGAGGCGTGCTCGATCAGCGTGCGCCGCGTCCCGTTCGCGGTGAGCTGGAAGCCGACCGCCCACCCGCTCCCGCCCGCCAGCGTGTCCACCCCGGTGAACAGCGCGTCGCCGGCAAACTGCCCGGACGACACCACCGACCAGCTCGATCCGTTCCAGCGCAGCGCCAGCGGCTGATACGGCCCGGCCTGCGCGTAGCCGACCGCCCAGCCCGCGCCGGGGATCACGGAAACGCCGTTGAGGGAGTCATTCCCGCTGCCCTGATCCGGGGACGGGACGACCGACCATGCCGACCCGTTGAATCGCTCGATCAGCGTGCGGTTCGCGTTCCCCGCGGAACTGAGGCTGCCCACCGCCCACAATTGACTAGCGGATACGTAGGAAAGATTGGTGAGCTCGCCTTCGCCGGCCGGCGCCCCGGTCTGGCGGTTCAGCGCACCGCAGGTCGCGGCATCAGCGCGGCCAAGACCGACACTGAGCAGCGCCGACGGCACCGCCGCGAGCACCAGCAACGCCGTGGCCAGCCTGACCGCTGATCCGGTTCGCCGCATTGCCTGCCACCTCCCGGCGGATTACCGTCACCCCCGACAGCAGGACGATTATCCGGCCCCGCTGGTTGACAGAGCCACAGACCCGCGGTCACCAATGAGTAACGTCGCGGCAAAGGAGCCGTTATCCGGCGCTATCCGCTGAATGGCTATCCCCGGCCCGATATGGTGCCCGCCCGACCGCGCGGTCGCCCGCCTGGCCGAAGCCGCGTAGCGCGTGGCGCGCGCCGGGCCACAGGGCTACCCTGGTCCTTACCTAGCGACAATGTAGGTCGAGACCGCATCGTTACGATGCCCGTCCGGGGAGAGCGGTGACATGCCTCTTCACCACGCCGTACTTGCCCTCCTCGCGGACAAGCCCGCGCACGGCTACGAGCTGAAAGGCAGCTTCGAGCAGGCGGTGGGCGACCAGTGGGGCGGGCTGAACATCGGCCACCTCTACCAGGTCCTCGACCGCCTCGCCCGGGACGGCCTGATCGAGTCCGAGCGCCAGCCGCAGCCGGTCAAGCCGGACCGGCTGGTCCACCGGATCACCCCGGCCGGCCGGGAGGAGCTTGGCCGGTGGCTGAACGAGCCGAGCGTGCGCAACCGTGGCTACCGGGACGATTTCTTCCTCAAGGTGATGGCCGCCGCCCAGTCCGCCGACCCCGGGACGCTGGCGGCGGTGCTGCGCCGCCAGCGGGTGCACCTGCTCACCGAGCTGCGCAGCCTTGCCGACGCCAGGTCCGCCGCCGCCGGATCGCCAGTGGTGGCGCTGCTCATCAGGGCGGCCGAACTGCACGTGCGTGCCGACCTCGGCGTGGTCGACGCCGCCGAACACGACCTCACCCCCGCGGCGCTGGCCGCGCTCCGGGTCTCCGCCGCGCCCGGGGCGGCGCCCGGCGCCCGGGCCGAGCCGGCCTGAGGCCGGGCACCGTCAGCCGCCGGCCGCGGCCCGGGCCTGGTCCCCCGCGTCCGCGTCCTCGTCCGCGGCCGGCTCGCCGGAACCATAGGACGACAGGCCGAACAGGTAACCCAGGCCCGTGGCGAACAGCATGATCGCGAACGGCCAGGCGTCCGCCCGGTTGACCGCCAGCGTGACCAGCAGGCCGGCGTAGGCGGCGACCATGGCAACCGTCCCGGCCAGGGCCCGCGCCCGCTGGCCGACCTGCTGCTGCCGCTCATCGGCCCGCGAGCCGAGCAGCGCCCCCTCGTCGGTGTCCTGCCCGGCCCACACGTACCAGCCGGCGGTGGAGCACACCACGACGATCGCGATGACGATCGCCAGCCACCACGACTGCCCGCCGCCGATGGCCCAGGCGCCGGCGATTCCCAGCCCGGCGACCGCCCGGCGCAGCGGCTTGCGCAGCCGTGGGCGAATGAACCTGGTCATGCGCCCGCCTCCTCCTCGTCCGGGTCGAACATCTTGTCGACCGTCAGGTCAAAGAACCGTGCGATCCTGAACGCCAGTGGCAGCGATGGCAGGTAGCGGCCGCTCTCGATCGAGATGACCGTCTGGCGCGACACGCTCAGCGCCGCCGCCAGGTCGGCCTGCGACATCTCCCGCAGGAGGCGCTGCTCGCGGACGTGGTTCCGCATGATGTAAAGGTAGCTTTACGTCCCCCGGATGTCAAGGACCCTTTACCCGCCGGTTAGGCGCGCGGTCCGCGGGCACCGGCCCGGGCCAGGGCCTCCTCGGCCTCGGCGGCGAGGCTGGCGACCAGGTCGGCCGCCGGGGTCAGCTCGGTGATGAGGTCGATCGCCTCGCTGGCCCAGACCGGCTCCGGCGGCAGGTCTCCCCGGGCCACGCCGTCGCGGTAGGCCCGCCGGGCACCGGCGTCGGCGGCGAGCTGGTCCTCCCGGCCGCGCCACTGGTCCAGGAACTGGTGGCGCAGCGCGCGGCCCGGGTACCTTGACGGCCACGGGGCACCCCGGGCGATGTCGAGCAGCGTGCTGCGCTCGGTGTCCTCCCCGTGCCCCTCGATGATCGCCTTGGTGGTGGACGGGTGGGCCAGCGCCTCCGGCGTGGCCTGGAACCGGGTGCCGATCAGCGCCCCGGCCGCGCCGAGCGCCAGGGCCGCGGCCAGCCCCCTCCCGTCGGCGATCCCGCCCGCCGCCAGCACCGGCGTCGGCGCCGCCAGGTCCGCCACGATGGGCACGAACGGCAGCGTGGACCGCCCCCTCCGGGCGCCGTGCCCGCCGGCCTCGGTGCCCTGCGCCACGATGACGTCGGCGCCGGCGTCCACGGCCGCCCTGGCCTCGTCGAGGTCGGTGACCTGGAGGATCAGCGCCGCCCCGGCCTCCCGGATGGCCGCGAGGAACGGGGCCGGGTCACCGAACGACAGCATGACGGCGCTGGGGCAAGGGCCAGCGCCTGCGCCACCGTGCCGGCCTCGACCGCCCAGGACTGGAACCCCACGCCCCAGGGCCCGCCGGCGGTCCCGGCGGCGATCGGCAGTTCGCGCGCCAGCCAGTCCCGGTCACCCCGGCCGCCGCCGAGCAGCCCCAGGCCGCCGGCGGCGGAGACCGCCGCCGTCAGCGCTCCCCCGGCCGATCCCCCCATCGGCGCCAGGGCGATGGGGTGCCGCAGCGAGAACATCTCCGTGAACGGGGTTCGCAACGTCATGCCCCCATCATCGCCCGCACGGAGACAGGCCCCGCCGCCGCAGGCCCGTGGATTCATGCGTTACGCCCGCGCCCCGGCCGGCCTGCCCCGCCAGCCCGCCCGGCGCCCCGGCGGCCGCGCGGGATCAGCCGCCCTCCGCGGCCGGCTGGCGGCGGTCCGGGTCGGTGACGCCGGGTATCAGCAGGACGGCACCGGTGGCCGCCGCGACGGATCCGCCGATCACCAGGGCGAGCCGGACCCCGGCGAGCGCGGCGAGCGCGCCGCCGGCCACCGTGCCGGCGGGGGCCAGCGCGAGCGACAGCATCCAGTCCACCGCCGAGGCCCGCCCGAGCAGGCCGGCCGGGACCTCCTGCTGCATGAGCGGGAACCAGAGCAGGTTGCCGTAGGTGACCCCGGACCAGGCCAGGCCGGCGAAAAGCACCGCCAGCCACAGCCAGGGAGCCAGGCCGAGCCCGGCGGCGGCCAGCCCGGCCCCCGCCCAGGCCGCCCAGATCGTGGTGACCCGGCGCCGCGGCGCGGGCCGCCGCGCGGCGTAGAGCGAGGTGAGGACCCCGCCCGCGCCGCTGGCCGCGTACATGAGGCCGAGCGCGGCCGGCCCGGCGTGGAAGACGTGCCGGACCAGCAGCGGTTCGAAGATGGCCAGCGGAACGATGCACGCGAGGTTGGCGATCCCGACCGCGATCATGCTCCACCACAGCCACGGCTGGGACCGGCAGTACCGCAGTCCTTCCCGGATCCCCGCCAGGACCGGCCCGGCGCGCCCGGCGGGGCGCGGCGCCGGGCGCATCGCGGCCAGGCACCCGGCGCTGACCGCGAAGCTGACCGCGTCCAGGCCGAAGGCCCACGCGGGGCCGGTGGCCGCGACGATGACCCCGCCCGCCAGCGGGCCCAGCAGGTACTGCGCCAGCGACTGGCTCAGCGAGGTCAGTGCGCTGGCGGACACCAGCAGCCCGGGCGGGAGGATGTCGGCCGTGATGGCGGTGGCGGCGGGCTTGAAGAACGCGCTGGCGACACCGGAGACCGCGGCCAGCGCGGCGAGCTCCCACAGGCCCGCGGCGCCCGCCGCGACCAGGATCGCGACCGCGCCGACGCAGGCCCCGCACACGCTGTCGGCGATGAGCATCACCAGCCGCCGGGACATCCGGTCCACGACCGTGCCGCCCAGGAGCAGCAGCAGCACGGCGGGCACCGTCCGGGTGGCGACGACCAGCGCGAGCTGCACCGGGCTGCCGGTGAGCCGGAGCACCTCCAGCGGGAGAGCTACGGTGAAGAAACCGTTGCCCAGCAGGGAGACCGTCTGGCCGGACCACAGCAACGCGAAGTCGCGGTGCCGCAGCGCGTTCACGGCCCGCGGCGCCGGGTCGCCGGGCATCCCTACCGGTTCCCGGCATGGTGCGGCAGGAGGAGCATGGACGCCAGGTCACCAGGCGCTCGCGCCGCCGGGAAGAAATTAAGGAGCGGGCTAAATGTTCCGCCTCGAGTTGGACGCTGCCGACCTCGCCGACGCCCGCTACACCATCTCGCCGCTGCACGAGCTGATCGGCAGCCTGCTGTCGGTGTACGTCCCGCTCGGCGGCCAGCCGTACCGGCGGTGGGGCCGCCGGGTGCGTGCCCACCCCGCGCTCGACCACGAGATGCTGGCCAGCCTGCTCAGCCCGCGGTTGTGGGTGCCGGACTTCGTCGCGCCCCCGCCGGCGACCGGGCGGCCGGACATGGCCAGCCAGCTCGCCCAGGTCTGCGGCGCCGCGCCGGCCAAGGTCATCGCGGACGTGCTGGCCGCCTACGGCCCCGCGCCGCTGCCCCCGTGCCTGAAAGAGCTGGCCGGTGACCCGGCCGCGCTGCGGGACCGGGCCGCCGGCGCCCTCGAACGGTACTGGCAGGTCGCCCTGGCACCGCACTGGCCTCGCGTGCGGGTGCTGCTGGAAGCCGACCTGCTGCACCGCGGCCAGCAACTCGTGCACGGCGGGCCGGGGGCCGCGTTCGGCGGGCTGCACCGCCTGATCCGGTGGCGCGAGAGCGCGCTGACCGTCGACATCATCTCCGAGTGGCGCCGGGAGGTCCCCGTCGCCGGCCGCGGCCTGCGGCTCGTGCCAAGCCTGTTCACGCCCTGGCCACAGATGCCGATCGACGCCGGCGACCCGCCGGTGCTGACCTATCCCGCGCGCGGCGCCGCGGTCCTGTGGGGCGAGCACGTGCCCGCGCCGCCGGCGGTGACCAGCGCGCTGCTCGGCCAGGCCCGCGCCCGGCTGCTCGCCATGCTCGGGGATCCCGCCTGCACCACCGAGCTGGCCGCCCGGCTCGGGGTGACCCCGAGCGCCGTCTCCCAGCAGCTGCACGTGCTCGCCGCCGCGGGCCTGGTGACGCGCACCCGGGCCGGCCGCACCGTCCTCTACCAGCGCACCGAGACCGGCGCCCGGCTGGCCGGCGCGCCCGCCGGCGCGGCGCCTCGCCGCGTTACCGCCGGAACCGCCCCGCCCCCGCCACGGCGGCCGTGCGAAGGCAGAGAGCTACCGGGCACGCCCTAGTCGTGCTCGCGGGTCCAGTGCGGGCGGCGGAACAGCCGGCCCAGGACGTCGTGGAAGCTGTGCCCGGTGTCCTCCAGCGCGTCGACCCGGTACACCGGCGGGCCGTCCGGCGGCGCCAGCGCGGCGGCCTGGGCGTCGTCCAGGCTGCACTGGATGTGGCCGCTGGTGATCTTCTGGACGGCGTCGGCGTCGATGAAGCGCAGGCCGCCCGGGGTGGCGATGACGATCCCGTCGAAGACGTCCAGGTCGGGTATCTCCAGCACGTGCTCCAGCGTGCCGATCTGCGCGCCCGTGCTGCTCAGGACCGGTGTCCCGCGCACCGCCGCCTGGTAGGAGACGGGTGTTTCGTCCGCCATGCTGGCACCTTAGCCTCACCACGGGGCGGGCCGGGACGGCCGGCCCGCCGGACTGCGCCGAGCGTATCAGTGGGCCCGGCGGCGGAGCAGGAACGGTATCAGCGCCGACTCGAGCTGCACCTTCACATTCATCTTGCTCTCGCCCTCCCGGCGCTCGGCGAAGTGAATGGGCAGCTCCACGATCTTCAGGCCGTGCCGGACCGACCGGTAGTTCATCTCGACCTGGAAGCTGTAGCCGTTGCTGCGGATGCTGGCCACGTCGATGGCCTGCAGCGCCGAGGCCCGCCAGATCTTGAACCCCGCGGTGACGTCGCGGATGCCGAGGTGGAGCAGCGCGCGGACATAGTAGTTGGCGAAGCCGGACAGGGCCCTGCGGTGCCAGGACCATTCGCTGGCCAGGCTGGCCCCGGCCACGTACCGGGACCCGATGACCACGTCGGCGCCGCTGGAGAGCAGGGTGCCGAGCATCTGCGGCAGGTTCTCGGGCGCGTGCGACAGGTCGCTGTCCATCTGGACCACGAACTCGGCGCCCGCCGCGACGGCCCGCGTCATCCCGTCCACGTAGGCGCGGCCCAGCCCCTGCTTGCCCGGCCGGTGCGCCACCGCCACCCGGTCCGCGCCATACTCCGCGGCGAGCCGGTCGGCGATGCGCCCGGTGCCGTCCGGCGAGTTGTCGTCGGCCACCAGGATCCGCAGGCCGGGCAGCGGCAGGCCGAGCAGTTCGGCCACGATCACCGGCAGGTTGGCGGCCTCGTTGTAGGTGGGCAGCACCACGGTCACCGCCGCGGACCGCCACGGCTCGGGCAGTTCCACCACGTGCTTCGCCGGTGCGTCCCGCACCGAAGGCGCCATCGTCATCCTTTCGTCGCTGTGCGTACGGTACCCGATCGTGCCTGGTGGACGGTGCGCGGAAGGCACCCGCTTTACCCGGGTTCCCCGGCCGGGCCGCGGACCCGGGCACAGCGGCACGGACCACGCGATCTCGCACGTCGCAGGGCATCTGATCATTGCTTGCCGGGGGCGATTATCGCTAAGGTCCACCTGTCCCATGAGATGTACCGGGGCTCTCGTAGCGATGACGCACGAAGGAGGCAAGTCATGAAACAAGCCCGATGGTGGGCCCTGACCGGGGCCCTAGGGCTGGCCGTGTCTTTCGCGGCGGCAGCACCGGCTGTCGCCGCCGCGAAGCCGGCCCCGGGCCGGGTCGCGCTGCGCGGGTCGCTGACGCCCGCCAAGGAGCGCGCGCACCCCGCCGGGAACGTCGCGGCAGCGAGCGTCGTGCGCTTTGACCTGGTACTCAAGCTGCGCGACGCCACCGGCGCCCAGGCCTTCGTCCGCGCCGTGTCGAGCCCCGGCTCGGCGCAGTACCGGCACTACCTGACCGACGCGCAGTGGACGGCCCGGTTCGGCCCGACCAGCGCCGCGGTGGCGCGCGCCGAGGCCTGGCTGCGCCACCAGGGCTTCGCCGTGGGCTCGGTCGCCAAGGACCGCGTGTTCGTGTCGGCCTCGGGGTCGGCCGCCGCCGTCGAGCGCGCGTTCGGCGTGCAACTCGGCTACTACAAGGTCAACGGGCACACGGTGCGGCTCGTCAAGGGCACGATGACGATCCCGTCGTCGCTGGCCGGCACGGTCTCCGGCGTGGCCGGCGTCAACCAGTCCCTGGCCACCAACGGCCTCGCGGTCACCCCCCGCGCCGCCGCCGCGGTCCCGGCCCAGGAGCCGCCGCCGCCGCCCGGGTTCCGTAACCCGCAGCCGTGCTCGCCCTCCTGGGGTGCCAAGATCGACACCACCGACAAGGCCGCGCTGTACAAGCCGTACACCGCGCCGCTGCCCTACGACATCTGCGGCTACAAGCCGGCCCAGCTCCGCGGTGGCTACAAGCTGTCCGGCTCGGTGGCCAGCGGCACCGACGGCAAGGGCGTGACGCTCGCGATCGTGGACGCCTACGACTCGCCGACCCTGCTGGCCGACGCGCAGCGGTACTACAAGATGAACGACCCGGCGCACCCGCTGTCGTCGTCGCAGTTCTTCAACCTGTCCCCGCCGGCGGTCGACGACGTCGCCGAGTGCGACGGCAGCGGCTGGTACGCCGAGCAGGCGCTGGACGTGGAGTCCTCGCACGCGATGGCGCCGGGCGCGAACATCCTGTTCGTCGGCGCGCAGGACTGCTTCGACAACAGCCTGCTGGCCGCGCTGACCACGGCGGTCACCAGCGGCGCCTCGGTGGTCAGCGACTCGTGGGGCGACACGCTCGGCGACCTGCTCACCGACGCGGCCACCAAGACCGCGTTCGACAACACGTTCATGCTCGCCGCCTCCACCGGGGTCAGCGTGCTGTTCTCCAGCGGTGACTCCGGCGACAACTTCGCCATCTCGGGCCTTACCGCACCGGACTACCCGGCGTCCAGCCCGTTCATCACCGCCGTCGGCGGCACCACGCTGGAGATCAACGCCAAGAACACGGCCCAGGCGCAGTACGGCTGGTCCACCGCGAAGCAGACGCTCTGCGGGCCGGTCAGCGCGCGCAACTGTGGCACGGCGACCACGCCGGAAGGCTCGCTCGCCTTCCAGGCCGGCGGTGGCGGTGGCACCAGCTACACCTACACCCAGCCGTTCTACCAGGCCGGGGTAGTGCCAGCCGCGCTCGCGCTGCGCAACGAGGCGCTGTTTGGCCCGGTGCCGCTGCGGGTGGAGCCGGACATCTCGATGGACGCGGACGCGCAGAGCGGGATGCTGATCGGGCTGACCCAGACCTTCCCGAGCGGCGTCAAGTACGGCCAGTTCAAGGAGGGCGGCACCAGCCTGGCCTCCCCGCTGCTGGCTGGCGTGATCGCCGACACCGACCAGGCCGCGGGCGCGCCGCTCGGGTTCCTCAACCCGGTGCTGTACAAGGCCTCGGTCCGGACTCCGGCGGCGTTCAGCGACATCCGGCCGCCGGCCAAGCCCAACTCGGCCGCGGTGATCCGCGTTGACTACGCCAACACGGTGAACGCCTCGGCCGGGTTCGTGGTCAGCCTGCGGGCGATCAACTACGCGGGCCCGGAGACCTACTGCGACGCCACGGGCAACTGCGCGACGCGCAACGTGACCCTGACCGCCGCACCGGGTTTCGACGGCCTCACCGGGATCGGTGCCATCGGCAGCAAGTTCATCTCCGCCCTGTCGAAGTACTGATCGAGTAGCAGTACCGGCCCACCGTGGTGGGGGGGCCGCCCGGGGCCCCCCCCCCCGCCCCGGTACCCCCCCCCCCCCCCGCGGGGCCGGGGGCCCCCGGTGCCGGGGGGGGGGGGGCCCCCCCCCCCCCCCCCCCCACGGCCCGGTTCCCCCCGCCTCCCCCGGCTGGCCCTGGCGCCACGGTTCCGCTCGTTTGCCCGGCAGCCAGGCGGGGGACATCCACGGTGTTCTGGGAGGGATCACCTACGGGGGGCGCGCCCGCCCCGCATCGGGGGATGTGACCGCCGCCACGGCGGGCGCCGGGGGATTCATGCGACCTGTGCTGTACAAGGCCGGCCTGCTGCCAGCCGCGATGATCGTCCTTGCGGCCGGGCTGGTCCCGGCGGGCGCCACGGCCGCGGTCCCGCGGCCAGCCGATGACCTGGGCACCCTGGGGGCGCAACGGATCCGGCACGTCATCGAGATCATGCTGGAGAACCACACCACCGCGAACCTGTTCCCGGCGGCCCGCCGCCCCCGGGACCACCGGCCCAGGACGGTCCGGGCGCCGGCCAACGAGGGCGACGTCCAGGGCGGGATCAACAACAGCCGCGCGGCGGAGTTGCGGGCGATGGACGACCGCGGCGGCCGGTACCTGATGAACGGGTACACCCGGCCGCCCTACGGCACCTCGGCGGTGACCAGGTTCGGCCCGCGCTTCGACCCCGACCTGCGGTACCTGGCCCGGGCCTACGCGCTCGCCGACCGGAACTTCCAGCCCGCGATCGCGCCGACCCGGCCCAACGTGATGATGGCGCTGAACGCGACCGCGCACGGCTGGTACTTCAACCGGCGCGACCCGCACCCGGCGCCGTGGTACTCGATCTTCGACGAGCTGACCCGGTACCGGCGTTCCTGGAAGATCTACCTGGGGCTGCCCACCTGGCTGCACCCGCGCCGGTCCTGGGACCAGCTGGTGCCGCGGCGGCACCGGTCGGACGTCACCACGGCCAGCCGGTTCTACGCCGACCTGTCCTCGGGGAACCTGCCGCGCTTCTCCTTCATCCGGCCCGGGTTCGGGTACAGCGAGGAGCCACGGGAGGACATCGGCGAGGGCGACGCCTGGCTCGGCCAGCTTGTCCAGGCCGTCGCGCGCAGCCGCTACTGGGACTCGACCGCGATCTTCCTCAGCTACGACGAGGGCGGCGGGTTCTGGGACCCGGTGCCGCCGCCGGTGTCCTCCGGCTACGGCACCCGCACGCCGCTGGTGATCGTGAGCCCCTGGGTGCGGCGCGGCGCCTTCGGCGAGCGCACGACCAACATCTCGGTCCTGTCGTTCATGCAGCACCTGTGGCAGATGCCGCCGCTGAACGCGCTCAACGCCCGGCAGAACGACCTGGCCGCGGCGTTCGACTTCGGCCGGCGGCCGCTGCGGCGGCCCCGCCTCCCGGTGGCGCCGTCCGCCACCATCGGGTTCCACGGGCACAGCCTGGCGTCGGAGGTCGCGATCGCGCACCCGCGTCACCGGCTGCGGATCTACCTCGACGCCGAGACCGGGGGCCTGTCCCTGTCCGCCACGCTGTCCGGCCGGCTGCGGCTGTCGATCGCCACGCCCGCAGGCGTAAAGCACCCTGCGTCGTTCCCGCGGCGGACGGAAATGGTGCACGGGCGCGCGATGATCAGCGTGCGCTTCGCCCGGCCCGGCTACTACCGGATCACCGCGGCGGGGCCGGCCGGCAGCACCGGCTGGACCACGGTCGTCGTGCTGCGGCGGCACCGGCACGCCGGCGCGGGGGGCGGCGGGTACTCGCGCAGCGGCCTGTAACCGGCGCCGCGTGAGAGGATCGGCGGGACCTCCCACGGAAAGAGGCGCCCGTGCTGACCAGGCTGGAGAGCCGCGAGATACAGCGGCGCACCCGGCACGCCGATCCGGGCCGGGCCGGGGACAGGCCGCGGCCGGACCTGCCGCCCGGCACCGACCTGCTGCCGCAGATCCGCCACATCGTCGTGCTGATGATGGAGAACCACTCCTACGACAACTACCTCGGCATGCTTGCCGGGCGGGGCGAGGGGCTCGCCCAGGGCCCCGCGGGCGCGCCCGCCGCCGCCAACCCCCGGGCCGACGGCTCCACGGTGGGCGCCCACCGGCTGGCCGCGACCACGCAGGTGGCGCACGTGCCCACGCAAAGCTGGCACGCCAGCCACCTGCAATGGAACGGCGGCAGGTGCGACGGGTTCGTGCACAGCGTCGAGGCCACGGTGCCGGGCGCTACCGCCGCGGACGCCGCCGTGCCGATGGGCTACTGGACCGAGGAGGACCTGCCGTTCTACCACGGCCTGGCCCGCACGTTCCCGCTCGCCGACCACTGGTTCTGCTCGTGCCTGGGGCCGACGTTCCCGAACCGCCGGTTCCTGCTCGCCGGGACCGCGCACGGGCTCATCGACGACCTCCCGTTCGGCATGGTGGACTACCCGCCGAACGGCACCGTCTTCGACCTGCTCACCAGCCACGGCCTCTCGTGGCGGAACTACCACCAGGCCTCCCCGGGCGGCGTGGTGCTCAAGCGGGCGCTGGGCGGCGCGGGGCTGACCGCGCTGCGGCGGCTGGCCTCCCTGGGCCGCTGGTTCCCGCCGCTGGTGCACGCCGTGACCGGGAACAAGACGTTCACCGCCGACCTGTACCCGCTGGGGCTGGCCAGGTGCCTGCTGCACCTCAGTTCGGCGGACCGGTTCTTCGCGGCGGCGGACGCCGGGACGCTGCCCGCGTTCAGCCTGGTGGACCCGGACTTCAAGACGTGCTCGGAGGAGAACCCGCAGGACATCCGCCGGGGCGAGAGCTTCGCCGCCGAGGTGATCAACCGCGTCATGCACGGCAAGGGCTGGCCGCACACGCTGCTGATCTGGACCTATGACGAGCACGGCGGCTACTTCGACCACGTGCCGCCGCCGCCGGCCACGCCGCCCGACGACGTGCCGGGCCGGAGCCTGCTCGCGCTGCCGGCCTGGGCCCGGGCCGGCCTGAAGCCGTTCTTCGCGCACTACCTGGCCGAGGTGGCGGACCTGGACACCGGGCCGGTCCGCTATGACCGCTACGGGTTCCGGGTGCCCGCGGTGATCGTCTCCCCCTACGCCCGGCCCGGCTATGTGACCAGCCAGGTGTTCGATCACACCTCGGTGCTCAAGCTCGTCGAGCGCAAATGGAACCTGCCGCCGCTCACCGCCAGGGACGCCGCCGCCGCCGCGCCACTGGACGCGCTGGACCTGGACGGCGAGCCGGCCTTCCTGGACCCGCCCAGCCTGCCCGCGCCGGCCCTCCCCTGGGGGTCGTGGTAGCGGCTCCGGGCCGGCCGGGCGCGGCCTGCCGGGCCGGTGCGGCCCGCCGGGCCGGGCTCCCGGCCCGGGCAGGGCTGGCCGCCCAGGCGGGGCTGGCGGGCCGGGCGGCGGCCGAGGCGACGGTCAGGCCGAGCAGGAGGACCAGCCCGAGCGTGACGGCCAGCGCCACCAGGACCGCGGCCGCCAGCGCGGCGGCCGCCCAGACCGCCGCGGCGGCGGTGAGGTAGCGGGCCAGGAGGCCCTTGATGCCTCTGCCGGACACGGCGGTCAGAATGGGAAGCGCCAGACGCCGAACGCGTCACCAAACCGGCCGCCGAAGCTGGTGCCGTCGTTCCACAGGTAGCTCGGCTGGGCGATCAGCGTGCCGGCCGGCGGCAGGTCCCCGTTGCTCGTCGCCTCGACCGCCCGGACCGCCCACGGTCCCCAGAACGTGCCCTGCTGGCCGTTCACCGTGGTGAACCGGCCCTGCCGGAACTGGGTCTCGCGCACCTTGCCGGGCTTGCCCCGGGCAGCCGGCACCGGCCGTGGCCGGGCCGCCGCGGCGGTCCAGCCGGCGAGCGCCTGGGCCCTGGTGTAGACCGGCCCGCGCACCGTGAAGTAGTCGTTGAACGTGCTGCCGTCCGGCAGGGTGAGCACGGTGTGCACCAGCCTGCCGTCCGGCTGGAGGTACACGCTGGCGAACACGCCGTCGCCTTCGGCCGACGCGGGGATGGGGTACCGTGCCGACACCGGCGCCGCGCCGGGCACGGCGACCTGGGCGAACGCCTCCCAGCCACTGCTGCCGCACGGCGGCCCGCCGGCGCAGGGCCGCAGCCCGGCCCGCGCGAACCGGTGACCGGCGGGCGGCGAGCCGTCCAGCGCGACGTAGATCTGCGGGTCGGCGCCGGCCAGGGTCGGCGTTCCGCGCCTCGCGCCGCGGCGCGCCGTTGCGGCGTGGGTCGTTCCGGGGCGGCCCGTGGTGGGGCAGACCACGTCGCCGGGCGGGCAGACGCCGGCCACGCCGTGATGATCCGGGATCGTGATCACGGCCTGGGCGTAACGGAAGTCCCGCCCACTGGCCTGATAGCCGGCCAGGGCGCAGTCGCCCGATGGCACCGGCGGCCCGGGCGCGCGGCAGCCGGCCGAGGCCGGGGCCGGTGTGCGGCCCGGCGGGGGGATGGCGTTCGTCCCGCCGGTGGCGGCCGCGGCCCCGCCCGCGGACAGGCTCAGCACGGCAACGGCGATGCTGGCTGCCGAAGCGGCCCGGGGCCGCCAGGACTGGCAGCGCATGGGGGTCCCTTCACGCGGGGTGGGGTTGTTGCCGCGAACCCGGTGCCGGGGGCGCGGCCGGTCACGCGGTGAGACCAGCCGGGGCGGGGCGCCCCGGCGGGCGGCACGGGCGCGGGGGGTGGCAGCCCGGTGCCCCCGGCCGGGTGGCCGGGGGCACCGGGGTGGTACTTGCGCTCATGCGCGGAATGCCACGTGGGATGCCGCCCAGGACGGGCGGGACGTCCTGGGCGGCAGATGGTGCCGTGCTGGGCGTCAGGACCTGAGCCAGACGCCGAAGTTCTGGCCTCCGTTCCAGAGGATCCCGGGGTCAGCGAGATCGTTCTGCATAGACGTCCCGAAGGCCAGCTCCTGGTAGGGCCACGGGCCCTGGACGCTGCCCGTGGTGCCGTTGTAGCTGGTGAACTTGGTCGCGGTCACCGGGAACAGGCTGCGGTCAACGCTCGGACGTATCCACGGCGGGGTTGTGGTCAGCCCGTTCCCATACGGATTGCCCTGGGTGATGGGAGGGGGACCAATGGCGGGGGGGGTGATGGGAGGGCCGGCCAGCTTGGTGAAGACCCCGCCCGTGTAGGCCTCGGTGAACGGGCCGCCACCGAGGGTCCCATCGACCCAGGCAGGCTTGGTGACCTGGCAGACCACGCTCGAGCCGCTGTATGCGGTGAACGTGATCGTGCCGCCGTTCTGGTCGTAGAACACGTCGAGCCGCACCGCGGTGCCCACCGTCCAGGGCGACCCGATGGGAGGCCTCGAGTTGCAATCCGGCGAGGTGAGATTGTCCGGGGGCACCGTGGTGTCCTGGAAGTACCGGACGAACTGCACCGACCATGCGCCAGTGGCCTTGCTGGCGATCAGTTGCGCCGCATAGGTGGCCTTGAGGTTGGAAAGCTGGACCGAGAAGGCCTGCTGAGCGGCGTTGTTGTTCAGGTCGGGCACGGCGGGAGAGACGTTCCGTAGCGTCGTCGTGGCCGACGCGTAGCGGAAACGCCAGGTGTTGCTGGTGATCGCCAGCGTCGGCGCCAGAACGTTACCCGCGGCCCACCCGCCGCTGCTGATGTTGGGGGTGCCGCTCGGTGTCGCACTGGCGGGCCCGGCCGCCGCGAAGCCCAGCGTGGTGATGGTGGCGCCCGCCGCGGCGGCTGTAAGGAGCGCCCTCGTGATGCGTCTACGCATCGATTGATCCTTTCTTTCAGGTTGCCGGGGCCGGGAGTGACCAGTTCTGGCCTGGGGCGGTGATACGAGGCCGGCCCCGGGCTCGCCTCTGTGGTTCCGCTTGGCGCTTGGCCCGCCCCCCGTCAGATTCAGGAGCACACTACCATGCGTGTTCACGTTGTCACTGGTAGCAGCAATAACCGCGTCTAGCTGCAGTCAAACAGTCCACTAACCGGTCTGGAACGGGGCAGTTTCCGCGAAACAGCCCCGGGCAAGAGCCCCAGAACAGGCGCTAGCCGGCCGGCGGCCCCGGGGCCCGCCGGGGCGTTCGCCGATGTTCGTCCCGGTATGAACGCCGGAGATGTGACGTGCGCAACGTCTGGATAACGACTTGGGCTCGCGTTCGGCCATCGGGATGAGGCGGCCCTTCCAGGCGCCGCCGCGTCCGGTGTGGTAGCGCCGGGCCGAGTCCACGGTCATGGCGGCGTAGAGCAGCGCTACCAGGGGCAGGCCGGGGGCGCGCAGCGGGGACAGCCGGTACAGCCGCAGCACCGGGACGAAGCTGACGCTCATCAGGATCCACGCGGCCAGGCCCGCGGCGGCGCACCAGCCCGCCGCCGGGCCCGCGCCCGCCGCCAGCGCCGCCAGCCCGCCGAGCGCGGCTGCCGGCGGCAGTAGGTACAGCCAGGCCAGCCCCGCGACCGCCGCCACGAGCAGGGCCGGCGAGTAGCGAAGCTGGGTGTAGGCGCTGCGCGCCACCATCCCCCACAGCAGCCCGAGCCGGGGGTAGGGACGGCGGCTGACCACGTCCGTGGTGAAACCGAGCCAGCACCGGGCCGAGGCGGGCGGGCGCTTCAGCAGCCGCGCCAGGGCGATGTCGTCGATCCTGGCCCCGGCGATCCGGTCCAGGCCGCCCGCGGCCGCCAGCACCTCCTGGCGTACCAGCATGCAGCCCCCGGCCGCCGCGGCGGTGCGGGCGCGTGGCGCGCCGACCCGGCGGAACGGGTAGAGCTGGGCGAAGAAGTAGACGAACGCCGGGACGATCCAGCGTTCCCAGCCCGTGTCGGCGCGCAGCAGCGCCATCTGGGACAGCAGAGCACGATCGTCGCCGGCCGCGGCGCGCACGAGCGCGGCGACCGCGCCGGGGGCGAAGGCGATGTCGGCGTCGGTGAACAGCAGGTAGTCACACTCCCCCGCCGCCGCCACGCCCTGCGCCATCGCCCACACCTTCCCCGCCCAGCCCTCGGGCGGGCGGCTGCCCTGGACGACGCGGAGGTCACGGCCGCGGCCGCGCCCCAGCGACCCGGCGACCGCCGCCGTGCCGTCATCACTGCCGTCGTCCACCAGCACGACCGACAGCGCGCCCGGATAGTCCTGGTCCAGCAGGCTGGGCAGCGTTTCCGGGAGCATCGCGGCCTCGTCCCTGGCCGGGATCACCGCCACGACCGAGGGCCACCGGCCCGGGCCCGGAGCCGCGCCGCCTTGCGCGCCGCGGCCCGGTGCCGCGCCGCCCGGCGGGAGCCGGCAGCCGGTGCGCCAGAACCCGCCGTGCGCGGCGAGCAGGTAGGCCCACGCGGCCGCCGCGAGCACGCAGGCGGCGACCAGGATCGGCATCCCCGCAGCCTCGCACACCGGGCACCCGCCCGCCGCGGCGGACACGGTCGGTACAGGGCAGCCTCGGCCACCGCCCTCGCGGCCCGCCCGGCCACCGCCCTCGCGACGCGGCCGGCCACCGCCCCTTTCGGCCCGGCCGGCCGCCGGCGTCAGCCGAGCGGGTGCGTGGTCCAGTTCGCCGGGTCCGGGCCCAGCAGGCGCAGATGGTGCAGGAACACCCCGGTGACCCCGCCGAACGCGAGGCCGGCCTGGCCCCGCTGCAGGAACTCCAGGAAGGACACGTGCAGCCCCTGCGTCTGCGGTATGCACAGGCCCTGGTAGGGCCGTGCTCCGTCACCCGGGAAATCGGTGACGATGGCTTGCGCCCCGTCCAGGACAACGCGCCGGGACGAGCCCTGGAAGAACGTGCACCTGCTCGTCCCGGGCGTGATGACGATCTGGCCGATCGTGCCCGCGACGCGCCCGTCCGGAGGGCCGGCGTCGATGCCGCTGCCCAGTTCGCGGCTCATGACGGCGAGCAGGCCACCGGGGGTGGCGCGCCAGCTAACCGAGATCATCCGCCACGACGCCGGGACCCCGGTGAGCCGGAACGGGAACTTCACCGACGGTTTCGCGGTGGCCGCGTACTTGAGGTGCGCCGCGACCTTGACCGTCGTCTCGGGCGGAACGCGCTGGCCGGCCCGGCCCACCGACAGCGTCGCCCAGGCGTCCCGGGCGTACTCCCAGGCCAGCATCTGACCGTCGAACCAGAAGCCGGGCCGGCCGGCGACCGCTGGTGCCGGGCGGGACAGGTTGGCGGCCCAGCCCGCATCCGCGTTCTGCGCGCAGTTCAGCAGCGGGTGCCGGTGCCTGCGCAGCGCCGCGCGCACCTGGCCCGCGTCGAGGTTGCAGGTCCCCCGCGCCCAGACGGTGAGGGAGAAAGCGCCCTGGGCCTGCGAGCCGGTCATCAGCTGCAGTTGCGTCGGCGTCGAACTCGGGCTGCTCGCGGCGCGCGGAACGCCCGGGGGGAGCCAGCCGAATGCCGCGTACGGCGCCAGCGGGTTGAACGGGTGCTTCGGGGGGACCAGCGAGGTGACCGGACCCGTGCCGGTGCCACCGCCGGGGCCGGGGGCCAGGGCGCCGGTGCCGAAGATTATCGCGGCGACGGCCGCCGCCGCGAGCACCGGCGCCATGCCGAGCGCCCAGCGCCGCAACCGCAGCCGCCGCCGGCCGCGCTGCCGCGCCAGCCCGATGTCCACCGCCGAGGGCGGCGCGGGGGTCGCCCCCGCCTGTTCCATAAGCGCCCGCGCGCCCGCCTCATCCATGGCCGGTCCTCTTTCCCGGTGCGGCCCACACTGTGGCCGGGGCGCCCTGGCCGGGCTGCGGGCTGGCCAGGCACGATCCGCCAGACTGTGTCCCGCCGGGCTGTGTCCCGCCGGGCTCTGTCCCGCCGGGCTCCGCCGAGGCGCCAGGGCCTGGGCCGGCGGCGGGCTCCCCCAGCGCCCGGCGCAGGCCCCCCAGCGCCTTGGCCGTCTGGCTCTTGACGGTCCCGGCCGAGCAGCCGAGGACCCGCGCGGACTGGTCCACGTTCAGGTCGCAGTAGAAGCGCAGCACCAGCGTTGCCCGCTGGCGCGGCGGCAGCCCGGCCAGCGCCGCGCGCACGTCCAGGACGTCGTCGGCGTCCGGCGTCACGCCCGGGACATCCGGCAGCGGGCTGGCCAGGGTGACCCGCCGGGCCCAGCCGCCGCGCCGCTCGCTGAGGTACGCGCGGACCAGGATGGTGCGGGCGTAGCCGTCGATGCTCTCCATCGACCTGGCCCGCCGCCAGTGCACATACAGGCTGGTGATGGCGGTCTGCACCAGGTCGTCGGCCCGCTGCCAGTCCTGGCAGAGCAGGTACCCCACCCGGCGCAGCCAGGGCAGCCGTGCCTGCACGTACGCGGTGAAGTCCTCGTCCCTGCGCGTGCTCACCGCGGGCCGCGCCGGTGCCCGTTGTGCTTCACACTCACCTAACGCGCCGTGCGCCCGGTCCGGTTGCCTGGCGCGGCCGCGGTTACCGCGCCGGCCCGCCGTTCGCGGAGCCGGGCAGCGCCCGGGTGTCCGAGCCGCCGTCGTCGCCGTCATCGTCGTCGGACCCGCTGCGGATGGCGGGCGAGGCGGCCAGGTTCCGCTTGACCGAGTCCAGGATGGTCAGTCCCTGGGCCACCAGGCCGGCGGTGAGCTCGCCCAGCCCCTCCGCGCCGTTGAGCACGTTGACGTTGGCGCCGGCCAGGCCGCTCGCGGCTTCCTTGACGATCTGCGGAAGCTGGTCGATCAGCATGCGGTCCAGCGCCACCCGGTCGTGGGACGCCGCGGCCGCGGCCTGGATCCGGATCCGCTCGGCGTCGGCCTGGGCGAGGATCCGGACCTTGTCCGCTTCGGCCTCGGCCGGCTTGATGACCTCGGCGACGAGCTGGCGCTGGCGCAACTCCGCCTGGCGCTGCGCGAGCTCGGCCTGGGCGTCGATCACGCTCCGCTGGGCCTGGGCCTGGGTGAGCGGCCCCACCTGCGCCGACTCGGCCTGCGCCTTGTCCACCTCGGCCTTGTACCTGGCCTGCACGACCGCGGTCTGCCGCGCGTACTCGGCCTGCTTGCGCTGCGACTCCTGCTCAGCCTCGGCGGAGGCCTGGTTGGCCTGGGCCTGGGCGATCTTCGCCTGCCGCTGGATGGCGGCGCGGTGCGGGGCTGCCATCGCGTCGATGTAGCCCGAGTTCATGTCGTCGATGGACTGGATCTGCAGCGAGTCCACGATGAGGCCGATCTTGGCCATCTCGGCCTTGGAGCCGTCGAGGACCTCGGTCGCCAGCTTCTGGCGCTCGGTGACGATCTCTTCCACCGTCATCGAGCCGACGATCGAGCGCAGGTGGCCGGCGAAGATACGGCCGGTCAGGGTGCCCATCTGGTCCTGGTCGGACAGGAACCGCTGGCCCGCGTTGATGATGCTCTCGTCGTCGTTGCCGACCTTGAACGCGATCACGGCCCGGACGTTCACCGAGATGCCCTGCCTGGTAACACAGACCTCAGCGACCTCGGCCTCCTGCATGGACAGGGTCAGGTAGCGCGCCTTGCGGAACAGCGGGAAGACGAAGGCGCCGTGGCCGACGACCACCCGGAACGGCGCACCCCCCCGGCGGAACCTGCCGCCGGAGATCATCATCGCATCGTCGGGGGCGGGAACTCGGTATCCGAACATGGTGCGCTCCTCAGACGGCATCGTCGGGAAACAGGTTCAGGGGGTCTGTCCACGGGCTGACGTCGACCGCCCGCGTGCCCCGGTTGTTGATGACCAGCACGGTCGAGCCCCGGGGGATCGGCTCGGCGGACCAGGCGATGTACGCCTCGGACCCGCCACGGATTTTCACCAGAACCTCACCGGGACCGGCCGCGCCGCGGGTGGCAATGACAAGGATCCCGATGGAGCCGATCAGGGATTCGTCCCCGGCCACGACCAGTCGCTCCTCACCATGCCCGACTGTGGACATCACACACTATCGCCCGCTGGGCGGCCAGCCGGGGCGGCCCATGGCCGGCGACAGGGCGGCCTGGGCCCTCAGGCGCCGGTGGCAGGGCGCGGGCCGGGCCCGCCGGGCGGTCAGTCGGCCGGCGGCCGCAGGCCGGCCACCAGGCGGGCCGGGACCACCTCGACGGCGAACGGCCGGATCGCCGCGAACGGCTGGTCCCCGCTGACCCGCGCGGCCTGCGCGTACCGCCCGGCACGCAACTCGAAGACGATCAGCTCGGGCGTGTCCGGGTCGGGGATGACCACCCAGTACGACTGCACCCCGAACCGTTCGTACGCGGCCTTCTTCAGGTTCAGGTCGATCAGCGCCGTGCTCGGCGACCGCACTTCGACGACGAGCAGCGGCGGCTCGGTGCACTTCGCCGCCTGGACCTGTTCCTGGCGGATGACGACGAGGTCCGGGGCGAACTCGGTCTGGCCCGAGACCTGGATGGCCGGCTCGGGCAGTGCCCGCAATCCTGCCGGGCAGGCGGCCCGGAGCAGGCCGAGCAACTCGGCGGCCACCTCCTGGTGCGGGTTACCCGGCCGCGGGCTCACGACCAGCACCCCGTCCAGAAGCTCGTACCGGTGCCCGTCATCGGGCATCCGGTCCAGTTCCGCGACGGTGAACGGCTTGCCCGGCGCTGGCCACGCTTCGGAGATGCTCACGACACTCATGCTGCCCTACCTTCTTGATTGAGGCCCGATGGTCTGGAGTGAGCGGGACGATCGGGTGGTGCTGGTGAGGCAGGGATGGTTTTCATGCTGGCTGCCCTTGATGGCTCTGGAGGCTGGGCCCCCTGCCTCGCCGCTTCTTCCTGACTGCTGATTAGGCACTGCGGCTGATCGCTATGTAGGGCAAGGACGGCGGGAAGAGGCTGCACGCTGGGGACATCACCAGGGAGAGGAGCCGCTGTATGCCCCTTGCTGTGGGAGTGGACGTCGCTAAGGAGGTCCACTGGGCCGAGATCAAGGTGGCCGGGACCGGGAAGGTGCTGGCCAGCCACCCGGTAGACAACACCCCGCTGGCCATCGCCGCGCTGATCGGCGAGATCGCTGCGGCGGAGGCCAGCCATGGCCCGGCGCGGGTGGGTATCGACATCCTGGGCGGGATCGCCAGCTTGCTGGAGGCGATGTTGCTGGATGCCGGGCTGGCCGTGGTGCACGTGCCCGGGCTGGCCGTCAACCGGGCCCGCCGTGGCACCACCGGCGGGGAGCACAAGAGCGACCCCAAGGACGCCAAGGTCATCGCCGATCAGGTCCGGATGCGTGATGACCTGCGGACGGTCACCGCGATGCGGGCGGAGGACATCGAGTTGCGGCTGCTGGCGGGCCGCCGCCGCGAGATCGTCACTGATGCCACCCGCCGGGCCGGGCGGCTGCGCGACCTGCTGGCCTCGGTCCATCCCGGCCTGGAACGTGCCGTGGACGTCACCACCAAGACCGGCCTGCACCTGCTGACCCGCTACGTCACCCCTGGCGAGATCCGCGCGGCCGGGCGGGCCCGGCTGCTGGCGCACCTGCGCACGCTGCGGCACGTCAAAGACGCGCACCTGACCGCGCTGGCCGATGCCGCCGTGGCGGCCGCCGGGGCCCAGCAGATCCACGTGCCCGGCGAGGCTGTGGCCGCCGGGCTGATCCGCGACATCGCCGCCGAGGCCCTGCAGGCCAAAGACCGGCTCGCCGCGCTCGACAAGCAGATCGAGCAGGCCCTGGCCCGCCACCCTGACGCGGCCCTCATCCGCAGCCTGCCCGGCATGGGGGCCACCCTCACCGCGGAGTTCCTCGCCGTCACCGGCGGCATCACGCGGTTCCCCGGCGGCGACCAGCTCGCCGCCGCGGCAGGCCTGTCCCCCGTCCTCAAGCAGTCCGGCAAAGTCCGCTACCTGCAACGAGCCCACGCCGGGGACAAGGCACTCAAACGAGTCTTCTACCAGTCCGCCTTCATCGCAGCCGGCTGCGACCCCGCCAGCAAAATCTTCTACGCCCGCAAACGGCGCGAGGGCAAGACCCACCACCAAGCCGTCCTGGCCCTCGCCCGCAGGCGCGCCAACGTCCTGCACGCGATCCTGCGCACCCGGCTGCCCTACAACCCCACGCTCAGCCGTGCTGCCGCTTGACAAACGCATTAGGCAGCCTCCATAACGCCATGCGTGCCAATCAACCACTGCCCGCCGACACTCCCGCGTCCCGCCGCACGGCGCGGCGGCCCGGGCCGGCGGCCGTTAGCGTGGGCGGGTGCTGGGAACCGGATGGACCGAGGTGGTCGCGCTGGCCGCGGCGTTCGGCATCGCCGTGGTCACCACGCCCGCCGGGGTGTCGGGGGCGGTGCTGCTGCTGCCGTTCCAGGTCTCCGTGCTCGGCACGCCCAGCCCCGCGGTCACCCCGACGAACCTGCTGTACAACGTCGTCGCCGGCCCGGGAGCGCTGTACCGCTACTGGCGCCAGGGCCAGCGGGGCGGGCGGCTCGCCGGGCTGCTGGTCGCCGGGACCCTGCCCGGGGTCATCGCCGGCTCGGTGATCCGGGTGGAGCTGCTGCCCGGGGCCACGGTGTTCGACTACGTCATCGCCGCCGTGCTGGTGCCGCTCGGCACCTGGCTGGCGCTGAGCCGGGAGCCGGGCGGCGGCACGGAGACCGGCCGCGCGCCCCGGCTGCCCCGGGCGGCGGTGGCGCTGATCGCCGCCGCGGTCGGCTGCGTGGGCGGGATCTACGGCATCGGCGGCGGGTCGGTGCTCGCCCCGATCCTGATCGCGGACGGGCGCCCGCCCGCGGAGGTGGCGCCGGCGGCGCTGTCCTCGACCTTTCTCACATCGCTGGCGGGCGTGCTGACGTTCACGCTGCTGTCGCTGCACCAGCACGGGCCCGTCGCCCCCGACTGGCCCACTGGCATCGCGCTCGGCGCCGGTGGCCTGGCCGGCGGCTACACCGGCGCCCGGATCCAGCACCGCCTGCCCGACCGGGTTATCCGCCGGGTCCTCGGCGTCATCGTGCTGGCCATCGGCGCCCGGTACCTGTGGGCCGCACTCGGCTAACCGGTGTCCCGCCCCCGGGAGCACGGCCAAACCACCCACTCCACCGGCATCGCAGCCATGATCGGGGACGATTTTCGGCGAATAGAGCCGTAGATCGTCCCCGATCAGGGAGCTGCGGGAAGCGGGGGCGGTTGGGGTGCTAGCCGAAGAGCGGGAACCGGGCGGCCAGGGGGCCGAGCGCCGCACGGTCGTCCTCGGTGAGCGGCACACGGCCGGTCCCCAGGAGCGCGGCGGTGACGTCGTCCCAGGATTCGGGGAGCGGGGCCCCAAGCAGGCCGTCCAGGACGCGCCGTACCAGGGCCAGCGCGGCCGGGGCGGGGGGCGGCGCACCGGGCAGCGCGACGGCCAGGTCGAGGTAGTGCACCGCGGCCTCGACCACCAGCGTGGCGGCGAAGTCGGCCACCGGCAGTACATGGCCCTGCGTGGCCACCGCCTGATGCCCGCAGGCCCGGGCGGCACGGCAGGCGGCGGCCGCGGTCTCGGCCCACTCCCCGGTCAGCCACTCCGGCTGGTACGCCGATGCCGCGATGCGGACGAACCGCGCGTGCGCGGCCGACTCGGCGGCGTACTCCCCGGCGGCGCCGCCCGCCGGGGAGTAGCCCCGCCAGTAGGACACGTCGTCGCAGTCCGGCGGGGCGGCCGACGGCGTCGCGAACGTCCGGAGTGCCCGCCGGGCGTCCAGCAACTGGTGGTAGAGGACGTCCGCCACGGTCCAGCCGGCACACCGGCTCGGCCGCATCAGCTCCGCCGCACCCAGCCCGCTGACGGCGGCGGTCACGTTCTGGTAGGCGGTGTCGAGGGCATCGAGCACCGCGCCCTGGTCCAGGTCGCTCACGCAGCCGATCCTACGGATCCGGCCGGGCCGGAATAGGGTCCCGGCCGGCCGCGTTATGACGATCGCTGGCGTGTTGGATCCCCCGGGCCGCAACCATTATCGCCTTCGCGGAATACCGTCCGGCTGGAGCCGCGTAGTGCCACTCGCCGAGGAGGCGACCGCACGTCAGCACCGCAGACGGCGCCCCCGTGAGCACAAAACTCCCGGGGGCATCGTCGTTGCCGGGCTCCCGGGGCATCGTCGTCAGCTCGCGGGGGTGGCGCCGGCCGGGCGTCAGCCGGGATTCTCCCCGCCGAGCAGGAACAGGACGTAGGCGGCGAGCGTGGAGTCGTCGGTGATGCCGCCGCGGCGGATCATCTCCTCCACCTCCGCGCGCGGGAACCACTGGCTGCGCAGATCCTGCTCCTCCAGCTCGAGTTCCGGCGTGCCCGGTGTCAGCCCGGATGCCACGAAGACATCGAAGCCCTGGCTGACCAGCCCGGCCGCACAGTACAGATGGCCGATGACGCGCATCGCGCCGGCCGTCATGCCGGTTTCCTGGCGAAGTTCCTCCCGGGCGAGTTCCTCCGGGTCATCGGCCGGGGCCAGGCCGGGGAACGAGCCCTGGGGGAACTCCCAGGACCGGGTCCGCACCGGGTAGCGGTACTGCTCGACCAGGTGGAACCCGCCGTTCTCCACCGGGATGATCAGTGCGAAGTCCGGCTTGTCCACGTATGAGTACGTGCCCGTGGACCCGTCGGGCCGCCGGATGCCGTCCTCCAGCACGCGCATGTGGGACGTCTGGTAGACGACCCGGGTGGAGGTCTGCTCGATGATCGGCCCGCTTGCCTCTGGCACGGTCACTCCTCTCAGGCCGGCCATCGGAAGCCGGTCGCCGCGAGAACGTCGGCGGGCGCCGGCAGGCCGGCCTGCGCCCCGCGGCCGGTCGCCGCCGCCGCGCCGGCCGCACACGCCGCGCGCACCGCCCCGGCCGGGTCCAGGCCGCCGGCGAGCGCGACGGCCAGCGCCCCCACGAACGCGTCCCCCGCGCCCACGCTGTCCACCGCCGCCACCGCGAACCCGGGCACCGACGCCGCCCCCGCCGGGCCGGCCAGCACCGCCCCGGCCGGCCCCAGGGTGACGACCA
>Ga0335078_10002834_pt1 | contig 26142 bp, 30 predicted proteins | sample Lox_Sample_32_FD_206711 | JGI IMG/M metagenome (GOLD analysis project Ga0335078, IMG submission 206711) | Soil microbial communities from Loxahatchee National Wildlife Refuge, Florida, United States - Lox_Sample_3.2 | ecosystem: Environmental > Terrestrial > Soil > Wetlands | place: USA... | reverse complement strand
GGTCTCATCAATTACTGGATTATCCGAGGTCGCCGGGTCCTCGTCCGCCACATTACGAAACGGCCATATTTTGCCACACTGGGCCGTTAATGTTTGTTCAGGTCGGGGGTGGGGTGAGCGTAAGTCGGCGTTAACCCTTCCCAAATTAACACCGCGTTAGTGTTGTTCGCTGCGGGCTCCCGGGGCGGCTGACACTAGTAACGTGTCAACGTGGGGACGCTGGTGCTCGGTGCAGGGGTGCGCCTGAAGAGCTGCCGTACCGTAGGCGCGCGCGCGCTTTATTCGTGCGGTGTCGCCGCTCTTGTTCTCCTTTTCGGGTCGCGCGGTCTGCAGAACGCGGTCGCCGAGGGTGACACCCGCACCATCTCGCTCCACCACGCCCACACGAACGAAGATATCACCATTACCTTCAAGCGCGACGGCCGTTACGACGAGGCGGCGCTGGAAAAGCTCAATTGGTTCCTGCGCGACTGGCGGCGTAATGAGCAAATCCGGATTGACCCGCACCTCATCGATCTTGTTTGGGAGGTGGAGCGGGAGACCGGATCGAAGCAACCGATCTGGGTCGTCTGCGGCTATCGCTCGCCCGAGACCAACGCCATGCTGCGGCGCCGAAGCGACGGCGTGGCGCGCTTTAGCCAGCACATGCTCGGCCATGCCATGGACTTTTATATCCCGGGCGTATCGCTCGAACAGCTTCGGGTCATTGGTTTGCGTCTGGAGCGCGGCGGCGTGGGGTTCTACCCGACTTCAGGCTCGCCGTTTGTCCACATGGACACCGGTGGTGTGCGGTACTGGCCGCGCATGACACGCGAGCAGTTGGTCCGCGTGTTTCCAGATGGCCGCACGGTCCTTATTCCAAGCGATGGCCGGCCGCTGCCCGGATACGCGCTGGCGCTGGCCGATCTTCGCAAGCGCGGCGACAATCCGTCGGAGATGTCGATTGCGGCCGCACGTAGCGCCGGTATCGAGGTTGCCGATGCCGGCATCGCCCGCCGCGTCGTCAGTCCATTCAAGAAGCTTTTCGGCTTGGGGCGTGACGAAGAAGACGATGACGCCGGCGGTAGCGCTCCCGCCGTCATGGCCGCGAGCGAGCCGGCGCCCGACCCTGAGCCGCTGCGGGCGCGGGCAAAGGCCGCCGTCGTTGCCGCTATTGATCGCGCCAAGGACAAAGTCTCTGCAGAGAAAGTGAAGCTGATACAGGTGGCGTCGCGCGCCGAGGAAAAGCTCGCCGCCAACAAGACCAAGCTGGCCAAGGCCGCTGGCAAGGTTCACGTGATCAGTCGGGCCGAAGCGGCTCCCATGGCAGCGTTGTCACCGAGCCAGATCATCGTTGCGCGCGGATTCTGGCAGGGCCTCCCGGAAGGCATGACTACGGTACGCCCGGCGGCTTTGCAAAACCCGCTCGCCGCATTGTCATCGCGCGCTGCGGCCGCTGACCCGGAGACGAGTGGTTCAATTAGCCCGCTGGCGGCATTGCCTGCGGATCGCACTCCCCCCGCCGGCGCGCTCGCCTATGCGGAACCGGCTTCGGAAGCTGCGGTGTCTAGTCCGGCAACGCCGCGTATTACGGTGATGCAGGCCGTCTCGGTGCAGACCGGCAACAACGAAATGACGGTCGCGGTAAAACGCGTTAGCGGCCGTCCGGCCTCGGCGATCCTCACCGTTGCCGACAAGCTGACGCCGGCGCCCGCCGAAAGCGAACGCTTCAACGACCCATGGCTGCGGGCCATCGTTCTTTCGCCAAGCGTCACGCGATTCCTGAGCATCTCCGCGCTCGGCGCTCGCGACTTCGGCTTCCTGGCGGCGCTGATGTCGAAGCCCGCCAATTCGGTCATGATGACGTTTGCGGCCGATCCGGAGCCGGGCCTGTCGCAAGATCGCTTCAGCGGCAGCGCGATCGTGTTTGTGTCGACGGTGACCTACCCGATACGCACTGCAGACCTGCGGTAATCAGCGCTTCGTTTCGGGCCTGGCCGAACTGCGCTACTCCAGCATGCCAAGCGCGTGCAAATAGGTTTCCAGGATCGCTTCCTGCTCCTTGCGCTCGTTCACGTCCTGCTTGCGCAAGCGCACCACGGTCCGCATCGCCTTGATATCGAACCCGTTAGCCTTGGCTTCCGCATAAACGTCGCGCACATCGTCGGCGATCGCCTTCTTTTCTTCTTCGAGACGTTCGACCCGCTCGACAAACGCCTTGAGGTGATCCTTGGCGAAACTGTGCTCGGTTTGATCGTTTTTGGCAGCGGCGGCGGTGGCCATTGAAGTACTCCTGGCAAAAGTGTTGGCCAGAAGCTTTCGAAAGTGAGCGTAGCCCGGTCAAGCCGCGTTCGCGCTCATCCACACATTGCACAGGACAATCGCCGCGAGACTCTCGCGTCAGTGCTTTTGGCTTGCTTTTTCGAACGCCGCTTTTTGGCTCGCGGATGCTTCCTTCTGATATTTGGCGCGCCATTCGTCGTAAGGCATGCCGTACACGATTTCGCGGCTCTCATCCTTTGTCATCGGCACGCCTTTGTCGTCCGCCGCGTCCTTCATCCAATTTGAAAGGCAGTTCCGGCAAAAGCCGGCCAGATTCATCAGATCGATGTTCTGTACGTCGGTGCGTGAGCGCAGGTGCTCGACCAGGCGCCGATAAACGGCGGCTTCGAGTTCCACGCGGCTTTTCTGGTCAGTAGCCATGTCGTCCTCCGCGGATTAGTTATGTAACAGATAGAGGCCCTAGCGGCCGCTTTCCATACTCTGGTTCCGGGATAGAAATGGATACGAAAAGCGCGGGTGCGCGCGAACTGCTCGAATCGATGTTCCGTAGCGCGGTCGGCGCAGCCCACCCCAATAACGCGCTGCCGCCGCACCTGCCCGCGCCGCCCTCGCGTGGACGCCTCGTCATTCTCGCCGCCGGCAAGGCCGCCGGCTCGATGGCTCAAGTTGCCGAACAGCGCTACCTCGAAATGCCGCCGGAGAGGCTCGCCGGGCTCGCGGTCACCCGCCACGGTTACGGACGGCCGACGCAGTGGATCCCGGTCATCGAGGCGGGGCATCCGGTTCCGGACAAGATCGGTGTCTCAGCGGCGAAACGGGCGCTGGCGCTCGCCGACGCGGTGGACGCCGACGATCTTGTCCTCGTGTTGCTTTCCGGTGGCGCGTCGGCAAATTGGATCGCGCCAGCGCCCGGGCTCACGCTGGTGGAAAAACAGGCCGTCACCCGTACACTGCTAAAGAGCGGCGCCAATATCGGCGAGATGAATACGGTTCGAAAACACCTCTCCCGCATCAAGGGCGGCCGGCTTGCCAAGCGTGCGCATCCGGCCAAAGTCACAACGCTGGCGATTTCCGACGTACCGGGCGACGACCCGGCGGTGATTGGTTCCGGCCCAACCATGCCGGATCCGACGACACTTGCCGAGGCACGCGAGATTGTGAACCGCTACCGCCTCCAACTGCCCGATGCGGTCGCGCGCGCTCTCAATGACCCGGCTAACGAGACGCCGAAGCCCGGCGAAGACGTCTTCGGTGGATCGGACTACCGGATCGTGGCGCGACCGGCCGACGCTTTGCGCTCCGCGGCTGAGCGCGCCGCGGCGGCTGGATACGAATGTGTCATGCTTGGCGATCGCCTCGAGGGGGAAGCACGCGATGTTGCAGCCGAGCATGCGCGGCTGGCGCTCGAGTTTCGCGCCCAGAGCCGGCGGGCAGTCATCCTGTCCGGTGGTGAACTCACCGTGACGCTGCGCGGGAACGGCCGTGGCGGGCCCAACCAGGAATACGCATTGGCGCTCGCCATACGCCTTGACGACGCGCCGGGCATTGCGGCGCTGGCCGCCGACACCGATGGGACCGATGGCGGCGGCGGCCGACCCGATGACCCCGCCGGGGCCTTCGTCGACCCGACGACGGTCAAGCGGGCCCGGCGGGCCGGCCTCGATCCTGCCGCGTTTCTCGCCGACAACGATTCCACAGGGTTTTTCAATGGTATCGGCGATCTGTACCGGCCCGGTCCGACGTTCACCAACGTCACCGACTTTCGGGCGATCATTGTTGACAGCCATTGAGCCGTGACCGGATTCTGAACCGGAAATGAGCGACGGGATTTACCCAAGAATCACAGCGGGCGCAGTAGCCGCAAGCGTGTTGGTGTTGCTGGCGCTGACTGCGTCGGCGACGCCCGCGGCGGCCGACTTCCGGCTTTGCAACAACACCGGGAGCCGGGTCGGCGTCGCGGTCGGCTACAAGGATGCCGAGGGCTGGACCACGGAAGGCTGGTGGAATTTGCCGTCGCGCACCTGCGAAACCGTACTCAAAGGAAATCTCGTCGCGCGGTTTTATTACGTCTATGCCATTGATTACGATCACGGCGGCGAGTGGATTGGGCAAGCTTACATGTGTACCCGCGACAAGGAGTTTACGATTCGCGGCATCAGTGACTGTCTTGCGCGCGGCTATGACCGCACCGGCTTCTTCGAAGTTGACACCGGCGAACAGCGGGCCTGGACTGTCCAGCTTACCGAGTCGAGCGAACAGCCTTCGCAACGCCCATTGGCGCCGGGAAATTCTCTAGCCCCAATCCAATCGGGCCCGCCCACGGGCGCTCGTGCCGCGCCAGGGACGACGGCACCGTTGTCCCCCGGCTCGCGCCCGGCGCCCGGTGCGCCGACCTCACTCACGCGGCCCGGAGGCCAAGCGCGATGAGGCGTCAGCGGCGCACCAAACTGGTGGCGACGCTTGGGCCAGCTTCTTCCAGTCGCACAATGATCAGCCGCCTGTTCGAGGCCGGCGCCGACGTGTTCCGGATCAATATGAGCCACACCGCGCACGACAAGATGCGCGAGTTGGTCGAGACGATCCGCGCGGTCGAAGCTGAGCATAGCCGCCCAATCGGTATTCTTGTTGATTTGCAGGGGCCGAAGCTGCGGCTGGGCAGTTTCAAGAATGACTGGGCTGTGATCGACACTGGCCAAAACTTCATCCTCGATACCGATCCGGCGCCCGGCGACGCGACGCGCGTAAACCTGCCGCATCCGGAAATCTTCGCCGCGATTAAGCCGGGCGATGCTCTCCTGATCGACGATGGCAAATTGCGGCTGTCGGTCATTGAAGCCGAGCCCGAGCGCATCGTCGCGCGCGTCCAGGTCGGTGGCAAAGTGTCCAACCGAAAGGGCGTGAGCCTGCCCCAGACCGTGGTACCGGTTGCGGCGCTGGCCGCGAAAGATGTGGCCGACCTTGAAGCCGCCCTCGATGCCGGCATCGATTGGGTGGCGCTGTCGTTCATTCAGCGCCCGGAGGACGTGGCCGAAGCAAAAAAGATCACCCGCGGGCGCGCGGCGGTGATGGCCAAGATCGAAAAGCCGCAGGCGGTGGCGCGGCTAGACGACATCCTTGAGCTCGCCGACGCGCTGATGGTGGCGCGCGGCGATCTCGGCGTCGAAATGCCGCTGGAAAAAGTCCCCGGCGTACAGAAGGAAATGACCCGCGCCTGCCGCCGCGCCGGCAAGCCGGTCATCGTCGCCACCCAGATGCTGGAATCCATGATCGCGAGTCCGGTGCCGACACGGGCCGAAGTCTCGGATGTCGCCACTGCAATCTTCGACGGCGCCGATGCTGTCATGCTGTCGGCAGAATCGGCCTCCGGCCAATATCCCGTCGAAGCGGTGACGACGATGAACCGGATCGCCGAGGAGGTCGAGAACGATTCGATCTTTCTTCCGGCGCTCCACGTTCTGCGCACCGAGCCCGAAGCGACCGGGGCCGACGCCATCGCCGCAGCGGCGCGGCAGGTTGCCGAGACGCTCGATCTTTCGGCCATCATCTGCTGGACCAGTTCCGGTGCCACCGGGATGCGCGTCTCCCGCGAGCGACCGAATCCGCCGATCGTCGCGATTTCGCCGATCGTCGCTACGGGCCGAAAACTGTCACTGGTCTGGGGTGTTCATTGCGTCGTCGCCGAGGACGCCCGCGATCAGGACGACATGGTGGAGCGCGCCTGCCAGATCGCGTTCAAGGAAGGCTTCGCCAGGGCCGGCCAGCGCGTCATCATCGTCGCCGGCGTACCACTCGGCACGCCAGGCACCACGAACATGATAAGGGTAGCTTTCGTCGGCGCACGCGCGTTTGCCGACGTATAGATCTCGAACGCAAATAGAAGGCGTCGTGGAGCCGCTTTACTTCGCCATTTCGCTGGCCGCGATGCGCGTTTCCAGTGAGCTGCTTAGCTCTTCAACCGCGGCCGCAACGCGATCGGCGGCAGAGTGATGCAGCATGTGGCCGAAGCCCGGAACCACCTCGACCTTTACCGCCGGCGCCGTGGCAGCGAGTTTCATCGCATGTTGCTCCAAAGGCACCAGCGGGTCGCGGTCGCCGGCGAGCGCGATTGTCGGCGCGATCAGGCGGTCATAGCGTGCAGCTTGGCGCGTAAGAAACGTGTCAAGGCAGCCAATATCCGCCCAATTTGCCAAAAGTGTTGCCGGCCGCAACACCAGCATCGCCGCGGTGCGTTTTACGTAGCGATGGGGCAGCGGCTGCGGTAAGAATGCAGTGCGGGAGCCGGGGCCAATCAAGATCGCTCCAAACGGCAGCGCCAGCGTGTGCGCGAACAACCATCCGATCGGGGTTGCCAGTAATGCGTTGAGCTTGGTCATGCGCCATAACCCCGGATGGGTAGGCGCCGCGATCAGGACGAGCCCCGCGACGCGCTGCGGAAAATCGAGCGCAAAGGCAAGCGCCATGGTGCCGCCCCAGGAGTGGCCAACAATGATGGCGCGTTCGATGCCGAGCTTATCAAACACATCGCGCAGAACTGACGCCTGATCAGCTGGCGAACTGCCGTCGCCTGCTCTGCGCGCACTGAATCCGAAACCGGGCCGGTCGATAAAAATCAGGCGGTGACGCGCGGCAAGACGTTCGCCGAGCGCAAGATTCATGTCCTGGAGATTGGCCCCGGCGCCGTGAAGGAGGACAACTGGAAGCGAATCTTTCGAGCCGCCGCCGTCTCCCATTTCGATGACGTGCTGACGAAAGCCGTTGATCTCGATAAAGCGGCCACGCGGCACGTGGGCCCGCTCGATCAGACGTTTCCCGATGAAGGTGATGGCCGCGCCAGCGCACAGGATGACGGCGATAACCGTGATCGTAGTCATAAGCTTCCCGCGATCCTGACTCCGACGGCAGGCACCGCGCGTCCCGGCGCAGGCGGAACCAGCTTGATGCGTACGATTGTTGGGCGCCGATTACGAGAAAATCATGGCGCCAAGAATTGCTGACTTGGCGGAATCCAGGTCCAGCTGGAATTCAGAGTGCTTCGCCTTTCAGCCAGCCGGCGCCGCGCGCATAAAGCTTTTCGAGTTCAGGCCCTTCGATGCCCGGCATGTCGGGCTTTACCTTGTAACCGATCTTGCTCTGCAGATAGGCGAGGTGGCGGTAGCCTTCGGGAAAACTTTTGAGCAAATCCTGGTCGAGGACGAGCTTGGCCGCAGGGTCGACCGGGTCGAGCCGATCCTTCTCGTAGATCGGTTGCCGCAGGACCAATCCCCAGCGGCCGGCGCGCCTTTCGAAGAAGTCGAAAAAACGACCGGTACACACGACGTCGCAGGTCACGCCTTCGACCGGCGCACGCTGCGAAATCGTCATCTTGGTCTGCGCAGTAGCGCGATGACCCGCAACATCGATCGCGCTCCCGCCAAGAAAATGCAGGATGCGCACGCCGCGTGCCCAGCCCTCGTCGTTGACTTTGATGAATTCCTCGAAGCCGCCCTGAAACCAGGTCGCCATCATGCGGCCTTCAGGCTGCCAGACGGTGCGGAAGCGGTCCCACAGGCGCGCGTCGCGCCACACTGCCCAATGCTCCACAAGTTCGCGGATGATGACTTTGTCCGCGGCGACATCGGTCATGGCTTTCCCCAGGCTGGCTCTAAAGCTTTGTCACCGGCGCAACAGCGCATAGCCGGTGATTATCAGCCGGGACAAAATGGCAGATGGATTGGCGGGTCAAGCCCCCGCGATACCGCCGCGACGACGATTCAGAGATCGCGTCCTTCGACCGTCTCGCGCAGCGTCTTCACCACTTCCGGCACGTGCTCGAGGTGAGGGTCGATCGCGAGGGCGCGGCGGTAGGCTTCAAGCGCATGCTTGTCGTCGCCGATCTCCTGCAGGATGAGACCGAGGCCCGACAGTGCCCCGAAATGCCGCGGCTCGCGCAGCAGCACTTCGCGAATGTCCGCGACCGAATGCCCGTAGTCCTTCATCAAGTAGTAGATCGTAGCCCGCCGATTCCAGGCCTCGACGTAGTCCGGCTTGAGGGCAATGACGGCATTAAGCAGCTTGATGGCGAGGTCGTAATCCTTCTCGTCGGCCGCAGCCTTCACCCGTACCATCAGCAGATTGCAAGTGTCGCTGCCGGAGACCATCCAAAGCGCCCAGATCCGATCTTCGATCGCCTTGGCGCTCTCGGCATCCGGCGCGATTTTGAGGCCAGCGAACAGCGTATCGAGATTGTAGGTCGGCTCGCCGCGTCCGGGTCGCGGCAGATCGTTTGGCGGCGCGACCCAGTCCGGCGCCGGAGCGCCTTCAGCGGCCTTTTGCGCCAGCGCAGACTTCACGACACCCGGCACAAGAAGCACCGAGCCCACAACAAGCGCCGAAAGGAATCGCCACACCATCGCGACCGAATCTAGTCGTCGTGGATGGCGCGGCAAGCCTGAAAAACGGTCAAAGGCGCGTGAAGGATCGGGCAGCCGTACCCCCGGGGCGTCAGGCTAGCCCTGGCGGGCCTTGAATCGCCGCTGCGTCTTATTGATGACGTAAACGCGGCCCTTGCGGCGAACGATCCGGTTGTCGCGGTGGCGACCCCGGAGTGATTTCAACGAATTACGGACTTTCATAACCAATATCCCGATCTTTGCCGGGTTGCTTAAGGAGCCCCCGTCGCCTTGTCAATAACGCCGCGGCACTGTGCAGGCGGGCCTATATCGACGCAAGCCGGCCGCGCTCAGACCCGGCGGACCGGCCCGTATCGAGTGACCGGCCCTCCACCGCCGAAAAGCCGGTTACCCGGTCGATCAGATTGTTCCATACCCGCAGCACCGTGCCGAAGGGCCGCGGCATCTTGTGACGGCACATCGCGAGCTTTCGCACTTCGTTGGGAACATGCCACACGCTGCGGGCGCCCGCGGGGAAGAATGCCATGTCACCTGGGCCCAGGCGGCGGACTGCCCCATTCTGATCGGTGACAAAAACCTCACCGGAAATGACATGCAGCATTTCATCGACCTTATAGCACCAGATGAAACGGCCGGCAGTGCACGACCACGCCATAACCGACGACGCGCCATCCGCGCTTCGCGCCAAGTACTTCGAGCGAACCTGCGGGGTGCCTTCGATCACCCAGTCGGAACGGATGGGATCGAGATCGAGTTCAATCTCGGCTGGAACTGCAAAAACCGGTCGTGACACAAAAAGCCCCCTCTACGTTCGTAGTGCTAGCCGGCGACGACACCACCCACCGCCGACCTTTCTGAACTCTATTCGGCCGCGACAAGCGGCGGTGCACGGAAGGATCGAGCCGCTGCGAGCGCCTGGTCGAGATCCGTTAGAATATCGTCGATGTGCTCGATGCCGATCGAGAGCCGGATCATTTCGGGCCGCACGCCGGCCTTTTCCTGCTCTCGCGGCGACATTTGGCGATGCGTCGTCGAGGCGGGATGGCAGGCGAGCGACTTGGCGTCGCCCATGTTGACCAGGCGTTTGAACAACTTGAGTGCGTCGTAGAACGCCTTGCCCGCCTCGAGCCCTCCCGCGATGCCGAAAGTCAGCAGCGAACACGAGCGTCCGCCAAAATATTTTTGCGCCAGCGCGTGATACGGACTTTCGGCGAAGCCCGCGTAATTGACCCACGCGACACGGGGATCGTGCCGCAGAAATTCGGCGACACGGCGAGCATTCTCCACGTGGCGTTCGATGCGCAGCGCCACCGTTTCGATACCCTGCAGCAGAAGGAATGCCGAGAGCGGCGCGAGCACGGCGCCGGTCGTCCGCTGATAGACGCTTCGGCAACGCGCGATATAGGCGGCGTTTCCGAAGTGCTCGGTATAGACCAAACCGTGGTAGGAGCGATCGGGCTCGTTGAACATCGCAAAGCGGCGCGCATGCATGCGCCAGGGGAAGCGGCCGGAATCAACAATCGCGCCGCCCAATGTGGTGCCGTGACCGCCCAGAAACTTGGTCAGTGAATGCACGACGATGTCGGCGCCGTAGTCGATCGGACGCAACAGGATCGGCGTTGCCACCGTGTTATCGACGATCAGAGGGACCCCGTGCCGCGCCGCGACCTTCGCCAGCGCCTCGATGTCACAGATGTTTCCCGCCGGATTGCCGATACTTTCGCAGAACACCGCGCGGGTTTTTTCATCGATCAGCTTTTCGATTGCTTCGGCCTGGTCGGATTCGGCAAAGCGCACACTGACGCCCTGCCCCGGCAGAATGTGCGCGAACAGCGTGTGTGTCGTGCCGTAGAGCTGCGGGACAGAGACGATGGTGCTGCCCATCTCCGCGAGGTTGAGCACGGCATAGTTCAACGCCGCCTGGCCCGAACTCACGCATAACGCTGCGAGCGCGCCTTCGAGCTCTGCCACCCGGCGTTCGAGAACGGCGGTGGTCGGGTTGCTGATGCGGCTGTAGCGGAAGCCTTCAACTTCGAGGTTGAATAAAGCGGCGCCGTGATCGGCGCTCTCGAACTCGTAGGCCACGGTCTGATAGATGGGGACGGCGACAGCCCTGGTCGTCGGGTCGGTTTCGTAACCGCCGTGAACAGCAACCGTATCGCTTTTCATCGTTCCCGCCGCGTTGCGCTTTTCAGCCCGGTCTGACGCTAACCCATTTTGTTTTGTTATCGGTGGCAACTGAGTAAGACAATTTAAGCGCGCGCGTTTGGCATTGGTAACGTTAACCGTTCGCACCGTTACGTCCGAGCAAGAAAAATCGTGCAGCGCGAAAGCAAATTTTTCGCGGCACTTTTCGCTTGACGCAATGTAAGCCATAGCTTACCGTAAGGCATGACTTACGATACAGCATTGGCTGCATTGGCAGATCCGACACGCCGGCGGGTCTTTGAGAAGTTGCATTCAGGACCGAAAGCGGTCGGCGACATTGCCCATGGCCTGCCAGTCAGCCGGCCCGCGGTATCGCAACATTTGCGGGTCCTGAAGGATGCCGGTCTCGTAACAGACCGGCCAGAGGGCGCACGGCGGGTCTACTACATCGATCCACGCGGCGTCGGCGCCATCAGGAAGTGGCTCGATCAGTTCTGGGACGTGGCGCTGGAGGCTTACGCCGAAGAGGTCAAACGATCGGAGAGGAAGCGGAGATGAACCAGACAATGACAATTACGCCAGCCCCAGTCCGCAAGAACATCCGAGTCAACGCGCCGCCGCAGCGCGCGTTCGAGGTTTTCACCGCCGGGATTGGCCGCTGGTGGCCCAAGACCCATCACATCGGGGCTTCCGATCTGGACAAGCACGTTATTGAACCAAGAAACGGCGGGCGCTGGTTCGAGCGCGGCGTCGATGGTGTCGAGTGCGAGGTCGGCAAAGTGCTGCTCTGGGATCCGCCATCACGCCTCGTCCTGAGCTGGCAGCTGACCCCGGACTGGAAATTTGACCCCAATCTGGTCACCGAAGTCGAGGTGCGCTTTCTGCCGGACGGCGCGAACGCGACGCGCGTTGAACTTGAACATCGCAATCTGGATCGCTTTGGCAACCGCGCCGATGCTTTCCGCGGGCAGATCGATTCCCCCGAGGGATGGGGCGGCCTGTTGCAACTCTTTGCTCAAGCCGCAGAACGGTAACGGAGCGAAACATGTCTGAGTTCGTCGTCCACAGCGTCCCCGGTAGCCCGTATGGAAGAGCGGTCCTCGCGACATTCGACGAAAAGGGCGTCGGCTATCGGTTCGCGCCGGTTTCCGGCGGCGCGCGCAATGAACCGCATATTTCCCGCCATCCCTTCGGCCGCGTGCCGGTGCTCGAACACGACGGCTTTTCGCTGTACGAGACCCAGGCCATCATGCGTTATCTCGATCGCGTGCTGCCTGGCCCGGCGCTTACGCCCGCCGACCCCGCTGCCGCTGCGCGCATGGATCAGGTGATGAACATCTGTGACTGGTATCTCTTCCAGGGCGTCAACAATGTGATCGGTTTCCATCGCATTGTTGCCCCGCGCTTGTTCGGTTCGGCGCCAGACGAGGCCGCCATCGCGGCCGCCATGCCTAGGGCGCGTGTGGTGTTCAAGGAACTGTCGCGGCTGCTTGGCACACAGGCTTACTTCACTGGAGAGTCTGTAAGTCTTGCCGACATCCTAGTCGCGGCGCATCTGGACTTTCTTGCCGAAACGCCGGAATGGGGTCAGTTGGCACAGTCTACTCCGAATCTGGTCGCTCTGGTATCGCGGATGAACGCGCGCCCAAGCTTCAGATCGACAACATGGGAGCGCGTTGCCGAACTGGCCAAGGCCGCCTGAGCCACACCGCCGGTGCCGGCTACGGGCGCTGCGCTGCAATCGCGACGGTCGGGCGGCCGGCGCCCTTCATATCCGCAGGACCGTCGCGGGTTGTAACGATGCGGACGGAATTCTTGGCAATGCTCACGACTCCGTTCCAACGGTCACCGAGGGGAACATTGCGGATAGCGGTAAGATTGATTTGCCAATAGCTGTTGCCGCTCAGATCGAACGCACGGGATGCGGTAAGATCCAGAATGTGCAGCGTCGTAAAATAGCCGGACCCTCCGCCATTGAAGGTCGCGATCACAACCAGGAGCCCATTATCGGTCGAGCCGATGAACTTGTAGGCGGTTTCTTGGCTGTCTTCCGGCTTCTGGCCGATTTTTTTCTGGAACACCCAGTCGGCATCTTCCTTAATGTCATCGTAATAAAGGTTGCTGCCAATCGCGGCGGCGACGTTCACGGTCACCCAGATATCGCTTGAATCCGCCAGGTTTCCGTCGCCATAGTCGCGAAAAATTTCGGGCGGAATCGGCTTGCCGTGAAGCCTGAAGGTGCGCCGCACCTCGGCCAACAGGCCCGCGGTCGCGGCGTCAGGCTGCACTTTCTGCTCGGCGGCGATTGCGATCAGTGGCGCGCCGAAACAGCCGATCAGCCAAGTCGCAACAAGCACGCGGGCTAAGGAAGCCATCACACCGGGTGCGCGCTGACGAGAATGGCGGCGACGATGCAGGGCTCGTTGCCGCGGACGCTCCACGAATGATTGGTGCCGCGCTGGACGAGAATATCGCCGGCTTTGAGCAGGGTTTCGCCCTCGTCCATCAACGCGTAGATTTCGCCCTTGAGCACCACGATGTAGTCCACCGTGTTGGTCTTGTGCCGCATGGGATCGTCGCTGGCGTGGTCGGGAGCATGGTCGGCGCCGATCGAGCCAAAGGCGCGGCCAGCATCGGCCCTGCCGCGCCATTGCGAGTCCGGAGGAAACTCGACGATGCGGAGCAGCGTGCCGGCTTTCGGCGGTTCGAGCCGCACCGGCCGGGCTACGGCGTCGGCGTTTCCTTCATTGCTGGCCGGTGAGCCGGCTGTTTCCCACAGATCGGTCAGGGCAACACCCGGCATCGACTCCATTTCTTTGATGTTGGGTGCAAGGCCGTCCATCAGAAAGCACGACTGCCCCTTGTCGTTGTGACCGGTAACGACCCGCCGTACTCGCCACGCCATAATTCGTCTCTCCCCTGGATTGTTGTTGATGCGAGAATAGGTCTGACAAAAAGTATTGACAACATTAGCGCCACGAATAGCTGAAGCTATCTCGTCAGATAGCACCGCCGGCAAAGTCTTAGCTGCGCCTCACGATCATGCGCCGCGATGGATGAAGGCCCCGACCGCTGCAACCGAAAGCGCGAGCCAGGCGATGATCAGAATGAGTCCGCCGGTTGGCGCAGCGAACGCGAACATGCGGTGGCCCACGAAGGCGCGCATGGCTATGTCGCCGGAAAACAGCGCAGCGCCAACGACCCAAGCGATCAGAACCGCCAGCATCAGCGGCCGCCACAATAAACCTTGCTGCGTGAGCGCGGCCCCGCCAAGCAAAGCTGCGGCGTGAAACAGCAGCATATAAGCCGCACCATCGAGACCGGCATGAGGCGCGGCATGTGCGCCTGCCGCGGCCAAAATGATGCCGCTTGTTCCCATCAAGCCGGCGAGAAAAATCAGGATCGCGAGCGCCAAAGGTGTCATCCTTTGCTACCCTGTTGCGGCGGGATACGTCCTGAACGCTACGCCGTCGTCCCCGCGTCAACCGTCAGCACCGTCCCAGTGATGTTGCGCGCCTTGTCGCTGAGCAGAAACTCGACCGCATCGGCCACATCGTCGACCTCGGGAAACCGGCGCAGCGCCGTCCTGCGCACGATTTGCTTGCGCTGTTCGTCGCTGAGCACGCTCGTCATCTCGGTCGCCAGAAACCCGGGCGACACCGCGTTGACATTGATGCCGAAGCGGCCGACCTCGCGGGCCATCGAACGGGTGAAACCGAGCATCGATGTCTTGGTTGCCGCATAAGCCGCGAGGCCGCTGTAGCCGGTGGCGCCGATGATCGAAGCGATATTCACGATGCGCCCGGCGCCGGCAGACATCATGCCGCGCACCACGTATTTGGTTAGCACGATCGGCGACAGCGTGTTCACGCGCACCTGTTCCTCGATCTTGGCGTTGTGCATCATCGCCAGCACACCCTCGACCCCAAGCGCCGCGTTGTTGACCAGGCCGAACAGCGGACCGAATTCCTTGCGCAGACCACGCACCAATTCTGGAATTTTGTCGATCTCGCCGAGATCAAACGGCACGAAATGCAGCGTACCTTTGCTCGCCTGCTCCGCCTGCGCGAGCGCCGCCGTAAGATCCTTGTTCCTCCGACGAGCAACGGCGATCACGCGGTAACCCGAGCCCGTGAGCTTTTGACAGATGGCAAGACCGAGGCCGCGGCTGCCGCCGGTCACGAGCACGCTGCGGGTCGCGTCAGGCATGTTTTATCGCTCGCGGCGCGCCAGCTTGCCGGCAGCGCCAATACCCAGCGCCGGCACGAAATTGATTGCCGCCGGAACCTTGTGGCGCGGCAGCGTCTCCCGGCACAACTTCAGAATATCGTCCTTGATCATGGCTTGCCGGGCACTGGCCGCGTCCTGTTCCGATTTGAGGACAATGTCGGCGACCGCGATCGCGCCGGTAATCGGATTTTGCTTCGACCGCACCCGCGACATTCCTACCTGAGGGTGCTGATTGATCACCGCCTCGATCTCTTCCGGATGAACCTTCAAACCGCCGATATTGATGATGCCCCCCTTGCGGCCGGCAAAGTAGTAGCGCTCCCCTCGCCGCTCGACAATGTCGCCAGTGTCGACAAAACCATCCGTGTCGGCGAGCGCATGTTCGGTGCCGGCATAACGCGATGCCGCACGTGGCGACCGGATGCGCAACGAGCCGTCCGCAAAGACTTTCATTTCCACACCGTCGCGGACCGGACCGACGAAGGCGGCAGGAAAACCGGCAAGACCGTCGTTGACATCGAAGGCCACGCCGGCTTCGGTCGAAGCATAAGCGTGGCCGACCGCGGCTTGCGGAAATGTCGCGCGTAGCCGATCGAGGACCGGCTGGTCGGCAATCTCTCCCGAGAGCCTGACGTACCGCGGCGCGATGTTTCGAATTGCCGGGTCCATCAGCGCGCGACGCCAATGTGAGGGCGTGCCGGAGAGATGGGTGACGCCATGTCGGGCAAGACGCTCCAGATGATCCGAGATGGGTTCGCCGGCGCTTGAAAGAACCATCGAGGCGCCGCCGAGCACCGCGCGAAGATACATTTGCAAGCCGCCGTAGCGGCGGATGTCGTAGAATGTGCCCCATACCGCGGCCCCGTCAGCGACGCTGCGGGCCCTGACTGCCCCGGTAAGGTTGGCAAGATCATGCACGACCAACTTCGGCTCCCCGGTCGTTCCAGAGGTCATCAGCAGCCATTCGGTGTGATAGCCGGTGGGCGGGTTGGCATCCGCTGGGACCACCGTCGACACACAAGTGACGCGCACCGGAAGATCGAAGTCAGGGAATTGCGGCGAGCCGTCATCGACCACGACGGCATCGATTTCGGCCGTTGCGATGACAGCGCCGAGATTGGCGGCATCAACGTCGGGCGGCAGGATGACGATGCGCCGTGCGCAACCGTCAAGTTCGATCAGCGCCAGCGCCGTCGTCAGTTGGCTCGCAGTCGCCAACAGGACCGACCGGCCCGCCAGCTCGGCGAGCCGTCCACCAAGACTCGTCCCGTGATCAAGGTTGGTGAAGCACACAGACGCGGTGCGGCCCCAAAAGAACCGGGGCGAGACTGCATTCGCGACAGAATCCCGCAGCGATGGCGCCTCAACGCGCGCCATTCTCATAGACTTTCACAAACTCGCCCAGCGTAACGGGAAAATAAGCGTCTTCGGCGGCCGTGAACGGATCAATGCCAAGGGTGTCTTCCAGCCGCGCGACCAGCACGGCAAATCCGAGCGAGTCGAGACCGCACTCTGCGAGTACGAGCTCTTCTTTGAGCGGCGCGAGGATCTTGCCGTGCTCCCGCGCTACCTGTTCCATCTGTTCCAGTATGGTTAATCTGACCGACATCGCCACGTGCCTACCGTTTGTTCACTCGATGACGGTATATTCCCGCAACATTACGATCAAGTTCATCAAATGCTCGTGGTCAACGCGAACGATCCGCCCGTACAGGGCCTGCGCTGCCGGCAGATCGAGGAAGCCGACATTGACGCAGTCGCCACCCTCCTGACGCAGGGGTTTCCCGCTCATAATCGGCAATTCTGGCTCAATGCGCTGGCGCAGTTGACGCGGCACGAGCCGCCGCAAGGACTGCCGAAATATGGTTATCTCCTGGAGGGCCAGGGGACGGTGGCCGGCGCGATCCTGGTTATTTGCTCGACGACCCGAGACAACGGCGTGGTTTCAAGACGTTGCAATCTTTCCAGCTGGTACGTCGAACCTCGCTTTCGGACCTATGCGCCGATGTTGGTGTCGCATGCGGCGCGGCACAAGGACGTCACCTACACGAACGTATCATCCGCGCCACACACGCGACCGACTATCGAAGCCCAGGGATTTTCACGCTACAGCGAAGGCATCTTTGTCGCTGTGCCGGCATTGCAAGGACCGTTCGGCGGTCCGGCCGTCGAGGTGTTCGACGTTGGGCACAAGCCCGAGGTCGACTTCGATCCTTGGGACCTCGAGATTTTGCAGCGACACGCGGCATACGGCTGCATCAGCCTCTGGTGCGCGACTTCCGAGCGCGCCTATCCCTTTGTGTTTCGCCGACGACTGGTCAAACGCTTCGTGCCTTGCGCCCAACTGATCTACTGCGGTGATGTCGGCGACTTTGTACGGTTCGCCGGGCCGGTCGGACGGGCGCTTGTGCGTTACGGCCGATCGCTTGTCCTCATCGACGCGAACGGGCCCATACCTGGCCTGTTGGGGTGGTTCGGCCAGGGCAAAATGCCAAAATATTTCAAAGGGCCGCATCGCCCCCGGCTCGGTGACCTCGCCGACACCGAATACGCCCTATTGGGCGTCTGACCGGTTCGCGTTCCGTGTGTCGAAACCGATGTTGTGAAATCGAAACGGTCAGACCAATGCGTGAAATTTGGGCATTGGAGTTCGTCCGATTTCATTTTAAACTTAAAAGGTTTCCTGGGCTCTGAAGGCGTTTCGCCATGAGCATGATTATGCGGGACGTCGCGGTCCCCTCCTCGCGCCCGGAGATTTCCGCAGACGCGCTCAGCAAGGCTGCGCTGCACATCGCGGACTGCCGCTCGCTGACCGCTTTGCGGAACGCGCTCTTCGGTCATGCAGACCCGCTGATCGGCAGCGTGGCGATGGGCCTCTACATGTTCGATCGTGCGGAGCAGCTACGCTACATTTCGAGCCGCCAGGCACCGCAGGGCTTTCTGGACGAATACGAACGCGAATACCGCAGGTCCGACACCATGCTCGATTGCATTGTGTCGCAGCGCCGCACCATTGACGGTTTCCACTTCCACGGGCCGGCGCGCTGGCGACACAGCGGCAATTACGAGATCCTGCGCGGATGGGGCTTTTATCACAACATGGGAGGCGCCTTCGTCGTCGACGGCCGCGTTGCGGGTGCCCTGTTCGTGGCAACCGCGCATGACGTCGAACCGTTCGAAGAGGTTCACGTCAAACGCCTTGACTTGATGTGCCGCGCGGGCTCGCTTGCTTTAGCGGCGATGCGGGGACGGGAGCGTCTGCGATCCGAACTGACGGACTCCGGGTGCGACGACTGGCGGGATTTCTTGTCGGTGGAAGGAGATTGGCCGGGTCCCGCGGAATCTTTTGACGACAGCCGCCCAATTGACCGGCTGCCGGCGCGCTCGCGCGAGGTTGCGCAGCTCTTGTGTCAGGGGCATCCCAACAAGGCCATTGCCAAACACCTCGGCATTTCGATCTACACCGTCAAGGAGCATGTGCAGAACCTGTGCAAGCGTTTTGGCGCACTCAACCGCACCGACCTCGTTCACCGGCTTCTGATCGCCTCCTGATCGCCGGCTGGCCCCGGCGAAACTTCTTTGTTCCTAAGAACCTGTTGTTTGTTCTTAAAAAAGCACGGCCCGCCCCATTTTATGGGGCGGGCCGTTTACGATTCGATGGTCCTTACGTCAGCGTGCCGATGCGGTAGCGGCAACGCTACGCGGTGAAGGATCCCGCGCGAGGATCAACAGGACGAGGAGAACGATCACCTCGCACAGCGTGTAGGCGATGAATGCCCAGGCAAACGAGCCGGTTATGTTGATAACCGCGCCCATCAACGACGGCGACAAGAACGTCGCGAACACGCCTATGACCTCCGCATATCCAATCGCCGCCGGCACGACCCGGTCCGGATATTTTTGACTGAGGAGGCTGAAGATCGCGCCGCCGCTGAACACCGCCGCGCCGCTAAGCGAGGCAACCAGCAGCAACGGCCCGAAACCCATCGGATTGACTGCCGTCAACACGAAGGACAAGCCCACGAGCACACCTAACAACGCACCGAATTTGATAATGGCCGTGCGATTGTCGATCCAGTCGGTGACGTAACCGCCGATCGTCAGGAACACCACCTGCGACAACCCCATCGCCGTTCCCACGAGTGCCGCATAACCGACGGGCATACCCTGGACCTTGATGTAGGTCGGAATGACCCATGTCGCCGTCCCGGACAGTGCGAAGGTGCAGCCGCCAATGCCCAGCGCGCCGACATAGACCCACCTTGATTTGAATATCTCCCAAAGCGAGGTGGTCCCCGCAGTCACGGGTTTCGCCGGGTCCCAAACAAAATCCTTGATGCCGATGTCCTGGGGATTATCACGCGCCCAGATCAAGTCGAGCACCCCGATCACCAGCGTCAACACCGCCAGCACGGCGAAGAATGTCCGCCATCCGAACGCCAGCGTCAGCGGAATGCCAATCGCAAAGTCCGCCGTGATGGCGAGACTATAGGCGGCGAGAATGATGCCCATGATCGAGGCGCGGCGCGATTCGGGCCACCAGCCGACCATCAGCTTGATGTTTCCGGTCCAGACTGCGGCGTCAAAGAATCCGATGATGATGCGCAGCACCACAAGTTCGGCAAAGTTCTGGACGAACACCTGGATGCCCATGCCAATGCCGCTGCCGATCAGTCCGATAACAAGCATTCGGCGCGAGGTCATGGTTCGGCTGACCGGCGACCAGAAGAACATGCCGAGCCCGTAGGCGATGGCAAAAATGCCCTGGGCGAACCCCGCTTCCCAGGGCTGGAGCTTCAGGTCCCCCGAGACAAAGGTCAGAACCGCAGCGAATCCGTACCAATCCGCTGCCAGAAAGATTTCAGCGAGAACCGCGAGCACGATGATGCCCCACTGCCAGTTCTTGATACGCGACCGCTCCATTTCAGTAATTGTGGCCATGGACATGACTTTTCCTTTCGCTAAGAAGTCCACTTAAAGACCGTTCTGCGGCCTCACGTTTTTTTGTCCCGGCGGCATGCGATTTGTGCGCGCACCGCGCGATTTCCTGGTCGAAACAGTCCGAACGGCTCGCGGGCTCATGATTTCGGCGGCAGGAAGTTGACTTCGTGCTGCGCGGAGATGCGGACGACTTCGTTGGGATCAGTCAGGTTATGCAGCTTGTCGAACAAGGCGCGAAGCTTGCGCGCGGGCGCGACCCAGAACAGGCATTTTACCGGCGCTGTTGAATTGTTGAAAAGGCCGTGGGCGTGGTTCTTCGGCAGCCGAATCAGATCGCCGGCAACGGCGCTTGCTTTTACGCCTTCAAGCTCCAGATCGAGCGTTCCTTCGATCATGTAGATGAACTCGTCCTGGGTCGGATGGATATGCGGCGGCACGAAACTTCCGGGCGGCAACAGCGCGTGCCAACCCATCGAGGCTTCGGACTCTTCCTTGAGCGTGTAGGTCTGGCCGAGAACATTCCAAACCGTGCCGTTGAACCCCTCGTTCGATCGGGTAACGCCGGCGGACAATTCAACCATTTGCTGATCCTCTGTTTGCGACGAGAGCTGCCTCATGCCGCCAAAAAATCGGTAACGAGTTCCGTTGCCGACGGCGTCTCTTCAAACACCAGATGTCCGGTTTTCGGCACCAGCTTTAGGTGTCCGTCCGGAAGCAGATCCATCCATGCATCAGCCTGCGCCGTCGGGCGCATGCGGTCCGCAGTCCCCCAGACCAGCAGCGTTGGGACGGTGATCCGGTGCAGCCAGCGGGCGAGCTTCGGATTGCCCTGCGGATGATTGCGGACGAGTTGCGCATAAGCCCCAATCTCGCGGCCCAAGCGGGCGTCGAAGGCCGGGTCCGGCGCTTTGGGGAAATAGCGCAGCGCTGCCGTCACATCGTTGGCCAAGTACGACGGCAATTCCGGCGGGGTGATCTCGGATAGTTCGGGGGCTCGCGCCTGGTCGACCACAAGCCCGGCCGGCGCGACGAGTACCAGACGGCGCAATCGTTCCGGCTGACGGACGGCGAACTCGGCCGCCAGCCATCCGCCAAGGGATAAACCGCCGAGGTCGAATTTGGTCAGGCCGAGCCGATCAAACAGGTCCATGTAGTGAAGAACATAATCCTCGATGGAGTCGAGGGCGGAGTCGTCACCTGAGTCCCCGAAATTGGGGTTATAGGGAATGATGACCTTGCGCCGCGGTGCCCAAGCGCGCGCGAACTCGAAACCGGTGAACGTTCCAGTCCCGTGCAGAAATACAAATTCCGGTCCAGTGCCGATGGAATGAACGACCGTCTTGACGCCGTTGATGTTGTACTCGACACGGGTGAATCCGGCCATGTCGCCGGCGGTTTTCGCGCTCGCGTCATTCATGCCCGGGCTTTCCAGTCCGGCCCGCGCCGGCCGCGCTTGCCCTCATTCGACCACCCCGAAGACCGTCCATTGCGCATCGGGGCTCGGCAGCCCGAGGAGCGCGCGGCCGACTTCCTCGACGATCTGGTCGGCCATCAGAATGTGCTGCGTCCCCGAATGGATGTCGCGGTAGAACCGCTGCATGGTCGTGTTGCGGAGCGATGCGCCGCGCGCGGCGCGATGGGCGAATGTGCTTACATCGGAAATCACATCGTGAATGTGCCGGAGCGAGAGCTTGATCATGGTCATTTGGTCAAGCGATGGACGCTCGCCGCGGCGGCAGGTCTCTGAGACGCCCCGCCAGGTTTGATAGACTAGCGCATGCGCTGCGCGGAAGCGCCCCTCCGCTTGGGCGAACTGAAACTTGAAGCTGGCGCTGTCGCTCGCCTTGCCGAAGGCATCCGTGCGCGCGACGATCACTTTGACGAGCTCGTCGAGAATCCGCCGGCCAACGCCGATCGCCCAGCTTGAATGGGCCCAAGCGCTCCACCCGGCCAGGCCGAGCATGCCCTGGATGCCGCCACGGCGCGGCGCGCCGATGTCGAAGTCGTATGTCCTGTAGCCCGGGACGAATAGCTCCGGCCCCTCGGCCAACTCATAGTCGAAGCTGCCGGTCGCCCGCAGACCGAGCACGTCCCAATTGCCGAGAAGCTTGATGGTCGAGCGAGGATGATGGGTAATAACGACCTTCGGCTGTCCGTTCGGCTGGATCAACATTTCCTTGCCCGACGGATCAGTCACGAAGCAGCCGGTGTGGATCCACTCGGCGTGCGTGATGGCGCTGCCATACGCCCAATGACCGCTAATCATGTAGCCGCCATCGACCGGCCGGGCAAAGCCGCGCGGCACGCCGTTGCCGGCAATAGTAATGTCGACACCATTACGAAAGACTTCGGCGATGCCCGGATCTTCGATGTAGATGGCCATCGTCATGCCTTCCATATTGTTGACGATGGTGCACCAGCCGGCCGAAGCGTGAGCGTAGGACAGGCGCTCAACAATCTGCATCGCGTCGAAGGGCGACAGTTCGGCCCCGCCAACCGCCTTCGGAAACAGCATGGTGTAGATGCCGGATTTACGAAGCGCATCGACGACGTCATCGGTCAGGTGCCCGATGCGCTCGGCCTCATCCGCCTGCTGTTCGATCAGCGGCAGAAGCGCATCCACGCGGGCGTGAAACTCAGCGGCCGGTGTGTCAGCGCCTTTTTCCGCGCGTATCAAAGCCACGTTCGTCATTCAAATCCTCCAAACCATCTCAGGGCGCGTTCACGCGCGGAGATGATGTCCTGGAAGTCACATATTGCCGACGCAAGAACGATTTCGGCCCCGCTCCGAAATAACGCAACTGCCGCCCACCGTTTCCCCGCACCTCGGGTCCCGATAGCGCCGCAAACCCGCTCGTCGGCAATGCCCCACACGTTGGACTGCGGGTCCCCCGTGTCCAAAGCGCCCTGCCTTCCAGTCGATTTCGGGATCGAATTGTCTGAACGCGCTGAATGCGTGGCAATCCCCTCTGAAGAGGGGGGAATCAAAAGAGAACGACTTTCGGTCGCTTAGAGGGCCAGCACTTGGCGAACGGCAGCCGGCCAGCCCGATAAATCGGCGCCATGTGTTGCGAACAGGGCAAGCGCCAGGCGATCGACGCCGAACGCTACGCACCCGGTGTGCACCACCTCACCAGCCGTATTGCGCAGGTTCCAGACTGTGCCGAAGTGGTCCTGGTGATAATTAAAACTCATGCATGCTGTCGGTTTCTCGACCGAGCGCACCGGGATCAGCAGCTCGAATTTCAGGGCCTGCTCGATCTGACTCATCGCCATGAGCTTGCCGCCGCGCCCAAAGAACGCGTCGCTGGCCTGCTCGATATGGCAAGGCAAACCCAGTTGCGCGGCGAAGTCCGGCGCCCAAGCCAACCAGCGTCGGCGGAAGGCGTCGACCTGCTCGGGTGTGCCAAGGCAAACATATTCGCGCATCCGGAACGACTGGAGCCGATCGAGGTCTTTAGACGGCTCGCGCCGGAAGCAGTCCGCCGCCACGTCGAATTTCCAGCCGCCGGCCGGCACCTGGCCGCGGCTGGCGACCAAGGGGTAAACCGGGTAACAGGCGGCGGGCGTAAGGACCAGATCGGCCGCCGCCAGGTCGGTAGTCCAATCTTCGCCGCCCTCGAGGCGCTCGACCGTGCCCCTGATCTTTGCTTCGTCGCCGTTAAGGCAGCACACACAGCCCAGAAAGTGCGGGAAGCTCTTCAAGTAGCCCGACCGCTCCAGATGACGGCGGCTCATGACCGGCGGGAACCGCAATACTTCGGTTCCGAGCTCGCGGTGACGCGAGATCAGCGCCGTGAGCCCGACGACTACGTCCTCGAAAATGCTCGTGCGCGTGTAGACGCCGTCGACATCAGATGGCAACAATAAAGTCTCAGTGATGGCATCGAGTGAACGAGCGGAGGGTTTCTGTTGCTTGAATTCGACATTCACGGATTTCGTCTCACTTTCTGCCGCCGAAACTCTTATTGCGTTTAGTCGCGGACGGACGTCGGCACGCCGGTCATGAGCGACGCCGTGCCAAGATTGGCGAGGATCCGGTCATTGTTGATCATGATCGGCGCTGACAGAACGTCGCGCAGGTGTCGGCCGAGGCTGAATTCGCCGTCGGTGCGGTATGCAGCGAGCCCGGACGCCTGCATTGCGCTCATGACGGTTGCCACGGCAAGCTCGGATGCGTCGACCTTGAGAAGGTTCATGGCGGTCTGAAAGTCGAGGGACTGGAGCGCCATCGGATCGTCTGCGATCAGTTCAAAACGCCGCAGCGCACCGGCAATCAGGCTGCGCAATGTCTGCAGCGACGCATGAGCGCGCGTGAGGTGCGCAGCACCTGGCGGCAGCGCACCGTCGGTTCGCTGTCGCGCTTTGCGAACGAACCCGCGGGTGCGCTCGACCGCCGCCGCCGCAATGCCGGCCCACGCGCTACTCCACAGCAGATGCGCAACGGGCATCATGGTACAGGCGTGAATTTCCTCGTAAGCCACGGGCAAGATCTGTTCGCTTGCCGCCGCTGCAACGAACTTGAAGCCCGCGCTGCACGTGCCGCGCATGCCGAGCGCGTCCCAGCCGATCTGCTGTTCGAGCGTGTAGTCTTCTTTCAGGAAGACGACCAGGACCTGGTCCGCGCTCGCGGCATCGGCTGAACGCCGGGCGGTGGTTACGATGGCATCTGCCGCAGCGCCATAGGAGATGACGGTCGCCCGTCTTTCGAGTGCGATGCGCTCGCCTTGCCGCTCGACCGGCGCTGTGCTGTTGCGAATGTCGCCGCCGTTGTCGCCTTCGGTGGTCGAGGACGCGAGCAGCATTTGTTCGCCACGGATACGGCGCATCAACAATTGATGCCAGGCGCTGCTGCGCCCGTGTCGTGTTACGCAAGCCACCTTGGTCTGGTGCATCGCGTAGATCATGGCCGTCGAGGCACAGGCGCGGCCGAGCGCGTAACAGACGTCGGCAACCTCGGCAACGCTGGCGCCCTCGCCGCCGAATTCGCGGGGCACGGCGACGCCCAGCAGGCGATACTCCCGGGCAGCCGCGATCGCTTCCGCAGGAAATCGGGACTCGGAATCGACCGCGCTGGCATACGCGGCCGCGATCGCCGCAACCTTCTCGGCGCGGGAAGCAAGGCCTTCGGTGTTGGTACGCATTGGGTCGCCGTTATTGAGCAAGCCGCGCACCTGGCTGCGCGAAGCGGGGATGCCCTGCAGCGTCGCTGTTCGCACCGTCATGGATGCGTTTGCCTCTATTCGAAACTTCGATCGCGATCCTTAGACCACAGCTAATACAAATTTTTGAATTTCGTTGCAGCAAACGTCTGAAATTGTCGTTGTTCTTTCTCATAAAGGTTACCAATCGCAAACCCTTCCGGTGTACTAATTTGTCATGCGGCTCGTATGCGGCGCATCTTAAGGACAATTGCCGCATTGACCCGGCGAAATTGGGAGAGCGTTAACCGTGCTTGATCGCGCTGATATCCATCTGACAGATCGCGTGGCTCTGCTGGTCCGCGGTATTCTCGACAAGCGCGCCATCACCAGGCCGGTCAGTCGCGATGACGATCTGCGCGCCAGCGGTCTTTCCTCGCTGGACGTCGTCAACCTGATGCTCGCCGTCGAAACTGAATTCGCAGTCAAAATTCCCGAGCGCGAGATGACGCCGGCGAACTTCCGCTCCATTGGGCGCATCGCCGCACTGGTCGCCGCCTGCCAAGAGTCGACACTGACCTGACCGCGCGTTTTCCGAAAGCCATTACCGCCGAATGCGTTATCCGGCGTTCTCGTGTCCTCCTCCTCGCAATGATCCTGCGGCGTTGCTAAAGTTGTCGGACCAGACGGCGACCCAAATGGTCCAGGAGGGCGCATGGAATTCGGCATTCTTTTTACTTCGCATCCCAACACCGACGCCGAACCCTATCCGCACCGCGACGTCCACGCGCGGGTAACCGAGCAGATCCTGCGTGCCGACCAGCTCGGCTACGACTACGCCTGGGTCGCCGAACACCACTTCAGCAACGAATACGGCATCATGCCCGATGTGTTCGTCTATGCCGGATATCTGGCGGCGTTGACCAAACGCATCAAGATCGGCACCGCGGTGGTGACGCTGCCGCTCGCCAATCCGCTGCGAGTCGCGGAAAACACCGCCTTCGTCGACATTCTGAGCAACGGCCGTTTCG
>Ga0335078_10002833_pt1 | contig 26155 bp, 18 predicted proteins | sample Lox_Sample_32_FD_206711 | JGI IMG/M metagenome (GOLD analysis project Ga0335078, IMG submission 206711) | Soil microbial communities from Loxahatchee National Wildlife Refuge, Florida, United States - Lox_Sample_3.2 | ecosystem: Environmental > Terrestrial > Soil > Wetlands | place: USA... | reverse complement strand
GCAGCTTGGATCGGGTTGACAGCGAGTTCATCGAGGGCTGGATCACCTGCGCCGAGGCCCCCGACCTGAAAGTCGTCCTGGAAGTCTGGCTCGGCGGCAATTTGCTCGGCCATGCGGCGGCGGACCGGTTTCGGGCGGACCTGGCCGAGTCCGATATCGGCGACGGACATTGCGCCTTCAGTTTCAAGCTGCCGTCGTTCATTCCCGATTCCCAACTCAATCAAATCAAGCTGAAGCTGGTCAATACCGACTTCCTGTGGCTGCCGGAAAAACTGCCGGGCGTCGCGGTGGCGACGAATGGGACTGCGATCGCGACTCCAAGCCGCTTTGGCGGCCTGTGGATCGACCGCCCGGACTGGATCGACCGGCTTGCGGAGAAGGTTCGCGCCGGCGAGATTTCCGATGCGCTCAGTGTCGGCATCTTCAAGTTCTGCCGCGACGGCTATTACGTCATTCCGGGTGCGGTGTCCGAGACCCTGGTTGCCAGCCTGAACGAGGAACTCGATCAGGCCTGGAAATCGCCGCCGCCCGGTCTCTTGGTCGAGACCTTCGAGCCGGACGGCGTCATGAAATATGTTACTCCGGACCAGGCTTACCGCGACGGCCGCACCAAGCTGCTGGATTTCTATGCGCACTCGGCGCTGGCCCGCAAGGCGATCGCGGCCCCGCGCGTCATCGAGTTTCTGTCCGCGATTTTCGATGACAAGCCGAAGGCGTTTCAGGGCCTGTATTTCCAGAGAGGCTCCCCGCAGGCCATCCACAAAGATACCGCCTACGTCAAGGTCGACACCAATCCGCTCGCGCTCGCCGCCACTTGGCTCGCGCTCGAAGATGTGTCGCCTGGAACCGGTGAGCTTGAGTATTACATCGGCAGTCATCGCGCGCCGGAGTTTTTGTTCGGAGGCTACAGCAAATGGATGGAAGGTTTTGCCGATGAGCATGACGCGTTTCTGCAGAGCTTGCATGACGACGCCAGGACGCTCGGCCACGTCAAGGGATCGTTCCTGGCCAAGAAGGGCGATGTCCTGGTCTGGCACGCCGACCTCGCGCACGGCGACTCGCGGGTCACCCAGCCCGATCGCACCCGCCGCAGCCTGGTGACCCACTTCACCGCGGCGGAGGAAGAGCCGTTCTACCGGCGCAATTCCCGCCATGAGCAAATGGAAGCCGATGGCTGTATTTTTGTCTCGCAATACGGCGACGTTGGCTAGCAGCGCTTAATTCGGTCAAGTTTTCATGGTCCCTGCCGCGTCGGATGCCTGCGGCGAGCGAGAACGATACTGACATGCGGCTTTCATCGAGGACGATGCAGGATGACGGTCGTTCGCGACTGATTTCCCGCAGAAGGCTGGCTACCGTCCCGGCCTCGTTGGCTGCGTTCGGATTAGTCAGCGAGCAGGCTCAGGCTGCCGGCGATGCGCCTGCGGCGGGAATGGCCGTCGATGTGCGACAATACGGCGCTAAAGCCGATGGCGTGACCAACGATGCGCCCGCGTTCAACGCCGCGATCAAATATATCAGGGAGCGTCAGAGGCTGGCGGGTGTCGAGGACATCAAGATCAGCCCGACCTTGAAGATTCCGTCAGGCGTCTATGCCGTTTCCGACAGCATCGATCTCACGCAGCTGCGTGACATCAATCTGCTGATCGACGGCGACGGCTCGGTCATTTTAGGTAAATGCGCCGGCGAGCCCGTCATCGACGCGCTGGGTTCGCGCTGGCTGACGATCCGCGATCTCACGATTATCGGCGACAAGACCCAGACGCCGCGGCTTGGCATCCAGATCGGTCGGCTCTCGGCTTATGTCGTAGCCGACGATCATTTGTTCGAGGACGTCAAGATCATTGGCTATTACTCCCTTGCCTGCCTGCTCAATCTCTCCGCAGAGACCACCGGCTTCGATCACGTTCTGCTCTGGAACGATCGCCACGATCCGCAAAGTTATTGTCTCATCCAGGACGGCGTGAATCATTTCGACACCAAATCGAAATTTGTTCCGGATCAGGCCGAGAACGGCGAGCAGCCGAACAGCTTCAACGAAAACGAGTTCATCAATTGTGATTTTCGCCACGCCGGCGGCGGCATACCGGTCTGGCTCGGCGATACCGCGCGCCACCGCTTTATCCGTTGCTATGCCGTCGGCATCGGCAAGGCTGCTTTTGTCGTTTATTGCGGTCGGAACAGTCACACGATGCTCGACATCGACTGTCACTGCGAAGCGAAGGGGCTGCAGACCGCCTTTCTTTTTACTGGGACTCGGACGACGCCGGTGATCTACGGGTTCAGCTACACCGATCATTCGTGCTGGGCTTCGAGCGCCGTGTTCCGCACCGATAACCACATCAGCAAGGTTGCTCTGCAGGATGCCGATATCGATATAGGCTACTTCCCGTTTTATTCGTCCTGCAAGGTGTTCGACGATCCGGCAAAGTGGTTTGTTGTCGGCCGCTATGCTAGCCGCACCGACCAGCAATGGAACGGCGGCAGTTGTTTCACCGGAGAAATGCGGATCGGCGACAGCTTCGGCTTTGCCGGCGACACAGGATTGAAAGTCGCAGCCGGCTCCGTCGTGAAACGCCCGAACAATCTTGAACAATTCGATGCGGGCCGGCTATTTTTCGACACCAGCCTCGGCAGGCTCATCGTCTGGTCAGGATCGGCGTGGGTAGACATGGTTGGCAACAAACTATGATCGAATTCCAACTGCTGTGAAGGGAATCGGGTTTTTATGGATTGGGAGATCAATCGCACCGATCTCATTAAAGTCGCGTGGGCATTATATGAGCAGGGCGACTTCCCCAAAGCCTTACAAGTATGGAAGTCGATTCGTAAGCTGTTTCCCTGCGAGCCCGAGGTGTACCGGGGTTCGGCGTTGGCCCACAAGCAAATGGGAGATTATGAAAGTGCCGATATGGCACTGCACGAAGGAGCGACACTGCATCCCAGTAACCGGACCCTGTCTGCCGATTACGCTCACCTGGCGCAAGATCAAAGGAATTGGGCGGCAGCCTTTGAAAGATGGGAAAGCTATTCCACGCGTTTTCCTGGCGATGCCTTCGGGTTCGTGGGGGCCTCCATAGCGTTACGCGAGCTGCAGCGCTATGACGAGGCCGAGCAAATATTGCTTGCCGCATTGGATGCGCATCCCGACAATTCACAGCTGCTCGCAAATCGTGCCTATGTTGCGCAGCAACGCGGCGATTGGGCACGAGCTTTGGCGCACTGGAATGTGTTTCGTGGGAAGGTTCCAGACGACCCAGTAGGCTATGCCAGTACGGGTGCAGCCCTGCTCGAATTGCAGCGCTTTGAGCAAGCTGACGCGGTCCTTGAGGAGGGATTGAGACGCTTTCCAAATCATCAGCAGTTGGTCGGCAATTATGCTTGGGTAGCGACCAGAATGCGAGACTTGCCGGAGGCGCTGAAAAGATGGAGCAAATACCGCGATCAATTTCCCACAGATTCTCTTGGGCATGGTCAAACGAAGTGGGTGTTGAATGAACTTGGCCGTTTCGAGGAGGCGAGCCGCCTTGCAAGCAGCGCAAGGAGTTCGGATGAATCAGCTCTTGAAGTCGGCCCGCTCATGTTGGGATTTGAGTCCCTGGGCGACAATTGCGAATTCGGGGTGGTGCAACGGCACTACGGCGCGGAGCCGCTTGGGCTGCTAAGATTCACTTCAACGCCCTCTAAATTGCTGATGATGGCGCTGGACAGTGGCTTTGTCGGCGTTGGCGATCCCGGAAATACGGTACTGACAACATTTAATGGAGAATATGTCACCAGCGACAAGCGGTATCATATGTCCATGCACACATTCATACCGGATAAGGGTGACGATCGGGACAAGAGGTTCGTCAGCGTGTGCCGGCGCATTCGCTTCTTGCGCGACAAGCTTCTGCAAGATCTGAAAGATGCCGAGAAAATCTTCGTTTATTCGTGCCGAGAAGGACTTGGCGACAGCGAAATCAGGGAGTTGTGGAGCGCATTGCGACGCCACGGTGACAATCGTTTGCTGTTTGTGAGATCGGTTGCCGACCGTAGTGCTGCCGGTTCGGTTCGACTGCTGGAAAATTCACTGGCCGTTGGATTTATCGACAAGCTGGCGGTGGACGGTCCATCGTTTGAAATCTGGCTGCAGCTATGCCGCCAGGCAAGTTTGCTTCTGGGCCAGCATTCGAGACAAAGTGCCGAACCGATGTGCGCATAAATCGAGGCGCTGGTGACACAACTTAACTGGCTACCGGCATTCCCCGACTGGAAGCAGCGACTGAAAGCTCTGCCGGACGATCCGGCGGCCGCCTGGGATGCGGCGGTCGGACTTGCCAACTGCAATATCAATTTCGTGCAAACCAATGCATTGGATGAAGCGCTGCGCCGGGTTGTAACAGCGACACCCTCGCAGAGCGCCGGCAAGTCCGTGCGTCTGGCCATGCTGGGCACAGCAACGTTGCGCCATCTTCAGCCCGCCATTCGGGTCGCTGGGCTGCGGCGCGGAATTTTTGTCGATATCTACGAGAACGAATACGGCCAATATCTGCAGGAACTTTCCGACAAGGAGTGTGCGCTATACGAATTTAAGCCGAACTACATCCTGGTGAGCCTTGACGCGTACCACCTGACCGCTGGCGTTTATTCGGCGCTCGACGAGGCCGAGGTCGATCGTCTCCTCGACGAGACCAAGGCCCGCATCCGCAGTCTTTGGCGGCTGGCGAAGGAGAACTTTCGCTGTCCGATCATCCACCAGACCACATTGCCGGTCCATCTTCCGCTTTTGGGACAAAATGAGCACCGTTTGCCGGGCTCGCGCGTCAACTTCGTCGCCAAGCTGAACGCCGCCGTGCGGATGATGGCCGACGAAGAAGGGGTCGACCTGCTGGCCCTAGATGCAGAGGCCGCCCGCGACGGCATCGGGGCGTGGCACAGCCCTGCCCTTTGGCATCGCTCGAAGCAGGAAATCGCGGTTGCCGCCGGTCCTATGTATGGCGATCTCGTGGCCCGCTTGATCGCGGCCAAGAAGGGGCTTTCCTACAAATGTCTCGTTCTTGATCTCGACAATACGCTGTGGGGCGGCGTGGTCGGCGATGACGGCGTGGAAGGCATCGTTATCGGACAGGGCACCGCGCTCGGCGAAGCTTTCGTTCAGTTCCAGGACTATTGCCGCGAACTGTCACGGCGCGGCGTAATCCTTGCGGTCTGCTCGAAGAACGACGAGGCCAACGCCCTGGAACCGTTCGACAGCCATCCCGACATGGTGCTCAAGCGCAGCGACATTTCCTGCTTTGTCGCAAACTGGTCGGACAAAGCCGGAAACATCCGGTCGATCGCACAGAGGCTGAATATCGGTCTCGATAGTCTGGTGTTTGTAGACGACAATCCATTCGAGCGGAATCTCATCCGCAAGGAGCTGCCGATGGTGGCGGTGCCGGAGGTCGATGACGACCCGGCGAATTACGCGGGCGCGATTGCTGCTGCCGGCTATTTCGAAGGTCTATATGTCACCGATGAGGATCGGGAACGCACGGGTCAATATCGCGGCAACGCGCAGCGCGATGCGCTGAAGGAGTCGGTGACCGATCTCGACTCATATTTGCGCGAGCTCGACATGCGGCTCGTCTGGGGCCGTTTCGACAAGCTGAATATGCAGCGTATCGTCCAGCTCATCGCCCGCTCGAATCAGTTCAACCTCACGACGCGGCGCTATACCGAACAAGACATTCTCGCCGTCATCGCCGATCCGAATGCCTTCGGCCTGCATCTGCGGCTGATCGATCGGTTTGGCGACAACGGCATCATTGCCATCATTATCGGCAGATTACGCGACGATGCCGACCTCGAGATCGATACCTGGCTGATGAGTTGTCGCGTACTGGGGCGTCAGGTCGAGCCGACGACGCTGAACCTTATCGCCGAGCGGGCCAAAGCAATGGGAGCGCGCCGGCTGCTCGGCCAATATATCCCGACCAAGAAGAATGGCATGGTCAAGGAGCATTACGCGAAGCTCGGTTTCACGACATTGCTCGCCGATCAGGAAACCGGCAGCCGCAATGTTCTTGATCTTGCCTCCTTTAGACCGATCGAAACGTTCATCCACGTCACGAGCGCCTGAGCATGCCGTCTGAACCCGAATTCTACCAGCGCCTGACCGAGATCTTTCACGACGTGTTCTCGCGCGACGATATCACGCTGCGACCAGACCTGACAGCCAAGGACGTGGCCGGCTGGGACTCATTCCGACAGGTCGAAATCCTCATGGCGGTCCAGGAAGTATTCAACATCAAGTTCAGTACGCGCGAAATGGATGGGTTGGCGAACGTAGGCGATTTGGTGAAGGTGATCGCGTCGAAAGTCCCGGGTGCTTAATTTGGCAACGGTGAATCACGATGTCCTGATTCCCGGCAATTACATTGTCGCATCGACGCGTCATCCGAAGGGGAAGTGTCTCTGTCTGGCAACGTAGGCCTTGAATGTCAGTAGAATGGCTTCAGCACGGAGCAAATCCGCGTCCCCGTTGATGCGACAAGACACCTGACATTTGGTCCCCATTTCAGTAATCGAAAAGAATCTCGCTCAGGACGCCTTCGGCCGAGGGTACTCCTGAAGGTGGAGCGAGTGCGGTGCCCGCAGGCGGAACGATACACCCGTTTCCGAGCGGCTTCGGACAATACGCCCGGCCGGCACTATGACCGGTCTGCGAGGAGCTCGCTGGACTGGGACAGGCGCGTTGCCGCATCTCAGGAAGCGCGGTCTGGAGCTGAGCGGTGGCGTTCGGTCGCCTACGCCAGAGCCGTGGTGGAACGCCGATAGGCGGCGTGCCCCGCTGGGCACGCGCCGCGCCCTAAAAAAGCGCGGAGGTTCGATCCACACGTCTGTCGGCGTTCCGCCTTCTTTTTTCTTTGCTCGTGGCGAATGGCGAGATGGCGAATGGAGAAAAGCACTTCTTCCATTCGCCACTTGCTATTCCCCACTCGCCCTTTTGACATAACTCGGGCGCGGATTGCGTCGCGAGAACGGTGGCGTGCGGCTTGGCTCCTGCGCTAAAGGACAGCATGGAAGGCAGCAAAATGCGACCGCCGGGGCATATCGAAAAAGGCGTCATGTTCGGCCGCGACGGCTACCTCTTTCTTTTGGACGGCGGCCATCACGTCTTCGATCTGTTGCTGGGCTTGCGCAAAGTGACAGACCAATCTTATGCGAATTTTGCCGATAATGTTGCGCGGCGGGCGGCAATCTGCCAGCGAGCCGGCGTCGGCTATCTCCACGTTATTTATCCGGACAAACATAACGTCCTGACCGACCAATTCCCGGTCAAGGATCCATTCCGGCTGGCGGATACCTACCTCGACAAATTACCCGGCGTTCGCAACTCGGTTTTTTTTCCGCTGCAGGTCTTGCGGGACGCAAAGTCTCCGGCCTTTCTGAAGACCGATACGCATCTCACCGAGATGGGAAATATCGAGGCAGCGGCTGCGATCGTGGAGCGGCTGATCGGCGAAAGCCAAGCGGCGCATTTGAACCGTCTTGTCGCATCCTATCAGTGGCATGAAACCGACTGGACCGGCGACTTGGGCGGCCGTTTCGACCCGGCGCTATCGGAGCGGCAGTACGTCCTGCGCACAAGGTGGCCGTTCAAATGGTTCCACAATGATCTGATGGGCGGCAATGATGGCATTGTCGATATCTTGTTCAGCTCCCAGGCGATTTACCGACAGCGGATGCTCGTATTTGGCGATTCTTTCAGCCGTAATTTGTGCGGTATCCTCTCTTACTTTTTCACCGAAGTCGTCTTTCTCCGCAGTCGGTACTTTCACGATGAGATGTTCCAGCAAATCCAGCCAGACCTGGTGATTTCCAGCAACGTCGAACGATATCTCAGCAACTGTGAAAGCGATGAAGATAGGCCGCCGTTTCTGTTATATCCTTACCTCAATGGAGTGAACTACGCGCCTGATAAAGCGTTTGCGGAGGCGCTGTCCGCTGTCCTGAGTTACGGGCGCTCGCCCTATCTGGATTTTCTCAGGAAGCATGATTTGATGGCACTGCATCCGGCGGCATAATCCGTCCCCAGACAAGCGCTCCACAATTCATCAATGCGAAACGTCAACAGCGCTGGCATCGATAATCTTGTCGATGTCGCGGTACAGCGCCTTCATATTCAGCTTGAAATTAAAATACATCGGATGATGCGGCTCAAAGACCTGGACCAGAACCGGCTCATCGGCAAAATCAAAGACGTGCTCGGAATCGATGAACCGAATCTCGGCCGGTTCCTCCATGTATTTGGTGTCATCGTAGATGTGGAGGTCGCCCTTGTTTTCCAGCACCCATTTGCTCGACACGACGACGCCCGGCTTGTTCGCGGCCCACCGGTACTTCGCCAGACCCGCGCCCCAGGGAGCGATGAAAAAATCGCATTGGTCGAGCCAGAACAAGCTGGCGTTCATGGTGCCGCCGATGTTGTCGATAATCATAACGTCTTCGCCGCCGAACGCCGTTTGCAGCGATCGGGCGATCCGCCGCTCCACCTCGATTGGTGGCGTCGCGGCGCGCCCTTCCGTGAAGCTCGGATAACTCTCGGCACCACGTTCGCGGGTCCGGGAATTGTGCCCGTCGAGGACGACCGCGACCCGGCCCAAGCGTTCCCGCAAATGCTCGACTACTCTGGTGCAGAAAGCCTCCGGGTCGGCTACCGTCCGGTTCTCCACGCGAAGACCAAGCACCACAATCGGGACGCTGTCCGCTTTCAAGCGGCGCGCCAAGGCTCGTTCATCGTCGAGGCCGCGGCTTGCTCGAACCAGAGTATTGATGCGGTCGCGCAAAGACTTCGAGACATAGCTGCCCGTGGTTCTGATGATCTGAACTCCTCGTTGGCAGCAGAATTCAACCATGTCGGCATCCGATTCCAGGCCCCTGACGACAGATTGCGCGAGTTCCGGGAAGATCGCGCCGACTTCCCCGTAGGCTTCGCCGTCGCCACGCTGGCCCTGAACGATCACCCATGGGTAGGCGTTGGCCGGGACGGAATTGACCACCGCCATCAGTCCCGAAAGCTCGTTCCACAAATGATGTCCGACGTGAAACGCTCCACCGCCCCACAACGGAGTCGCGAAGCCATCCAGACGACGCCCGAAATAATCCGGCAGCAAACGCCCCGATCGCGTGAGATACAGCATGATTCGCGGCAGCAAGTTCGTGCAAACACTTTGGGCGAGGTGTCGTTGCATCCCGGTCAGATAGAAGACGCGGCGCACCGAGGGAAACAGCACGCCGACGGTCTGCAGATCGTGACCGGCGCAACAAACGTAAAATACCAGCTGCGCGTCTTCATCAACGCAACGATACAATATGATCATGTTGTCGATGTAGAGGCCGTGGACGCGGGTCGTCGGTTTGCCGGTTATGGGCGACGGCCAAGAAAGCTCTCGGGCCCCGAGTGCCGCCAAGAAGTTCTTCTGCACATCGACGGAGAGCAGCGATTTGAGATGCTGAGGCGAAACCTGTACGGTCGTCCGGCCGTTTTCGATCTCGAGCGCGGCATTGTCGGCCGTCGCGGCGTCGTGCCAGGTAATGTCCCGCCCATCGCCCGATCGGGCCATTTTTTCGAGGCCGTAAACCGTGCGCGCGTTGACGTCGGCAAGGCCATCGACGGCGGCCGGCCAAGCGGGTTCGAGCGATGTCATGAGGGATCGCCACGGCGCTTGGCTCACTTCCAGATATTTTTGCGACAGCAGAGATCGTGTTTCGGCCGGGAGTTCCTCAAGCTCGCCGCCAAGCCGGTTCATGGTCGCGTCCAAGAACCAGGTCGCTCGGTCGCCATTGTCATGAGTCAATTCCAGCAAATAAATCGGTGCGAATCCGGCATAGACAAATTTCGCCTGCCAGCCGGGAACGAGCGCCGCAACAGGTTGACCCGCCATGCGAAGCGGCACGGTCTCGGCTCCGGTCCGGACCCGCCAATAGCCGCCGCTATGTTCCACCTCAAAGACCGCCATCGCTCATTCCGAATGCGCCCGGAGTCGATCCGACATTTTGAGTTGATGCGTCCTAAACAATACCACTATTCGACGCCAATTTTTCGCCACTGAATTGGGAATGGTAAAGGCGCGCGATGTCTTTGCTGTGGCGGTCAGCCCGGGTGAACGCTATCGAGCGCCAGGGCGAGCCAAATCGCCAAACCGAACGCGGCGACCGATAAAACGGCGATGCCGGCGATTTGCGACCGTGACGGAGGCGCCGCATGATCGATGTGATGAGCGCGAGGCGAGCCCATTTCCGGCGCTGGGCCGCTGCTGGCCATCGCCATTGCGGTGGCGCCACCGTGAGCTTCGGCGGCTTCGCGTGGCCGCACCGTCATCATGCCGTGCTTGAGGCCTTTGGCGACCAGCCACCAATTCATCGGGTAGGCGACGATGAAGCCGGTCAGCAGCGCCATGCTCATGACGAACCAGAAATCCGGCGCCAACGGGCTCAGGGGTCTCCCGATCAGAATCCGCCCGAGCGCGGCGATCGGAACCATCCCGGTCATCAGCAGGTTCATCGATAGAAACTCGGGAATGAAAGTGCCGGCGAGCGATCGCTGGTAGGAGCCGCCGGCCATGTCGCGCATGAACAGCGCCTGGAAAATTGTCCAGCCGAAGCCAAAGCCGAGGACGTATTCAAGACCGATGTCAGCGAGATGCGGCAGCGTCAGCAACGATGAAATCACCGAACCGATGAGAATTCCAATGCCGTCGCCGGCAACGCAATGCATGGTCGAGCCAAGCACCTGGCGCCAGCGCGCCGCGACGTATTGTTCATGCAGCCCCGGCAGCGGCTCCCGGCAGCCAAGTACGTACAGGAATGCGCCGAGCGGTCCGGTATAGGCCGTCAGGAGGATGAAACCCCATTTCAGCACCGGGGACTCAGGGGTGTGCCGAATATCAATTGCGACGAAGACCACGGCAATTGCTGTGAGCAGGAACCACAGAAGCATCACGCCATTCAGCACCGGAGCTTTCCTTTCGTCCAAATCGGAAATCAACGGGAATATCGTGCAATATTTCGCAGATATTGGTAGTGAAGTCTTCAAAGACCGAGGCGGACGTCAAGTGGCCCGGTTGAGGCTCGAGAGGTGACAAGAGTATCGATAGCGCCTCGTCATGACCATTCGTCATTGGTCCGATGCGCGATTTGCGCTGGTTGACCTGATGTCGTTGTCATAGCGTTAGTTTTTCAAAGGCAATCAAACCGTTCCGGGCCGCGCCCCACAAGGGGACGAGAAGGGCTCCTGCATTTGACTCAAGGCATTATCGACCGGTCAAAAGTTGGTTCGACTGCCTTTGTCGTTTTGGGCGCGATCACGTTTTGCCATTTTTTGAACGATGTGATGCAGGCCCTCCTGCCGGCGATCTATCCGCTCTTGAAGAGCGGCTTTCGTTTGAGTTTCGGCCAAATCGGTCTTCTGACTCTGGTGTTCAACGTTACAGCTTCACTGCTGCAGCCTCTCGTCGGGCTCTTCACCGACCGCAGGCCGCAGCCTTACTCGCTACCGTTTGGCATGGCCTGTACGCTGCTCGCTCTGGTCACGCTGGCTTTTGCGCCGAACTATCCTTCACTGCTCGTCGGAGCAGCATTGCTCGGAATCGGGAGTTCAATCTTCCATCCGGAATCGTCCCGCCTTGCCCGGCTGGCCTCCGGCGGGGCACACGGTTTGGCGCAATCTCTGTTCCAGGTCGGCGGCAATGTCGGGCAGGCGCTTGCTCCGCTGCTTGCAGCGTTTCTCATTCTGCCCCGCGGGCAAAGCAGTGTCGCGTGGTTCGCTTTGATTGCGCTTGTCGGCATGGTCGTCCTGGCGCCGGTCGGCCGCTGGTACAAGGCTACGGTCCAGACGCGTCGGGCGACGTCGGGACCCGCCGTTCATAGCGCCACGCTGTCAAGTGCGCAGGTGTGGCGCGCGATCGCCGTGCTGATCAGCCTGATCTTTTCAAAATTTTTCTATCTCGCGAGCATCACCAGCTACTACATTTTCTATCTGATCCATCGCTTCAACTTGCCGACCGAGACGGCGCAGATTTGTCTGTTCGTTTTCCTTGCCGCTGCGGCGGCGGGAACGTTCATCGGCGGTCCCGTCGGCGACAGGTTCGGCCGCAAAGCGGTGATCTGGGGCTCGATCGTCGGCGTGTTGCCTTTCACCCTCGTGCTGCCCTATGTCGGCCTCACCGCGACGATCTTTCTCACCGTTGTCATTGGTCTCGTACTGTCCTCGGCATTCTCGGCGATTCTGGTCTACGCGCAGGAACTGTTGCCGGGCCGGGTTGGCATGGTTTCTGGGCTGTTCTTCGGTCTCGCCTTCGGAATGGGCGGCGTCGGGGCCGCGGTGCTTGGGGTGATTGCGGACTGGACCAGCATCGAGTTTGTCTACCGTATTTGTTCCTATCTGCCGCTGATCGGCTTGCTTACTGTTTTCCTTCCGAGGGTTGAGGGTGTCGCAAAACGCGATTAGCGCGACCGTTGCGCAAAGCGTTTGCCGCGTTACTGCAGAGCGAGGGCCCGTTGCCACGGGGGTCCTCAGCACAGTCCGCACCGGCGTAGACACGCAGTATATCGAGCCATAGTCTGAGCCCGCCTGCCGGTCCGGTAAACGGCTTGCACGAGCGAGCTGATCGCACCGACGATCGCCGCCGATTTCGGCCGGACCGGCCACAGGGAGGAATAAACGTGAAGCGAAGCGTCGATCGGATTCTTACGACCCACGTCGGCAGCCTGCCGCGGCCCGACGACCTGGTCGAGCTTTATCGGGACAATGCGCCCGAAAGCAAACTGCAGCCCCGTTTGCAATCGGCGATCGCCGAAGTCGTCCGCCAGCAGATTCAATCCGGCATCGACATCGTCAACGACGGCGAGTTCGGCAAGGCGATGCGCCGGGCGACAGATTTCGGCGCCTGGTGGTCCTACGTCTACGACCGCATTGCGGGCTTCGAGTTGCGGCCAGAGCTGGCCAAGAAGGGGCGCGGAGCTTGGACGTTCGGCAGCAAAGAGCGCAAGGAATTCGCCAAGTTCTACGCCGAAGACGGCGGCATGAGCGGCGGCAGCACGGCCGGCACTTCGAGCTCCCGCATGTTTGGGCTCGCCTGCACCGGTCCGATCAAATACACCGGAAATGCCATCGTCCAGCATGACATTGCGAATCTTAAATCGGCGCTCGTCGGCACTCGTGTGGAAGAGGCGTTCATGACGGCGGTGTCGCCGGCGACGATGCAGATCCTGCCGAACGAGTATTACAAAACCCAGGAGGACTATACGTGGGCGCTGGCCGAGGCGATCCGCGAGGAATACAAGGCGATCGTCGATGCCGGCCTCATCCTGCAGATCGACGATCCGGCTCTGGTCGATATCTGGGACTGGTGGTTCTCGCTTAATGGTGACATGGCCGGTTTCCGCAAATGGGCCGCGTTCCAGGTCGAGGCCGTGAATCACGCTTTGCAGGGCATTCCGGAGGATCGCGTTCGCTTTCATATCTGCTGGGGCAGTTGGCATGGCCCACACAGCGGTGACGTCCCGCTCAAAGACGTGGTCGACTTGTTGATCAAGGTGAAGGCGCAAGCCTATTCGGTCGAAGCCGGCAACGTGCGCCACGAGCACGAATGGAAGGTCTGGCAACACACCAGACTTCCAGAGGGCAAGCTGCTCATTCCCGGCGTCGTCAGCCACGCCACCAATGTCCTCGAGCATCCCGAACTGGTCGCCGATCGTCTTATTCGGTTTGCCCAAATCGTTGGCCGCGAAAATGTCGTGGCCGGCACCGACTGCGGTCTTGGCGGGCGTGTCCATCCGGAGATCGCTTGGGCAAAGCTCGTCATGCTGGCCGAAGGCGCCAGGCTCGCGAGCAAACAACTCTGGCAGTAGGACAGGAGCGCGGCGCGCTTATGCGACGCACCGCACGACTTTAGTTCTCGATGTCGGCAATTTGTCGGTGCCGGCCAAGCGGCGCGCGATGACGTCCGGCGTCGGCAGCTTGACGTCCCAAGTGAGGCCAGGCGTCTGCAGCACGCGAATGAGCCCGTAGCCGATATCGATCTGGCGCCAACTCAGTTCGAACGATGCCGTCCTTGTTGCCGGCGCGCGGCAGGACCGAATCAGCCGGCGCGCTTGCGCTCTTGCGGGACCAGAGAGATGGTAAGCCGCTCGTTCCCTCGCAGCACGTCGAGCGTGACGTCCTTGCCGATCTTCTCGCCGGTCAGCGACCGGATCAGATCATCGGCGCCTGCAATGGTCGCGCCGTCGAGACGCAGCACGATATCGCCGGCTTTGAGGCCGGCGCGGTCGGCCGCGCTTCCCGGCTCGACGGTGCCGACCATCACCGCGTTGTCCTGAGCGTGACCGGTGGCGCGGCGCAGCCGTGCCGTAACGGCAATCTGCTGCGCCGAGATTCCGATGAAGGCGCGGCGTACCCGGCCGTGCCGCACCAGTTCGCCGAGCACGAAGTTTGCGGTGTTCGCCGCAACCGCAAAGCAGATGCCCTGCGCACCCATGATCACGGCTGTGTTAATGCCGACAACCTCGCCGTGCGAGGACACAAGCGGCCCGCCGGAATTGCCGGGATTGAGCGCAGCATCGGTCTGGATCACATCGTCGATCAGGTGCCCGTTCCGCGCCCGCAGCGTGCGGCCCAGCGCCGAGACGACGCCCGTCGTCACCGTCGATTCGAAGCCGAGCGGATTGCCGATCGCAATCACCAGCTGGCCCCGCTTCAAGCGTTTGGAATCGCCAAGTGAGGCAGCCGGCAGCGTCACCGGTTCATCGACGCGAATGAGCGCGAGATCGGTATCGGGGTCGTCGCCGACCAGGCGAGCCTTCAGGTGCTGGCCATCGGCGGTGGTCACGTCAATGCGCGGGGCGGAGCCGGCGACGTGACTGTTGGTGAGGATGAGGCCGTCCGGCGCCACCACGACGCCCGAGCCCGACCCGCCACGCGATTGTCCGCCATTGTTGGGACCACGGACGGCAAGGCCGACCACCGCCGGGCCGACGCGGTCGACGACGTCGATCACCGCGCGCGAATAGGCATCGAGCAGCGCCTGGTCCTCGGGCGGGACGGAAACTTGATCGGCCACGGCGGGTCGCCCTCCGCCCAGGCCGGCATCACTCAGATTCACTATCTTCACGGAATTTCGCCTTGTTTGGCCGGCATCGGCGTGACACCAGCCGGGCCGTCTATATGGGAACTCAAATCCGGCCGGGGAAGAGCAACGATTTCTGCTGCGGTCGGCCGTGGCGACCGCGTATATAGTGCGGACGCCCGGGACAGTTCGAAGGGGACTTTATGGTCATCGCCGATGCGGCGCGGTCCGCCGCCGCGCTTGGGATTGCGGCAGCGGTCTTAACTCTTGCCGGCTGCGGCCCCGGCCAGCATCAGGCCAGTGCGCCGCCGCCACCGAGCGTAACTGTCACGACGCCGGTGCAGCGCACGGTGGTCGATCAGGACGAATATGTCGGCCGCTTCGTCGCGGTCGATTCGGTCGAGGTGCGCTCGCGCGTTTCCGGTTACCTCGCCGAGATCCGTTTCACTGACGGGCAGATGGTCAAAAAGGACGAACTTCTCTTCGTCATCGACCACCGGCCGTTTCAGATCGCGCTCGAACAGATGCGCGCCAATCTCGCGCAAGCCCGCGCCAACCTCGCGTTCGCCGAAGCCGATCTCGCGCGCGGTCAGGAACTGGTGCACAACAAGACCATCACCGAGCAGACCTACGATCAGCGCAAACAGGCCAAGGCGGTGACGGAAGCGTCGGTGGCTGCACAAGAGGCGATGGTCCATCAGGCCGAACTCGACCTCAACCAATATTCCGAGCTGCGCGCGCCGATTGACGGACGCATCGGCGACCGCCGGGTTTCGGTCGGCAATCTGGTCACCGGCGGCAACGGCAGCAACACAACGCTGCTCGCCACCATCGTTTCGGTTGATCCGATCCGCTTTGAGTTCACCTTCGACGAGGCGTCATATCTACGCTATCAGCGCTTCGCCGGCGGGATGGGGAGCAACAGCGGTGCCGTTCCAGTGGCGCTTAAGCTCCTCGATGAGTCGGACTTCAAGCACATCGGCAAGATGGATTTCGTTGACAACGTGATCGACCGCTCCTCCGGCACCATCCGCGGCCGCGCAGTGTTCGCCAATCCCGGTGGCTTGTTCACGCCGGGCATGTTTGGCCGTATCCGCGTCGCCGGCTCGCCGCCTTACAGCGCGCTGCTCATTCCCGATGCTGCGATCGGCACCGAGCAGTCCCGCAAGTATGTGCTCGTCGTCGATAGCGGCAGTGTCGCGCGGCAGAAATATGTCGTTCTCGGCCAGGTCGACGATGGTTTGCGCGTCATCAAGGACGGTCTCGTCCCTTCCGACCGCGTAATCGTCAAGGGGCTGATGCGCGCGCGTCCCGGTGTGAAAGTGGCGGTGGAGGGAGAAGGCACTCCGACCTCTGCCGTGCGCAAGCCCGGCGATCAGGCCAAAGTCGACTGAGACAGACATGCGGATTCCGCATTTTTTTATCGACCGGCCGATCTTTGCCGGAGTGATCTCGATCATCTTCGTGATCCTGGGCGCCGTGTCGTTCGTGCGCCTGCCGATTGCGCAATATCCCGAGATCGCGCCGCCCCTGATCAGCGTCACCGGGCAATACCCCGGCGCCAGCGCCGAGGTCGTAGCCTCGACCGTGGTGACGCCGATCGAGCAGCAGATTAACGGTGTCGAAAACATGATCTACATGGCGTCGAACTCGACCGCCGACGGCCGGTTCTCGATCGCGGTGAGCTTCGATCTCGGCACCAATCTCGATATCGCACAGGTGCAGGTGCAAAACCGCGTCGCCATCGCGACGCCGCGGCTGCCGTCGGACGTGCGCAACATCGGCGTCGTCGTGCAGAAAAGCTCGCCCGACCTCATGATGGTCGTGCACCTTTATTCGCCCGACAAGTCGCGCAACTCTTTGTTCATTTCCAACTACGCTACGCTTGAAGTGACCGACGCGGTTACCCGCGTTGAAGGCGTCGGTTCGATCATCGTGTTCGGCGCGCGCGACTATTCGATGCGGGTGTGGCTCGATCCCGATCGCCTGCAATCCCTCGGCTTGACCGCGACCGATGTCACCAACGCGTTGCAAGGTCAGAACATCCAGGTCGCCTCCGGTATCCTTGATCAGCCGCCGGTCGCGAAACCCGGCGCCTTCCAGATCGCGGTGCAGACTCTCGGGCGCCTGGCCGATCCTGAAGAATTCGCGTCGATCGTGGTCAAACAGACGCCGGGTGCCGTGGTTCGGCTCAGAGACGTCGCCAAGGTCGAGCTGGCCGCGCTCGATTATTCGTCGAATTCGTACCTCGATCACTACCCTGCGGTCGCGCTCGCGATTTTTCAGCGGCCGGGGTCGAATGCGCTTGAGACCTCGCGTGCCGTCCGGGAATTGATGGAAAAGCTGTCGAAGCGTTTTCCCTCCGGCGTGAAGTACGACATTTTCTTCGATCCCACGCAGTTCATTCAGCAATCGGTTGATGCCGTGATCGAGACCATCGGCGAGGCGATCGTGCTCGTGGTCCTGGTGGTGATCATTTTCCTGCAAACCTGGCGGGCAGCGATCATTCCGCTGGTCGCCATTCCGGTATCGCTCATCGGCACCTTCTTCTTCATGGCCGCGTTTGGCTTCACGCTGAACAATCTGTCGTTATTTGGCTTGGTGCTGGCAATCGGCATTGTGGTCGACGATGCGATCGTCGTGGTGGAGAACGTCGAGCGCAACATCGCGACCGGCCTTGCGCCGCGCGAAGCGGCGCGAAAAAGCATGGACGAGGTCGGTTCGGCGCTGATCGCCATCGCGCTCGTCCTCTGCGCGGTATTCGTGCCGTCGGTGTTTATCACCGGTATTTCCGGGCAATTCTATCGCCAGTTCGCGTTGACGATTGCCGGTGCGACGGTCATTTCGCTGATCGTCTCGCTGACGCTGTCGCCGGCGATGTGCGCGCTTCTGCTCAAACCGCACGATTTGGCACATCGCGACCGCTGGTGGGAGATACCGATCCACCGGTTCTTCGCGGGCTTCAACTGGGGGTTCGATCGCGTTGGCGCGATCGTTTCCTGGTTCGCCACGCGTACGGTGCGGCGCGCCGCAATCATGTTCGTCGTTTACCTGATCGTGCTCGCCTTCGGGCTCAATCAATTCCGCCAGACGCCGGTCGGGTTCATCCCGCAGGTCGACGCCGGCTACATGATCGTTGTCGTTCAGCTTCCGCCCGGGGCTTCGCTGGCGCGCACCGATGCGGTGCAGCAGCGTGCTCTGGACATGGCGCGTCAAGTGCCCGGCGTCGATCACGGCGTGAACGTCGTCGGCTTTTCCGGCGCGACGTTCACCAACGCGCCCAATGCCGGCGCGATCTTCCTGACGCTCAAGCCGTTTGCCGAGCGTGCCAGAGATCCGCGGCAGTCGGCGCCGGCCATTCAGGCCGAACTCAACAAACGCTTGTCGAAAATTCAGGAGGGTTTTCTGATTGCGGTGCTGCCGCCGCCGGTGCGCGGTATCAGCAATTCCGGCGGTTTCCGCATGATCATTGAAGATCGGGCCGGACGCGGTGCGGCGGCACTACGCGATGTTGCGACCGAGTTCATGGCGCGCGCCAGCCGGACGCCGGGCATCGAGCACGTCTTTACGTTGTTTGAAACGTCGACGCCGCAAGTCTATCTCGATATCGATCGGACCAAGGCGCAGCTCCTCGGCGTTAATGTGCAGGACGTGTTCAACGCGCTGCAAGTCTATATTGGCTCGGCCTATGTCAATGATTTCAATCTGTTCGGGCGTACGTTCCGCGTCACCGCGCAGGCGCGCGACGAAGACCGCCGCGACATAGCCGATGTTCTGAAAATTCGGGTGCGCAATTCCAACGGCGACACCGTGCCGCTTGGATCGTTCACCACGGTGCACGACATTTCCGGGCCGTTCCGGGTGCCGCACTACAATCTCTATCCCGCCGCTGAAATGGATGGCGCATCGGTCGCCGGATATTCGCAGGGACAGGGCATCGCGATCATGGACAAGTTGGCCGAGGAGACTTTGCCCGACGGCTTCGCCACCGAGTGGACGTCGCTCGCCTTCCAGCAGATCAGGGCCGGCAACACCGCCATGTTCGCTTTCATACTGGCCGTGGTGTTCGTGTTTCTCGTGCTTGCCGCGCAATATGAAAGCCTGACGCTGCCGCTTGCGGTCATTATGATCGTGCCGATGTGCCTGGTCGCGGCTATCACCGGCGTCATCTTGCGCGGGCAGGACAACAACATCCTCACCCAGGTCGGTTTCGTGGTGCTGATCGGGCTTGCCGCCAAGAACGCCATTCTGATCGTGGAATTCGCACGCCGACTGGAGGATGAGGGTCGGAGCCGCTGGGACGCGGCCGTCGAAGCGACGCGGCTTCGGCTGCGCCCGATCCTGATGACCTCATTTGCATTCATCCTCGGCGTCACGCCGCTCGTCTGGGCGATCGGCGCCGGCGCAGAGCTCCGCCAGGCGCTCGGTACCGCGGTGTTCTTTGGCATGATCGGCGTGACGGCGTTCGGGTTAATCTTCACGCCGGTGTTTTATGTGATTGCGCGCTGGATTGCCGCGCTCGGATCGCGGCGCGGCAAAAGCCGGCGGATCGGCGCGCAGCCTGCGGAGTAGGCAAGGTTCAGCCTTGTTTGGTGCGCTCGCAGTAGGAATCGATCGCGTTCCGCAGCGGCTGCGGCATTGGCACGGCGGTGCCGGTTTCAAGCGACATCATGGCGGTGACCATGCGGGCGCGCAGCCGTTCGAGCCCATCGCGATGGCAAACGATCGCAATGCCCAGGGAGGAGCGGCCGACGCGCTCGACCAGCAAGGTGAGATCAATAACATCGCCGATCCGGCTCGGGATTTTGAAGTCGCATTCGATGTGAACGAAGGGGAAGCCATATCGGTTTCCCATGATCAACTTGGCGTATTCAAATCTCAGTTCCTCGGTGTACCAGTCTTCGATCAGGCCGTTGAACATGTTGAAGTAATGCGGGAAATAGACGATGCCGGCAGGGTCGCAATGCGAGAACCTGACCGGAACGCTGCGCGTAAACGCGTCGGGTGGCGGGGTAAAGCGATCTTGATGCATGCAACGACGTCCTCGTGAGGCAAGAATCGCCGCAATCTACAATGCTAGCGGCTTCGTCGCGACCAGCGGATGTCGCGCGAGGGCAAAGCATCGCAGGTCATGGAATGACCTCAGGCGAATACGCTTCGCCGGCGCCGCAGTCTCATGCGTGCAGCACGAAATTTCCTTAAATTACAGAGGGTCGACGTTGACTGCCTCACCAAGCGCTCCTGGCAGTTGGCTTCTGGTTGTATTTAAATATATATATAACGGAGGCGCTTAGAGAGTCTTGCAGGCGCGGCAGCGACCAATCACCGAAACGTGTAGTCGCAGTCGTCGGCACCACGCTGCTCCTGCTTGCTTATGCAGCCGGAGCCGGCGCTCGGCGTGATTCTGACAGGCCCGGTTCTGATGTGCTGCCATCATTATTGCTCGGCGTCGCGACCGGGCTGTCGTGGGCGCCGTGCGCCGGACCCGTGCGGCAACGGCATTGGCCTTGCGATCGCGCGAAAAATCGTCGAGCGCCACGGCGAGCGGATCTGGTTTGAATCCGAGCTGGGAAAAGGTACGACGTTCTATTTCACCATGCCCGGCGTATAGGGAGCCGCGTCATGAAGAGTCTAATCCACATTCTGCTCGTTAAAGATAATCCAGCCGACGCCGATCTAACGTCCGAGACGTTGATGTCGACCAACGAAAACATTGATTTGTCGATCGCGAAAGACGGCGTCGAGGCCTTGGAATTATTGCACGATGACGGCAGCTGGTCCGAGCCGGGCCGCCCGACGCTGATCCTGCTCGATCTTAATTTGCCGAGGAAGGATGGCCGTCAGGTGCTTGCGGTCATCAAATCGCATGACTTGTTGCGACGTGTTCCGGTCGTGGTTCTGTCTTCCTCGGACTCCGAAAAGGACGTGACCAGTTGCTACCAGCTTGGCGCCAATTGCTACATCGCCAAGCCGGGCGACTTGCAGGCCTATCGTGCAGTTGTCCGCTCTTTGAAGGAGTTCTGGATTGGCAAGGTCACGCTGCCGCGCCGCGACGGACACTCGATGGACGCCCGCATAGGAACGGGTCTATAGAACGCCGCTGACGGCGAAGCCATCGGCGCGAAGCGTTTCTATGAGGCTGAAAGTTGTTGCGATGCTCTGCGGTATGGCGGTGCTGTCACCGGCCGCCGCATACGCGCGGCAGTCTGCGAAGACATTCTTCTGCGGTTCGATCGGCGTTAACGTCAGGCCGCTCACCACAGCTATGGCGGACAGCCTTGGCATGACCGAGCGCTATGGCGCGGTATTCCGCCGCCCGCGGCCCGGCGGTCCGGCCGCCAAAGCGGGAATAGCGGCGTATGATGTGGTCACCGCGGTCAACGGCGCCTCGCTCGCGGACTGGCGTGACTTTGCGACAATGATTTCGGCGACAGCGCCAGGAACGATCGTCAGTCTCACCACCTACCGCAACCGACAATTGATCGAAGTTCGCATGAGACTCGGCTGGACCAAATGCGCCCATACGCACGGAAGGCGCGTTGATCGCAGTCGTTGAAGCAGGCACGCGCACGCGGCTAGACCGGAAGGAATTCAGTCAGCGCTTGATTGAACTGACCGGCGTCCTGAAGCATCGCGAAGTGGCTTACGCCCCGCAGCATCTTCTTTCAGGTCTGGAGGAAACCGGCGTTGGCATAGCCGGCCCCGTGACAATGCCGGATAGCAGGGTCGTTTGGTTGCCGGCGAAACCTTGATGAACACGCATTCAGCAAGGCGCGGTCATCCCCATACCACCTCTGTTAAAGCCATTGAATTCACGCTCCGCCGCGCTAATGTGCGCCGCGTTGGGGCGATCTTTTCCGCCTCTCATTGGAGAGACAATCAATGACGAAGCTCGCGGTTCTCGCTGCCACTGCAGCGTTCACGATGATGACCTGGCAGGCCCAAGCAACGCCGATTGCAACCGCCAAACAGATCTATCAGTCCAACGCCGTGACACTCGTGGCAAACGGCTGCGGCGCTGGTTGGCATTGGAGTCCTGCGCTCCGCCGCTGTGTTCGCAACTAGCACGCTGGTGACGACAACGGCCGGCGCTGGCGCGCTTGGTGCGCCAGCGTCCGGCAGGCGTTGTTGAAAGTCAGGGTTGCTCGGTTCAACAAAAGTTGTGGCCGCTATTCGGCGGCGCGTCGTTGATCGGCAGCAATCATGTCTGCCGCTTTTTCGCCAATCATAATGGCTGGAGCGCAGGTGTTGCCGGAAGTGATCGTCGGCATGATCGACGCGTCGGCGACGCGGAGGCCGGCGATGCCGTGCACCTTGAGCCGCGCGTCGACGACAGCCAGTGGCCCGCGGCCCATGGCGCAAGTCCCGACTGGATGGAAAACGGTCGTGATCGTGCGCCGCGCGTAGTCGAGGATCTGCTCCGTGGTCTCGACGCCGGGCGGCGGGCTCAGTTCCTGTGGGAGAAAGCGCCGCAGGGATGGTTGCGCAACGATGCGGCGTACGAGTTCCAGAGCGCGGACAGCGACGTCCTGATCGTGCACGGTTCCTAGGAAGTTATGCAGGATGGCTGGCGGCTCAGCTGTCGAGGAGCTGCGGATGCGCACGTGACCCCGGCTGGTCGGTCGCAAGATGCAGGCTGACGACGTCATTCCCGGGAACGGATGTAGTGGACCGCCGACATGGGCGTAGCTTGCGGCCGACACGTGGATTTGCACATCCGGTATGTCGAGGCCGGGCAAGGTGCGCGCGAAAACGGCAAGCAACGTCGGTTGTGCGCTCAGCGGGCCGCGCCGGGCGAGGAAGTATTGCAGGCCTAGGAATGCTTTGCCGGGCAGCGAATTCATCCACCCGCTCAAAGTCACCGTGTTCTCGAGGCGATGCTGGACGCGAAGCATCCAGTGGTCTTGCAGATTTTCGCCCACGCCAGGGAGATCGTGGCGAACCTCAACGCCCAGCCCACCCAAGAATTCGCCAGGACCGATCCCGGACATTTGCAGGATTGCCGGCGAGCCGAAGGTGCCGGCTGCGAGTATGACTTCGCCGGCTGCTTGGCTGCGGCGCAGTTCACCGCCAACGCGATAGCGCACGCCGGTAACGCGACGGCCGGCCATGTCGAGGCCTTCGACGAGCGCCGCGGTGACGATGGCGAGATTGGGCCGCGTCTTGATCGGCGTGAGGAACGCCTGTGAGGCCGAGCAGCGGCGGCCGTTTCTGATCATCGCTTCGAAATAAGCAACGCCTTCATTATCGCCGCCGTTGTAATCGGCGGCTGCCGGAATGCCCGCTTCGATGCAAGCTTCCCGATAAGCGTCGAGAACTGGCCAGCGGACCCCCGGGTCGATCACCGACAATTCGCCGCCGGCGCCGTGGGTGTTGCTGGCGCCGCGGAAATAGTCTTCGCTCCGTTTGAAATACGGCAGCACATCGTCCCAGCCCCAACCGACGTTGCCCTGCTGGCGCCAGCCGTCGAAGTCGAGCGCATGGCCGCGTACATAGACCATGCCGTTAATCGACGACGATCCGCCAAGCGTCTTGCCGCGCGGTACTTCGATCACGCGTCCGCCGAGATACGACTCCGGGTCGCTGCGTAAGCGCCAATCGCAACGTGGATTGCCGAGGACGAACGGGATGCCGAGCGGCACCTTCAGCCAGAAGTAATCGTCCGGTCCGCCGGCTTCGAGCAGCAGAACGCGCCGGCTTGGGTCGGCCGAGAGCCGGTTGGCGATGACGCATCCCGCGGCTCCGGCACCGACGACGATGTAATCGAAAATAGCACCGGCGTGCGGGACACCCATGTCTCGAAACTGCGATGGCCGACCCAATCGAAGCACCCTAGAGCTAGAGCTTGCTCTCCCCAGCACTGACGCGCACGAAACGTACCGGTTCGCTCAACCCACGCAACGTCGCGCTGTCTTCGGTCACCATTCGGCCAGACAGTGCTTCGCGCGCCTCGGGATCGGCGAGTACTGCGGCGGAAATGATCACCTCGCCCCCATGACATTGATGTTCGAGCCGCGCGGCGGTGTTCACCGTCGAACCGAAATAGTCGAGCACCCCGCCAACCGTTACGGCGATGCAGGACCCTTGGTGCAGCCCGATCTTGAGAACAATGCCGTTGTCGCTGCGGCCATGATTGAAGTTCGCCACTTCATCCTGCATGGAAAGTACAGCGCGGACAGCGTCGGCGGGATCGTGGAACGCCGCCATCACCGCGTCGCCGACGGTCTTGACGATGAAGCCGTCGTGACGCTGCACCCGCTCCGACAGATAGGCAAAATGATCGCGCACGAGACGATATGCGGTGGCATCGCCGAGCTGGTCGTAAAGCTTGGTCGAGCCTTGCAGATCGGTGAACATGATGGCGATGCGGCCGATTTCGACATCGTCGCCGGGACGTAAAAGCTGTTCCGGGCAAAGGCGTCGAAATGCCGGCATGGCGATGACGCTTTCTCCGGTCAGCGCATCGCGAGCCCAGTTGCGCTCCTCGACGGCGAACAAGCGCGGCAGGTCGGTGTCGTTGCGAATGACGAGTTCGTCTTTGTGGCCGGGCATCGCCAATAGAATCTCGGCGCCGCAAGCGGTGACTTCCGGGATCAGTCCGTCAGCGGCGCCGTCGCCGTCGGCCTCGGCGCCTGCCTCGATGGTGCGAAAGCGATAAGCGCTTGGCGCGAGGGTCAGAGCGAAGCGCTTGGTAGAATGTGCGGGGACCTCGCCCTGAAACTTCACATGCGGGGTCGTTCCTTGCCCGAGCATGCACAGTTCACCTTCCGGCAATGGGCGGAGCCAAGTCTCGGGACGAAAAGTCAGCTCTACATTACGGGTGAAATCCCGCTCGTAACTGATGTTGCATGATGAGCAGTGCGCTCCGCGCGGCAAGTCATGCAAGTGCTCGACGCGCGATTTGGCGCCGCGGCAGCGCGGGCACAATAGATCCCATCCCATGGTCAGAATGCCGAGCTGCTGCGCCGCGAGGAACAATTCCACGGTGTCTTCCGGCGTCGCATTCCAGGCTCGCGCCACGGCGAGAGGGCGAATGCTGCTCAGCGCCAACATCGGTGCGTGCAGGAGAAAGTCGGCGAGCCTCGGCGCCAGCCCGTGGCTTGCCGGATCGCGACCGAGTTCTGCGATCAGTCCGTCAAAGCGACGTCGGGCGGCCGGCTTGACCGTCTCGGCGGCGATGGCGCCAAGAATTTGGTCCGGCATCGCGGCCTCGGCGACCAGCTTCTCGATTGCGGCAAGCCGCTTTTCGCCTTCGCTGCCGATCTTGCCGGAAGCCTTCGCCAGCCAACCGAGCACGCCGACGCAATCGACCTCCGCGGCGAAGGTTAGCCGGGTCCCGGCCCCCTCGGGTGCAAGTTCGAAACTTGAATGGGAGCGGCGAAATGGGCCGTTAAGAAAATTGCGCGTCTGACTGAGCCGGCGGTTTTCTTGCCACTCGCCGTATCCCTCCTCCCATTTCATCCGCAGCGGCCCAACTGCGACCGTGGCAAAGCGGTGGATGCGGCCCTCGGCGTCAGGACGCTCTTCGATCCGGTAGCGCGGAGAACCCGACATCTCGTTAAGCCGCGCGGTATCCGCGACGAAGGGCCAGATCGCCTCCGGCGGCAGGGCGAAATGCCGTTCCTTGCTGTAGCGATAGACGGACTTCATCGCGTGTTTGTTTCTGCGTTTGTTCGTTTCCGGGGGCGCTCTGTGGACACCTATTATACGAGCGCATCGATGTACGGTTTCGTGATTTCTCCCTCTCGCTATTTGCCCATATTGCAGCTAGGCAGAATGATATTGTGACATGTAGTTTGGGCGGGGTCTAAATCGCCGCGCCTGCTAGAGGGGAAGAACATCACATGATCCGCACGATATTTGTCGTTGCAGCGATTTCGCTTGGCGTATGCACTGCCATTGCCCAGCAAGACACGATCGCAGCCCGCAAGGCGCTGATGAAGGCCAATGGCGACCAGGCCAATATCGGCGTTGCCATGATGAAGGGTGAGGCTCCGTTCGATATCGACAAGGTGCATAAGATCTTCGCTGCATGGCAGGATGCGGCGGCAAAGATGCCGTCT
>Ga0335078_10002832_pt1 | contig 26164 bp, 21 predicted proteins | sample Lox_Sample_32_FD_206711 | JGI IMG/M metagenome (GOLD analysis project Ga0335078, IMG submission 206711) | Soil microbial communities from Loxahatchee National Wildlife Refuge, Florida, United States - Lox_Sample_3.2 | ecosystem: Environmental > Terrestrial > Soil > Wetlands | place: USA... | reverse complement strand
TCGGCGTGCCGCCGCCCGGCGGTGACACCCCGTACGTCACGCTGCCCTACCTGGACCGGATGGATCTCGCCTACGCGGCGGCCGACTTCGCGCTGTGCCGGGCCGGCGCGATGACGTGCGCGGAGCTGACCGCGGTCGGCCTGCCCGCGGCGTACGTGCCGCTGCCGCACGGCAACGGCGAGCAGCGGCTGAATGCCGCGCCGATCGCGGACGCCGGCGGCGGGCTCATCGTCGACGACGCCCAGCTGAGCCCGGACTGGATCGCGGACACGCTGCTGCCGGTGCTGCTCGACCCGGAGCTGGTCGCGGCGATGTCACGCGCGGCCGCGGGGGCGGGCCGCCGGGACGCCGACCGCAGGCTCGCGGCCGAGGTCTTCGACATCTTGCGGGGGAGGAGCGGGACATGGGACTGGTGACACCGGTCCCCACGGTGCCGGTCGGCCAGCTGGGGCGGGTGCACTTCGTCGGCATCGGCGGGGCGGGCATGTCGGGGATCGCCCGCATCATGCTGACCAGGGGCGTGACCGTGTCCGGCAGCGACCGGGCCGCCTCGCCCCAGCTCGAAGAGCTGGCGGCACTCGGCGCCACCGTGTACCTGGGCCACGCCGCCGAGCACGTCGCCGGGGCCGACACGGTGGTGACCACGCCGTCGGCCATCGGCGACCGCAACCCCGAGATCGTCGCGGCACGGCAGCGCGGGATCACGGTCATCCCCCGGGCGGCGGCGCTGGCCTCGCTCATGATGGGCAGGCAGGGCATCGCGGTGGCCGGCACGCACGGCAAGACCACCACCACCTCGATGCTGACCACCGTGCTGCGCTGCAGCGGTGCCGACCCGTCCTACGTGATCGGCGGGATCCTGGCCGAGACCGGCCTCGGCGCCGCCGAGGGCACCGGCGAGATGTTCGTCGCCGAGGCGGACGAGAGCGACGGGTCCTTCCTGATGCTGGCGCCCGCCGCCGCGGTGGTGACCTGCATCGAGGCCGAGCACCTGGACAACTACAAGGACCTGGCCGAGATCGAGGCGACGTTCGCGGCCTTCGTCGGCAAGATCAGTGAAGGCGGGCTGCTGATCGCGGGCCGGGACAACCCCGCCGCGGCGGCGCTCGCGGCCGCCGCGGCCAGCCGCCCGCTGCGGGTGCGCACCTACGGCGAGTCGCCCGGCGCGGACTACCGGGTGACCGGGGCGAGCGTGCTCGGCATGACCACGCGGCTGACCATATCCCCGCCGGACGCTGCCCCGGTGACGCTGACGATCAGGGTTCCCGGCCGGCATTACGCCCTCGACGCCGCGGCCGCCTTCGCCGCCGCCGCGGAACTGGGCGTGCCCGCCGGCCCGCTGGTCGCCGGGCTCGAGGCCTATCGCGGCACGGGCCGCCGCATGGAGCCCAAGGGCGAGGCGGACGGCGTGCGGGTGCTGGACAGCTACGCGCACCACCCGACCGAGCTGGCCGCCGACCTGGCCGCGGCCCGGGAGGTGGCCGCGGGCGGGCAGGTCATCGTCGTGTTCCAGCCGCACCTGTACAGCCGCACCCGGTTCTTCGCCGCGCAGTTCGGCGCGGCGCTCGGGCTGGCCGACGAGGCCCTGGTCCTTGACGTCTACGCGGCCCGGGAGGATCCCGAGCCCGGCGTGACCGGGAAGCTCGTCGCCTCGGCCGTGCCGGGCGGGCGGGCGCGCTTCTTCCCGGACGCCGCCGCCGTGCCCGACGCGATCGCGGGCCTGGCGAAGCCGGGCGACCTCGTGCTCACCATGGGCGCGGGCGATGTCACCGACCTGGGCCCCAAGATCGTCGCGGCGCTGCGGGACCGGGCCGGCGAGGGCCGATGATGCCGGAAGGCGACGCCAGCGGCGGAGCGCGCGCGGCCGAGGCGGCGCGTGGCTCGGGCGCCGCCGCCCGCGGCCCGGCTGACCCGGGCGCTGCTGCCGACGGTCCGGCTGGCCCGTCTGGCCTGTCCGGCCCGGGCGGCCCGGTCGGCCCGGGCGGGCCGCCCGGCCCGACCGGGCCGCCCGGCGCGGCTGCCCCGGCCGCGCTGCCCGGCGCCCGGCCCGGCCAGAGCGGCGGGCCGTGGAAGGCCGCGTTCTTCGCCGTGGCCGCCGTGGCGATCGTGGCCGCGGCCGCCTGGGCCCTGCTCGGCTCGAGCGTTCTGGTGGTCCGCTCGGTCACGGTGACCGGGACCGCCGGGGGTGCCGCCGTGACCAGGGCCGAGGTGCTGCGCGCGGCCGGCGTCGCGCTGGGCACGCCGCTGGTCCGGGTCAACACCGCGGCCGTGGCCCGCCGGGTCGAGTCGATCACCCAGGTCCAGTCGGCGCAAGTGACCCGGGACTGGCCGGATTCGGTGGTGATCGCGATCCGGGAGCGGACGCCGGCGCTCGCGGTCGCGACCGCCGGGGGTTTTGCGCTGGTCGACCGGTTCGGCGTGATGGTCAGCGAGGTGGCCGCGCGGCCACCCGGTTTGGTCCTGCTGGCCGGGGTGGCCAACCCGGCGGCCCTGCGCGGGAGCCCCGCGGTCCGGGCCGCGGTGACCGTGCTGGGGCAGCTTCCGCCGCAGATCCGCGACCGGGTCCTGGCCGTGAGCGCGCCGTCGGCGGAGACCGTCACGCTCGACCTGCGGGGCGGGGTCACGGTGCTGTGGGGCGGGACCGACCGGCCCGCGGCCAAGGCGGCCGAGCTCGCGATCCTGATGCGCACGCGGGCCTCGTCCTATGACCTCAGCAACCCGGGCACCGCGGTCGCCGGGGGATAATGAAACCCCGGGCCCGGAGGCCCTGTCATTTGCCGGAGCCCCGGCGGCTCCGGCTTCCGCAACACGCCGGCCCCGGTGCGGCGCGGTTAGTTGACCACGGGCAGCGGACAACCCTACTGTCCGTATTAATCGGCAGCTTGACATAACTCTAAATCTCAACTTGAGGGTGAGAGTTTGACGCGCTGGAAACCGAGAAACCTGCCCGGCCGATGTTATTGGGGGCTCAATTCGGCAAACTGCTAACACGCAGTTTCGAAAGGCCGGCTGGGCCAGTCGGCGGCCCGGGTGGCCAGCGAAAACGCGAAACAGCAAACGAGCGGAAAGGTTCCCTCCTCGTGGCAGCACCGCAGAACTATTTGGCGGTCATCAAGGTCGTCGGTATCGGCGGGGGCGGCGTCAACGCCGTTAACCGGATGATCGAGGAGGGGCTCAAGGGCGTCGAGTTCATCGCGATCAACACCGACGCGCAGGCCCTGCTCATGAGCGACGCCGACGTCAAGCTCGACGTGGGCCGGGAACTGACCCGCGGCCTGGGCGCCGGGGCCAACCCGGACATCGGCGCGAAGGCCGCCGAGGATCACCGCGAGGAGATCGAGGAGGTGCTCAAGGGCGCCGACATGGTCTTCGTGACCGCGGGCGAGGGCGGCGGCACCGGTACCGGCGGCGCCCCGGTCGTGGCCAACGTGGCGCGCTCGCTCGGCGCGCTCACGATCGGCGTGGTCACCCGGCCGTTCGGGTTCGAGGGCAAGCGGCGGGCGGCCCAGGCGGACTCAGGCATTGACCGGCTCCGCGGCGAGGTGGACACGCTGATCGTGATCCCCAACGACCGGCTGCTGTCGATCTCGGACCGGCAGGTCAGCGTGCTGGACGCGTTCAAGGCCGCGGACCAGGTGCTGCTGTCCGGTGTTCAGGGCATCACCGACCTGATCACCACCCCGGGCCTGATCAACCTGGACTTCGCCGACGTCAAGTCGGTCATGTCCGGGGCGGGATCCGCGCTCATGGGCATCGGCTCGGCCCGCGGCGACGACCGCGCGGTCGCCGCCGCGGAGAAGGCGATCTCCAGCCCGCTCCTGGAGGCCAGCATCGACGGGGCGCATGGCGTGCTGCTGTCGATCCAGGGCGGTTCCGATCTCGGGCTGTTCGAGATCCACGAGGCCGCCCAGCTGGTCTCGAGCTCGGCGGCGCTCGACGCCAACATCATCTTCGGCGCGGTCATCGACGACGCGCTCGGCGACGAGGTCCGGGTCACGGTCATCGCCGCCGGGTTCGACGAGGGCGACGTCGCCCGGCCGAGGCCGGTGAGCGCGGCCGGGTACGGCGGGGCGCCGGGCGGCAGCTCCGGCCCGGCCCCCTCGTGGCGGCCCCTCGCGCCGCCCGACGGCCAGGTCCCCGCCGCCGAGCCCGCGCCCGCCCCGTCCGACACCCCGCCCCCGGCACCGGACCCATCGTCCGCCGCGGGCGGCAAGCCAGCCAGCGAGCTGGCCCCGGCGGCGAAGGCCGGGGCGGACGGCAAGCCGGAGAAGGCCGGGCCCGGGCCGGCTGCCGCGGCCGGACGAGCCGCCGGGTCTGGGCCGGCCCCGGGCGCGGCCGCCGTGGACGGCGTGCCCTCGCCGCGGGCGGCCGGAGCCGCGGGAGCCGGGGACGCGGGCTCGTCGCTGTCCCCGGCCCGAGCGAACGGCGTGAGCGGCGCGGGGTGGGTGCCCGACACCACGAGCACCCGGCGCCCGTCCGTGGTCTTCGAGGAAGACGACGATCTCGACGTGCCCGACTTTCTCAAGTGAGCGGCGGTGACGGGCCCGGGGCGCCCGTCGAAGCGGAGCCCGCCACGCTGGCGCCCGCCGAGCTGGCCACCGGCGTGCACGTCCTGTTCACCGGCCGCGCGGGCGGGGTGAGCGCGGCTCCCTACGACACGCTGAACCTGAGCGGGGCCGTCGGCGACGAGCCGGGCGCGGTGGCCGCGAACCGCCGCCGGGCGGCTGAGGCGTGCGGGCTCGGGGACGGGCGGCTGGCCTGGATGCGCCAGGTGCACGGGGCGTCGGTCCGTTACGCCGCGTCCGGTGACAGCGCCGGCCCGGCCGCGGCCGGCGGCCGTGCCGGGCCCGCCGAGCCCGAGGCTGACGCGAGCTTCACCGACGTGACCGGGCTGGCACTGGGCGTGCTGGTCGCCGACTGCGCCCCGGTGCTGCTCGCCGACCCGCGGGCGCGGATCGTCGGCGCCGCGCACGCGGGCCGCGAGGGCATGGCGGCCGGCGTGGTGACCGAGCTGATCACCGCGATGTCGGCGGCGGGCGCCGACCCGGCCCGGATGCACGCGGTGATCGGCCCGCACGTCTGCGGCGGCTGCTACGAGGTCCCGGCGGCGCTGCGCGAGCGGGTCGCCCGGCAGGTACCCGAGTCGGGCTGCGTGACCAGGCAGGGCACGCCCGGGATCGACGTCGGCGCGGGCGTCGAGGCGCAGCTCGCCCGGGCCGGCGTGCAGACGGTCACCCGCGACCCGCGCTGCACCGCCGAGACGCGGGGGCTGTACTCCTACCGGCGCGACGGCCGGACCGGCCGGATGGCCGGCTTCGTCTGGCTGGCGCCGTGACGGGGCCGTGACCACCGGGCCGCCGCAGGCCGGGCCGCCGGGCGCGGGCGGCCGCGGGGCGGAGATCGCGGCGCGGCTGACAGCCGTCCGTGACCGGATCGCCGCGGCCTGTCATGCCGCGGGCCGGGCGAGCGGCGAGGTCACGCTGATCGCGGTGACCAAGACTTACCCGGTATCGGACATCCGCCTGCTCGTCGAGCTCGGCGTGGCCGACATCGGGGAGAACCGGGACCAGGAGGCCGCGCCCAAGGCGGCCGAGTGCGCCGCGCTCGGCGTCCCGGTGACCTGGCACTTCGTGGGGCAGCTGCAGACCAACAAGGCGGCCAGCGTGGTGTCGTACGCCAGCGTCATCCACTCGGTGGACCGGCTGCGGCTGGTCACCGTGCTCGGCGCGCGGGCCCGGGCGGCCGGCCGCACCGTGACCTGCCTGGTCCAGGTGAGCCTCGACGACGACCCGGCCCGGGGCGGGGCCCCGGGCAGCCAGGTGGCCGCGGTCGCGGACGCGGTCGCCGGTCAGCCGGGCCTGGTCCTCGGGGGCGTGATGGCGGTCGCGCCGCTCGGCGTGGCGGCTGACGTGGCGTTCGGGAAACTAGCGGCAATCGCCGATGCGGTACAGGCCGAGCACCCGGGAGCGGTGATGATCTCTGCGGGCATGAGCGCCGACCTGGAGCAGGCGATCGAGGCTGGCGCGACACACGTGCGTGTCGGTACGGCGTTGCTCGGCGGCCGGCGCGCCTTCGTCAGGTAATGTCCCTCGCGTGGCACGCGGCGCAAGCGGGGCTGCACGGGCAGGCATTACGGAGGGCAGACGATGGCCAGCGCGATGCGCAAGATGGCGGTCTATCTCGGCCTGGTAGAGGACGACAACCGCTACGAGGATCATTACCAGGAAGAGTACGGTGCCGAGGAGTACGAGGAATACGGCGCCGAGTTCATTGACCCGGCCGACCCGCGCGATGTGACCAGGCACGTCGACGGCGGCCCGGAGCCGGCCGGCCGGCTCGCCGAGCGAGAAGCCGCCGTGACGATGCAGGCTACCGACCTCGCTCGGATCACCACATTGCACCCGCGCACGTACAATGAGGCCCGTACCATCGGAGAGCACTTCCGTGAGGGCACTCCGGTGATCATCAACCTGACCGAGATGGTTGACAGTGACGCCCGGCGGCTCGTGGACTTCTCGGCCGGACTGATTTTCGGACTGCGCGGGAGCATTGACCGGGTGACGAACAAGGTGTTCCTGCTTTCCCCGGCGAACATCGAGGTGGCCGCCGAGGACAAGGCCCGCATCGCGGAAAGAGGATTCTTCAATCAAAGTTAGGCAGATGGCAACGAACTTCGCGTATGCCTACCGCGACGGGTCGTCCGGGCGCTGGCGTGAAGGCGGCGGGGCAGGACAGCCGTGGACATCCTGAAGCTGGTCCTGTACTACCTGCTCTGGCTTTACCTACTGCTGCTCATCGGCAGGCTGATCTTCAGCTGGATCCAGGCGTTCTCGCGCTCGTGGCACCCGACGGGCATCATCCTGGTGATCGCCGAGGCCGTGTACACCGCGACGGATCCTCCACTGAGATTGCTAAGGCGCTACATTCCGTCCCTCCGGCTCGGTACTGTGGCCTTGGACCTCAGCTTCATGGTGCTGTTCCTGGTGATACTTGTGCTGTTGCAGGCCGTGCAGCTGATCTGATCGGGTAGCGTCCACAGGGGACCTAGCTCGACGCGCCAAGGAGACGACAACATGCCACTGACGCCCGCGGATGTGCGGAACAAGCAGTTCAGCACGACCAGGCTCAGGCCCGGCTACGACGAAGAGGAAGTGGATGCCTTCCTCGACGAGGTCGAAGCGGAACTCGACCGGCTTATCCAGGAGAACGAAGAACTCCGGGCCAAGCTGGCCGAGGTGCTGCGCGGGGGCAAGGTGCCCGCACTCAATGCTCCGCATGCCGAGGCCCCTGCCGACCTCATGGCGGCAGAACCACCGCGCCACGAGCCGGAGCCGGTGCGGCCCCCCGAGCCGGTGATGATGCCCACCCGGCCCGTCGAGGACAACATGGACACGGCGGCGCGGGTGCTGGCTCTCGCCCAGCAGACGGCCGACCAGGCGATCGCCGACGCGCGGCGAGAGGCCGACGAGACGCTCGGCCGGGCCCGGCGCGAGGCCGATGACATCCTCACCAAGGCTCGTCGCCAGTCCGAGCAGATCACCAGCGACGCCCGGGCCCGCGCGGAAAGCCTGGAGCGCGACGCCCAGGAGCGGCACCGCCAGGCCATGGGCTCGCTCGTGCAGTCCCGCGAGGAACTCGAGCGCCGGGTCGACGACCTGCGCGCGTTCGAGCGCGAGTACCGCAGCAGGCTGAAGGCGTACCTGGAAGGCCAGCTGCGCGACCTGGAGGCGGGCGCGGCCGACAGCGGCGTGTTCCCGGCCGTGACCGGCCCGCAGTCGGCAGTGAACTCGGGCATGGGCCGCATGGACGTCCGCAATGGCGGCCAGCCGGCGGTGACGGGTTCCTATGCGACGCCCGAGCCGGTGAGCCACGGCGGCTTCCACCCGGCCGACTCGGGTCCGCACGACCGCCGCTAGCCCTACCAGTCCAACCGGCGTGCTCAGCCCTGCCCCTGCTAGCACTGCCCCGGGAGCTTTCTCGTGATCCGGTTCGGTACCGTCGTCACGGTCGTGCTCATCGCGATGGGGTTGCTCGTCGCCGGCGTGCTGACCAACAGCCTGCTGCTGGTCTACCTGGCTATCGCGGTGGCCGCGCTGGCGGCGGTGATGCTCACCGTCGGCGTCGTCATCTGGCGCCGCGAGATCTTCGGTACGGCCCCGGCCGCTCAGGCGGCCGGGGCCGCAATGCTCGCGGACATGGTGGTGGCGGACGCGGCACCGCCGGCGGCGGCAGGCGCGGTATCAGCCCGGTCGCCGGCTCCGCTCGAGGCCGCCATGGCGTTCGAGGTCCCGGCGCCGTTCGAGGCTCGACTGCCCGCCGAAGCGGTGCCGGAGCAGATGCCGGCCGAGGCGGCGCCAGCCATGGAGCAGGCGCCGCCCGAGGCGGTGCCACCCGAGGTGCCCCTGCCCGCCGCGGCGGCGGCCCGGGCAGCGCATCCGGCCGACGCCGGCTCGGCCGAGGCGGCGTCGCTGGCCGATGCGGTGCCGGCCGAGGGAGCAGGGCCAGCGGATGCGGCGGCGCCGGGCCGCGTGCCCGGGTTCGCCCGGGCGCGGCCGGCCCCGCCGATGCCGCCGCTGCCGGGCCAGGCCGAGGCGCCGGCCCGGGAGACCAAGACCTCACTCGGACAGGTCACCGTGCCGGCCGGCCCGGCCGCGGCGACGCCCGGCCGCCGCCCCCCGACGCTGGCCTCGCCCGGGACCGCGGGCGGCGGCCCGCCCGGCCGTGGTCGCGCCGAGTTCAACGACCGGGTGACGGTGCCGCCCACGGTGAGCCCGCCCCGTTCCGAGCCGCCGTCACCTGCCGAGCCGTCGTCACGTCGCGAGCCGGCATCGCGGGCCGAGCCGCCGTCGCGGACGGAGAACCCGTCACGGACCGGCCCGGCGACGGCCGACGAGGACTCCGGGACGAGTGACGAGGGCCGGGGGACGAACCAGGCCACGATGGCCGCGGTGGCGGCTGCCGCGGCCCTGCTGTCTGGCCCTCCCACCGAGGTCGCCGAACCCGGATCGCCCGCCGGCGCGGCTGGTCGTGAACCGCCGGCTAGCGCGGGCGGTCGTGAGCCTTCGGCCGGCCCGGCCGGGCCCTCCTCCGGCGTCGCGGAGCCCTCCTCCGCCGCCACGGGGCCCTCCTCCGCCGCCACGGAGCGAGAGCGGCCCGAGGCGGTCCCGGCGCAGCCACCCTCGACACCGGACGCAGCCGCCGCAGCCGGGCCGTCCGCCGCCACGGCCTCGCCTCCAGACGGAGCGCCAGCCCGCCGGCGCTCCGGCACCGAGGTCACCGTCGTCCCGGGCATCAACAGGTACCACCGCGGCGAGTGCATCCTGATCCGCTTCCTGAGCCAGGAGGATCTGGAGACCATGACGCTGGCTGCGGCCGAGGAGGCTGGCTGCGTGCCCTGCAAGGCCTGCCGCCCCGAGCAGGAACTGGCCGAAGACTAGCCCCGTCTGCTCCGGGTCCTTCATGATCCCGGTAGCTAACGTCAGCTATCTACGCCGTACCTACCGAGATCATGGATGCCGGCCCTCCTCGGTTAGCGCCGCCGCCGGTAGTCGAGCTCGAGTCCGCTGCTGAAGGCGGTGCTGGACAGCAGGTCGAGCGAACGGGACTTGCCGACGTCCTCGAACAGCCGGGGGCCCTCGCCCGCCAGGTAGGGGACCAGGGTCACGCGGTACTCGTCGATCAGGTCGAGCCGCGCGAGCGAACGCCAGAAGCTGATGCCGCCGTGGACCACGACGTAGCCGTCGCCGCCGCGGCGGAGCTTGTCGACCTCCTGGCCGAGGTCGCCGCTGGTGATGGTGGTGTTGGCCCAGTCGGCGATCTTGAGCGTGCGGGAGAACACCACCTTGCGTCCGGCGTTGAGGGGGTCGGCGTTGGGATCGTCGGTGGCGGTCGGGAAGTAGCTGGCCATGCTCTGGTAGGCAGCCCGGCCCATGATGTGCATGTCCGCGCCCGCATAAAACTCGCTCCCTCTGGCGTCTTCCGCGGGGTCGTCGGGCAGGTCGCGGCAGAACTGGAAGAACTCGGTGCCCTCGGTGGCGATCACGCCGTCGAGCGAGTAGTCGAACACCCGCGCTATCAGCTTGCGCATCTCAGAACTCCTTGATCCCAGGTGGTGCGGGCACGTGCCTTGTCCAGGCCGCAGCCGTCGCATGGCCGCGGGCCGCTAATGCTCCTCCGGGCAGACGTCGCAGTCGCCCGGAACTAATCGGCACATGGACACCGAGCCGGCTTGCGGCTCGTGTCGTGCGTGGTCAAGCAGGTCCGTTCAGCCGGCCGGCATGTCGTCTCGTGGCCGGGTGCAAGGCAGGCGTCAAGGCGAGCGCAAGATGAGCGTCCAGGCTGGTAGCACACGATTGTGCTGCAGCACTACTGCCGCCAGCGCCACGGCTGACGGCCCGATGTCCGCTATCACGTTAAGGAGCCCCGCAGATGTGGGTCAAGTCGAGTTACAGCTACGCCAACGGCAACTGCGTCGAGGTGCAGCGCGAGGACAGCAGTATCAGCGTGCGGGACTCCAAGGACCCGTCCGGTCCCGTGCTGACCTTCACCCTGGACCAGTGGAAGGCTTTCACCGCGGGCTGCAGGACCGGCGAGTTCGACGGTGGCCAGTGAGCCGGTTCGGAGATCTGCGAGGCCGAGCTGACCCCCAAGCCGCTGGCCCGCACAGTCGCGATCATGTCCGGCCTGCTGACCCGCGCCGCCGGCGGCCGGCCGGGCGCGCGCCAGGTACCCCAGATCACGAAACCGGGACGCGGCGGAGCCAGAACACCAGGCCCAGGTCGGGGTCGACGTGCTCCTGCGCGCCCGGTTCCGCGCGCTCGCCCGGGCCGGCACCGTAGTCGACGGCCAGGACCTCGGCGCTGATCATCGGCCCGTGCTCGGTCAGCGCGGCGGCGAGTTCGGGATCCGCGGTGCTCCAGCGCAGCGAGATCCGGTCGCTGACGTCCAGGCCGTCACCCTTCCGCGCGTCCTGCACCAGCCGGACGACCTCGCGGGCGAGACCCTCGCGGCGCAGCTCAGGCGTGATCGCGATCTCGAGCGCGACCGTCTCGCCGCCGCCGGACGCCACGGCCCAGCCGGATCGCGGCACCTGGGTCACGATCACGTCGTCGGGCCCGAGGCTGACCTGCGCTCCGTCCGCCATCACCGACGCCTTGCCGCCGGACCGCAGCTCGGCGGCCAGCGCGGCCGGGTCCGCGGCCTCGATCGCCCGGGCCACCGCCGGGGTCCCCTTGCCGAAGCGGCCGCCGAGCGCCCGGTAGTTCGGCTTCACCGTGTAGTCGACTAGGCCCTCGGGCACGGCGGCGAGCGTGTCCAGCTCGTGCACGTTGAGCTCGTCAGCGACCTGCGCGCGCAGGTCAGCGGGCAGGTCGCCGAAGCCGGAGGCGCCGATGAGCGCGCGGGCCAGCGGCTGGCGGACCCGGACCACGGCCGCCGCGCGGGCCGAGCGGCCGAGCTCAACCAGGCGCCGGGCCAGCGCCATCTGCCCGGAGAGGCGCTCGTCGATCAGGCTGGGGTCGGCGGCCGGCCATGCCGCCAGGTGCACCGACCCGGGGGAGTCCTCGGCGCGCAGCACGCCCCAGACGTAGTCGGTCAGGAACGGCGTCACCGGGGCCATGAGCCTGGTCAGCGTCTCCAGGCACTCATGCAGGGTGGCGAACGCCGCCGCGCCGCCGGGGGTGCCCGGGCCCTCCCAGAACCGGCGCCTCGACCGGCGCACGTACCAGTTGGACAGGTCGTCGATGAACGCGGCGATCCGGCGCCCGGCCAGGGCGGAATCGAAATCCTCCAGGGCGATCGTGACGTCGCGGACCAGCGTGTGCAGCTCGCTCAGCAGCCACCGGTCGAGCACCGGCCTGCCGGCGGCGGCCGGGGCGCCGGCCAGCCGGCCGGCGTTCCAGGCCGGCCCGCCCGCGCCCGCCGCGGCGTTGGCGTAGAGCACGAGGAAGGACACCGTGTTCCAGTAGGTGAGCAGGACCTTGCGGACGATCTCCTCGAGCGTGGCGTGCCCGACCCGCCGGGTGGCCCAGGGCGAGCCGGACGCCGCGAAGAACCAGCGCAGCGCGTCCGCGCCGTGCGCGTCCATCAGCGGGATCGGCTCCAGGACGTTGCCGAGGTGCTTGCTCATCTTGCGGCCCTGCTCGTCGATCACCAGGCCGAGGCAGACCACGCTCTCGTAGGACGACCGGCCGAACACCAGCGTGCTGACGGCCATGAGCGAGTAGAACCAGCCGCGGGTCTGGTCGATAGCCTCGCAGATGAACTGCGCCGGGAAGGAGCGCTCGAACGCGTCCTCGTTGCGCATCGGCGCCCCGTGCCGCGCGAACGGCATCGACCCCGAGTCGTACCAGGCGTCGATCACCTCGGGCACCCGGCGCGCCTGGCTGCCGCACTGGCGGCAGGTGATCATCACCTCGTCCACGTACGGCCGGTGCGGGTCGAGCCCGGTCAGGTCGCGGCCAGCCAGCTCGGACAGCTCGGCCAGCGACCCCACGCAGGTCACGTGCTGCTGCGGGCATACCCACAGCGGCAGCGGCGTGCCCCAGTACCTGGTCCGGGACAAGGCCCAGTCCACGTTGTTGCGCAGCCACTCCCCGTACCGGCCGTGCTTGATCGTCTCCGGGTGCCAGTTCGTCTTCTCGTTCTCGGCCAGCATCTCGTCCTTGACCGCGGTGGTGCGGATGAACCAGGACGGCAGCGCGTAGTAGATCAGCGGGGTATGGCATCGCCAGCAGTGCGGGTAGCTGTGCTCATGCCGCTGCGAGCGGAACAGCAGCTCACGGTCGGCCAGGTCGCTCACCAGCGTCGGGTCGGCGTCCTTGAAGAACATCCCGCCGACCAGCGGCACGCTGTCCTCGAAGTGGCCGTCGCCGCGGATCGGGTTGATGACCGGCAGGCCGTGCGCCCGGCCGGTCTCCATGTCATCCGCGCCGAACGCGGGCGCCAGGTGCACCAGCCCGGTCCCGTCCTCGGTGGTCACGAAGGTCCCGGTCACCACCCGGTGCGCGCCGGGAATGTGCACCAGGTCGAACGGGGGCCGGTAGGTGGCCCCGGCCAGCTCGGTGCCGGGGATCCGGGCCACGATGTGCCAGCCCTCTCCGAGCACACGGGCGAACAGCGAATCGGCGACCACCACGCGGTCGCCGTCACCGGACTTGCGCGCGACCGCGTAGGTCTCGTCGGGGTGGACCGCGACCGCGGTGTTGGAGACCAGCGTCCACGGCGTGGTGGTCCAGACCAGCAGGTCAGCGCCGGACAGCCGCTCGTTCGCGCCCTCGGGCAAGGTGAGCAGCGGGAACCGGACGGTCACCGAGGGGTCGGACACGGTCCGGTAGACGTCCGGCTGGCCCATCTCGTGATCGGAGAGCGGAGTCTCGCAGCGCGGGCAGTAGGGGCTGATCCGGTAGTCCCGGATCAGCAGCCCCTTGTCGAAGACGGCCTTCAGCGACCACCAGACCGACTCGACGTAGTCCGCGTCCATGGTGCGGTAGGCGTGCTGCAGGTCGACCCAGTAGCCCATCCGCTCGGTGAGCGCCTCGAACGCGTCCACGTGCCGGAGCACCGACTCGCGGCATCGCGCGTTGAACTCGGCGATCCCGTAGGCCTCGATCTCCTTCTTGCCGGACACGCCGAGTTCCTGCTCGACCGCGACCTCGACCGGCAGGCCGTGGCAGTCCCACCCGCCCTGGCGCGGCACGTGAAAGCCCTGCATGGTCTTGAAGCGGGGGAAGAGGTCCTTGAAGACGCGCGCCTCCACGTGGTGCACGCCCGGCATGCCGTTCGCCGTCGGCGGCCCCTCGTAGAACGTCCACGGCTCGCCCGCCGCGGTCTGCTCCAGGGACCGGTCAAAGACCCGGCCGTCCCGCCAGCGGCCCAGGATCTCCCGCTCGATCGCGGGCAGGTCGACGACCGCGGGCAGTTCGGGGAACGGCAGCCTCGCGGCGGGGGACTTCGCGGCCGATGGCTCGGCGGCGAACTGGTCTTCTGGGCGCGGCATGGCGGGCGGCCTCTCACGGGTTGTCGCGCCGGCCGGGTCCCGGGTCCGGGCCCGCCTGCGCGCTTCGCCGGAGGGACGAGGCTCGCCGGCGGCGGCCCCGCGGTACCACCCTCCTTGGCCGCGCCCGGCCGCCTGCTGGCCCGGGTACGCGACCCTCTCGGTTTCATGCTGCGGCCGGCTCTACTTGGCCCCGGCCGGCCGCGGCCGGACTGGGTGCCGTTCTCCCGGCGGCTCCGGGGTGATCTGGTCCGCTGCGCGTATCCCCGGGCTCGCACCATCCCCGGTCGCTCCTGGCCGCCGCAGCGGCAGCTGTCCCCATCAGCGCCGTGCGCAAGCCAAGGATAGCCGATGGCCGGCCGGTCCGCTCCGGCCCGTTCGGGCCGCTCCCCGATATCCCCGCCGGCCGGTTCCCGGCGGGAATCTGCCCTGATACCGGCGGGCGTGTTTGCGGTGGTGCCCGGTCACCACTTATCCTCTCGTGACTGCCCGGTATCAAGATCATTACGTAGTGCACCGAGGGAGGCCGGAGATGACCGCTGCCGCGCATTCTGGCGCTGCCGCGCTTCCGGTGCGGGCGGGGGAGCGGCGATGGACCGAATCCGAGCTCACCAAGGTGCGTGACGAGCTGGCCGCGGAAGCGGCGGAGCTGCGCGCGGACATCGACCGGGCCGAGTCGGACATCGCATCGCGGCTCGGCGACGCGGTCGGTGATGCCGGGGACGACCAGGCGGACGTGGGCGCGAAGACCTACGAGCGCGAGCACGAGCTCGCGCTGACCCACAATGCCCGGGAGTTGCTGGCGCAGACCGAGCGAGCGCTGGCCCGGATCGACGAGGGCACCTACGGCACCTGCGAATCGTGTGGCGAGCCGATCGGCAAGGCGCGGCTGCAGGCGTTTCCCCGGGCGGTCCTGTGCGTGTCCTGCAAGCAGCGCGAGGAGCGCCGCTGACCGGCGGCGCGGCCGGGCCCGGCCCGGACGAGCCCGGCGTGTCGCGCCCGGCGGCGCCGCGTCGGGTGGCGCTGCTGGTCGGGATCGCCGTCGCGGTGCTGGCCGCGGACATCGTGTCGAAGGCACTCGTGGTCGCGAACTGGTCGGACCGCAGCTGCGTGGCCGGGAGAAACTCGCCCTCCGCGCCGGTCTGGCTGCTCGGCGGGTTTCTGAAGCTGTGCGAGTCGCGCAATCCCGGCGCGGCGTTCAGCATCGGAGGCCCGTCCGAGACCATCTTGTTCACCGCGATCGCCGTCGGCGTGATCACGTTCATCGTCCGCTCGGCCCGGCGGATCCACAGTCTGGCCTGGGCGGTGGCCCTCGGCCTGCTGCTCGGCGGGGCGATGGGCAACCTGACCGACCGGATCTTCCGGTCGCCCGCGCCCTTCCGGGGCTGGGTCGTGGACTGGATCGAGCTGCCGCGCTGGCCGGTGTTCAACCTGGCCGACTCGGCGATCGTCTGCGGCGGTGTGCTCATGGTCCTGCTCGCGATGCGCGGGCACCGGCTCGACGGCACCATCCAGCCCGCCGCGCCACCGCCCTCCGCGCCGGACGCCGCGGACGCGTCGGCCCGCCAGCCTGCCGCGACGCCGCCGGCCGGGCCGGCCCGGCCGGCCGGGCCCCGGCCCGATCGCCAGCCGGGCGGCGACGGCCGATGAGCTCGCCCGGCCAGCGCCGGGTGCCGGTTCCCGACGGCCTGGACGGCGAGCGCCTGGATTCGGCGCTCGCCCGGCTCTTCGGCCTGTCCCGGGCCAAGGCGGCCGAGCTGATCGGGAACGGCTCGGTGCTCGTCGGCGGGCAGCCCGCGACCAAGTCCGACCGGGTGCCCGCCGGGGAGTGGCTGGACGTGACGCTGCCGCCCCCGGTGACGGCACAGCCCCGGGCCGAGCCCGTGCCCGGCCTGGTGGTGGTGTACGAGGACGCGGACATCGTGGTCGTGGACAAGCCCCCGGGGGTCGCGGCGCATCCCACGCCCGGCTGGACGGGGCCGACCGTGCTGCAGGGCCTGCTGGCCGCCGGCCACACGATCGCGACCAGCGGCGCGGCCGAGCGGCAGGGGATCGTGCACCGGCTCGACGCCACCACCTCGGGCCTGATGGTTCTGGCCAAGAGCGAGCGGGCCTATAGCGCCCTGAAGCGCGCGTTCCGTGAGCGTGATGTCGATAAGCTCTATCACGCCCTGGTGCAAGGTCACCCGGACCCGCTGCGCGGAACGGTGGACGCGCCGACCGGACGGCACCCCTCGGGCGATGGCCGGTTCGCCGTCGTCGCCGGCGGGCGCCCGTCGGTCACGCACTACGACACGCTCGAGGCGTTCCGGGCGGCGAGCCTGACGGAGATCATCCTGGAGACCGGGCGCACCCACCAGATCCGGGTACACATGGCCGCGATCAGGCACCCGTGCGTCGGCGACCGGCTCTACGGCGCCGACCCGGTGCTGGCCGCGCACCTCGGCCTGACCCGGCAGTGGCTGCACGCGGTCCGGCTCGGGTTCGCGCATCCCGCCGACGGCCACCGGGTCGAGTTCAGCAGTGACTACCCGGCTGATCTCGCGCACGCGCTCGACGTGCTCCGCGCCGAGTCGTGACCATCCATTAAGCTGCGCCTCGTGCCTGAACTGGATCGCGAGCAGGTGATCGGCCTGCTGGAGGCCGACGACCGGCTGCGGGTGTTCGTCCGCGACGGAAGGATCGCCGCGGTTCCGGCGAAGATGGCCAGGCGCCGGATGCTGCTGGAGATCGTGGCCCAGGCGTTCGAGCCCGGGGTCCGATACCCGGAGCGCTCGGTGAGCTCGTTCCTGGCCACGATCCACGACGACTACGCCGCGCTGCGCCGGTACCTGGTCGACGAGGGTTTCCTGTCCCGGGACCATGGCGAATACTGGCGCAGCGCGGGGGCGGTCGACCTCGCCGCCACGTAGCCGGTGACCGCGGCGGGCCGCGGCGCCGTCAGCCCGCGACGGCGCGGGCGTCCAGGCCCGCCTGGCGTAGCTGGCCCAGGGTCCAGCCCCGGCCGGCCGGGTCCAGCGGACGGGTGGCGGTGGTGAAGATCTCGGCGGCCCGCCGGTAGGACATCCGGGCCCGGCCGGTGACCGGGCAGACGTCGGCGGCCGCGGCGCCGGCCGGCGCCCGGCGGTCGGTCAGGAACACGGGGCCGCAGGTCCGGCCCGCGAGCAGCCAGCCGAGCACCTCGCTGGTGGCGTCACGCCAGCGGATCCAGCCATCGCCGCGCCTTGGCGGCGCGCTCTGGCCGCGCAGGTCCACGCGCCCCGCGTCCAGGCCAAGGACGTCCTCGATGCGGGCGCCTGAGTCGTAGACGACCCGCCAGAACGCGTGCTCGCGCAGCGCGCTGCAGGCCCGGAAGAGCCGGGCGACCTGGGGGCCGGTCAGCGGGGGCACCGGGGCCGCCCGCCCGGCCACGTGACGCAGGCCGGCCGTCGCATCGGCGCTGATCCACCCCTGGTCCTGCCACCAGCCGACCGCGCTGCGCAGCGCGGACAGCTCGCGGTTCACCGTGCGCGGGTCGGTCGCGCCTGCGCGCTCGGCGAGCGCGCGGGCCAGCCGGGGCCCGGCCGCCGCGCGGTCCAGTAGCGCCAGCGGCACGACCGGCGGCACGGCCCCGCGGCGCTGTGCGCCGTTCGGTGGCCGCCGCCCGACCAGGGCCCAGGCCCAGCTGGTCAGCGAGATCCGGTAGACGCGCCGGGACGCCGCGCCCAGCGATGCCCCGGCGAGATAGCGGTCGACCGCCACCGCGTACTCCACCGGCGCGGGTTCCGGCTCCGGTCCCGCGACCGGTCCCGGCCGCGGCCCGACCAGGGCCCGGGGCCGCGAGCGCACGGCGGACCTCCGCTCGGCTTCCCGCGCAGCGGGCCGCTGCGCCTGATTCACGGGCACACCTTCAGCATAACCGCGCCGCCAGGCGCATTTACTGCGGCAGATATTCATCAGGAATAGAATTCCGGGGGCGCGGTAAGCGGCCTTTAACCGTGATCTGGATCGCATTCGAGGAATGCAATGCGGCACCTGGAGGCCAAGTCGGAATTGCAAATGCCGCGAGCCAATTGCCGCGCCAAATACCGCGGGCGCGGCGTGGTCGGTGGCCGGCCCGCTCCTGGTCCTCAGCCTGCCCTCGATCCGCGCGATCACCTGGCCTGATCACGATTCACCGCGGCGTGGTTGTACCTCCGCACGTGCTGTAGGCCATGCGGAGGTACAACCACGAGGGGCGGCGAGACAGGGGAGGGGGAGTGGCGGCGGGGGACGGGGCCGGAGAGGTGGAAGCGCCAGGAGAGGCAGGATAGACGGCGGCGAGACGACGGGATTAGCCCAGGGCGCGGCGGAAGCGGTCGCCGAGGCCGGCGAGGCGCTCGGCCGGCTCGTTCGCGAAGACGATCCGCAGGTAGCCGGCGCCGCTCGGGCCCCAGCCGTCCATCGGGGTGGCGGCCACCTTGCCTCGCTCGAGCAGCCGCCGCGACGCCTCGGCCGGGCTCAGGCCCAGCGGGCCGGTGTCGATGAGCAGCGACCATCCGCCGTCGGGCGGCACCACCGGGTAGCCGGCCAGCTCGTCGAGGACGATCTGGCAGCGCCGCTGCCAGGTCCCGGTCGCGGCGGCCACGTCGGCGTCGGCTCCCGGGTCGGCCAGCGCCGCCGCCACCGCGGCCTGGGCGATCCCCACCTGGCAGACCACGTTGGTCAGCCCGACCAGCTTGATGTCGGCCATGATCTCCGCCGGGGCCGTCACCCATCCGACCCGCCAGCCGATCAGGCGCAGTTCCTTCGACGCCGAGCCGACGGTGATGGTGCGCCCGGCCAGTCCCGGATGCGCGGCCGGATGGCTCGGCGGGCGCCCGTCGAAACGGATCCGCTCCATGGCCGCGTCATAGATCAGCCAGGCCGGGTGCCGGTCGAGCGCGGCGGCCAGCGCGGACCAGTGCGAGTCGCCCAGGACCTGGCCGGTGGGCATGGACGGCCCCATCATCAGCACGGCGGCCGTGGCCGGGCCGACCGCGTCGGCCAGCCGCGCGGGGTCGAGCGCCCAGCCGCCCGCGGACGCGGCCATGGGGACGAAGCGGGGCGCGCCGCCCGCCAGCCGGACCCGGTTGACCAGGCCGGCGTAGACCGGGTCGGTGAGCACCACCTCCTGGCCGGCCTCCACCGTGGCCAGCAGCGTGTTGAGGATGCCGTTGAGGCCGCCCGCGACGCAGACGCACTCGGTGTCCGGGTCATAGGGGCGGCCCGCCAGCCGGCCGACGTGGGCCGCGGCGGCCGCGCGCAGTGACCGGTGCCCGCCGAACGGCAGGTAGCTGTTGGCCGCGTCATCGTCGATGGCCGCCCGGGTCACCTCCAGGGCCACCGGCGGCGGCCGCAGGTCGGTGTCCAGGTTCTCCAGGCGCAGGATGTCCGGGTCACCGGCCGCGTCGGCCGCGTCGCCGACCACGTCCACGCCGATGCCGGGGATATCCCGGAGCCGGGACACGCTCATGCCGCCCACCTCCTGCGCGCCGTAGCGTTAAGACGATTGCGTCGCAGCATTATGACGGTAGCGGCGGGCGGACTGAGGCGGCCGGGCCGGGCCCGGCCGGGCCCGGAGTGTCGGCCATGCGGTGTCGGCCGGTTCCGATAGGCTCGATGAGCCGGACCGGCGCGCGTACCAGGGTCGCCCCCCGCGGGCGCGGCGGTCACTTCCCCCGGCCTTTCACGTGCGCCCGGCCTGGGCGTTCGTGACGCATGCCCGAAGGAGGCGGTAGTTTCATGGCGGCAGCCTCGGCGGGCGGCAGGGGAGACGGGTCCTTCACGCACCTGCACGTGCACACCGAGTACTCGATGCTGGACGGCGCCGCCCGGCTGAAGGACCTGTTCGCCGAGTGCGAGCGGGCCGGCATGACGGCGATCGCCATCACCGACCACGGCAACGTCTACGGCGCCTACGACTTCTGGACCAAGGCACGGGCGGCCGGCATCAAGCCGGTCATCGGTATCGAGGCGTACGTCGCGCCCGAGCACCGCGGCTTCAAGCAGCCGGTCCGCTGGGGCAACCCGGCGCAGAAGGACGATGACGTGTCCGGCGCCGGCGCCTACACCCACATGACGCTGCTGGCCGAGACCACCGAGGGCATGCACAACCTGTTCCGGCTGGCCTCACTGGCCTCGCTCGAGGGCTATTTCCGCAAGCCGCGGATGGACCGCGAGCTACTCGCCGAGCACGCGAAGGGGATCATCGCCACCACCGGCTGCCCCGGCGGCGAGGTGCAGACCCGGCTGCGGCTCGGCCAGCCCCGCGAGGCCCTGGAGGCGGCCGCGGCCTACCGCGACATCTTCGGGCCGGACAACTTGTTCATCGAGCTCATGGACCACGGGCTCGACGTCGAGCAGCGGGTGGCCGCCGGGCTGCGCCAGATCGCGGCCGAGCTGTCGCTGCCGTTCGTGGCCACTAACGACCTGCACTACGCGCGCCGGGAGGACGCGACCGCGCACGAGGCGCTGCTGTGCGTGCAGACCGCCACGAACCTGGCCGACCCGAACCGGTTCAAGTTCGAGGGCGACTCCTACTACGTGAAGAGCCCGCAGGAGATGCGCGCGATGAGCGCCGCGCCGGAGTGGCAGGCGGGCTGCGACAGCACACTGCTCATCGCCGAGCGGGCGAACGTCGAGTTCACCAAGTCGAACCTGATGCCCAGGTTCCCGCTGCCCGACGGGGAGACCGAGTCGAGCTGGTTCCGCCAGGAAGTCTGGCGCGGGATGGACCGCCGCTACCCGGCCGGGTACGACGAGCAGCGGCGGGCCCAGGCCGAGTACGAGATCGGCGTCATCGAGACCATGGGATTCTGCTCGTACTTCCTCGTCGTCGCCGACTTCATCATGTGGGCCAAGCGGAACGGGATCCGGGTGGGACCGTGCCGCGGCTCGGCGGGCGGGTCGATCGTGTCCTACGCGCTCGGCATCACCGACCTGGACCCGATAGCGCTGGGCCTGGTGTTCGAGCGGTTCCTCAACCCCGAGCGCGTGTCCATGCCCGACGTTGACGTGGACTTCGACGAGCGCCGGCGCGGCGACGTCATCCGGTACGTCACCGAGAAGTACGGCGACGACCGGGTGGCCCAGATCATCACCTACGGCACGATCAAGGCCAAGGCCGCGGTGAAGGACTCGGCCCGGGTGCTCGGGTTCCCCTACGCGCTCGGCGACCGGATCACCAAGGCGTTCCCGCCGCCCATCCTGGGCAAGGACATGCCGCTGTCCGCGGTGTTCGACCCGGATCACCCCCGGTACGGGGAAGCGGGCGAGATCCGCGGGCTCTACGAGGCCGAGGCCGAGGTCAAGCAGGTGATCGACACCGCGCGCGGGCTGGAGGGCCTGATCCGCCAGCCGGGTGTGCACGCGGCCGGGGTGATCATGAGCAGCGAGCCGCTGCTCGACCATATCCCGGTGTGGAAGCGCGAGGCCGACGGCGCGGTGATCACCCAGTTCGACTATCCCTCGTGCGAGGACATCGGCCTGCTCAAGATGGACTTCCTCGGGCTGCGCAACCTCACCGTGATCGACGACGCGATCCGGGGCATCAGGGATAACCGCGGCATCGAGATCGACCTGGACACGCTCGGCCTGGACGACAAGCCGACCTACGAGCTGCTGGCCCGCGGCGACACCCTCGGCGTGTTCCAGCTGGACGGCAGCCCGATGCGGGCGCTGCTGCGGGCCATGCGGGCGGACAAGTTCGGTGACATATCGGCGGTCATCGCGCTGTACCGGCCCGGCCCCATGGCCAGCGCCCCGGTCTATGCCGACCGCAAGACCGGCCGGGCGGCGGTCACGCCGATCCATCCGGAGCTGGCCGGCCCGCTCGGGGACATCCTGGGTGAGAGCTACGGCCTGCTGGTGTACCAAGAGGATGTCATGTTCGCCGCGCAGAAACTGGCTGGCTACTCGCCCGGCAAAGCCGACCTGCTGCGCCGGGCCATGGGCAAGAAGAAGAAGGAGATCCTGGACAAGGAGTACGAGCCGTTCGCGGCCGGCATGAAGGCCAACGGCTACTCCGACGGCGCGGTCAAGACCATCTGGGATGTGATGGTGCCGTTCTCCGGCTACGCCTTCAACAAGGCGCACGCGGCCGGCTACGGGCTGATCTCTTACTGGACCGCTTACCTGAAGGCGAACTTCCCGGCTGAGTACATGGCGGGCCTGCTCACCTCGGTCGCGGGCGACAAGGACAAGTCGGCGCTGTACCTGAACGAGTGCCGCCGGATGGGGATCAAGGTGCTGCCGCCGGACGTGAACGCGTCGACGGCGATGTTCACCCCGGTCGGGGCGGACATCAGGTTCGGCATGGCCGCGGTCCGCAACGTCGGCACCGCGGTGGTCGAGTCGATCGTCGCGGCCCGCCGGTCCAAGGGCGCGTTCACGAGCTTCTCCGACTTCCTGCGCAAGGTGCCGGTGAACGTGTGCAACAAGCGCGTGATCGAGTCCCTGATCAAGGCCGGCGCGTTCGACTCGTTCGGCCACCCGCGCAAGGGCCTGGTGCTGATTCACGAGCAGGCCATCGACACCGTTATCGATGTCAAGCGCAACGAGGCGATCGGTCAGGACTCGCTGTTCGGCGAGGACACCGACGTCGCCGCGGCGTTTGACGTGCCGGTGCCGGACGGCGAGTGGGAGAAGCCGACGCTGCTCGCGTTCGAGCGGGAGATGCTCGGCCTGTATGTCTCCGATCACCCGCTGCTGGGGCTGGAGCACGTGCTGGCCGCGGCCACCGACTGCTCGGTGGCGCAATTGCTGGGCTCGGCCGAGCAGGATTCGCCGCGCCCCGCCTCCGGCGAGCGTGGCGACGGGCAGGTCGTCACGGTCGGCGGGATCCTGTCCGGGGTGGCGCGGAAGGTCACCAAGCAGGGCAGCCCGTGGGCCGCGGCCACCCTGGAGGACCTCGAGGGCGCGATCGAGGTGCTGTTCTTCCCCGCCACCTACCAGGCCTGCATGTCGCTGATCATCGACGACGCGATCGTGATCGTGAAGGGGCGGCTGGACCGGCGCGAAGAAGTGCCCAAGCTGGTCGCGATGGAGGTGAGCGTCCCCGAGCTACCCGCGGACGGCCAGGGCCCTTTCGTGGTGTCGATCATGGAGGCGCGGTGCGTGCCGCCGGTGGTGGAGCGGCTCCGGGAGGTACTGCGGACCCACCCGGGGGCGGCCGAGGTGCACCTGCGGCTGCTCAGCGGGGGCCGGACGACGGTGGTCCGGCTCGATGACAAGCTGCGGGTCAAGCCGTCGCCGTCGCTGCTGGCCGACCTGAAACAGCTGCTCGGCCCGGCCTGCGCGGGGTGACGGCCTGCCGCCGGGCATGTCGGTGCAGGTAGAATACGGTCTGGTGAGCCGGGAAGCCTGGTCGGCGGCGGAACTTATCGCGGGAAGGCTTGCCATGCAGTCCATCCGGAACCGCGCGGGAACGCCCCGGTGATCCGGCGGCTGTGGCGCGGCTCGGAGTGGCGCCGTGATGTGCTGCGGACCAACCTGTGGCTGGTTCCGGCGGTCGAGGTGCTGATCGCCACGCTGCTGTTCGCCGGCACCTACGCGCTGGACCGGGCGTCCTATGACGGGGTGTTCCAGATACCCGGCTGGGCGATCAGCGGGTCGGCCGACGCCGCCCGGCAGATCCTCACCGCCATCGCCGCGGCGATCATCACGGTCGTCGGGGTGGTGTTCTCGATCGTGATCGTCGCGCTGACGCTGACGTCCACCCAGTTCGGCCCGCGCATGCTGCGCAACTTCATCCGCGACCGCGGCACGCAGTTCACGCTCGGCACGTTCGTGGCCACGTTCGTCTACTCGGTGCTGGCGCTCGGCTCGATCGGCCAGGGCGACCACGGCGAGTTCGTCCCGCACATCAGCATCACGGTGACGCTGGTGCTGATGGTCGCCGACCTGGCCGTGCTGATCTACTTCCTGCACCACATCGCCGTGCAGATCCAGCTGCCCCAGGTCATCGCGTCGATCGCGGGTGACCTGACCTCGGCGATCGAACTGCAGGCGGGCGACCCGACGGTCGGCGCCGACGCCCGCTACGCCGCGCTGCTGATCGCGGACATGGACGGGCCGGGCGGGGACGTCGCCGCGCCGCGCAGCGGCTACCTGCAGTACATCCAGCACCGCACCCTGGTCCGGATCGCCGCCGAGAAGGGCGCGGTCGTCCACCTGCGCTACCGCCCGGGCCACTTCCTGGTCCAGGGGCACCCGTTCGCGACCGTGTGGCCGGCCAGCGCCGCGGACCAGGTGGCCCGCGAGCTGGGCCGGGCGCACGTCACCGGGCCGTACCGGACCCTGGCCCAGGACGTCTCGTTCGGCATCGACCAGCTGGTCGAGATCTGCATCCGGGCCCTCTCCCCGGCGGTCAACGATACGTTCACGGCGCTGACCTGCATCGACTGGATCGGCGACAGCCTGTGCAAGGTAACCGGCCGGTGGCAGCCGACCCGGGTCTACCGCGACGCCGCGGGCACGGTCCGGCTGATCGCGACCCAGACCACCTACCAGCGCCTGGTGCAGCGCGCGTTCGAGAAGGTGCGTCAGGCCGGCCGCGGCATGCCCGCGGTGATGATCCGGCAGCTGGACGCGCTGGCGAAGATCATGGAACGGGCGGTCGCGCCGGACGACTGCGCGGTGCTGCTCGACCAGGCGGCGATGATCGAGCGGCTGAGCGCGGACACCGTCGACGAGGCGTCCGACCGGGCCGACGTGCGCCGGGCCTACCAGCGGGTGCTCGACGTGCGCGCCGGGCTGGAGGCAGCCCCGGCTCTCCCGGCCGCTCCGTCCCGGCCCGCGGCCGGGGGGTCAGGCGTCGCGGCGCTGTAGCAGGTAGGCCGCGATGGCGAGCAGCACCGCCGTCCACAGGCAGAACACCCCGAAGCCCTCCCACGCGGAGAGCACATCGCCGGACGCGGGGTGCGACTGGCCGACCAGCACGCCGGCCTGCTCGGGCAGGTAGCCGTTGACGTGGTTGCCCCAGCTGCCCGGCAGCAGGCCGGACAGGATCGGCAGCACGAACACGACGCCGATCGCGGTGGTGATGGCGCCGGCGGTGTGCCGGATCAGCGCGCCGATCGCCAGCGAGAACAGGCCCAGCACGGTGAGGTAGAGCCCGGCGCCGACGACCGCCCGGGTGACGTTGTGATCGCTCAGCGACACCGGGACCCGGCTGTGCAGGATCGCGGAGCCGATGAGGAACGCGCCGAACGCGATGATCTCTCCCACCACGATCAGCAGCGCGGCGAACACCAGCGACTTTGCGGTCAGCATCTTCAGCCGCCTCGGCACCGCGAGCAGCGAGGCTCGGATGACCCCGGTCGAGTACTCGCTGCTGATGACCAGCACGCCGAGCACGCACAGCGTGAGCTGACCCAGCCCCAGGCCCGAGCCCAGGATGAAGCCGACCGGGTCGAGGATCACCCGGGCGTCCCGCGGCCCCGCCTTGGGCCCGGTCCAGTTGGCCACGGTCAGCCAGGTGAACAACGCGGTGAGGCCGAGGGTGACCACCACGAAAATGATCAGCGTCCAGACCGTGGAGCGCACCGAGCGGATCTTCGTCCACTCCGAGGCGAGCAGCCCGCCCCAGCCCTGGTGGTGCGGGACAGCCGGAGCGGACGGCACGCGGGCGGGTGCCGCCGGCGAGGTGGCGGTCATTGGACGCTCCCCTGGGTAGCGTTCACCGGGTTCGGCTGCCCCGGCGGACTCGGCGGCTGCCCCGGCCGGCCGTGCTGGCCGAACTCGAGGCTGCCGGCGGTCAGTTCCATGAAGGCCTCCTCGAGCGAGGCCATCGGGGTCAGCTCGTGCAGCACGATCGACGCGGAGGCGGCGATCTCGCCGATCCGCGGCGCGGGCATGCCGGTGACCGTGAGCAGCCCGGCGCCGTTGCCCGGCCCGGCCCGGCCGCCGTTCTCGCCCGGCTTGGCGGTGCCGCCGGCCGCGTTGATCAGCTCGGCCAGGCGGGCCGCCTCGGGCGTGCGCACCCGGACCGAGGTATCGGTGCTGCGGGCGATCACGTCCTCGGTGGTGGACTGCGTGATGAGCTTGCCCCGGCCGATCACGATCAGGTAATCGGCGGTGACGGCCATCTCGTTCATCAGGTGGCTGGACACCAGGATCGTCCGCCCCTCGCCGGCCAGCTGCTTCATCAGGTTCCTGATCCACAGCACGCCC
>Ga0335078_10002831_pt1 | contig 26166 bp, 20 predicted proteins | sample Lox_Sample_32_FD_206711 | JGI IMG/M metagenome (GOLD analysis project Ga0335078, IMG submission 206711) | Soil microbial communities from Loxahatchee National Wildlife Refuge, Florida, United States - Lox_Sample_3.2 | ecosystem: Environmental > Terrestrial > Soil > Wetlands | place: USA... | reverse complement strand
CCGAGCGCGACTTCGTCGAGGGCATGCGCGCCGAGCTGTTCGAGGACCGGGTCTATGCGCTGACGCCGAAGGGCGAGGTCATCGACCTGCCACGCGGCGCGACGCCGCTCGACTTCGCTTACAACGTGCACACCTCGCTCGGTCACCGCTGCCGCGGTGCCAAGGTCAACGGGCGCATGGTGCCGCTCACCCGCGCGCTCGCCAACGGCGAGATCGTCGAGATCGTCACGGCCAGGCACGAGGCTCCGAGCCGCGACTGGCTTGCCCCCGAGCAGGGTTACCTCGCCTCGCCGCGCAATCGCGGCAAGGTGCGCGCCTGGTTCCGCAAGCAGGACGTGGGCGACAACCGCAGCGCCGGACGCGTCATCGCCGAACGCGAGCTCACCCGCATCGGCGTGCGCCCCGAACAGGTCGCCGCGCTGGTTCACGAGCTCAAGGCGCGCGACCTCGATCACTTTCATCAGCTGCTCGGCGAGGGTGAGATCACCGTCACGGCGCTGATGCACGCCGCCGCGAAGCTGTTCCAGCCGCCGGCCCCGGAGCCGCTGGTGCGGACGGCGCGCGCCGCTCCGCGCCGCCGCACGTCGCCGGTCGAGATCGAGGGCGTCGGCGACCTGCCGACCACGCTGGCGCGCTGCTGCGCACCGCTGCGGCCGCAGCCGATCACCGGCTACGTGACGCTCGGCCGCGGCGTCACCGTGCACCGCAGCGCTTGTGCGAGCCTGCTGCGCATGAGCGCGCTCAAGCCCGAGCGGGTGTTGAAGGTGGAGTGGGCCGCCGCCACCGAGGCGCTCGACGTCGGCATCGCGATCAGCGCCTACGACCGCCGCGGCCTGCTGCGTGACCTCACCGACGTCCTGGCGGCCGAGCGCATCAGCATCGACGCGGTCACCTCACGCACCGATCACGAAACCGGCCTGGCGCACTTTGCGCTCAGCATCGCGGTGGGCGATCTCGAGCAGCTGGCGCGCGTGCTGCGCCGCCTCGTCGGCGTCCCCAACGTGATCGAGGCCCGCCGGCGGCTTTGATTGATGGGCGTGGGCTGGTGTGCCCTCAGCGGTTGAGGGAGTCGATCGCGCGCTTGTCGGCGTTGAGCGCCGCCTCGTGCACCGCCTCCGACAGCGTCGGGTGGGCGTGAATGGTGCGCTGCAGATCCTCGCTGCTCGCCGAATACTCCATCGCCAGCACCGCCTCCGCGATCAGCTCACCGGCCATGGGACCGACGATGTGCACGCCGAGGATCTCGTCGTCATCGCGCGCCGCGATGATCTTGGCGAAGCCCGCCGCCTGCTCCATGGCACGGGCGCGGCCGCTCGCCAGGAACGGGAAGACACCGGTCTTGTACTCGCGGCCGCTCGATTTGACCTGCTCTTCGGTGAGTCCGACCCAGGCGATCTCGGGCGCGGTGTAGACCACGGCCGGGATCACCTTGTAGTTCACTTCGCCGTAGCGGCCCGCGATCAGGTCGGCCACCATGACGCCCTCCTCCTTACCCTTGTGCGCGAGCATCGGGCCGCGCACGCAGTCGCCGACGGCCCACACGCCCTCGGCTGCCGTGCGACAGGAGTGATCGACCTTGATGAAGCCGCGCTCATCGAGCTCGACGCCGGCGTCGGCGGCGAACAGCTCCTGTGTATAAGGACGGCGCCCGATCGCCACCACCAGGCGGTCGACGGTGACGCGCTGCTCACCCTTCGCGTCCGTGTAAGCGACCTCCACCGCCCCGCCGGTCAGCGTGGCACCGGTGACCTTGGCGCCGAGACGGATATCGAGACCCTGCTTCTTCAGGTGCCGCAGCGCTTCCTTGGCGAGCTGCTGATCGGCAAAGGCGAGGAAATCCGGCAGGGCCTCGAGCACCGTCACTTCCGCGCCGAGCCGCCGCCAGACGCTGCCGAGCTCGAGCCCGATCACACCGGCGCCGATGACGCCGAGACGCTTCGGCACCGCATCGAAATCGAGCGCGCCCCAGGAGTCGACCACCTGCGGAGCCTTGAAGGGCGCCGAGCGCAGCTCGATCGGGACCGAGCCCGAGGCGAGCACGACGTGCCGCGCACTGAGCTCGCGGCGAGTGCCGTCGTGGCCGGTGAACTGCACACGCCGTCCGGGCAGGAGCTGGCCGTGCCCCTGAAGCGGGATCACGCCCGCCGACTTGAAAAGCGCGAGGATCCCGGTGGTCATTCCCTTGACGATGCCGGCCTTGCGCTTCTGCATCTGCGCCAGATCGAGCGACACGCCCGTAACGCCGATACCGTGGGTGGCGAACTCCTCACGTGCGCGGTGGTATAGCTCGGTGGACTCGAGCAGCGCCTTCGAGGGGATGCAGCCGGCGTTGAGGCACGTGCCGCCGAAGGTCGCGCTGCCGTCCTTATTCTTCCATTCGTCGATGCAGGCCACGCGCAGCTGGTTCTGCGCGGCGCGAATCGCTGCGGGGTAACCCGCCGGGCCTCCGCCTATCACGATGACATCGAAGGAATCGGCGCCGCCCGCGGTCGGCTTGTCGGTGTTCGCCATGGAAGTGTTTGTAAAGCTTAGGGTTAGTGGATCTGGGGCCGGGCAAAATTAACACAAGTCCGCCGGGAGCGGACCGGAGGCGTCGCAACGGGGTTCCCGCGCCCCCGTCACGAGAACGAAACATCAGCGTCATAGGGTCGCGGGATTTGCCGCACCGCGAGGACCCCTCATGAGCTCCGCCGCCGACACCCTGGTCCCGATCGCTGCGCAACCTCGCGATGGCGTGGGTGTTGACGCTCCCGGCGGCGATCCTGCTCTCGGGAACGCTCTACTGGCTGTTCCGCCAGATCTTCTGAGGACGGCCAGCCCTCAGATCCCGAGCAGCATCCGCCCGGGATCCTCGAGCGCTTCCTTGACTGCGACCAGGAACTGCACCGCCTCGCGGCCGTCGATGATGCGGTGATCGTAGGTCACCGCGAGATACATCATCGGCCGCACGGCGACCTGTCCGTCGATCACCATCGGACGGTCCTGGATCTTGTGCATGCCGAGGATCGCGCTCTGCGGCGCGTTGACGATCGGCGTCGACATGAGCGAGCCGAAGACGCCGCCGTTGGTGATGGTGAACGTGCCGCCGGTCAGATCCGCGAGCGCGATGGTGCCGTCGCGCGCCTTGCGCGCGTAATCGGCCACCTCTTTCTCGATCTGGGCGAAGCTCTTGGCGTCCGCGTCGCGCACGATCGGCACGACCAGGCCGCGATCGGTCGAGACCGCCACGCCGATGTCGTAGTACTCGTGATAGATGATGTCGTTCCCGTCGACCGAGGCGTTGACCACCGGGAACTTCTTCAGTGACTCGATGCAGGCCTTCACGAAGAAGGACATGAAGCCGAGCTTCACGCCCTGCTGCTTCTCGAAGCGATCCTTGTAGCGCGTACGCAGCTCCTGCACCGCCGTCAGGTCGACCTCGTTGAACGAGGTGAGCAGCGCCTGCGTGGACTGTGCCTCGATGAGGCGCTGGGCGATGCGCGCGCGCAGGCGGGTCATCGGGACGCGCTGCTCCGCGCGGGCTGCGGCGGGCTGCGGCGCCGGTGCCGGTGCCGGCGACCGCGCTGCGGGCGCCGGGGTCGTGGACGCTGCGGCCGGTGATGGCGTTGCGGCCGGCTTGCGGTCGAGGAAACCGACGACGTCCGCCTTGGTGAGCCGCCCGTCCCTGCCGGAGGCGGGGATCGCGGCCGGGTCGAGCCGGTTCTCCTCGACCAGCCTGCGTACCGAGGGGCTGAGCTTGCCGCCGTCGCGGCCCGCCTCGGCCTCGCCGGCCGCCGCGGCCTTGGCCGCGGCCGAACCCTGCGCAGCCGCCTGCGCAGCGTTTGTCTGCGCCGCCGCCGCCATCGTGGCCGCAGACAGCTTGACCGGCATGGTCGCGGCCGTGTCGCCCTCGTCGATGACTGCGAGCACCTGGCCGCTCGTCACCACGGTGCCGCTCTTCACGCGGATCTCACGTACTACGCCATTGGCGGGTGCGGGCACCTCCAGCACGACTTTGTCGGTCTCGAGATCGGCGAGATTCTCGTCGCGCCGGATCGACTCTCCCGGCTGCTTGTGCCAGGCAACGAGCGTCGCATCGGCGACGGATTCGGGAAGCTGCGGAACGCGGATCTCGGTGCTCATGAGCGCTTCCTTCTCTGGGCCGCCGGCGCGCCCGCTCCCTCGGGTGCAGCTGCCGCAGGCGCGGCGTCCGCACCCGGCACCACGGCCGTGAGGCGCGTGGTCTCGCGCGCCGACTCCTCGGTGTTCGTCGCGTGCAGTGCCGTCGCCACCAGCGCCTGCTGCTCGAGCTCGTGGATGCGCGCGATGCCGGTAGCGGGCGCGGCCGCCGGTGCCCGGCCCGCGTACAGCACCGCACGGCGTCCCACACCCGCGTCCTGCAGCCGGTGCCGGATCTGATACCAGGCGCCCTGGTTCTGCGGCTCCTCCTGACACCACACGACCTCACGCGCGTTCGGGAAGCGGCCGAGGAGCGCGTCGTATTCCTCGGTCGGGAACGGATAGAGCTGCTCGATGCGCACCAGCGCCACATCGCGCAGGCCTTCCTTGCGGCGCGCCTTGAGGAGGTCGAAATACACCTTGCCGCTGCAGAATACGACGCGCCGCACCTCGGCGGCGGCGAGCGGGTCGACCTCGCCGATGACGCGGGCGAAGCCGCCGCGCGTCAGCTCCTCGAGCGGCGACACCGACAGCTCGTGACGCAGCAGGCTCTTCGGCGACATGACGATCAGTGGCTTGCGGAATGTCTGGCGCATCTGCCGCCGCAGCATGTGGAACATCTGCGCGGGCGTCGACGGCACGCAGACCTGCATGTTGTTCTCGGCGCACAGCTGCAGGAAGCGCTCGAGGCGCGCCGAGGAATGCTCGGGCCCCGCCCCCTCGAAGCCATGCGGCAGCAGCAGCACCAGGCCGCAGAAGCGCTCCCACTTGGCCTCGCCCGAGCTGATGAACTGGTCGATGATCACCTGCGCGCCGTTGACGAAGTCGCCGTACTGCCCTTCCCACACCGTGAGGGAGCTCGGCTCGGTGGTCGCATAACCGTATTCGAAGCCGAGCACCGCTTCCTCGGACAGCACCGAGTCGATCACCTGCACGCGCTGCTGCCCGTCGGCCAGATGCTGCAGCGGGATCCAGGTGGCGTCGGTGTTCTGGTCGTGCAGCACCGCGTGGCGGTGGAAGAAGGTGCCGCGGCCGCTGTCCTGCCCGGTGAGACGCACCGCGAAGCCGTCGGTCACGAGCGAGGCGTAAGCCAGCGTCTCGGCGCAGCCCCAGTCGAGTGGCAGCTCGCCGGCCAGCATCTTCCTGCGGTTGGCCATCAGGTGCGCCACGCGCGGATGGAGACTGAATCCCTCGGGCACGCGGGTGATCTGCTCGCCGAGCGCGCGCAGCCGCGCGAGCTCGACGCCGGTCGGGACCGGGTCGGTCCAGTCGGCCTGCGCGTAGCTGGTCCAGTTGACCGTGTATTTGTTGCCGATCATGCCGAGCGAGGCCCGCGCCTGCGGACGTCCCTCGTCGAGTCCCTTGCGGTACTGCTCGATCATTCCCTCGGCGTCCGCCTCGGTCAGCACGCCGGCCGCGATCAGCTGATCGGCGTACAGCCGCCGCGCGCTCGGATGCTGGCGGATCGCACGGTACATGCCGGGCTGAGTCGCCGCCGGCTCATCGGCCTCGTTGTGGCCGTGACGCCGGTAGCACACCAGATCGATGAGCACATCCTTGCGAAAGCGCATGCGGTACTTGAGCGCGAGGCGCGCAACGAACACCACCGCCTCGGCGTCGTCGGCGTTCACGTGAAAGATGGGCATCTCGAGCATCTTGGCGACGTCGCTCGCGTACATGGTGGAGCGCGCGTCGCGGGGCTCGGAGGTCGTGAAGCCGACCTGGTTGTTGACGATCAGATGGAACGTGCCGCCGGTGAAGAAGCCACGTGCCTGGCTGAGCTGCAGCGTCTCCATCACCACGCCCTGGCCGGCGAAGGCGGCATCGCCGTGGATCAGCAGCGGCAACACCCGTCCGCCGCGCTCGTCGCCGCGCCGTTCCTGGCGCGCGCGCACCGACCCCTCGACCACCGGGTTGACGACCTCGAGGTGCGAGGGGTTGAAGGCGAGCACCGTGTGCAGGTTGCCGGCCGGCGTGCGCAGATCCGCCGAGAAGCCCTTGTGATATTTGACGTCGCCCGAGCCCTTCACCTTCAGCGGGTCGTAGCGGCCTTCGAACTCGGTGAACAGCTCCGCCGGCGACTTGCCGAGGAGATTGACGAGCACGTTGAGCCGGCCGCGGTGGGCCATGCCGATCACGACCTCCTCGACCCCCGCCGCGCCACTGCCCTGGATCAGGTCATCGAGCGCCGGGATGAGCGCGTCCCCGCCTTCGAGCGAGAAGCGCTTCTGACCGACGTACTTGGTGTGCAGATAGCGCTCGAGGCCCTCGGCGGCGGTGAGCTGCCAGAGGATGTTGCGCCGCTCGTCGGTGCTGAAGCGTGCCTTGAGGCGCCCCTGCTGGAACTCGTCGCGCAGCCAGTTGCGCTCCTCGGAGTTCGACACGTGGGCGAACTCGGCACCGATGTTGCCGCCGTAGATGTATTGAAGCTGCGCGAGGATGTCGCGCAGCTTCATCCGCTTCGGCACCGCCTCGACGTGGCTGCCGGTGTAGAACTCCTGATCGAGATCCGCGCTGGCGAGCCCGTAATGCTCCGGCTCGAGGGCGTGCGGCCTGGGTCGCGGCGTGAGCCCGAGCGGATCGATGGTCGCGACCAGGTGGCCGCGGTTGATCCACACCTGGATGAGCCGGGAGACCGCCGCCTGCCGAAGATCCGCCGCTTCGGTCGCGGCCTGCGGCGCGGCCGGGCGGCGCGAGGCGGCCGCGCGCGCCACGATGGCGTCCCGGACCGGTCCGTGCGGCCGCTCGCCCCCGGCGCCTCCGAGCTGCCCGAAATAGCTTCGCCAGCGCTCGTCCACGCTCGCCGGATCGCGCAGGTACTGCTCGTAGAGGGCGTCGAGGAAGTCGGCGTTACCGCCGTAGAGGGGTGTGGGTTCGAGCATGCGGGGAAAAACTGGCGGCGAGCCAGTAGTTTAACGGAAAGCCCGCCGGCGGGTGAAAAGCCGGCCGGCTCACCGCCGCACCGCTCCCTAGAGCAGACCCAGCAGGCTGGACTCGTAGGCGATCAGCGCTCCGTATCCCGCCAGGAGGGCGTACAGCAGCACCCCTGCCGACAGCCGCCCGAACAGCCGCATGCTCGCCAGGAGCGTGAGCAGCACCACCCCGCCCGCGGTCAGGGCGACCTTCACCACCGTGAAGGGCAGCGCCGAGCCGTACACGAAGGGCCGCATGAGCGGGTTGGTCTCATAAGCGCCGTGCTCGATGAGCGCCAGGGTGAGTGCCGCGTCGGCGCACGAGAGTGTCACGATCAGAATCGCCGTGGCGAGCCATTGCGGGTGATGCCAGTCGACCGCGGCGAGCGCCTGCTCGCCCGCGCGCCGTGGCTGGCGCCGCCGCGCATGAAAGCTGCCGAGCAGCAGTGCCCGCAGCACCTGCCGGCGCCGCTCGCCGCGCCGCCGCTCGGACGGCAGCCTGAGCCATCCGGCTTGATCGTTCAGTTCGGTGGACACGCTGGTTGTTCTTGTTTGGGCTCGTGGCGGACGACCCCATTTTAGCCGGCTCCCGCCGCCCCGCGTCCAGACGGGTGCGCAGCGGCGCCAGCTTATGACACCTCGCCGCCCCCCTGAGTATCATGCGGTGGATGTCGAGCCCGAGCCCCGCCACCGCTGCGCACGCGAGCGCCCCGGACGGCCTGCCGGTACCGCGCCGCTACTGGGCCATCGCGGCCATCCTGCTCTCGATCTGCATGTCAGTGCTCGACAGCACCATCACCAATGTCGCGCTGCCGACCATCGCGCGCGATTTCCACGCGAGCTCAGCCGCCTCGATCTGGGTGGTCAACGCGTATCAGCTCGCGATTCTCGTCGTGCTGCTGCCGCTCGCGGCGCTCGGTGAGGTCATCGGCTACCGGCGCGTCTCGCAGGCGGGGCTGTGGGTGTTCACACTCGCCTCGCTCGCCTGTGCGCTCGCGCCCTCGCTCCTTGAGCTCAGCGTCGCGCGTCTCGTCCAGGGGCTGGGAGCCGCGGGGATCGTGAGCGTCAACGCCGCGCTGGTGCGCTTCACCTATCCGCATCGGTACCTCGGCCGCGCCATCGGCATCAATGCCTTCGTGGTCGCAACCTCCGCGGCCTTGGGTCCCACGATCGCATCGGGGGTGCTCGCGGTGGCGCAGTGGCGCTGGCTGTTCGGAATCAACGTGCCGCTCGGGCTCATTACCATCGCCATCGCCCGCTACTCGCTCCCGGACGCCGAGCGGGCCCGCCGGCCGCTGAATCTCGCGGGCGCGGTGCTCTACGCCGGCACCTTCGGACTCATGCTCGCGGGACTGCAGTCGCTCGCGCACCATTCGGCGGCCTGGCTCGCGCTGCTGCAGATTCTCGGGGGGCTGGTGCTCGCCGTAGTGCTGGTGCGCCACGAGCTCGACCGCGCGGCACCGCTCATCCCCTTCGACCTCATGCGCGTACGGCTCTTCAGGCTCTCACTCGCCGCCTCGACCTGCGCGTTCATCGGTCAGATGAGCGCGCTCGTGTCACTGCCTTTCGAGATTCAGCGGCTCGGGCACACCGCGGTGGAGACCGGCCTCTACATGACGCCCTGGCCGGTCGCGCTCGCGCTCACCGCACCCGTGGCCGGCCGGCTGGCGGACCGCTACCCGGCCGGCCTCCTCGGAGGCCTCGGGCTGCTGGTGATGTCGGTGGGGCTCGCGCTGCTCGCCTTCTTCCCGGCCAATGGCAGCGCCTGGGGCTTCATCTGGCGCATGGCGGTATGCGGCTTCGGCTTCGGGCTGTTTCAGTCCCCCAACAATCACGCCATTCTCTCCTCGGCACCGCGTGCACGCAGCGGCGCCGCCGGCGGCATGCTGAGCACCTCGCGCCTCGTCGGGCAGACGCTTGGAGCGGCGGGCGTCGCGATCCTGTTCCGCGCCTACCCTGCGACGGGCTCGAACCTGGCGCTGTGCGCCGCCGCAGTGCTCGCGCTGGCCGCCGCGCTCGTGAGCATGGTGCGGCTGACGGGCGGGCGGCCCTGAAGGAGCTCGCCTCGATCAGCGAGCGGCCCGACTGTCCGCGACCTGCCAGCCGCCGCCGAGCGACTTGGCGAGCGCCACGTAGTCCTGAACGAGGAGCGCCTGACTCACGAGCAGCGCATCGCGCGCCTGATCGGCGGCGCGCTGCGCCGTCAGCACTTCGATCCTCGAGGCATCGCCCGCGGAAAAACGTCGTTCTTCCAGGCCCGCGGCGCTGGTGAGCCGCGCGCTGGAGGCGGCGAGCGCCGCCGAGCGCTTCTGCTCGGAGGAGTAACGGACGATGGCGCTCTCGGCATCGGCGAGCGCCTTGAGCACGGTGCTGCGATAGCTCGCCAGTGCTGCGCTGCGTGCCGCCTCCGAGGCCTCGACCGCCGCATGCAGCCGCCCGCCGGCAAACAGCGGCAGCGTGACCTGCGGCGAAAGGTTCCAGTAGCGGCTGGCTGCATCCGTGAGGCTGCCAGGGTGGATCGAATCCCAGCCGCCATCACCGACCAGTGTCAGCCGCGGGTATTGATCGGCCACCGCGCTGCCGACATCGGCGGTCGCGGCCGCGAGCTCACGCTCGGCATGGAGGATGTCCGGGCGCCGCTTGAGGATGTCTGCCGGCAGGCCTGCGGGTACCTCCGCGGGTGGCGCCGGCAGAGGCGCTTGCGCTCCGAGCTGCCTGCGCAGGTCGCCGACCGGCATGTCGACGAGCGATGCGAGCTGGTAAAGGGCACTCTGCTGCGCGCTTTCGAGCGGTGGCACGCCCGCCTCGGCAGCCTGCGCGTCGGCCTCGGCGCGCGCCGATTCGCTCTCGCTAGCGACCCCGGCCTGCTGCTCGAGGCCCATGAGGCGCGCCGTCTCGCGTGCCGCACCGGCGGCGTCCCGCGCGGGAGCCAGCCGCAGACTGCTGTCGCGATAGTCGACGTAGGCATCCGCGACGCCAGCGGCGATCACGGCACGCGCATCGGCGCGCAGGGCCTCGGTGGAGCCTAAGCGGGCGACCGCGGCCTCAACCTCGCGGCGTGTCTTGCCAAAGAGGTCGATCTCCCACGAGGCATCGACCCCGACGCGGTAGTCGGTGAACTCCGTGGTCGGAGGGGTGAAGAGGCTCGGGATGAGGGCCAGGTTCTCCCCGTTGCGGCTCAATCGATCGCGCGATACGTCAGCGGCGGCACTCAGTGTCGGGTAGAAAGCGGCGCCGGCGACGCGGGCCGCCGCCCGTGACTGCTGCACGCGCGCCTCGGCGGTGGCGAGATCGGGATTATCGGCAAGGGCCTTGGCGATGAGCCGCGCGAGATCGGTGTCCTCGAGCCCCTCCCACCAGCGATCGGCCGGCGTACCGCCGGCGACACCTGCCGGCACGGGGAAACTGCCGCCCGCCGCCGGCAGCGCCGGCGGCCCCCGATAGCTCGGTCCGACGGCACATCCCGCAGCGAGCGCCGCCGTGAGGAGCATGCCAACGCGCCGCGAGGCGCTGGCAACGGGACCCTGGAGCACGCGTGGTTTCATACCGATCCGCTCCGCTTCAGGCGAGCTGGCGCCTGAACATCCAGTAAGCGAGCGAGGCCGTGACGACCGTAGTGAGAAGCAGCGGCCACATGTTGGGCCAGGCGAGCGCCAGCCCGTAGCTCTTCAGGAACACGCCTTTGAGGATGACGATGAAATGACTCAGGGGGTCGAACCAGGCGATCCCCCGGAAGAATGCCGGCATGTTCTCGACCGGTGCGACGAAGCCGGAAAGCATGATGGCCGGCACCATGAAGGTGAACACGCCGAGAAACGCCTGCTGCTGCGTGCCGCAGATGGAGGAGATGAAGAGGCCGAAGCCTGCGAGCGACAGCGCGTACAGGAGCATGCATACGCCGAGCGCGAACAGCGACCCCGTGAAGGGCACCTGGTAGACGAAGACGGCGGCGAGGCCGATCACCAGCGCCTGTCCGAAGGCGATGAGAAGCGCGGGCACCGTCTTGCCGAGCATGATGAGCGCCGGGGTCAGGGGCGACACCAGCAGCTGCTCGAAGGTGCCCTGCTCGCGCTCGCGCGCGATCGACAGCGCCGTCACCACCAGGCTCCCAATGGTGGTGATGATCGCCACCAGCGAAGGCAGCAGGAACCAGCGGTATTCGAGATTGGGGTTATAGCGGTTGCGCAGCACGATACGGCTCGCTACCACTCCGCCGGCGGCGCGCGTGCGCTCGTCCGCATAGTCCTGAACGATCGACTGCACGTAGCCGAAGGCGATCTGCGCGCTGTTGGAGCGGCGCCCGTCGACGATCGTGAGGAGCGGTGCGCTCAGGCCCTGCGCGAGCCGCCGGGAGAAGTCGGCGGGAAACTCGACTGCGACCAGCGACTGCTGCTCATCGATCGTGCGCGTGAGCGCCGCCTGGTCGCTGACGAGATGCACGGTCGGGAAGGCCCGCGCGGCGGCGAGACGGTTGACGAGCTCCTGTGCCTCGGCGCCGCGGTCGTTGTTGAGGATAGTAAGGGTGGCGTTGCGCACCTCGAGCGTCGCGGCAAACGGAAACAGCAGCAGCTGCAACAGCACCGGCAGGATCAGCAGCCGGCGGCTCTGCGGATCGCGCAGCGCGAGCAGCAGCTCCTTGCGGATCAGAGTAAAGATGCGGCCGAGCATCGCCTCAGTCCAGCCGCCGGCGGGTCCGCAGCGCGCTCAAGCCGAGAAAGAACGCCGCCGACGCGGTGAGGAACAGGAAGTCATCGAGCAGAATCCGTCCGACGAAGCCCGCCTGAAAGAGCGTCTGCAGCGCGCTGATGAAGTAGCGTGCCGGGATCAGGTAGGTCACGGCGCGCACCGGCGCCGGCATGCTGGCGATCTCAAACACGAAGCCGGACAGCATGGTGGCGGGCAGGAAGGCCGCGTTGAGCGCCGCCTGGGCGGCGTTGAACTGATTGCGCAGCACGGTCGAGAGCAGCAGGCCGAGACCGAGCGTACTGCCGAGAAACAGCGTCGTGTACAGCAGCAGCAGCAGCAGCGAGCCGCGGAACGGCACGCCGAACACCCACACCGCGACCGCCAGACACAGCAGCATCGACCCCATGCCGAGCGCGTAGTACGGCAGCACCTTGGAGAGCAGCAGCTCGGTGCGCGTGACGGCAGTCGAGAGCAGCGCTTCCATGGTGCCGCGCTCCCACTCGCGCGCGATCACGAGCGACGTAAGCAAGGCCCCGATGATGGTCATGATGAGCGCGATCGAGCCCGGTACGATGAAGTTGCGGCTCAAGGCTGCGGGGTTGAACCAGGAGCGCGCAATCACCTCGACCGGCGGAGCGAAGCTGGCGCCGCGGTCCGCGGCGCGCCCGGCGAGCCAGCTCGACCAGACGCCCTGGATGTAGGCGGCGACGAAGCTCGCCGTGTTGGGCTCAGAGCCGTCGGTAATTACCTGCACCGGAGCGGTGGCATCGAGGCGTGCGAGCCGGGCGCTGAAGTCGGACTGCAGCACCACGTAGCCGCGGACCTCCGCTGCCGCGAGCGCGTGATCGAGCTCGCTGCGCACGCTGGCCACGTGCGTCTCGAGGACCGGCGAGGCACGCAGCGCTGCGACGAAGCGCGTGGCGTCCGGTCCGCTATCCTCGCTCACCACTCCGATGCGAATGCGGCTGGCATCGAGGTTGATGCCGTAGCCGAAGATTATGAGGAGAATGATCGGCAGCACGAAGGCGATCAGGATGCTGGAGGGATCGCGCACGATCTGCAGGCTCTCCTTGCGACAGAGCGCCCGCAGACGTCGCCAGCTGAGCGGCGTGCTCACGCCACCGCTCTCCGCTCCTCGCCCTCATCCTCGCCCGAACGCTCGATGAGCGCGATGAACGCCTCGTCCATGCTGGGCGCCTCATGCCCGTCGCGGCCCGCGGCCTGCTTGAGCTCATCGGGCGTGCCGGTCGCAATGAGGTGCCCCCGGTTCACCAAGCCGATGCGATCACAATACTCCGCCTCGTCCATGAAGTGCGTCGTGACCATGACGGTCACGCCCTTCTGCACCAGCCCGTTGATGTGGTTCCAGAATTCACGCCGCGTAACCGGATCGACCCCGGAAGTCGGCTCGTCGAGAAACAGCACCGCCGGGTCGTGCATCAGCGCGCAGGCGAGCGCGAGGCGCTGCTTGAAGCCGAGCGCGAGCTCATCAGCCGGGGCGCTGCGGTGGGGACCTAAGGCGAAGATCTCGAGCATCTCGCCAATCCTGGCTGCCTGGCGGGCGCCCGCAAGCCCGTAGGCGCCAGAGAAGAAACGCAGGTTCTGCTCGACCGTGAGGTTGCCGTACAGGGAGAACTTCTGCGCCATGTAGCCAAGGCGCTGGCGCGCCGCGGCGGCGTGGGTGTGCAGATCGATCCCGAGGACGCTCGCATGCCCGGCGCTCGGGGGCAGCAGGCCGCAGACCATGCGGAAGATAGTCGACTTGCCGGCGCCGTTGGGACCCAGGAGTCCGAAGATCTCGCCCTGATGCACCCGAAAACCCACCGCCGCCGCCGCGGTGAAGTTGCCGAACCGCTTCGTCAGGTTCACGGCCTCGATCACGGCTTCGCGCCGGGCCTCAGGCAGAACTACCGGGCTCATGACCTGCGCGAGCTCCGACTCGCCTCCCGGACCGCCGCCCAGGATATCGATGAAGGCGTCCTCGAGGCGCGGCTCGGTAGGACGCAGCCACGCCTCCCCTCCGGCATCGAGCGCAGCGAGGTCGGGAGGGTGGGCGGCGGCGCGCAGAACCAGGCGGATGCGGCTTCCCTGAATGACCCCATCCATGACCTCGCTCGCACGCAGTGCGCGCTGCAGCAGCGAGCGTCGGTTGCCGCTGGCATCCCCGATCTGGACGCTGCGCCCGGCCATGCGTGCGGTGAGCTCGCGCGGCGCGCCGTCGTAGAGGAGCCTGCCCGCGCTCATCAGCAGGATGTGCGGGCAGCGCTCGGCCTCATCGAGATAAGAAGTGCTCCAGACGACCGACATCCCGGACGCGGCGAGCTCGCTCACCATGCGCCAGAGCTCGCGCCGCGAGATCGGATCGACGCCGACCGAGGGCTCATCGAGCAGCAGCAGCTCGGGGTTGCCGAGCAGCACGCACGCCAGGCCGAGCTTCTGTTTCATGCCGCCGGAGAGCTTGCCCGCGGGGCGCGTGATGAACGGACCAAGAGCGGTGAAGGCGAGCAGGCGCGTGAAGCTCGCGCGGCGAGCCTCACCCGCGATCCCGCGCAGATCCGCGTAGAGCTCGAGGTTCTCCGCGACGGTCAGGTCCTCATACAGCCCGAACTTCTGCGGCATATAGCCCAGGCGTGCGCGCAGAGCCGCCCCCTCAGCGATCGGATCGAGGCCGGCGGTACGAATCGTGCCCGCGCTCGCCCTGAGGAGCCCGGCCATGAGGCGCATGAGCGTGGTCTTGCCGGCGCCGTCGGGGCCAACGAGGCCTGTGATCACTCCGGCCGGCACGGTGGCCGACACCTCGCTGAGCGCCGGCGCATCGGTTCCGGCGAAGCGATGGGTGACGCGGGTCAAGTCGATGCCGGCGCTCATCGCTCCCTCAAGAGCGCGTGTTGAGCGCCGCGAAATGCACGGTCACCGGCATCCCCTGGCGCAGCGCCTGATCGGCATCGGAGACCACGATGCGCGCGCGGTAGACCAGTGCCGTACGCAGCTCCGGGGTCTCGACGTTCTTCGGCGTGAACTCCGCGGTGGGCGACACGTAACCAACCTGGCCGTGATAGGGGCGCTCGGGCCGTGCGTCGGTATAAAGGAGCACGTTCTGCCCCGGCGCGACGCGCCCGAGATTGACTTCGTCCACGTAGATCACCGCCCAGACGGGCGCGCGCAGCGAGATCGTAAAGACCGGCGTGCCCGCGGCCAGGATTGCCCCGCGCTCGACGGCGCGGGTGAGCACGACGCCGTCGGCCGGCGCGAGCAGCACCGTGTCCTTCAGGCGCTGCTCGGCCTCGGCCAACGCCGCGAGCGATCGCTGGTGATTGGCCTCGCCCTCGGCTACCTCCTGCCGCTGGTAGCCGTACTCGAGCTGTGCGAGGTTCTCGCGCGCCGCCTTGAGCCGCGCGCGGGCCTCATCCCGCGCGGCGACCGCATCGTCGTAGATGCGCTGCGCCACCGCCCCGGTACCCTTCAGCTGCTCCTGGCGCGTGAGGTTCTGGTCCGCCTGGGTGAGCGCCGCCTCCTGCTCGGCCACGGTGGCGCGTCCCTGGGCAACGAGCTCCGGGCGGTAGCCCTTTTGCAGCAGGTCCATGCGCCGCCCCACCGCAGCCGCGTTGGCGCGCGCCTCGTTCGCCTCGAGCTCGAGCGGGGTCGGATCGAGACGCGCGACCTCCTGACCGGCCGTTACCGGGTCGCCCTCGTCGACGTCGAGCTTCTCGACACGGCCCGCGACCCGAAAGCCGATCACCACCTCGCGGATGTCGACGTTGCCGTAGAGCACCAGCTCACGGGCCCGGGCGTTGCGCGCCCACGCCCACGCGAGTCCCGCAGCGACCAGCACCAACAGGCCGAGAACCAGAGGGAGTCTGTTGCGTGGCAGGGCCAGGGCCATGTCAGTTACCTCGAGGCGTCAATCCACGGATGGCCCAGTCGAGCCGCTGCTCGATGCGCGAGCGGTCGCGGGCGATGTGCCCGAGCGCGGTCGACAGCGCCTTGTCGAAGAGCGGCGGCCCCTGCCAGGCGCCGGCCAGGAGCCGCGGCAGCCCGACGGAGGCCATGAGGAAACACAGCACCTGCAGCGGATCCTCGCGGACGAGGCTGCCCTCCTCCTGCGCCGCCTGAATGGCCTCCACCAGCAGGCGCGGGTGGCGGCTGGTCAACGACCGCAGGAACGAGCGTGCCGACTTCTCGCCGTTGGCGGCCGTGAGCAGCACCCGGCCGAGGAAAACGTCCTCCCCCTCGCTGAATTCGATGAGCTCGAGGATCGCAGCGCGCAGCCGCTCTAGCCCGCCGCCCTCACTGCGCACCGCGCGGCGGATGCGCGTGAACAGCGGCGCGTACCAGCTCTCGAGCAGCGCCCCGATGAAGGCCTCGCGCGTCCCGAAGTGATAGACGAAGCTGCCGAGATTCGCGCCGGCCCCGTGGGCCACTTCCCGGGTGGTGAGCGCGCTGAATCCGCGCGAGAGAATGATGCGACGCCCCGCGGCCAGGAGCTGCTCCCGCGTCGTCGCCCGGGCCTGCACATTAGCGCTCACCAGCGCATCTTATACAAGTGTATAAACCGTGGCAAGCCGTGCCGTCGAGAGGACGCGGGTGCCCAAGCTCCGCAAGCCCTTGGGGAATGGCCGGTCTTGAGAAAGCCGTCGAGACGGTTGGAATGCCGGCTCTTGGCCGGTTGCGCAGTCGGCTTGAATACCAATGAGGCGGCCCAATGTGGCGCTTTGCGGGTTGCGCCGGGAGGGCCTTCATGCGCGAAATTGTCCGAGCGACTGCGGTCGTGCTCGCAATCGTCGTCATACTCATGTCGGCTGTTGGTGCAGTGCGGTGGGCGAAGCGCGGAACACCAGGTGCTTCGTTCGTCGCAAGCGCAATGATGCTAGTGCTGGGGATGTATGCCCCGGCGATCAAATCACCACAGCAAGGAATCGAAGACGCCCGGGAGGACAAGGGCAAGAAGGGCTCCGAGTCCGGCGATCCTCCAAATCCTTAACCGATGCGCACTCACTCTCCCTGAGGCCAACGAGTTCCCCGCCTAATTCAATGCTCCGCCGCCCGTCAAAGCTCTCGGCAATCGTAAGCTGGCGATACAACCGGAGCGGTCAGTGCGGTTTGCAAGCGCGACGGATCCACCGTGTGCCTCCGCAACCTGCCGAGCAACGAATAGCCCGATCCCGCAACCTTGCGGCTTGGTCGTAAAGAAGGGAACGAACAGGTTGTCGACCGCCCCCAGCCCGTGGCCTTCGTCCAAGATCTGCACGGCGATTGTTTCGTCCGCCCGGACGAGAATCGCGCCGCCCGTATCGGCGCAGGCATCGGCGGCGTTCCGCAGCAGGTTAATCAGCGCTTGTTCAATTTGATCCGCGTCGACCATCGCATGCAACTGCCCCGGCAGCTCCAGGGTGATGCGAGCTCGTGGCTCCAGTGCCGCTACGCGTCGCAACAGGGTCACGAGGTCGGTCGCACGCTTGCGCGGAGCGGGCAGGCGCGCCACTGAGGTATAGGCAAGCATGAAGCGCGCCAATGCGTCGGCACGCTCGCCGATCAGCCGCAGGCCGCGATCGAGCTCGGCGTCGAGGTCCTGCGGTCGGGGCTCGCGCCCAAGCAGGTCGCGCAAAGTCGCTGCCACCGACTTCATCGGCGCCAGGGAATTGTTGACCTCATGTCCGAGCACGCGAATCAGCCGATGCCAAGCGAGGCGCTCTTCCTCTCGCAGCGCGAGGCTCAAATCGGTGATGGAAATGAGGCGATGCTGGAGGCCACCCTCGCGGAAGCTGCGCTGCCGCAGCTCGAAGCGACCGCTCCGCGCCGGAAATTTGCGGGTGACGATGGCGGTGGAGTCCTTGAAAGTGTCCACCTGCAACTGTGGAAGGCTATGTCCGAGCAACTCCTCGGGCGATGCGCCGAGCAGCCGGGCGCCGGCCGGATTGACGAGTTTGAGGCGATCCGTCCGGTCGAAGGCAAAAAGGCCGATATCTGTAGTGGCAACGATCTTTGCCAGCAGCGCATCCGTTTCTGCCCCATGCAGGCGCTGGTCCCGCAGCATATCTGCCAATGCGTTGATCTCGAACAGTACGTTGCCAAAGGCGTCCGTAGGATCGGGCGAGACTGACCGCTGGGCGGTGTCTCCGGACCGCACGGCCGCAACGACATTGGAGGCGGTCTGCAGTGGGCGAATCGCGCGACGCTGCGCGCGCAGTGCCAGGAGCACGCTCGCGGCGGCTGCCGCCATTCCGAGCACCAGTAGCGCGACCGCCCCAAGCCCCCGCGCCAGGACGGCCACCAGGAAGGCCGCGAATCCGGGGGCACTCACCAGCGTGGCGTCGAACAACAGACGCGTCTGATAGCGGCGGCGCTTCACTCTAGGTGGGCTCGCTCCAGCCGAACTTCTGCAGCCGACGGTAAAGTGCCGCCCGGCTCACGCCCAACTCCTCGGCGGCCTTCAGGATGTTGCCGTGATGGCGCGCCAGAGCTTCCCGGATCAGTGCTTGCTCGGCCGCAGCCAGCGTGCGCAACTCCGATCCGACGGCCTCTCCGATCGGCCCGTTGGATCCCAGCCCGAGTTCACCCGCCTCGAGGCAGGAGTGAGTGGATAACAGGACGGCGCGCTCGAGAGCATGATCGAGCTCGCGTACATTGCCGGGCCACGGGTAGGCCGTCAGCGCGCGCTCCGCTGCGCCCGACAGGGTGATGGCCTCGCGGCCGAATCGTGCGGCGCTGCGCTCGAGGAAAAGCCGCGCCAGCGGCACGATGTCCTCCGGGCGCTCCCTCAGGGCGGGTACGCGCAGCTCCACGGTGTTGAGCCGGAACAGCAGATCAGTCCGGAACCGACCTTGCCTTGCCGCTTCATGCAGATCGGCGTTGGTGGCAGACACGACGCGCAGATCGGCGCGCTGGGTGCGCGAGGATCCGACGCGCTCGAATTCGCCCTGCTCGAGCACACGCAGGAGCTTCGGCTGTTGGGATAGCGGCAGGTTCGCAATTTCGTCGAGGAACAGCGTGCCGCCGTCGGCGAGCTCGATCCGCCCGATCCGGTCGCTCTTGGCGTCGGTAAAGGCGCCGCGCACATGGCCGAACAACTCAGATTCGAGCACCGCCTCCGACAGCGCCCCCATGTTGACCTGTACGAAGCTGTGCGCCTCGCGTGGCGATCGTTCGTGCAGGCGGCGCGCGAGCAGGCCTTTGCCGGTGCCGTTCTCGCCCAGAATCAGGACGGAGCTCGAACTGGCTGCGACGCGATCCAACACGTCCAGCACCCTTCGCATGGGGGTCGACTCGGCGACGAGCACGGCCGGTGGGTCATGCAACAGTCGGTTCTCAGCCTCCAGCCGCTGCTCGCGGCGCCTCAGCCCGCCGAGCCGCAGCTGGTTACGCAGCACCGAGACCAGCCGCGTGTTGTCCCACGGCTTTTCGATGAAGTCCTGGGCGCCACCGCGCATCGCCGCGACCGCCAGATCAATAGAGCCCCACGCTGTCATCACGATGACGGGTAAATCAGCGTCGATGCGCCGCAGCGCGGCCAGCAACTTCAGGCCCTCCTCTCCTGAGGCCGTGCCGCGCAAGTAATTCATGTCGATCAGAGCGGCCGCAAACGGCCGTCTGCCGGCGGCCTCGAGGGCCTCGGCGGGGTTTGAAGCGAGGCAGCTATCCAGCTTCTCGGACTTGAGCAGCAGCCTCAACGCCTCGCGCACGTCGGCCTGGTCGTCGACGATCAGGATGCAGTCATCCGGAAACTCTGCCATTACCCTATTCCGCCCGCAGCGCCTGCATCGGATCGGCGCGCTCCGCTCGACGCGCGGGCCACCAGGTGGCAGCCAGCGTCGCAATCACAACGACCATCGCAACCGCGCCAATCGTGAGGGGATCGAAAGTCCTGACACGGTAGAGCTGCGATTGCAGTGCTTGCCCCGTCAGCCAGATCAGAGGTATCGCCAGCACCAGGCCGAGCCCGGATGACTTAAGACCCTGCCGAACGACCGAGCGGCGCAACCCTGGCGGGCTCTCACCGAGCGCCAGGCGAATCGCGAACTCCTTCTGACGAATTTCCGTCGAGTAGGCCAACATGGCGTACAACCCCACGGCCGCCAGCAGCAGAGTGACCGCCGCGAGCAGGCTCAGGGCGCTGTTAGCCGGATAGAGGCTTCGGACAGCGTTGCCTATCACATCGGTGGCGAACTGCGTACTCCCGAGCAAGCCCCGGGGCGTAAGCTGCCGTACCACTTTCTTCAGGTCGTTGCTCAATGGGCCGAGACCGGCAGTGGTGCGCAACAGCAACTGGAGGCCGCGCGGGCCGGGCGTATAAACGTAAGGGAATATCGTATCAGGGTGAAGCACGGTCCATGGCATCGTCACCCTGGGCACGACCCCGACGATGGTCAACGTGGTGATCGGCGGCGGGGGGCTGTTGGCATCGCTGTTGAGGCTGTCGATGCCGGCGGTCGTGCCACTGATACGGATCGTCCGTCCCAGCACTTGCCCGTCGGGGAAGTTCTTGCGGGCGAAGTCGGCATCGACGATGGCCACCGGTGCGCGCTCCCGCACCTCCTGATCGTTGAAGGGGCGTCCCTGCACTACGGGAATGTGCAGGACGCTGAAGAAATTGGACGCGGTTTCCGGACAGAAGGTCGACACCGCCCAATGGCTCACGTCGGCGTCCTGCGAGCCCGGTGGTTGGTAGGGTACCGAATTCAAAAATCCGAGAGGGTTGCAGTTGCTGCGCGTCATCTCGCGAATCTGGGGGAGCACCCTGATGCGCTCGGCAAAGCGGTTGATCAGGTCCTCAAAGGCCACCTCGTCAGGTGGCCCCGGCAGATTGATGCCGGTCATCAACAGGTGCTCGCGGTCGAACCCCAGGTCCTCGTGCAGGGCGTGCTGCGCGCTGCGGAGGAGGAGACCTGCGCCCGCCAGCAGCACCGCGGTAAGGGTCACCTGCAGCACGCTCAAAGCGGTGCGCAGAAACCGTACCTCGCGAGGGGCGCTGTGCCTCGCCCCACCGATCTTCAGGTCCTGTTGCGTTGCCCCCCGACGGCGCTCCATCCACCATGCGTTCGCCAGCAAGGCAGCGGCCAGGAGGAGCGCCAGAAGCAGCGCGAACCCCACGCCGGCCGGATCGAGCTGCAGCGGGTAAGGCGAGTCCGGGAACTCTTTGTAAAGACGCACTCCTGTGAACTCCCACGACGCGAGCGCCAGCGCGATCCCGAGCGCCGCTCCGGCGATGACCAGTGCGTCCTGGGCATGAAGCCAAAGGATCCGCCGCGGGCTGGCTCCCAGGGCTGACATCAGCCCCGATTCATGCTGCCGGCCAGCCAGCCGCGCAATGTACAGGTTGCAAACGTTGCTCACGGTGATCAGCCAAAGCGCCAGTGCAGCGGCGAACAGGGAATGCAAGAGCAGCCGTTCCTGTGGCCACGTCCACAGCGACCGGAAAGGGGCGGCGACAATTTGCACATCCTTCGCATAGGGACTGCTCGCCAGCCGGGGGTCATTCATTGCGAGCGCGGTCAGGCGGCGGCCGGCTTCCGTCGGGCTGACGCCGGGTGCCAGCCGACCGACGATCGGCACTGCGGGGTACCCGAGACCCGCGCTCTCCGCGAGTTGCTCTGGAGTGTAGAGCGACGGAACCCACAGTACGGTGTCCCTGAACAACGGGTATTCCGGCAGCACGCCGATGATCTGATACTGCGCCGAATGCAGAGCCAGCGGTTGACCGATGGCAGCCCCGGCGCTTCCGTATCGTTCGCGGGCAAAGCCCTCGGTCACGAGTGCGTGCCGTGGGCTGCGTGCCGTCGTGTCCGCTCTGTCGGGCAGCCGGCCAGCGACCGGATGCATTTCGAAGATCTCGAACACCTCGGGCTCGATATACATCAGGTGAAGCTCTGTCGGTTCCGATCCCGGCCCATTCGACAGCCACTCCAAGTCTCCCGAGAATCCGCCCTCTCGCTGGAAGATCTCTGGGTGGTTGGCAAAGAGCTGCACCTCCTCGGCATTCATGCGACCGTACCTGTTCTCCCTGATCAGGTGAGACATCACCGTCACCAGCCGGTCCGGTTCTGCGTAGGGCAGCGGCTTGTAGAAAATGCCATAGACGATGCCGAACAACACGATCACCACCGACATCGTCAACGCCAGCAGCACTACGGATGTAAACGTGAAGCCCGGCGCGCGCAGCAGACGGCGCAGGCTATAACCCAGATCGCTGATCCAACCGCTCATGCGCGCAGCTCCTCCCGGCTTCGCTCATCGACTACACGCCCATCGAACAGACTTACGCTCCGCTCGGCATAGTCGGAGTACCGTGGATCATGCGTCACCATGCACAGGGTCGACCCGGCCTGATGCAGCTCGCGCAACAGTTCCATCACCGACTCGCCGTTCACGGAATCCAGGTTACCGGTCGGTTCGTCGGCCAGAATGATCGCGGGTGATCCAACCAGAGCTCGCGCGACCGCGACACGCTGCTGCTGGCCGCCGGAGAGCTGCGCGGGATAGTGCTTCAGGCGGTGCGACATGCTGACGCGCTCGAGCGCCTCGAGTGTGCTTCGGCGGCGCTGGGCCGCGCTTTGATCGCCGCGCAGGCGCAACGGCAGCTCGACGTTCTCATACACCGTGAGGTCTCCGATCAGGTTGAAGGCCTGGAAGATGAAGCCGATGTCACGGCGTCGCAGCTTGGCGCGTTCTATGTGGTCGAGACTCTGTACCGCAATACCGTCGAGCAGGTATTCCCCGGAGCTCGGGGAATCGAGCAATCCCAGGATTCCGAGCAACGTCGACTTGCCGCAGCCCGACGGCCCGGTTATCGATACGAACTCCCCGCGGCGAATCTCCAAGTGCACTCCCGACAAGGCATGCGTCTCCAGATCGTCCGTGTAGTAGATCTTGGCGATCTGCTCGAGTCGGATGAGCGGAGCGCGGTTCCCTCTTGGTTCGGCATTGGTGACTAGCATCTGCGGTTTCCCTCTCAGTCCAAGCGGATAATGTCGTTCCTCTCGTACGCGGTCATGTCCGAGAGAACCACGCGGTCGTCCGGCGACAGTCCCTGCAGGATCTCGACATTCATGGAAGACGTCCGGCCCAGTCGCACGGTCACGCGCCTGGCGTAGCGCCCGTTGGCATCTACCCGAAAGAGGCGCAGCGTCGCACCTTCTCGAGCAGCGACCGGCCGCGGCATGTAAAGCACATTCGGCAGGCGGTCGATCTCGATCGTGCCATCGACGGACAGGTCAGCACGCGCACCGCCGGGCGGCGTGCCCAGCAATTCGACATCGACCTCTACCGTGTTGTGCACAACCGCCGGGTCAATGCGCTCCACTCGGCCGGCTACGAGACCGACGCGTGTGTCGATCTCAACCTTCTGTCCGACCTGAATGTCATTGGCTTCGGTTTCAGAGACGTTGAGTTCGGCGCGCAGTGCTCCGGGCCTCGCGATGCGCGCGAGATTGGCGCCGGCGATGACCTGTGCTCCCTCCTGCACGGGGATCGACTGCACGACGCCATCGGTCGCGGCCCTTACGCCCAGTGCATCGACCTGTTGCTGTCGCAGCGTCAACGTGTCCTCGAGCTGCGCCAGGCCCGCTCGGTCCGCCTCGAGCTGCGCGCGCTGCGTTTCACGGAACTTGGCGACGCGCTCCTTCTGCAGGCTCAGCAGCGTGCGTTGCTGTTGCGCATTGAGCTCGTACTCGCGCATCGTCAGTTCGGCGATGCTCCCGAATTTCTTGAGCTTTTCTCCGGCCTGGAGCTTGGCGGCGGCGAGCTCATTGGCGGCGCTTATCTGCGCCTCGGTCGCCTCGAGATCGAGCAGCTGACTTTCCTCCGTCATGGCATGAGCGGCATTTCCGGCCTTGGCGGCCGCCACCGCAGCGCGAGCGGCATCGAGCTGCGAGCGCAGCTCAGGATTACTGAGCTCCATGAGCACCGTGTCCGCACTCACGCGTGCGCCGGGACGCACGAGAATCCGACTCACGTTGGCGGCTGTTGCCGCGGTCACCCAGCGGATTTCGCGCGGTGCCAGGATCCCCTGGGCCCGTACCTGCCGCAGCATTTCGCCTCGCTGGACACGTTCGATCCAGAGTCTTTCACGCTCAACAGACGGCGGGGCCATCCCCACAGAACCGAGGAGCGCAACGGCACCGATCACGGCGCATGCGACCCCCACGCCAATGCCCCAGCGGAGACGGCGCCTCCGTCGCAGCACGTCGGGGCGTTCAATATCCACATTGCTGTATGTGCATAGTCCGTGCCACGGCACCGCAGATGTGCAATCAACCGGTTAGGCGTGGCGAAGTCGGATCGAACCGTACCCAGTGTCCGAATCTGAAAATACGTGTTCGAAAGCGAACAGCAGGAGTTGTTTGGACTGACGTCTCGCGCGAGTGGACTAATGATGGACCTCGAGCGTCTGCGGGGAGCAGGTCGAGGACAAGATCTGGCTGGTCAGCTTCAGGCGCTATGACTTAGGCTTCTTCCACCACGAGACATGCCGGATAGAGAGCGCGGCCAACCCCTTCGCCGCGAAAGTGTCACCCATGTCTCCGGTATAAAACGTTACCTATGTAACCGGAATAGACCCACAGGAGTCTGGCGCCCCCGGCCGGAGTTGAACGCCCGCTTCTAAGCGATTGTTCCAGGTACACTTTCCCAACTCGTTCGCCATCGGCGTACCCGCCGTCGTACCCGTTCGCTTAGCACGTAAACCATAGTTGACAGTCTGTATCCTATAGGATACGGTGAAGCGGTGTACGAGATCCGCCGTTCGACAGCGTTTGACGCATGGCTGACGAACCTGAACGACTCGAACGCCAGGGCACGCATCGCCGCCCGCATCGACCGGCTCGCTTTGGGAAATCCCGGCGATGTGAAGCCAGTCGGAAGCGGCGTGAGCGAGATGCGGATCGACTACGGCCCCGGCTACCGCGTGTACTACGCCCGGACCGACCGAGTTGTGTACTTGTTGCTCTGCGGCGGGACAAAGGCTACGCAAGACGCCGATATCAAACGTGCGATAGAGATGAATGCCGCGAGAGCCCGAGAAATTTCGGCTGCTCTGCGAAAGCCGAAGAAGAGGAAGTGACGTATGGCAAATCGAAAACGAACCACCGAAAGATTTACTCGCTACGATTCTGCGGACTACCTCAAGACTCCGGAGGATGTGGCCGAATATCTGGTTGCCGCCTTTGAGGAGGGTGGAGACGACGCCGCGTATATGGCTCACGTCATCGGTGTCGCCGCGCGCGCACACGGCGGGATGACGAAACTTGCCAAAGAGACCGGCCTTACACGAGCCGGGCTCTACAAAGCGCTATCGAAGGACGGGAATCCTAGCTTCGATACCATCGTCAAAGCGATGCGCGTGCTCGGCGTTCGACTCGTCCCGCGACTAACCACGTCGTGACAGCACCCTCCGCCTCACCCGATTTGGCTGCCCTGGGAGACCCCGCCAACACGGCCGCTGCCTAGAAAGACGTGGCTGTGGCCCTCAAGGCCGGCCGCGCCCTGCAAATCTGTCATTCGTGGTCCCTCGCAGGTCCGCTACAGGTACTTGGTGACGCCTTGAAACTCTTTGATCAATTCCCTCACCTCGCGCGGCATACCTTCCGACGTCTCTTCCATGCAATGGTGAATGTGGTCCTTGATCAGTTCCTTCTTGGCGTTGCCGACAGCCTTTTCGACGGCGTGCAGTTGCTGGGACAGCTCCATGCACGGTCGACCCGCCTCCAGCATCTCGATCACCCTGGCAAGGTGGCCCTGGGCCCGCTTCAGTCGTGTGCCGATCTCCGGGAACGTGTGCATCCGCATTACCTCAAGTACTCAAATCCTATCCTCCTGGACAGGATACACCAAAGGGCATAGGATCCCCAGCGTCTTATCGGAAAGGGCAGCGTCCTTAATCCGCCGGTAGCAGTGCTCGTGTAAGGATCAAAGAGATTGCCCGCTGTCTGAAGGCTGCGGCGCAATTTGACCTCCGCGTAGGGGCTTCGCGCGTAATTGCCTGCGCGGGGCCGCTGCTGAATAACAAGCTGCAAATCAGGTTGCGAAAGCCCTGTCATGGAAATTTACGACCACTCGGCGACCGCGCGCGGTCGGGTGTTTCTCTGGGGCGGGATTGGGGCAGGCGCCCTACTGATCGCCGTTCTCTTTACCCATGGCTTCGGCTTGCTGGGCGGCGGCCATGGCGCGAGCACCGAAACGCCGCTGCTACTTCATCAGGGCGACAAGATCATCATCCCTGAAGGCTCTCCGCTGCGTCAGCGCGTGACGGTACTGCCCGCGGCCGCCCAGGCGGCGAGCGGCAAGCTGACGCTGCCAGGGGTGGTCGAGGCCGATCCGGCCCGCACCGCCGCGCTCCTCACGCCCCTCGCCGGGCGTGTGCGGGAGCTGAAAGTCGCGCTGGGTGATCGCGTCGCTGCCGGCCAGACTCTGGCGATCA
>Ga0335078_10002830_pt1 | contig 26168 bp, 24 predicted proteins | sample Lox_Sample_32_FD_206711 | JGI IMG/M metagenome (GOLD analysis project Ga0335078, IMG submission 206711) | Soil microbial communities from Loxahatchee National Wildlife Refuge, Florida, United States - Lox_Sample_3.2 | ecosystem: Environmental > Terrestrial > Soil > Wetlands | place: USA... | reverse complement strand
CGCACCTGGCGCGCCACGATCCGGCCGGCCGCCTGGCGGACGGTGAGCGCCGGCGCCGGCGCGAGCGCGGGCTTCATGCCACCCCGCCGCGGCGCGGGCGCCGCGGCAGCCGCGGCACCAGCTCCGCCGTCTCCGCTCCCACCAGCCACCGGATCCGCTTGATCCGCCCGGCCGCACGGCCCGCATTGAGCAGCGCGAGCACCTCCGGTGTCATCAGCGACAGCTCCTGCCGCCACGCGCTGGACTTCACGCGCACGAACAGCGTGCCGTCGGCCGCCACCGACTCGGGATGCGCCGCGCGCGCAATGCGCTCGCCCACCAGCGCGGGCCACGCGTCCACCACCGCCGCCTGGCCCACCCGCTCGGCGAGCCCCGACGACTTCAGGTAGTCGGCGATCGCCGCACCGACCGGCGTCGGACGGGACCTGCGCTTCTCGCTCACGGCTCCACTCTCATGCCGCCTCGATCGCTCCGTCCCGGATCCGCCACCGCGGCAGCGCGCTGACCGCCGCCGGCAGCTCGCCCTCTCGCGGCACCGTGGCGAACACCTGGCTGCCGCGCGCCGCCAGACCCTCGATCAGCGCGCCCAGCCGGGCGCTGCGCTCGGCGTCCAACTCGGCGAACACGTCGTCCAGGCAGATCACCGGCGGGCCGCCGGCGCGGCCATCGAGCGCCGCCAGGGTGTCCGCCGCCACCAGCCGCAGCGCCAGCGCCGCCGTCCGCCACTGACCCGCGCTGCCGTAGACACCCAGCGGCCGCGCGCCGAGCAGCAGCTGCAGGTCGTCGCGATGCGGGCCCACGGAGGTCGTCCCCCGCGCCAGGTCCCGCTCCCGCGACCGCGCCAGCGCCGCCGCCAGCTCGTCCTCGCCCTCCGTCGCGCGCGACGCGTACCGCAGCCCCGACTCGAGGCGCTCGCCGATCTCCCCGCAGTAGCCGCAGTAGCGCTCCGCCCACCGCTCCGCCCAGGCCCGCCGCTCCGCTGCGACCTGCGCACCCGCGCGCGCCAGCAAGGCCTCCCAGTCCTCGACGTCCGCGCCCCTCGCGTGGCAGCGATGCCGCAGTGCCCGCCGGTACTCGCCCAGCGCCCCCACGTAGCCCGGCACCGCCAGCGAGAGCAGCACGTCCAGGAAGGCCCGCCGCACCCGGGCCCCGCCGGTCGCCAGCCCGACGTCCGAAGGACTCAGCACCACCCCACGCACCACCCCGATCGCGTCGGCCAGCCGCTCGGCCCTGAGCCCGTCCAGCGTCACGCGCTTCTCGCCGGTCCGCGCATCGAAGCCCGCGGCGACGACGGTCTTGCGACTCGCGTCTGGCAACCACGGTCCAACCTGCCGTCCGGCAACTTCACGGCGTTCGGCTCCACCGGCCTCCGTCGCGACTTCGATCCGGAAGCCGTCCTCCCCGAACCGCACCAGCTCGCGGTCGCGCCCGCCCCGGAACGAGCGGAAGACCTCCAGGTAGAGCGCGGCCTCCAGCACGCTGGTCTTGCCGTGGCCGTTCGGGCCGACGAGCACCATCCCCTGCGGCGGCAGCTCGAGGTCCGCGTCCCCCAGGTTGCGGAACGCCCGGACCGAGAGCCGCGCCATGCGCGCTATCGCACCCTCACGTTCACGCTCGACGTGGTGGTGTCCTCGCCCAGGATGTTGGCCGCATTCACCGCGAAGCTGAACGTCCGGTGCTTCAGCGGCGCGAGCGCCACCGTGATGGTGGCCTGGTACAGCGTGTCGTTCGGGTACGACGTCGGATACTGCTGCGACGCCCCCTGGAGGATCACCGCGACGGAATCGATGGACGCCGGGTCGCGCACCGTGATCACGATGGCCAGCGTGCCCAGCGAATCCACCGTCGTGTCCTGCGCCGGATCCGTGATCACCTGCGGCGCGCCGGGCTCCAGACCCTGCGGGTTGTTGGGCTGCGTGACCGCCGCGCGACACCCCGCCGCGAGCCACAAAACGACGCCCAGCGAGGCCAGGTCTGCGAGCGCGCGACCGCTCTGACTCGACCCGCGGCGGACCGCTACCGCCGAGCATTCCCGGGGCCCGATCACGCTGTGGAAGATAGCTACGAACTCAAGGCAACACAAGGGTTTACCCCACCTGCGGCGGGGTCACTGCGTGGTCACGACCGCGCTGTCCGTTCCCACAAAACCGAGTAGATCCCACGCCTTTGCGCCAAGCGTGATTTTGGTGCCCAGCGGGAGGCCAGACGGGACCGTCCAGGTGATGCTCTGGGTGTAGTCGGTGGTGTCGGGAAGGAAATAGAGGGAATCGCCCTGGAGGCTCGGGTACGCGCTCGTCACCGTGAGGTGGAGACTGTCCATGCCCTCCGCGTCGTAGAGCGCGACCGAGGCCGCGACCGTCCCGGGGCTCTGCACCACGAGGCCCGGGGCGAGGTAGAGCCGCACGGAAGGCGGCGCGGGCCGGGCGCGTGGATCGGTGCAAGCCAGCAGGAGCGCTGCAGCGCCCAAGCGGAGCGACGCACGGAGCAGGCGCGTCACGTGCCCTGGAACCTCGCCGACCGCTTCTCGAGGAACGCGTTGAGGCCTTCCTTCATGTCGTCGCTCGCGGCGACGAGGCCGAACGCGTCGGCCTCGAGCGCCAGCCCCGCCTCGAGGGTCATCGAGAGCCCGCGGTCCACCGCCTCCATCGTGAGCCGCAGCGCGAGGGGGGCGTTGGCGAGGATGGTGCGCATGAGCCTGTCGGCTTCGGCCATGAGCGCGTCGGCGGCCACGACACGGGTGACGAGCCCGATCCGCAGCGCCTCGCGGGCGTCGATGGTCTCGCCCGTGAGGAGCAGATGCAGCGCGTTCCCCCGGCCGACGATGCGCGGCAGCCGCTGGGTGCCGCCGTAGCCGGGTGTGATGCCGAGCTTGACCTCGGGCTGGCCGAACCTGGCGTTCTCGCCGGCGATGCGGAGGTGGCACGCCATGGCCAGCTCGCAGCCGCCGCCGAGCGCGTAGCCGTTGACGGCGGCGAGCACCGGCTTGCCCATCGCCTCGAAGGCGCGCAGCATCGCCTGGCCGTCGAGCGAGCGGCGGCGGCCCTGGAGCACGCCCTGCTTGGCGAGGTCGCCGATGTCGGCGCCGGCGATGAACGCCTTGGGCCCGGCGCCGGTCAGGATGACGCCGCGCACCGCAGCGTCGGCGGCGAGGGCGCGTGCGGCCTCGTGCAGCTCGCCCACGACCTGGTCGTTGAGCGCGTTGAGCTTGTCGGGGCGGTTCACCGTCAGCGTGGCGACGCCGTCCGCCACGGCGAGCAGCAGCGTCTGGAGGTTCATGGCGAAAAGGTAAGCGCGGTCCTAGGTTGCCCGCCATGAGCCTGCACCCGCTCGGATGGACCGCCGACCGGCGCCTGACGCTCCTCGACCAGACGCTCCTGCCGCGCGAGGAGCGGTGGCTCGTGCCGGAAACGGTCGAGGCCGTGGCCGAGGCGATCCGGAGCTTGCGGGTGCGGGGCGCGCCGGCGATCGGGATCGCGGCGGCGATGGGGCTCGCCGCGGCGCTGCGGGCCCACGCGGCCGCGGATCGCGCGGGGCTGTTGCGGGCGCTGGAGGAGGGCGCGGCCGCGCTGCGCGCCGCCCGGCCCACGGCGGTGAACCTGGGCTGGGCTATGGACCGCATGCGGCGCCGCGGCGCCGCCACGCCCGGCGGGGCGCCCGAGGTCCTCGCGGCACTCGACGCCGAAGCGCAGGCCATCTGGGACGAGGACCGCGAGGCGTGCGCGCGCATGGCCGAGCACGGGCAGGCGCTGCTGAAGCGGCGAAGCGCGGGCGCTGCGGCGGCCGAGCGCGCGGGCGCGGCGTCGCGCGGACGCTCGGCGGGCCGAACGCGCGGACGCACGGGGGAGCAGAGCCAGCGGCATGGCGACGCCGTCCACGTCCTCACCCACTGCAACACCGGCTTCCTGGCGACGGGCGGCGTGGGCACCGCGCTCGGCATCGTGCACGCGGCGGCGCAGGGCGGCGTGGCGCTGCACGTCTGGGTGGACGAGACGCGGCCGCTGCTGCAGGGCAGCCGGCTCACGGCGTGGGAGCTGGCCCGGGCCGGGATCCCGCACGCGGTACTGCCCGACGGCGCCGCGGCGAGCTTGATGGCGTCGGGGTCGGTGGACGTCGTGCTGGTGGGCGCGGACCGGATCGCGAAGAACGGCGACACGGCGAACAAAGTGGGGACATACCCGCTGGCCATCGCGGCGCGGCGCCACGGTGTGCCGTTCTACGTCGCGGCCCCGTGGTCGTCGTTCGATCCGTCCTGCGCGACGGGCGGGGACATCCCGATCGAGCAGCGCGCCGCCGCGGAGGTCACACGGCCGCTCGGCATCGCCGCGGCGCCCGAGGCGAGTGCCGCCTACAATCCGGCGTTCGACGTCACGCCGGCGGAGCTGATCAGCGGCTGGGTGTGCGAACGGGGTCTGGTCCAGCCCCCGTTCTGAGCGCCGGCGGCCCGCTCGGTCTCACCGGCTACCAGCCCAGCCCCACCGACGCCACCAGCCGCGCGTCCACCTGCCCGGGCCGCAGCGGCTGCGTCGGATCGTCGATCGTCACGAGGCGGAAGGTGCCGCCCACGTCCACGAACAGCGGGCCCAGGGGCAGGACGCGCACGCCCAGCTCCGCACCCGGCTCCCAGCCCGAAAAGCGCTGGCGGTCGCTGATGGGTGTCGGAGCCACCGGGTTCGAGGAGGACGCGCCGGCGGCGGGCTGCTCGCCGAGCGGCACGGCGTACGCGCTGGTCGTGATCGTCCGCTGGTGGTAGCCGATGAACTCACCCACGTAGACCATCAGCCGGTGGCCGGGGCCGTCCATGGAGAGGAAGGTCGGATAGTAGCGCACGGCGAGGTCGAAGCTCCAGTCGTCGTAACCGGTGCTGGAGCCGTACGGCGCGCTGCACCCCGGCTCGGGGCACGGGACGATCAGCGGCTGGACGCCCACCGGCGGCACGAGCGCCTGGGTCTCGTGTGTGCCGCGGTGCGCGCCGACCAGGCCGATGCTCCAGCGGCCGAACACCAGCGGCTCGATGCCGAAGCGCTGCTCGTCGTTGACGAGGGCGGCAACGTCGAAAAAGGCGCTGCGGCGGGGAGCGACGGCGGTCGCGGGCGCGGGGTCGGCCGCGGGCCCGGGCGGGGCCTGCGCGGCGAGCGAAACGGCGACCAGCAGCGGCAGGACAGCGAAGCGAAGCGCGCGCATCGGCGCCTCCAGGCGGAATCGTTCTGGAGGATGCACATCGCCAACCTCGCCTGCAAGTCCGGGCCCGTACCCCCGCGCCGCTGTCCGTTTCCGGAACGGCGATTCCCACAGGCGCACAACGGAGGGTGCGAGGCCAGGGCCGACGGCCGCGCAGGGGCTTATCGCCGCGTGCGTTAGCGCGCCGGGGCCCGGGCGCGATTCGTGCCTTGGAGCGGAGTGACGCTCGCCGCACCGCGGCGCGCTTGCGAGCCACTTCCGTCGGGGATCGCCCATGCGCACCGTGAGACTCGCCTTCCGGAAGCTCCTCCGCACGCCGGTCGTCACCGCCGTGGCGGTGCTGTCGCTCGCCCTGGGCATCGGGGCCAACACCGCCATCTTCTCGCTCACCTACCAGGTGCTGCTCCGCTCCCTGCCGGTACCGTCGCCCGAGCGCCTCGTGGACCTCAGCGCCGACGGGCCCAGGCAGGGGTCCATGCGGTGCGGCGTCGAGGGTCGCTGCCAGAACGTCTTCAGCTATCTGATGTACGAGGATCTGGCGCGCGGGCAGACGGTGCTCACGGGGCTCGCCGCCCACGTCGCGTTCTCGAGCAACTTCGCCATGCGGGGCCAGGCGTTCGCCGGCCAGGGCACGCTGGTCTCCGGCTCGTACTTCCGCACGCTCGGGCTGCGGCCGGCGCTGGGGCGGCTGCTCGAGCCGGCAGACGACGCCACGGCCGGGACCGGCGACGTCGCGGTGCTCAGCTACACCTTCTGGCACGGCCGGCTCGGCGAGGACAGCTCGGTGGTCGGCCAGACCATCGAGGTGAAGGGCCAGCCGCTGACCATCGTGGGCGTCGCACCGCGGGGCTTCGAGGGCACGAGCCTGGGCGCCAAGCCGATGCTCTTCGCGCCCCTCGCCATGGCGCTGCCGCTGGGCGTGCTCGATCCGGACGACTACACGAGCCGCACGAGCTACTCGCTGTACCTGTTCGGCCGCCTCAAGCCGGGCGTCACGATCGCGCAGGCGCGGGCGGCGTTGAACGGACTCTACCGCCCGATCCTGAACGACGTGGAGGCACCCCTGCAGGAGGGGCTGAGCGCCGGGCAGCTCCAGCGCTTCCGCGCCGGGACGCTGGGCGTGACGCCGGGGTTCCGCGGCCAGAGCATGCTGCACGACGTTGCGGGGAACGCGTTCCCCCTCCTCTTCGTCGTGACCGGCATCGTGCTCCTGATCGCCTGCGCGAACATCGCCAACCTGCTGCTGGCCGTCGGCGCGGGCCGCGCCCGGGAGATGGGCGCCCGCCTGGCCCTCGGCGCCACGCGGCGCCACCTCGTGGGGCAGCTGCTGACCGAGTCCGTGGTCCTCGCGCTCCTGGGCGGCGTCGCCAGCCTGGTGGTGGCGAGCTTCACGCTGCAGCTCCTCGAATCGCTGCTGCCGGCGCCGGCTACGGGGCTCATTGACTTCACGCTGCACCCGGCGGTGCTGCTGTTCGCCGCCGTGCTCGCCGTCGGGACCGGGCTCCTGTTCGGTCTCTTTCCCGCGCTGCACAACACGCGCGCCGAGCTGATCGAGATCGTGCGCGGCGGCGCCGTCCAGGTCACGGCGCACCGCGGGGCCGCGCGCTTCCGCTCCACCCTCGTCGCCGGGCAGATCGCCCTCGCCAGCGCGCTCCTGATCTCGGCGGGGCTGTTCCTCAAGAGCCTGGTGAACGTCTCGCGGGTGCAGCTGGGCGAGCGTGTGGACGGCGTCGTCACCTTCTCGCTGTCGCCGCAGGCCAGCGGCTACGACAGCGCGCGCACGGCGGCGCTGTTCCAGACCGTCGCGGACGGCCTGGGTGCGCTGCCCGGCGTCATCGGCGTCTCGTCGTCCCGGGTGCCGCTGCTCTTCCTCAACACGACCGAGACGGGCGTGCACGTCGCCGGCCGCGCGGAGGGGCCCGGCGTGGACAACGGCACGAACACCGACGCCGTGGGGGCGGACTACTTTCGCACGCTGGGGATTCCGGTTCTGGCCGGCCGCGAGTTCACGCGGTCGGACGCGCTGGGCGCGCCGCGGGTGGCGGTCGTGAACCAGGCCTTCGCGCGGAAGTTCGGCCTGGGCGCCGATCCGCTCCACACGTACGTGTCGCTCAGCTCGTCCGACTCCCTGAACATCGAGATCGTGGGGCTGGTGAAGGACGCCAAGCACAGCTCGGTCACGGCTCCCGTCCCTCCGCTCATCTTCGTGCCGTGGTACCAGGACCCCAACGTCGGCACCCTCACCTTCTACGTTCGCACGGCCGTGCCGCCCGCGCAGCAGCTCGCCGCCATCCCCGGCCTGCTCCGGCGTGTCGCGCCCGGCGTGCCCGTCGAGAACCTGCGGACGCTCCCGGAGGAGGTGCGCGACGGCGAGTTCCTCAACCGCCTCACCGGCATCCTCTCGGCGCTGTTCGCGACCCTCGCCACGCTGCTCGCTGCGGTGGGGCTCTACGGGGTCACGGCGTACGCGGTGCAGCAGCGGACCCGCGAGATCGGGATCCGCATGGCGCTCGGCGCCGACCCCTGGGGCGTGCGGGCGCTGGTCGGGCGGCAGACGGGGCTGGTGATCGGCGTGGGTGGAGCGGTGGGCGTCGGGCTGGCGCTCGCCGCCGGCCGACTACTGCAGTCCCTGTTGTACGGGCTCGCGGGGGACGACCCCGCGGTCTTCGCACTCGCGCTCGCGACGTTGGCCGCGGTAGCCCTCGTCGCCACGTGGGCGCCGGTGCGGCGCGCCAGCCGGGTGGATCCGGTCGAGGCGCTGCGCGCCGAGTAGCGGGACCGGCCGCGCGCCGGGCCCGGACGGCCGCTCACGCCGCCCCGCGCCCGGACCTCTCGCGCCGCGCCCGCAATCCGGATAGCATTGCCGTGGCGCGGAAGGGGGGCCCCATGCCGGAGCTGGAAGTCGGTCTCGTCACCCACTACTTCGACCGGCCGCACGTCGCGATCGTGAAGATGACCGCCGCGGAGATTCACGTCGGCGACCAGATCCACATCAAGGGCGCGCACACCGATCTCAACGAGACGGTGACCTCGATGGAGGTCGAGCACCGCAAGATCGAGATCGCCAAGCCCGCCGACGAGTTCGGCCTGCAGGTCGCCGACCGCGTGCGAACGGGCGACAAGGTCTTCAAGGTCACGGCCTAGCGCGCCAGCCCCCGGGCCGCCGCGGCGACGGCTGCCGTGGCGCGCGCGAGAAACTCGTAGTCCAGGCTCTCGGGCGTGTCGCGGTCCGTGTGGTAGTGCGGATTGCGCAGGTCCGCGGTGTCGGTGACCATCAGGGCCGGGTAGCCCTCGTCCCAGAAGCGGGCGTTGTCGGAGCGCCGGGTATCCGGCGCGATCCAGCCCCGCAGCGGCACCGCCATGCCGAACACCGGGACGTGCGGCGCCGCCGCCCGCCGGAACGCGTCCAGCAGCCCGCGCGAGCCCCAGTCACCCACCGCCGCAAGGAAGTCGCCCCGCCGCGGCACCTTCGTCACCAGCCGCAGGCCCAGCAGCGCCGCTTGGCGCGGACTCGTGTACCCCAGCATCTCCAGGACCAGCGCGCCGGCGACCGCCTGGCCGCGCGCGCGGAGCCAGCGCGCGTAGGCGCGGCTCCCGACCCGGAACTGCCCGAGGACGTTCTGCACCTCCTCGAGGTTGAGGCCCACGAACTGGATCGTGGCGCCGAGCCGCTCGCCGCGCAGCAGCCGTGCGACCTCCAGCATCGCCGCCACCCCGCTGGCGTTGTCGTCGGCGCCGGGCGTGTGCGGCGTGGAGTCGAAATGCGCCGCCACGACGACCCACGGCCGCGCGGGCGCCGTGCCGTCGCGCGTCGCCACGACGTTGTGGAACTCCGCGCCGGCGAACTCGAACAGCTGCCGCTCCACCCGCAGCCCCGCCGAGCCCAGCTCCAGCGCGACGTGGTCCTCCGCCGCCGCGAGCGCCGCCGGCGCGGCGAGGCGATGGCGCACCACCGCGAGGGTCCGCACGTCGGCCTCCAGCCGCGCGCGGTCCGGCGCGGGCGCGGCGCTCGCAGCCGAGCCGTCCGGCGCGGGGCGCGACGCCTCGTCAAACGCCGGGTCTGGCACAGGGGACGGTGTCGTTGGCATTATTGTTCTCCCACTTCGGAGGATGCCATGGACGCGCGGGCGCTCATCGTGGCGGGGATCGTCCTCGCCGGCTGCAACCAGGCCAAACCCCCGGCGCAGGCGGCGGCGAGCGACACGACGAAAGCCGTTTCCCCGATGCAGCAGCGCCTGTACGAGGCGGCCGAGATCGCGCTGCCGCCCGGTGTCCCGGCCGAGAGCCTGCCGGAGCCGCAGTCGCCCGGCGCCAGGGACCTCTCCCAGTATTGCACGCAATGCCACGCCCTGCCATCTCCCGCGATGCACAGCGCGGCCGACTGGCCCGGCGTCGCGCGGCGGATGTGGGTGCGCATCGACATGATGGCGGGCGCGCTCGGCATCCAGACGCCCAGCACGGCGCAGCGCGCCGAGCTGCTCGGCTACCTGGAGAAGCACGCGCTCAAGGTCGCGGCCAGCCTGCCGCCGGGTCCGGGGAAGGACGCGTTCGTGCGCGTCTGCTCGCGCTGCCACGACCTCAACGACCCGCGCGCCCACTCGGCGCCCGACTGGCCGGTGGTCGTGATGCGGATGGAGCAGGACGCGGAGAAGATGAAGGTGAGCGGCATCTCCAACGCGGACGCGCAGCAGGTCATCACCTACCTCCAGCGGGCGTCCGCGCACCCGCGCTGACCGCCCGGGAGGGCCGAGCGACGTCCCTCGTCCTGGCGCTCGACCAGGGGACGACCGGGAGCACCGCCCTCGTCGTGGACGAGGGCGGTCGCGTTCGGGGCCGCGGCTACCGCGAGATCACCCAGCACTTTCCGCGGCCCGGCTGGGTGGAGCACGATCCCGAGGAGCTGTGGACCTCCACGCTGGCCGCCGCGGGCGCGGCGCTCGCGGCCGCGCGGGCCGGGGGGCGCGACCTCGCCGCGATCGGCATCACCAACCAGCGCGAGACCACGGTCCTGTGGGACCGCACGAGCGGCCGGCCGCTGCACCGCGCCATCGTGTGGCAGGACCGCCGCACCGCCGAGCGCTGCCGCGAGCTGGACGCCGCGCTGCTCGCGGAGAAGACCGGCCTCGTGCCGGACCCGTACTTCTCCGCCACCAAGCTCGAGTGGCTGCTCGCGCACCTCAGGCCGGCGCCGCGCCCCGACGCCACCGCGTTCGGGACGGTGGACAGCTGGCTCGTCTCCCGGCTGACGAAGGGCCGCGCCCACGTCACCGACCCCACCAACGCGTCGCGCACGCTGCTCTACGACATCGGCGCACGCCGCTGGGATCCCGAGCTGCTGGCGCTGTTCGGCGTGCCGGAGGAGATCCTCCCGGCGGTCCGGCCCTCCTCGGGCGTGTTCGCGGTCGCCGACGCGGAGTGGTTCGGCGCCGAGATCCCCATCGCGGGGATCGCGGGCGACCAGCAGGCCGCGCTGTTCGGACAGGGCTGTGTCGCGGCCGGCACGGCCAAGAGCACCTACGGCACGGGCGCCTTCCTGCTGCTCAACACCGGAGAGCGCCGCGTGCGCTCGACCCGCGGCCTGCTGACGACCCTCGCCTGCGACGCCCGCGGCGGCCCGGCCTACGCGCTCGAGGGCGCCATCTTCATCGCCGGCGCCGCGATCCAGTGGCTGCGCGACGGGCTCGGCCTGCTGCGCGACGCCCGCGAGAGCGAGGCGCTGGCCAGGAGCGTCCCCGACAGCGGCGGCGCCGTCTTCGTCCCCGCCTTCGTCGGCCTCGGCGCGCCGCACTGGGAATCCGCCGCGCGCGGCGCCATCTTTGGCCTGACCCGGGGAACGACCAAGGCGCACCTGGTGCGCGCGGCGCTCGAGGCCATGGCCTTCGCGACGCGTGAGGTGCTCGAGGCCATGCGCGCCGACGCCGGCCTCGCGTTCGACGAGCTGAAGGTGGACGGGGGCGCCGCCGCGAACGACTGGCTGATGCAGTTCCAGGCCGACGTGCTCGGCGCGCGCGTCACGCGCCCCGAGAACGTGGAGTCCACCTCGCTGGGCGCCGCCGGCCTCGCCGGCCTCGCGACCGGCGTGTGGGCGTCGGCGGAGGCGTTCGCCGCCGCGCGCCGCTTCACCACCTTCCGGCCGGCGCGCACCGTCGAGGCCGAATGGGACGAATGGAAGCGTGCGGTCAGGGGTACGATAGCCTGGAGCCGGGACCGGTGAGTGGCTCCGAGGTGTGGCAAGTCCTTTCTTCGCAAACGCTTGCGCTGATCCATCCGAACATTGGGCAGGGGCGCCGAGCCCTGGTATCTTATTTGCGGAGTAGTTGAGTCGGATTTCCAAGCGCACTCCTGACAGGGCAGGCGACATGCGAGCCCGGACGAAATTCATCATCGGTGGACTGCTGATCCTGGGGTCGGTGGGCTACCTCATGGCCTCGGGGATCAAGGACACCGGTGAGTACTACCTGACGCCGACGGAGCTGGCGGCGAAGATCCAGGCGGACCACTCCTTTTACGACGTCGGGGTGAAGATGGGCGCGCGGGTGGTGAAGGGCTCGATCACGCGCGACGTGGCGAGCCAGACGATCACGTTCCGGGCGACGGACGGGGTGCACACGTATCCGATCGTGTACCACGGGCTGGCGCCGGATACGTTCACGGACGACGTGGACGTGGTGGTGGAGGGGCGGCTGGAGCCGGACGGGGTGTTCCACGCGACGACGCTGCTGGCGAAGTGCGCGTCGCGCTACGAGGCGGTGCCGCCGCCGACGGCCGCGCAGGCGGCGAAGATGGGCGCGGCGGGGCGCAGCGCCTCGTGACCGACCTGGGCAACGTCGCGCTGTGGATCGCGTTCCTCATCGGGTTGTGGGGGAGCGTGGTGGGCTTCGTCGCGGGCCGGACGAAGCGGCAGGACCTGGCGCGCTCGGCCGAGCACGCGATGTTCGCGCTGTGGGCGCTGCTGGTGGTCGCGGCGGCGGGGCTGATGCACGCGCTGCTGACGCACGACTTCAACGTGGAGTTCGTGGCGGCGTACACGAGCCGCAACCTGCCGGTGTTCTACACCTGGTCGGCGTTCTATGGGGGGCAGAAGGGGTCGCTGCTGTTCTGGGCGCTGGTGACCTCGACGTTCGGCTCGGCGGCGCTGCTGGTGAACCGCGGGAGGTACAAGGAGCTGACGCCGTACGTGGCCTCGACGGTCGCGATCGTCGTGACCTTCTTCATCGGGACGATGGTGTTCGCGGCCAACCCGTTCGAGCGGCTGGGCTACACGCCGGTGGACGGGCGGGGGCTGAACCCGCAGCTGCAGAACCCGGGGATGGTCTTCCATCCGCCGATGCTGTACCTGGGCTACACCAGCATCGTGGTGCCGTTCGCGTTCGCGGTGGCGGCGCTGATCTCCGGCAAGCTGGACACGGGCTGGCTGCACGCGATCCGCAAGTGGACGCTGCTGTCGTGGCTGTTCCTGTCGTGCGGGATCATCCTGGGGATGTGGTGGGCGTACGTGGAGCTGGGCTGGGGCGGCTACTGGGCGTGGGACCCGGTGGAGAACGCGTCGTTCCTGCCGTGGCTGACGATGTCGGCGTTCCTGCACTCGGTGATGATCCAGGAAAAGCGCGGGATGCTGAAGAGGTGGAATTTCGGGCTGGTGATCGGCTCGTTCCTGCTCTCGATCTTCGGCACCTTCCTGACGCGGAGCGGCGTGATCTCGAGCGTGCACGCGTTCTCCCAGTCCAACGTGGGCTGGTTCTTCCTGGTGTTCCTCGGGCTGGCGGCGGTGGCGGGGTTCGGGCTGCTGGCGTACCGCTGGCCGGCGCTGGAGGCCGAGGCGAAGCTCGAGTCCATGGTGAGCCGCGAGGCGGCCTTCCTGTTCAACAACCTGATCCTGATCGTGATCGCGTTCGCGATCTTCTGGCTGACGCTGTTCCCGGTGATCTCGGAGGCGGTGCGCGGGACGAAGGTCACGGTGGGGCCGCCGGCCTTCAACCTGGTGAACGTGCCGCTCGGGCTGCTGCTGCTGCTGCTGACGGGGATCGGGCCGCTGATCGCGTGGCGGCGCGCGTCGGTCGGGAACCTGAAGCGGCAGTTCCTGTGGCCGACGGCGGCGATGCTCGTGGTGGCGGCGGCGCTGCTGGCGGTGCGCATGTCGTACGGCTACTCGATCGTGGCCTACGCGCTGGCGGCGTTCGTGGTGGGGACGGTCTTGCAGGAGTTCTGGCGGGGCACGGGGGCGCGGCACCGGCTGCACGCCGAGCCGTATCCGCTGGCGTTCGTGCGGCTGGTGGGACGGAACCGCCGCCGGTACGGCGGCTACGTGGTGCACCTCGGGATCGTGATGCTGTTCTGCGCGTTCGCGGGCCTGGCGTTCAAGAAGGACACGGAGGTCACGCTCAAGCCGGGGCAGTCGGTGGACGTGCGGTCGCCCTACGGCGAGGACTTCCGGATCACGCACCAGGGCGTGTCGCAGTACCAGATCCTCAACCGCTACGTGACCGCGGCGACGGTGGACGTGTCGAAGGACGGGAAGTACATCGGCACCATGCGCAGCGAGAAGCGGCAGTACCTCGACTCGATGGGCCGGCCGACGTTCGAGCCCGCGACGGCGGTGGCGATCCGCAGCAACATGATGGAGGACTTGTACGTCGTGTTCGCGGGGTCGGTGCAGGGCACCGAGGAGGCGGTCTACAAGATCGTCATCAACCCCCTGGTGTGGTGGGTGTGGTACGGCGGGATGGTGCTGGCCTTCGGCGGGCTGATCACGCTGTGGCCAGGGGCGCAGGGCCCGACGCCGGCGAGCCGGCGGCGGGCGGAGCCGGCGGGCTATGTGGCGCGCGTCGACGGTTAGCGCGCTCGCCCTGTGCGCCGCGGCGGGCCTCGCGGCGCAGACGCCGGACACGGGGCCGACGGAGGCCCAGGACTCCACCGCCATCGTCAACGCGGTGCGGCTCGGGCCGGGCGACTCGCTGGGGCGCCTGAGCGTGCCGGAGGTCGCGGGGCGCTCCCTCAGGCCGGTGACGGCCGCGGACAACTCCGCGATCGTCAAGGACATCGAGGAGAAGATCCGCTGCACCTGCGGCTGCAACCTCTCGGTCTACACCTGCCGCACCACGGACTTCGAGTGCACCGTCTCGCCGGCGATGCATCAGGTGGTCCTGAAGCGCCTCGCCGCCGGGATGACGGAGGCGCAGGTGCTGGCGTCGTTCCAGAAGCAGTACGGCGACATGATCTTCATGGAGCCGCCGAAGCACGGGTTCAACCTGCTCGCGTACGTCATGCCGTTCGTGGGGCTGGCCGTGGGGCTCGGCCTGGTGACCGGGATCGTGCGGCGCTGGTTCCACCGCGGCGGGGCGCCCGGGGCGCCCGAGGCGGCGCCGGAGGCCGCGGAGGTGCCGGCCGCCGGCGTGGCCGCCGAGGACCTCGAGCGCCTCAAGCGCGAGCTGGACGACTTCGAGGCCTGACGTGACCCTGCTGCTGGGCCTGGTGCTCGCGCTCGCCGCGGTCTTCGTGGTGGTGCTGCCGATCCTGCGGCCGCCCTCCGACGCGCCGAAGCCCTCCATCCTGTTCGACGATCCCGAGGACGATCCGCGCGAGCACCGCAAGGCGCTCGCGCTGGCGGCGCTCAAGGAGATCGAGTTCGACCGCGAGACGGGCAAGCTCTCCGAGGACGACTACCAGGCCATGCTGGCGCGGTACACGAAGGAAGCGGTCGAGGCGTTGAAGGCCGCCGAGGCGCCGGCCGTGGCTCCGGCACCGGACGCCGCCGCCGGGGCGCCGGAGGCCGAAGCGGTGCCGGCCGAGCCGGCGCTGGCGATGGCAGGCTCGAACGGGTCGGGCGGGAACGGCCACGCGCCGTCGCGCGAGGGCGCGGCCGAGGACGCCGTCGAGCGGCTCATCGCGGAGACGCGGAAGGCGATCAGAGGGCGGAAGTTCTGCACCAGCTGCGGCGCCCCGCTCGAGGGCAGCGGCCGCTTCTGCGTGGAGTGCGGGGCGCGGGCGTAGATCTCCGGCTCTTCCGGTCGAGATGGTGCGGCGGCGCGGCCCTGGCGGGTCGCGCCGCTTTGCTTCAACTTGGGCCGCCTGCGCCGCGTAGCTCTGACGTCGGCCATTCCGCAGCTCCCTCGTCACCCGCACCGAGATGGCGCCCATGCTTCGACGTACCGGATGGCCCACCCTCGCGCTCCTCGCGCTGGCCGCCGCCGCGGCCCCGGCCCTCGCCCAGCAGCCCGGCGGTCCGCCCGGCGGACAGGCCGAGCGGCCCTTCGGCGGCCGCGGCATGCCGGCCCAGCCCCAGGGCCCGAAGCCCTACCGCGAGGTCGTGACCGGCCAGGCGGTCTCCGACACCGGCCTGTTCATCCTCCATCGGATCGGCGACCAGCTCCTGTTCGAGATCCCGACGGCGCAGCTCGACCGGCAGTTCCTGCTCGTGGGGGACCTGGCCGGCGCGCAGGAGGGCACCGGGTACGCCGGCGTGGTGAGCATGAGCCGCGTCGTGCGCTGGGAGCGGATGGGCAACCGCGTGCTCCTGCGGAACGTGGGCTACGACATCGTGGCCGACAGCAGCACGACGGTGAGCCGCGCCGTGCGCGTCAACAACGTCCAGCCGATCATCATGGCGTTCGACGTCGCCGCGTTCAGCGCCGACAGCAACCCGGTGATCGACGTGACGAAGCTGTTCACGGGCGACGTGCCCGAGCTGTCCGTGGCCGGCGGGCCGCGCGAGCGGCGCTCGCGCCACTTCGACGCGTCGCGCTCGATGATCGAGCAGGCCAGGGTCTTCCCCACCAACCTCGACGTGCGCGCGCTGCAGACCTGGGCGTCGGACAGCGTGCCGGACGACCGCGACCTGGGGACGATCACCGAGGTGGCGCAGTACTCGATGGTGGCGCTGCCCGACACGCTGATGCCGCGGCGGCTGTGCGACAACCGGGTGGGCTTCTTCTCGACGGAGCAGATCGACTACGGCACCAGCGAGCAGCGCGCGGCGCACCGCTGCTACATCGACCGCTGGAACCTGGTGCCCAAGGACCCGAACGCCGCCGTCTCCGATCCGGTGACGCCGATCGTGTTCTACATCGACCCGGGCACGCCGGCCCGGTGGGTGCCATGGCTGATCAAGGGCGTGGAGGACTGGCAGCCGGCGTTCCGCAACGCGGGCTTCAGCAACGCGATCATCGCCAAGCCGGCGCCGACGCACGCGCAGGACCCCGACTTCTCCATGGACGACGCGCGCTACTCCTACGTCCGCTGGCTGCCCTCGACCGTCGAGAACGCGTTCGGGCCGCACATCTCGGATCCGCGCACCGGCCAGATCCTGCAGTCGAGCGTCGGCTACTACCACAACGTGATGAACCTCCTCCGCGACTGGTACTTCGTGCAGGTCGCGCCGGACGATCCCCGCGCGGCGCTGCTGCCGCTCCCCGACTCGCTGATGGGGCGGCTGCTGGAGTACGTGATCGCCCACGAGATCGGCCACACCCTCGGCTTCCCGCACAACTTCCGCGCCTCGGCCTCGATGCCGGTGGACTCGCTCCGCAGCCCGAGCTACACGAAGCGCTGGGGCGACACGCCGAGCATCATGGACTACGCGCGCTTCAACTACGTCGCCCAGCCGGGCGACGGCGCGGCCCTGATCCCCACGATCAGCGTGTACGACTCCTTCGCCGTGAACTGGGGCTACCGCCGCTTCCGCGGAGCGACCACGCCCGAGGCCGAGCGGCCGTACCTCGACTCGCTGGCGCGCCTGCAGGACGCCAACCCGATGCTGCGCTTCGGCGACCTCGACGGCATCGACCCCAACGCGCAGCGCGAGGCCGTGGGCGACGACCCGGTCACGGCGACGACCTACGGGGTGATGAACCTCAAGCGCGTGATGGGCCTGATGCTGGCGGCCACCACCGCGAACAAGCTCGAGGACTACGGCGACCTGAGCGAGATGTACGACCGCCTGATCGGCCAGTTCCAGTTCGAGCTGAGCGACGTCATGACCGAGGTGGGCGGCGTGTACCGGCACGAGAAGTACCCGGACCAGCCGGGCGTCATCCACACCACCGTGCCGATGGCGACGCAGGCGGGGGCGGTGCGGTACCTGGACGAGACCGTCTTCGCCACGCCGACGTGGCTGGACGACCCGCAGATCCTGCGGCGCATCGAGCCGACCGGCTTCGCCGACAAGCTGCTGACCCTGCAGCGGTTCGTGCTGAACGGGCTGTTCGACGACGCGCGCCTCGACCGCCTGGCGGACGAGGCCGCCGCGGCCACGCCGGCCGCGCCCGCGTACACGATCGCCGACCTGCTGGGCGATACGCGCCACGCGATCTTCTCCGAGCTGGCGGCGCGCCGGGTGGCGGTGGACGCGTACCGCCGCAACCTGCAGCGCGCCTGGGTGGACCTGATGAACGACAAGCTGAATCCGCCGCCGGCGCCGCCGCGGCCCGCGTTCCAGCGGCCGGGCTTCACGCCGCCGCCGCCGGCGCCGGGCGACGCGAAGGCCCTGATCCGGGCGGAGCTGACGGACCTGGAGGCGGCCGTCCGGCTGGCGCAGCCCCGCGCGGCCGACCGCGAGACGCGGGCCCACCTGGCCGATCTGCGCTCCCGCATCGACCGGGCGCTGAATCCGCCGAAATGAGCGCCGCGTCGCGCCGTCTCGGGCTCGCGCTGGCGGCGGCCCTCGCCGCCGGCGCCTGCGCGCGGCCGGACCACCGGGCCGCGGCGGTGGCGGACATCCGCGACGCGGACCTGGCGTTCGCGAAGGCGACCGCCGAGCGCGGGGTGGACGGCTGGGTGGATTTCTTCGCCGACAGCGGCATGGAGGTCGTGCCCGGCCGGAACGTGGTGGGGCGCGCGGCGATCCGCACGCTGATGGCGCCGGAGCTGGGGGACACCGCGCACCTGCTCACCTGGAGTCCGGTGACGGTCGAGGCGTCGGAGGCCGGCGACCTCGGTTACTCGGTCGGGCGCTGGACCGTGGTGCGGCGCGGGGCCGCCGCGGGCGCCGCCGCTCCGCTGGCGAGCGGCAGCTACGTCACGATCTGGCGCCGCCAGGGCGACGGCACGTGGAAGGTCGTGCTGGACGTGGGGAACGCCGATCCGGCGAAGTAGCGCCGCTAGTACTTCGCGAACGCGTCGTCCGGGTAGCAGTACAGCCAGCGCTCGCCGGGCTCCGCCGAGGCGATGACCGGGTGGCCGCTGGCGCGCGCGTGCCCCGACGCGTGCTTGTTGGGCGAGCTGTCGCAGCACAGCGTGGCGCCGCAGGTCTGGCAGGTCCGCAGGTGCACCCAGCCGGACCCCGTCTTGACGCACTCCTGGCACTCGTGACGGCGGGGCCGCCGCACGTCGCGGACGGCGGCGATGTGGTCGCAGGACGGCTTCGTCACGGTCGCTCGCTCTTCTGCCGGCCCGGGGCCGGCGTTTCGGCCGCGGCGCCCGACGCCGGCGGCAGCCACACGGTGAACACGGTGCGCCCGGGCCGCGACTCGACTTCGATGGTGCCCTTGTTCTGGTTCACGAGCCGGCGCACGATGTCGAGGCCGAGGCCGGTGCCCTCGCCGACCGGCTTGGTGGTGAAGAACGGATCGAAGATCCGCTCCCGGATCGCATCCGGAATGCCCGGCCCGTCGTCGGCGATGCGCACCGCCACGCCGCGCGGCCCCCGCGCGGCGCTGACCTCGACGCGGCCGCCGTCGGCCACCGCGTCGAGCGCGTTGTCCAGCAGGTTCAGCCAGACCTGGTTCAGCTCCCCGCCGTAGCCCTCGACCGGAGGCAGGTCGGGCGGGACCGCGACATCCACCGTGGCGGACTTCTTCTTCACCTTGTTCCGCAGCACGGTGAGCGTGTCCGCCAGGCCCTGCCCGATGTCGAGCGGCCGCGCGACCGTCTCGCGGTTCACCTGCGTGAAGCCCTTCACCGCCGCCACGATGTCGTGGATGCGCGTGGCCGCCGACTCGATGTCGTGCGCCAGCGCGTGCGCGGCGCAGCCGTAGGCGACCCAGCGCAGCGCGGCGTCCAGGACCTCGCCCTGCAGCGACGCGGCCAGCCGGTCGAGCGCCGGCAGCGTCACCGCGGTATCCGCGAGGGGGCCGGCCACGGCGACGTCCGCGCCGTGCGCCTGCACCCAGGTCGCGATCGCGTCGGCGCGGTCGGCTTCGTCCAGCGGCGAGTGCGCCCCCGACTGCCGCCGCGCGAGGCAGGCGTCGCGCACGGCGTCCACCGCCGCCCGCTGGTCGGCCGTGAGGCCCGCCGCGCCGAGGGCCCGCGAGGCCGCCTCGGCGGCCGCCAGCCCCTCGCCCAGCGACTTGGCCGCGCGGATCACCGCGGAGGCCGGGTTGTTCAGCTCGTGCGCGAGCCCCGCCGCCAGCTTCCCCAGCGACTTCATCTTCTCGTCGTGGAGGTCGCTCGACGTGAACTGCCGCGCCCGGTCGAGCATCACGTGCACCAGGCGTGCCGTGACCTCCGGGCAGTCGCGGACCATTTCGGAGAAGTGCCCCCGGTGCACCGTGAAGAGCTCCGTCGGCTCCTCGAAGATCAGGTCTCCGGGCGAGGCCTTCATACGGGAGTACGGGAGCACCCCCGACACGTCGCCGGCACGCCACTCCATGACCTTGTGCCGGCCCTCGCCCCGGTCCACGTAGATCGCGAGATGCCCCGAGAAGATGATGTGCAGACCCTGCATGGAGACGAAGCTCGTCTGGTCGACCTTCCCGGCCGTCACCAGGAGCTCCCCGGGATCGAAGCGGAACACCTGGCCGTGCCCGGCCAGCCAGGCCAGCTCCGTCTCCGGGGCGGCGCCGAGGGTGCGGTGCGCCTTGAGACGGCGCACGATTTCCTCCGCGGTCACGCCGGGGACGACCATCCCGGGCATCCCCGGGCCGCTCATACGGTCTCCAGGTACTTGTGGACCATGCCCACCGCCGAGGAGCCCTCGCCCACCGCGGCCGCGACGCGCTTGCTGGAGCCGTGGCGCACGTCGCCCGCCGCGAACACCCCCGCGAGGCTGGTCTCCAGGAGGAAGGGATCGCGCGCCAGCTTCCACGACGCGGGGAGCTTGCCGTCGGTCCGGAGGTCGGGGCCGGTGAGGACGAACCCGCCGGAGTCCCGCTCGACGAGGCCGGCCGCGAGGTCCGACCGCGGCGTCGAGCCGATGAAGATGAACATCGCGGCCGCGTCGAGGCGGCGGGTTTCGGCGCCCGGCACGCAGGCCACGTCCACGGCCTCCAGCCGCCCCGCACCGTGGGCCGCCGTCACCTGCACGCCGGTCAGCACTTCGAGGTTGGGTACGCCCAGGACGCGGTCCACGAGGTACTGCGACATCCCCTCGGCGAGCGAAGCCCCGCGCACCAGCACGCTCACCTTGCGCGCGTAGCGCGCGAAGCTGAGCGCGGCCTGGCCCGCGGAGTTGGCGCCGCCCACGATGATCACGTCCTTGCCGCGGCACGCCGCCGCCTCGGTCAGCGCGGCCCCGTAGAACACGCCCGCGCCGGTCAGGTCCGCGACGCCCGGCACCTCGAGGCGGCGCACCTGCATCCCCGTGGCCAGGAGCAGCGCGTAGCACGCCAGCTCGCTGCCGTCGTCCAGCGTCGCCACGCGGTACGGCCCGTCGGCGCGCACCGCCCGCACCTCCCGCGCCGTCAGCACCTCGGCGCCGAAGCGCTTCGCCTGCGCCGTTGCGCGCCGGGCGAGGTCCGCTCCCGAGAGGCCGCTCGGGAAGCCGAGGTAGTTCTCGATGGCCGCGCTGGTGCCCGCCTGCCCGCCGGTCGTCTCGTGCTCGAGCAGCACGGTGCGCAACCCCTCCGAGCCGCCGTAGACCGCGGCCGCGAGGCCGGTGGGCCCGCCGCCCACGATCAGCAGGTCGTAGAAGGGCCGGGTCGCGGTCGTCTGGTGGCCGATCTTCTCCGCGAGCTGGCGCACGGCGGGCTCCACCAGCACCGTGCCGTCGGGGAAGAAGACCACGGGCAGCCGCTGGCCGCCGGGGCTCGCGGCCTCCACCTGCCGCCGGGCGTCGGCGTCCTGCTCCACGTCCAGCCACTGGTACGGCGTCTGGCTGCGCGACAGGAAGTCCTTCACCTCGTGGCTCTTCAGCGACCACAGCGAGCCCGCCACCCGGATCCCCTCGAACGGCGGACGGTACGAGGCCGCCCAGTCGCTCAGCAGGTCGTCGAGCACCGGGTAGAGCCGCTCGTCCGGCGGATCCCACGGCTTCATGAGGTAGTGGTCGAGCTGGACCTGGTTGATGCCGGCAATCGCCACGTCGGTGTCGGCGTAGGCGGTGAGCAGCACCTTGCGGGCGTCCGGGTACAGCTCCCGTGCCTGCAGCAGGAACTCCGTGCCGCTCATCTTCGGCATGCGGGCGTCCACGAGGAACAGCGCCACGGGCGCGTTCCGCTGCTTGAGCTGCCGGGCGGCGTCGAGCGCCTGCGCGCCCGACGTGGCCTTCACGATCCGGTAGTCCGCCGCGTAGTGGGCCCGCAGGTCGCGCTCGACGGCGTTCACGACCTCCGGCTCGTCGTCTACGGTCATGAGGACCGGCTTGATCATCGCGGGACCTCCCGCTGCACGCAGCGGAACTTGGCGAACACGTACGGATAGTGGGGCTGGAACCAGTTGCGGAAGCTGCGGCGCACCAGCGCCGCGTCGGTGGCCCAGGACGCGCCCAGCATGACGTAGTGGCGCCCGTCGAAGAAATCCGCCGAGTAGCCGGGATAGGTGCGCGCCCACGCGGTGAAGCCGGGATAGGGGGCGAACACGCTCGACGTCCACTCCCAGCCGTTGCCGACCGGCTCGTGCACGCCCCAGGCGCTCGCGCCCGCGGGATGGGAGCCCACGGGCGTCGGCGCCCAGTCGCGGAAGTCGAAGCTCCCGTGCGCCGGGCCGGGTGCCGCGTCGCCCCACGGGTGGAGCCGCGTCGCGCCGCCCGGCGCGCCGAACGCGGCGCGGTGGAACTCCGCCTCGGTGGGGAGGTCCCGCCCGCGCCAGCGCGCGTAGGCGCGGGCCTCCGCCCAGCTCACGCTCACGGGCCAGTCGGCGGCGTCCTGCAGGGGCACGGAGTCGAACAGGGTGTGGCAGCGCCACCGTCCCCCGTCGCGGGCCCATGCGTCGGGGTGGTGGACGCCGGCGCGCTCCTTCCACGCCCAGTCGTCGTCCGGCCACAGGTCGCGACGGTCGTAGCCTCCCGACGCGACGAACTCCAGATATTCCGCGTTGCGCACCGGCGTGGCGTCCATCGCGAACGGCGCCACCTCCGCCTGCTGCTCGGGAAACTCGTTGTCCCAGCCGAAGGGCAGGGCCGCGAAGGCCGCGCCGAGCGTGACGCGGCCGCCGGGAATCCGCACGGTGCCGGCGGGCGCCGCGCCCGCCGTCGCGAACGGCGGCAGCCAGTCCGGGCGCCGCTTGGAGCCGGGCGCCAGCCGCCGCAGCATGTACAGCAGCGTCTCGTGGTGCATCAGCTCGTGCTCGATCACGAGCTGCCAGACCCGCCCGCGCTCCGCGAGCACGTCCGACCCCTGCCGCGCCGCCACGTCGTCGAACGCGGAGCGCAGCGCGTCGCGCACCCGGTCGCGGTAGCGCAGCACGTCGCGCTCCGAGGGCCACGCCACGCTCGCCGGGCGGAAGTCGTCGCCGACCGGATCAATCCCGCGCTCGAACAGCCGGTCGTACTCCGCGTCGAACGGCGGACGGTCAAGCACGCCGCGCCAGACGTGGTTCCACGCGAAGCCGGGCAGGTGGCCGAGGTAGAAGATGAACGGCTGCCGCAGGCCGATGGGCCGCTGCAGCCACGCGTCCGGCGCCAGCAGGCCGAAGAGCAGGTCGGACCGCTCCCAGGCCGCCTCGAGGCGGGCGCGGAGGTCGGCGGGGGCCCGGGCGGCCGCAGCGGGCCCGACGGGACGGCCGGAGACCGTCGTCACGTGGCCCGGCCGCCGCGGGAGGCGCGCCGGCCCAGCAGCGCCAGTGCGAACACGCGCTCCGGATCCTCGTACCACGCGTCCACGCCGAGGCCCGTGCCCGGGAGCAGCGCGTCGAAGGTCGCCCGGGTGTACTTGCAGCTGACCTCCGTGCGGATTGCCTCGCCCGCGGCGAACGTGAGGTCGAGCCGCGCGGCCGGGATCCGCACGCGCTGGGCCCGCACGGCGCGCAGGCGCATCTCGATCCACGCGTGTGCCTCGTCCCAGAACGCCACGTGCTCGAAGGCGTCCGGCACGAAGTCGGCGCCCAGCCGGTCGTTGACGACGCGCAGGATGTTGCGGTTGAACGCGGCCGTGACGCCGGCCGCGTCGTTGTACGCGGCCTCCATGCGCCGCCGCTCGGTCACGAGCTGCAGGCCCACCAGGAAGCCGTCGCCAGGCTCGAGCCGCTCGGCCAGGCGCGAGAGAAACGGGGGCACGTCGGCGGGATGGAGGTTGCCGAGCGTGCCGGCCAGGAAGACGACGAGCCGGCCGCCGCCGGGCCCGAGCACGTCGAGGTCGCGCAGGAAGTCGCCCTCGATCGTCCGCACCGCCAGATCGGGAAACGCGCGGGACAGCGCGTGAACGGACTCCGACAGCGCCCGCGCACTGATGTCGAGCAGGGCGCACCGCTCCAGTCCACCCGCCCGCGCCATCGCCTCGAGCATCACCCGGGTCTTGTGCCCCGCCCCGGAGCCCAGCTCGACCAGCTCGGCGGGACGCACGCGGGCCACCACGTCGTCCGCCACGGAGGCCAGCACCCGCGCCTCCGTCCGGCTCTGGTAATACTCCGGCAGCCGGGTGATGGCCTCGTACAGCCGGCTGCCACGCTCGTCGTAGAAGAACTTCGACGGCAGCCGGCGCGGGACGGCGGCCAGCCCGGCGCGGACCTCCGCGGCCATGCGGGAGGTCGCGTCGTCGCCGGCTCGAGCCGGCTCGATCTGCCGGAGCCCCCCCGAGACGGGGGTCCCCTTCGCAGCGCGCAGGATCATGTCCAAGAGAAATGTGTGGAGTGGCGCATAATCTAACCCGGCGGGTGCGAAGTGCGCACGGGGCAGCGCTCGCGGGCTCGCCGCCCCTGGCTCTCGGGGTCGGGGTGCGCCTCCACACGGGTACTTCGACGTGTTCGCAAGGGGGCAGGACGACATGCGCACCGGCGGCCGCTACGAGAACCGCTGGCTGTTCCCGGTGGGCGTGCAGCTCGACTTCGCCACCATCTTCCGCTGAGGTCGTGGGCGTCGCCGCGGCCGCGCGTGGCCCGCCCGGCCGCGGCCGTCAGGGCAGCGGGAGCCCCGTCACGCGCGCCCAGCGCCGCAGCGCGACGCCGATCTCGGCCGCGCGGAAGCCGGCCACGGCCGCCGTGGAGTCGGCGATCACCAGCGTCTGCGGGTCCGGGCCCCGGAACGCCGGCCACCTTGGCAGGTCGGCGCCGTTGGGGTCGCCGGTCTTCGCGAAGTCGGTCCAGTACGCCTGCACCATCCGCTCCACCGCGATGTCCTGCTCGGGCGCGAAAACCGCGAGGCGGCCGAAGCCGAAGACGAAGGGCAGCTCGCCGCCGTGCGGGACGCCGGGCGCGCCGCGCCGCCGCAGCAGGTCGGGCATGAAGCGGAACCGGTACACCCAGGCGCTGTCGCCCGCGCGCGCGACGAACCCCGCGAGCAGGCGGGCGCTGGCGGCGAACAGCTGGTCGTTGAACAGCGCCCGCGCGAAGTCGGCATCGCTGATCGGCCCCGTCCGCTCGTACAGCGCGCGCACCGCCGCCAGGCTGTCGCCGAGGGGGCGCGTGAGGAAGGCGGCGTCACCGCCCTGGAGCAGCGAGCCCTCGTCGCTGTTGGTGCCGGCGAGGTACGGCACGCGCGCGATGCGGCCGCGGGCGAACGCCTCGGCGATGTCTTCGTCGAGCACGCGCCCGTCCACGATCAAGGCCACCAGGTCGCTCCCGCCGGCGATGACCGAGTCGGCGCTCAGGGCGCGCAGCCGTGCCAGCGCGTCCGCGCCGGTGGCGCCAAGCCGGGCGGCGACGGCGGACGCGTCGCGCTCCGCGTCGTCGAGGCGCTCGGTGCCGAAGAGCACCGGCCCGGATTCGCTGATCGCGCCGGCGAACAGCCCCCGCGCCGGGGGCGACGCCATGAGCGCGTCCACGCTGACGCCGCCGGCGGACTCGCCGAAGATCGTGACCCGGCCGGAGTCGCCGCCGAAGGCCGCGACGTTGGCGCGCACCCAGCGCAGCGCCGCGATCTGGTCCATCAGTCCGTAGTTCGCGAACGGCTCGCCGGGGTGCTCGGCTGCCAGGGCGGGCAGCGCGAAGAAGCCCAGCCGGCCGAGCCGGTAATTGAAGGTCACCACCACGACGCCGTGCGCCGCGAGGGCCGCGCCGTCGTAGAGCGGCACGGACGCCGCGCCCGCGTCGAACCCGCCGCCGTAGATCCACACCATCACGGGCAGCGGCGTGGCCGGGTGCAGGCCGGGGCTCCACACGTTGAGGGTGAGACAGTCCTCGCTCTGCGGCAGCCGCGCGCGCGCCACCAGGCCGCGGGTCGTGGGCTGGGGACAGGCCGGGCCGAACGCGGTCGCGTCGCGGGTGCCGCTCCACGTCGGGCCCGGCTGCGGCGGCCGCCAGCGCAGCGGGCCGACGGGCGGCGCGGCGTAGGGGATGCCTCGAAAGACCGCCATGCCGTCGTCGAGGGCACCAGCGAGGCGGCCCTGCGCGACCGAGACCTCGGGAGCGGGGGGCTGCTGCCCGGCGGCGACGAGCGGCGTGGCGGCGGCGAGCCAGCAGGCGAGCACGGCGAGGCGCATGCCGCGTAAGCTAGCCTCGCCGGCGATGGAAGCCGTAGCCGGTCGCTACATGCCCCGACGCGCCGGCACGAGCCCCCGGTCCTCGAGCAGCGGCTCGACCGACGGGTCGTGGCCGTCGAATGCGCGGAACATCGCCGCGGCGTCCGCGCTGCCGCCGCGCGAGAGGATCATGGCGCGGAAGCGGTCGCCGTTGGCGCGCGTCAGCCCGCCGTGCGCGGTGAACCAGGCGAAGGCGTCGTCGTCCAGCACCTCGCTCCACAGGTAGGC
>Ga0335078_10002824_pt1 | contig 26192 bp, 21 predicted proteins | sample Lox_Sample_32_FD_206711 | JGI IMG/M metagenome (GOLD analysis project Ga0335078, IMG submission 206711) | Soil microbial communities from Loxahatchee National Wildlife Refuge, Florida, United States - Lox_Sample_3.2 | ecosystem: Environmental > Terrestrial > Soil > Wetlands | place: USA... | reverse complement strand
CTAAACCTCAGGGGCTATAGCCCACAAAAGACTGATTGGATAACGTCGGAGCTAAAGCTCCGACCCCCTAAAAGCCCCAAATCTGCGACTCAGCAAACTAGAGCTTTGCAGCAAAGAGCTTAATGAGATCGACGCAGCGGCACGAATAGCCCCATTCGTTGTCGTACCAGGCGAGGACCTTGACGCAATTGTTGCCGACGACGCGCGTGTAGCCTGAGTCCACGATCGAGGAATGCGGGTTACCGCGAAAATCGACGGAGACCAGCTCGTCTTCGGTGTAAGCGAGGATGCCCTTCATCGGGCCTGCGGCGGCGGATTTGAGCGCGGCGTTGACGGTCTCGATGGTCGCCGGCTTCTCGGTCATCACCGTGAGATCGACGACGCTCACGTTCGGTGTGGGCACGCGCAGCGAGTAGCCGTCGAGTTTGCCTTTCAGCGCGGGGATCACGAGATGCAAGGCCTTGGCCGCGCCGGTGGTCGTCGGAATCATCGAAAGCGCGGCTGCGCGCGAACGGCGGAGATCCTTGTGGGGCAGATCGAGCAGACGCTGGTCGTTCGTATAGGAGTGAATCGTCGTCATCGTGCCGACGCTGATGGCGAAGGTATCGTGAAGAACCTTTGCGACGGGAGCCAGGCAGTTCGTGGTGCATGAAGCGTTCGACACGACATGGTGCTTGGCCTGATCGTACGTCTTGTCGTTGACACCAAGGACGAACGTGGCGTCGGGATCGGTGGCCGGCGCGGAAATAATGACTTTTTTGACGGGACCGCGGATGTGTTTGCGAGCGTCTTCGCCCTTGGTAAAGAGGCCCGTGGACTCGACGACGATCGAGGCGCCGACCGAGGCCCAGTCGAGTTGTGCTGGATCCTTCACCTTGAAGACGTTGAAGCTCTTGCCGTCGACGGAAATCGAATCGTCGGTATGGGTCACCAGGTTCGGAAGATTGCCAAGGATCGAATCGTATTTGAGCAGGTGCGCGAGCGTCTTCGAGTCGGTGATGTCGTTGACCGCAACGATCTCGATCGAAGGATCACCGAGCGCGGCGCGGAAGATGTTACGGCCGATGCGTCCGAAGCCATTAATGCCAACCTTGACAGCCATGCGTCCTCCGGGGAAATGCCGGCGAATTATGAACCTGCTGGAAGGGCCTGCAGGAGTTACGACGCAATGATCGTAGGGTGACGCGGGAGAAAAGTCAACGCGGGATCGCGCAGCCTCAGTTGAATTCTTTGACGCGGATGACCGTGTCACCAGCAAAGGTGACGAATGTGGTGCGCGCGGGAGGGTTGCCGTAAATCCAGTCTTCTGTTTCGTTGCCTTCGGGACTCTTCTCGCGGACTTTGTGCTCGGGGCGGCCCATCGCCGCAAGCACCATTTCAGAATCCATGCCAACAACGGCGCGATGATCTTTGATCGCGTCCTGAAACTGCGGGGGAAGGGTGTCAACCCAATTTACGGTCGCGGAATGCTGCTTCGAAAAATCGAGCATGACGGAAAGATCGTGCTTCAAATCATCGGGGCTCATGTCCGGCACGGGGCGGCGATAATCGAGGATCAGCGTACCGCCTGTAATCTCCGGCGGGCCGGCGACCGGCGGCGGTGGCGTTTCGGCATTGCCGATGCCGACCTGTATGTGCTGGCGCCAGTGAAAATGCTTTTTCCCTCCGCCATTGATTTGCAGAATGATTTCCTGCGAACGAATCTCCATGCCCGTGATTTGCACCGTGTCGCCCTGCACGGCAGCGGTGCCATAGAGCCGGAGCGCGTCGCTCAGCTTTTGCATGTTGAGCGGCTTGCCGGCCACGATCCGGAAACCTTTCTTGCCGCCCGGCAGCGACTGGACGAGTTTGGCGAATTCGCCGTCGACGTAGCGGACCAGCAATAGGCGCGACTGCGGTTGCAGCGGCCCGGAGGAAGGCGCAGACGACTGAACGGGATTGTCGGATGTCGGCGTATCGGCGTTCGCGGCTTCGAGCGCGGTGGAATTCTCCGCGGGCGGGTCAAACGGCTGCGAACGGAACGGCAGCAGGCCCTGCTGGTCTGCGCCTAATGCCAATAGAACCACGAGCGCGAGCGTGGGTACCGCGTTCATTACCGTGTAGCCATATTCTACGGCGCTTCCCGCGCGAAGTGAACAGCGCCCCGAGATTCCGTGCCGGTGGGGCTGAATCTGTCGATCATCGGGCCCTTTTGTGAACCGCCGCGGCGAATGCCGCCCACACACGCTTGTTGCCCGTATATTCCTTCATCATCCGTTCCGGATGAAACTGGAGGCCGACCATGAAAGGCTGTTCCGGATCATAAAACGCCTCGATGAGGCCGTCCTCGGCGTGTCCCATCGCGCGGAAGCGGCGAGCAAGGACTCGAATTCCCTGGTGGTGGTAGCTGTTCACGCGCAGCTCTTTGCGGCGGTACCAGCGCTCCAAGGGAGTTCCCGGGACCACGGTGACGGTGTGCCGATAGGAGTCGTAGTGGCGATAGTCGATGTGTTTCAGGCGCGAGCGTTTTTCCTGTTTCACGTCGCCGTAGAGCGAACCGCCGCAGACGATGTTGAGCAGCTGCGAGCCGCGGCAGATGCCCAGCACCGGCAGCTTATTGCGAAGCGCGTGGCGCAAAAGGCGAATTTCGATCTCGTCCTTGAGCGGATGGGTCTTTTCGAGATACCGGAAATTGCCGGGAAGAGCCTCAAAGCGCTTCGGCTCGATGTCCTCTCCCTCGACCAGGAGCAGCCCGCTCATCCGCTTCGTGTATTGCGGCAGGCAGGCGAGAGCGCCCTCGGCGACCGGAACCATAACCGGCAGGGTCTTCAAGGACAAAAGAAGCTTGAGATGCAGCTCGCCGACGTAATCGATCAAACGGCTTCCGCGTCTAGTCCTGCGGGCTGGGATCACGACTCCGGGCCATTTCATCGAGTGAGTGTCCGGAGGGCTTCGACGAGCCGCGCATCTTTTTCACGACCTTGCGAAGCGACGCGAACATGAAAGGTGTCCATGCCGACCTTGTTCGAACAGTCGCGCACGTACATTCGATGCTCTTCCAGAAGCCGAGATTGGAGCTCGGCGGCGGTCATGCCGTTCGTGATCTTGAAAAGCACGAAATTGGCGCCCGTCGGATAGACATCCAGATGCGGGATCGACTTTAAATCGGCGTGCAGCCGGCGGGCATCTTCGATAAGGCGCTTACGCGCCACGTGATAGTCGGCGTCGGTAGCTGGCAACAGAGAAAGGAAGTATTGCGCGAGCGTGTTCAGATTCCATGTGGGAACAAAATGCCTCAATCGGTCCAGGAGCACCGAATTGACGGTGTAGCAATATCCGAGACGCAGGCCGGGCACGCCGCAGTGCTTGCTCATGCTGCGCACGATCAACAAATTCGGGAAGCGACGGGCGAGCGGAAGAAGGCTCGGGACGGGGTCCCCGGCAAAATCAATGAAAGATTCGTCCACAATCACCAATTCCAAGTCGCGGGTTTGATCGAGAAACTCAGCCATTCGGTCCAGAGCAATGAGCTGGCCCGTCGGATTGCCGGGGTTGATCACGAGCACTGCCTTCAGATACCTGGCGCGAATCCAACCGAGATATTCATCCAAATTCAGCTCGTATCTTTTGTCCGGAGTAAGGAAGTAAAGGTCGGCGTCCCTGTCGTGCTTGAGCTTTTCGATGTACTCGCCGAACGTGGGAACGGGAACCGCGATTCGGTCGATCAATATCGTGTTGATGAGCACGATCAGTTCAGTCGCGCCGTTTCCGATGATCAGGTTCTCGGGATCAACGTGCAGCACGGCGGCCAGATGAGTCTGGCTCGTCATGGGATTGCTCGAAGGATAGGACTTGATCAAGTTCGGGAGATGGCGCTGCATGTCCTCGAGCATTTCGGGAGTGGGGTAATACGGGTTGGCGATGAAGCAGAAATCGATGATGTCCTTCGCCTTGTCGTAACCGACCAGGTCAGCCAGTGCCGGGGAGTGAGAAGTCTCGTAGAAGAGGTGCCGCCGGACTTCCGCCGGAGATTGGGAGTGGGCGATGCTTCCTGCCGTTCTGCTTCGCATTTTCGATGATTCGCGCGCCAGACGAATGCCGCGTCGCCGGGCGCAAGCACGCACACAGTTATCTTAGTCCTCAGTGGGGCGAATGCAATACGGCGCCAAGCCAGCGCGGAGACGTGCTCGCAGCGGACGGGTGAGACCAGGGCCGGAAAGCGAAAATGTCAAACAGTCTCCAAGAGGGATTCTTCGACTTCGCGGCCGGACGTCCCGATCTAGCGGAACGGCGTGAAAACGGGGACGAACAAGGCGCCTCCATCCGCTTCGCTCAGAATGACGGCGAATGCAGGATGGAAGCAAAAAGCGCAGAGAAGGCGTTGATCACCGAAATGCGAATTGCGTCGCGGCGCGTGATGAGATCGCGCGTGAGGACGCCCCAGGCGCCCTGTGCGTCGCGGATGCCCTGATCGCCGGCGAAAGCATCGATCGCCTCCGCAAGCTCCACACCGCCATCGACGACTCGATGCGCCAAGGCCTCCGGCAACAGCACCGCCCCAGACTGGCCGAAGGCGCCGCGTCCCGAAGCATCCGCGACGTACGCCCAGTTTTCGAGGAAAACCAAGCGCGCGCCAGACTGGTGGACGACATCGAGCCCGCCTTCGAGTCCTATCAAATATTTCCAAGGCTCGCGGTTGTCACGCGCCATGCGCGCGAGTGCCTCGGTCCGGCTGCGGGCACCGGCCATCGTTTCCTCGCGCGAAAGGGGCGTGTGGCGAACGCCGCTCGGGACGTCAACCGCAACAACGTCGTATTGCGCCGAACCATAGAAGCGAGGGACCAGCGCATCCAGCGCGTCGCGCACGGCGTCGAGCTTCGGTCGCCGGAGACTTCCGACGGCGACAGTGAACCTCTCCATGGGCAGGCTGGAATCCGTCAATCGTTCCACAACTGGGTTTGCTTTTCGCGGGAGAAGCGAGAGGCGAGATACTCCTTGAGGTCTTCCACGTTCGAAAAGACCTGGTCGGAACATCCCAGGACCCATTCGTCGACCGCCTCAATCGGAAGAGGAGTGATCAGATACACGGGAATGCCCTTGCGATAGGCTGCGGTCAATGCAGCAGGCGTAGCGCTTTCCTGAATCGAGCCTGGCTCCAGATAGCAAATCACGTAGTCCGCGCGATTTTCGATAAGGCCGAGGTTGTGGGCGATGATCTTTCGCATGACGCGGCGGAAACGGTCCAGGTCGGTAGTCTGCCATGCGCGAAAACTCGCGGCCTCTTCTTCGGTGAGGCACTTCATCGCGTCCTCGGCGGGGTCGTAAACGCGATGACCGAGCTGGTCGCGCAGGAAAGGCGCTAGCTTGCGGCGCCAGAGTTTTCCGCCGCCGTCCGCCGAATCGATCGGACCGCAGAGACAAGCAAGCATGGCTGAGCGCCGAGACTCTAACACGGCGCGCGACGGCTGGCCAATGGGATCGGGGAGCGGGGATCAGAGGCAGACTTCGTCTATGGAAAGGAGCAACTCGCCACGTTCGGGTAACGGCGGGGCTCTGTGAAGCAGATTGAAGTATTGAGCCGAGAGAAGTTCTGGAGCGGGATAAGAGAATCGAACTCTCGCCTCCACCTTGGCAAGGTGGCGTACTACCACTATACGAATCCCGCCTGGAGGGCCCGAATCGGGCCGTTTTTCTTTATAGCACGGCGAAGCATCGCGGACAAGGCCTCGCGACGACGCGGAGATCAAGGGAAGTCCGCCGGACGGAGCCGTGGTGTCCGCAGCTCACGAGGAATTCAGCGGGTCGGTTAATCTACTTCCAGGATTCGGGTTGCCTTCACCACCGGCGACTTCTTTTGGCGCTCGGCAAAGCGCTCGGCGCGCTCGCGATCGATGTAGACGCGCGCGAACTTCTCGCCGTCGTGGTAATACACCGTGACCTGCCAGTGACGGTGTTTACGGCGGCGATCCCGGTGAAGCCGGCTGGACTTGCTTCCCTTGGTCTTCTTAGCCACTGTTTGTCAGCCCCTTAAAGCCCGAGACTATGGCAATTTTGCGCGGGCCGCGCAAGTAGCAAGATGAAAGATAACCTTCCTATTATTTAGTAATTACGAGGAATGCTATCGGTTGACGATTAGCGAATTACCGATCGGGAATAGCCCGAATTCGAGGTAAATCGCGGAAACTTTCTTGGGCGCACAAGCGTATCACTGATTGAAAGCGAGGGTAAGGCCGATGCCAGCATGCACGACCGCTGATATGCAAATTGCCGATCTGCGGAATCATTCGGAAACTACTGTCCTCGCGCTGCGGGATCTACTGAGTGGCGGAGCAACGATCATCCCCGATCCGAAGCGGCGCGGACTCTACGAAGTCCACAGCGACAGCCTCGTCTACTACATCCACGTTTCACCGGTCAGCGGAAATATCTTGCTACTCGCCACGTGGCCCCACTCAGTCGAACAGCTCCGTGAGAAACGCGGGGCTTAAACCCTAGCCAGTCACTGCTCAGGGAGCGAGATCGGTCGCCTTCAAATTAAACGTTTCTAATGTGTCCTTGTTCAGCTTATAGAGCGCGGAACTGCCGCTTGCTTGCGCATAGACGAAATCACCCGAAGCCTTGGATAGCTTGAGCGTCACGACCGCGCCGTCTTTGTCGGTGAAATTGACGGAGACTGCTGGAACGGCAAGCAGCGAGAGCAGATTGGAAGCTGGATGGTCGATCACTTCGTCGGCGGTCAGGCCCGTGAGCGGATCGAGAATCTTCCAGCTCGACGCGAGCTTTCCCTTCTGATCGGCCGGCGCGTCAAACACCCACTCATCGGAGCCGTCTTTCTTGCGGCTCAGGGAAATCACGCCGTTGGCGTTGCGGAAGTCGAGTTTCTGAATATCGGCCGATACTGCATGAACGACCTGTTTGTCGCGCAGGTCGGTGAATTTTTCCGTCAGCTTCCTATAGAGATCCTCGCTCACGCCAAAGATCATCGGCCGCGAGAGATCGCGGGCGAAATATGCATTGTCGCCTTTCTTCCCAACAAGCAACGTGAAGCGCCCTCCTTTGGCGTCCGTTGCCGTGAATGAGATCGGGGGACTCGCGAGGCCATAGTGCGCGGGATTGTCGGGAGTTTCGCTCGCGACGGAAGTCATCGTGGCGCTGCCGACGGCTTGAAGAAGCGAATCGACGGCGTCCTGCGAGGCAAGCGTGGCGACGGGCTTCGTAAGCTTCCACTGGTCGTTGTCCTTGATCGCCTCGAGCTCGCCGGAGCCGGTTTTAATCGCGAACGAAGCCACCTGCGCGCTAGCGAGATGAAGCACGGCGCGGTCGCGAAGAGTGTCGAGTGTCCTGGCCGTGCTGGTGGAAAGCAATTCGGGCAGCAAGGAGACGTTCTTGGCTACATCCACGATTGCGTAGACGGAATCCCCGGTAAAGGTCTTGGCGCCGACGAGAAGCGTGTGCTTCGTGCCGTTCGCGAGTTGCATTTCAAGCGAGGCCTGCGGTGGGTCGAGGCCATAGGCTTTCAGCCGGTCGGGCGAGCCCGGCTCGGTCTGCAGGACGTCTGCGCCGGCGATTTGGTCGACGATGCCATCGACGATTGATTGGTCCGCCCCCGTTTCGATGGGAGCGACGATCTGCCAGGTGCCGCCCGTCTTTGAGAAACGAATCGCGGGATCAGCGAGCCGCGCAGGATGAGAGAGCGTGAAGGAGACGATGTCGGATGCCTGAAGCGTATAGGCCCGTTTGAAGGCCTCAGGCTTTGGCTCGTTACCGCGCTTCCAATCGAAGTAGTAGACGGCTCCGCCGAGAACGATGGCGAGGGCGAGAATGATCAGAGTCGTTTTTCGAATGAACATGGCTGTCCGCTGAAATCTTCTACCGGCGCTTCCACCAGATGGACACTCCCACCAGGATCACAAAGCCGGGAAGGAAAAGCAGCTCGAACCATTGGAGCGCCGCCATCTGGCCCCCGGTCAGCGTGATGCGGCGAGCCGTGGCAGGCTTCGGCCGAATGGAAATGAGGTTTTCGTCCTGACCGAGCCAGTCAATCGTGTTGAAGAAAAGATCGCCGTTGCGCTGAAGGCCAAGCCACTGATTTTCGGGGAAGGCGGAGTTGCCGATCACGACGAGGCGCGCGCTTTTGTCGCCGACGGAACGGCTGGCCGCCACGCCGAGAGAAAGCGGTCCGGCGGTCTTGGGATCGAACTTCACTTCGTGCACGAGCTTCGGAATCCAGAAGCTGCGTTCAGACGTCTTGAGCAGTTCGATGGCTTGCGGATCGGACTTCGCTTTGTCGGCGATCGACACCGTGCGCGCGAGTTCGAAAAATGTCATGCCGCCCTGGAGAGCTTTCGTGATCGGGCTATCGCCATAATCGACGACCAGCGGCGTCCCCGGGCCGGTGCCAAAGAGCCGGCCGACGCCGCTCGCGTCCACGACGACGTTCTTGCCGACGTTGATGTTCCACGATTGAAAAATATCGTCCAGCTTCGGGTCGGTTTCCGGATCGATCTCGATCAGCAGCTTGCCGCCCGCGTCGAGATATTTGCTGACCAGCGCTTCTTCTTGGGGAAAGTATCCCTGTGTCGGCCCGGCGATCACCAGAATGTCGCAGCTCTCAGGAACGCCATTCTCCTTGACGAGATTGATCGAGTTGGTGTTGTAACCCTCTTTCCGGAGACCATCCTCGACCGACGCATAGCCCTGCGCGCCGCTCTCACTGAGCGATTTTTCGCCGTGGCCAGTGACGAAGCAAACCATCTTCACGCTGTTGCGCGTGACCTTCATGATCGTGGCGGTGACGTCTTGTTCGGCATAGGCGCCTTCGGCGGCGGGTTCGAGCGGCTGATGGCGCGGACCGGCGGCGACGATCACGTCGCCCATGCGCGTGGCGCCATATTCCTTGGCCACATCAGGCTTTTCGGTCGGGTCGACGTTTTCGAATTTGATGTGAGGGCTCAGATTCCTGTACTCGGTCATCAAGTCGTTCAGCTGAATGTCCGGAGTCTTGGCAAATCGGACGATATGGATGTCCTGCGAGAGGCCGCCGACGATTTTTTTCGTCTGATCGGAAAGCGTGTAGAGCTTCTCGCTCGTAAGGTCGAAGCGCTTGTGATGGCGGTAGCTGGCGAAGTTGATCAACACGAGAATCGCGAGAACGCCGATGGCGAGAATCGTCGTGTTCGTGCCGAGCTGCGAAGAGCGCCGCGAGAAAAAGTTGAGGATGCCTTCGAAACCGAGAACGACCGCAGCGAGCAAAAGAACGCCGCCGCCGATGAGCAGGGCTTCGCTCGGGAGGCGCCGCTCGCTCTGATAGTTATAAACGGCGTAACCGCCGAGAATTGCCAGGATGCCGATCGTGCCGACGAATTCGGCCAATTGATTTCGAGTCCACTTCTTCATTCGATGAGTCCCCCGCAATCAGAAAAGCGTGCGTCGAGGGCCCGCCGGACTCGCGCCAAATCAGGCGCGGCGCCAGCGAAGCGAATCGATCGAACGCACGGTAAGAAAAACGAAAAAAACGATAAAGCTCAAGTAATAGACCAAGCCGGAGGTATCGATGATCCCCCGCTCGAAATCCTCGAGATGGCCGATCACCGAGATGTACTGCACCGTTTGACCGAGAACGGATTCGGTGTCGCGCGTGCCGAAACTGATCACCCACAGGAAGAGGAAGATAGCAAAGGTGAGGGCGGCTGCGACGATCTGGCTTTCCGTGAGAGACGAAAGGAACGATCCCAGCGCGAGAAGGCATCCGCCAAAGAGCAAAACACCGAGATATCCCACCAATACGATGCGCAGCGGCGGCTGGGGATCGCTATGGAGCCAGGTGAAGAGGACGTAGGTCGCGGTCGGCAACAGCATCACGGCAAAAAGCGTCAGGGATGCGAAAAACTTGCCCAAGACGATGTCAACCTCGCGGATCGGCGAGGTCATCAGCAACTCCATCGTGCCGCGCTTGCGCTCTTCCGCGAACAGACCCATCGTGATCATCGGCATGAAAAACAGGGAAAGAAGAGCCAGCAGCCCGAGAAACGCGCGAAGCAATTGGGTGGGCGCATCGAAATCGGGCCCCATTTCGAACGACTGCCCGACCACAGCCCTGAGATACTGGCTGAACACGAATGCGGTGACGAGAAAAAACACACTGACCACGACGTAGGCCACAGGGGAGACAAAGTAGTGGCCCATTTCCTTGCGATATACCGCGTATAGGCTCCGCATGTTCTGTTTCGCTCCGCTTAGTTAGACGGTTGGGCGTGCGCCGCGTCATCGGTGGTGAGCTGGAGGAAGATATCCTCGAGACTCAGGCTGACGCCGCGGAGTTCGTAGAGGGGCCAGCCCTTTTCCACGATCTTCGCGGCGATGAGGTTGCGGATCTCTTTGCCTGCGCCTACCTCGATGGTCGCGGTCACATGGCCGCTCGATCGCGCGGGCTCGACCTTGACGAGACTGGTCCCGGCAATTTGCGCCAGTAAGTCCGCAAACGGCTTTTCCGGCGCCTGCGCCTCGACGCGAATCTTCTGCGCGCCTTTCAATTGGGTGGTGAGATTTTGGGGCGTGTCCACGGCGACGATCTTACCTTTGTTGATGATCACCACGCGATCGCAGGTCATGCTGACTTCCGGAAGAATGTGCGTCGAGAGAATGATGGTGTGGGTACCGGCGAGACTCTTGATCAGGTGGCGCACCTCGATGATTTGCTTCGGGTCGAGGCCGACCGTCGGCTCGTCGAGGATCATGACGAGCGGATCGTGCACAAGAGCCTGCGCCAGGCCGACGCGCTGCTTGTAGCCGCGCGAGAGACGCTTGATGAGCTCGTTGCGCTTGTCGCCGAGATTGGTCTTCGCCAAAGCGTCGGTTATGCGCGCGCGCCGGTTGGCGGCCGGCACGTTCTTGATCCGCAGAACGAAGTCCAGATAGCCTCCGACCGTCATATCGGGATAGAGCGGGGGCGCCTCGGGCAGGTACCCGATGTGGCGGCGCGCCGACATCGAATCGGTCGCGACGTCAAAGCCGGCGACCTTCGCAGTTCCCGACGTGGCCGGCAGGTAACCGGTCAGGATGCGCATCGTGGTGGTCTTGCCGGCGCCGTTTGGGCCGAGGAAACCAAGGATTTCGCCTTCGTTCACGCTGAACGAGACGTGGTCTACGGCCGTGACCGGGCCGTAGGCCTTGGTCAAATCCTGAACTTCAATCAATGCATTCCTCCGAAAGAAGATGGACAAAGAGGAAAACCTGGCAAAGTCCGGAAACCCGCCGGACGGTCTGTTATACCAAAAACTGGCTCAAAACGAAAAACCCGAGCAAGACCGCAATCTCATCCAATCCAAATGCCTTCTATAAGATGCTCCGCCGACGCGACCGCGTTGCCGCCAGGCACCAACCGATTCACCGGCGCCAATCACGCACAGGCAACGAGGCCCTCGTCCGACGCATCCACATGATGCCTGACTTATGCCCCTGTCCGTGAAGCCGGAACTGACTAGATGCCTGTCCATTGGTGGTGCTGCGCGCACTCCCGAAACCACCATCGCTGGAGATGTGCGTTGACACACCCCTGCCGTTTTGTTATTCAACTCGTTTCGCTGCTTTCATCGGGACGGCAAGGGTGGAGTGTCCCGGTCTCGTTTGGGCGTGTCCGGCGGGAATCCATACAGGACAGAGCGACGCACGATGCGTATGCCCGGACGGAAATTTTCAATCGGCGACGGAGCGAACTCGATGGTGGGACCTCTGGTGGGTGGATGAAGAGTCTTCGAAACGTCGCCGCGATCGTTCTAGCCCTCGTTTGTATATCTCTGCTCGCGGCGTGCGGCGGCGGCGGCAATAATCAAATCTCGATCACGCTGACGACTCCCACCGGCGTGTTCTCGGTTGACGAGAGTGAGACCGGCCTCAATACCGAGCCGACAATTCTGATCAATGCAGCGGTGGGCGGAGACACGAAAAATCAGGGTGTTACGTGGTCGATCGAGAAGAAGAACAACTCGACTTGTTCGGGGACAGGGACAGGGCCGGGACAGTGCGGGATGTTCAGCAACTCGGCTCCGTTTCAAGTAACGTATACACCTCCGAGCGACCTAACGGCTTCGCTGAGCGTAACAATCACTGCCACCTCTATCAGCAGCAATAGCGTCACGAAGACGCAGGCCATCACTGTGGTTTTGCCGCCCATTTTTACGTTGACCGGCTGCAATCCGCCCAGCCCGCCCTCCAATGTTCCTTGCATTCTGCCGGAAGGAAAGAACGGCGTTCCCTATACTTCCAGCGGTTCCACTACCGTGACGATTGCCTTCACCGGTGGAGTCTCACCGTACCAGTTCAACCAACCTGTGCTTCCTTGTGGCCTCAAGATGACCGTGTCTACGACGAGCACTACGGCTACGATCTCGGGCACGCCGTGCGGATCGGGCACGACGCAGTTCACCGTGACCGTCACAGACAGCGGCGGAGCGCCCGCCACCAGTCAGCTCTACTCGATCACGATCGATCCGCCGCCGCCGCTCTCGGTTGTCACAACATCGTTGCCGCCGGGCCAGACGAACGTTGCATACAACAGTTCCGTTGTGGCTCAAGGCGGCGTGGCGCCGCTCACGTGGACGATGTCGCCTGCGCCTGCGACGAGTCTCCCGCCCGGACTCAGTTTCAACACGGCAACGGGCGTGATCAGCGGAATTCCAAAGGCGGCGGCAACGACGGGCTCCTCGTGCACGCCGGCGCAGACGGGAGTGTATTGCTTCACGGTCCAAGTACAAGATTCGGCCCTGCCTGCGCACCAGGTGGCGCCGCTGGCGCCGCTTCCGCTCTCGATCGCCATTACAAATCCACCTCCGCTCAAGATCACGACGGCGAGCTTGGGGAGCGGTACAACGGCCACGGGGTACAACCAATCTCTGCAGGCAACGGGCGGAGTCACTCCTTACACTTGGAGCGTGACGCAAGGGCAGCTTCCGGCAGGACTGAGTCTTGCGACGAACGCCGACAGCACCGCGACTATTTCCGGGACGCCGATTCTTGCCGGAGACACGACGTTTACCGTGCAAGTATCCGACTCCGAAGTGGTGCCAGCTGCGAAGCCTGCGACGTTCACGATCTCGGTAACTGCGAACACGACCAGCACCACGGCCAATGATGCCTTGTTGCAGGGATCGTACGCGTTCCTATTCACCGGATTCGACAAAGACGGATCGGTGATTGTCGTCGGGACGTTCACTGCCGACGGCAAGGGGAACATCACCTCCGGTACGGAGGACAGCAACCGGATTTCCGGCATCGCTACCGGCGCGACGATTACAGGCGGCACGTATTCGATCGGCGGCGACGGCCGCGGCACACTCGAACTGACGTCCACGTTTGGGAAAGAGGCGCCGCTGACGGTGGACTACCGCCTCGTTTTGGATTCGAGCGGGGGCGGACATTTCTTCGAAGACCAGCCCGCGAAGACCGATGGAGACGCGTTCCAGACGCACGGTGAGGGTGTGCTGAAGCCCGTGCAGGGCTCAAGCTTTGGAAACGCCAGTTTTGCGGGAAATTACGCCTTTGCTTTCCCCGGCCAGGATTTGAGCAGCAAGCCAGCGGCCCTGGGCGGCGTAGTTCACGCGACCGGATCGAGCCAGACGTTGACTCCCGGCACGAGCGATTTGAACGACGCGGGCACCGTCAGTTCAGGCTCTCTTTCGGGCGATTTTTCGTTCCTTGCGGGCAATCGGGGTACGGCTGCGTTTACATTCCCGCTCCCCAAGGGCCAAGCCACCATCAACTTCGTATTCACTTTTGTGTCCCCTTCGGATTTGTACTTCGTGGAATGCGACAGCACCGGCACAAGCACCTGCGCTCCGGGCTCGCCAACGCAATACCGGCTCGGGGGAGAGATGGTTCTTCAGCAGCCGAACGTCGTGTTCGACGACAACGCCCTCGCAGGCACGAGCGTCGCGAGTGGAGTCGGGCTGAACGGATCGAGCTCCGACGTATTTGTGGGGCTTTTAACCGCGACCACATGCGACGGCACCACGCCGATGAGCTTGAGCTACGACGAAAACAGCGGCGGAACGTTGACGACCCCCTCGTCCGGCGGAACCTGCATGATGGGATTGAATGGAAACGGCCGCGTCACCTTTACGTTTTCGGGATTCTCAGCGGCGCAAACCAAGATGGCTACGGCATACTTGACGGGACTTGGACAGGGCTTCGTGCTCGGCAGTGATACGGCGGTCACGACGGGTCTGCTCGAGCAGCAGTCGGGAGGCCCCAGCTTCACCGATGCGTCGCTGCTTGGCAGCTATGCGCTAAGCGCGCCGCTGATCGCGGAAACTCAGGTAAAGAGTGTGATTGGGCAGGTCGTAAGCGACGGCAGCGGGGACTTCATACAGACCGATACGGACGGCGACACAGTCAGTGTCGTGGATGAAATCGATCCGCCGGCAACAAGCGCTCCCAATCTGGATCAACCGCTCGCCGCGGTTTTCACGGGCTTGCTGTCGACGGGTCGCGGCACACTCACTACGACCGCACCCGTACCGAAGGGCTTTCCCGCGACGGCAGTCTTCTACGTCGTGTCGCCGTCGAGCATCCGCATGATTTCTACCGACACAACGGATCAGCATCCGAACCTGTTCTTCTTCAATCACTAGACGAGGAATCGGAAGGCGGGTGACGTCTGGGCGAGGGGCTGCGCTCCGAAATGGCGTCAGCTATCCTTTTCGGCGTCATTTTCGGCGTCCTTCTCAACCAATTTCAGCGCGGCCGAATTGATGCAGAACCGGAGTCCTGTCGGTTGCGGGCCGTCTTCGAACACGTGGCCTAGATGAGCGTCGCAGCGACTGCACATCACCTCGGTGCGGACCATACCGTGGCTAGCGTCGCGATCCATTTCGATGTTTTCGGCGGCGATCGGCTGCCAGTAGCTCGGCCAGCCTGAACCGGAGTGATATTTCGTTTCGGAGGAGAACAGTGGCTGGCCGCAGCAGACGCATACGTATGTGCCCGCGGTTTCGGTATCTTCGTATTCGCCGCTGAAGGGAGGTTCGGTTCCCTTCTTGCGGGTGACCAAGTATTGCTCGTCGGTCAGTTTCGACCGCCATTCGGAATCGGGTTTTCTGATCTTTTCTGCCATGGCTCTCGCAGTTCCCGAAAGGCTTCCCTTGCTTCCGGCCCAGCTTACATCAGGCGGGGACGGCTTGCCACCCGCCGGTTTTTCAGGCACGAAGCGGTACGACCTGGCGGCGGGTACGTTATGCCCGTCATCAGCTATTTCGATTGGACTTGCCGAATCGCCAGCAACTAGAGTTTTGGCTGAGTCCCCCGGAAGCGGGTCCGCTGGACATGTTGAGCAACCCGCTCGGGGAGGCCATGGGGTTTGCATGTCCGCGACGTCCACATACAAGGTGCGGCCTGCGCATCCTGCAGGTGTGAGATAACCAAAGATGGGTGCATTGAGAAGCACGGGCGCCCGGATGAAAGCCAAGGGCGATGGAGTGCCGGCTGCGGGCGCAACGCCTCCAGCCACCATTTCCAATTACGTCCTACCTCTGGAGGAAATCCTTAACTTGACGCAAGAGGGCGGCAAGCCGGCCGAGACGTTGAGTAACGTCGTCGCGCTGATTGCCAAGCGTTTCAATACCGACGTTTGCTCCGCGTACCTGCTGGAGCCGGACCGCAGCAACCTGGTGCTGGCGGCGACGCTCGGGCTGCGGCCGCAGTGCGTTGGCACGCTCCGGATGTCGCTCAACGAAGGGCTCGCGGGCCTGGTCGCCGAAGAGGTGCGCCCGGTAGCGGTTGAAAACGCGCAGAATCATCCGCGATTCAAGTATTTCCCAAACGCCGGCGAGGAAAAATACCACTCATTCCTGGGTGTCCCGCTGATCGACCGCGGGGTGCTGCAAGGAGTGCTGGTCGTCCAAACGGTCGATCCGCGCGTCTTTAGCGAAGACGAAATCAGAATGCTGGTGGAGGCGGCTGCGGAAGTGGCGCCGGTGGTGAGCGAGGCGCGCACGCTGGACCGCTTCATCGTGCCGATCCAGGAGCGGCTGTGGGCGCTGGCGCGAAACCTGTGGTGGAGCTGGGATCACGACACGACCAGCCTTTTCCTCGACCTCGATCCCATCCGCTGGAGGGAGCTGAATCACAATCCCATCGCGCTGCTCGCGGAGATTCCACTCGAGGAGATCGAGCGCCGCGCCGCCGAACAGGTGCTCCACAGCCGGATTAACTACGCCTATCGCCGCCTGCGGGAGTATCTCGAGAACGATCACACATGGGGCACGCGGCACGCCGGGATTTTGAGGCCGCGGCCGGTTGCCTATTTCTCCGCCGAGTTCGGGTTGCACGAGTCGATTCCAATCTATTCCGGCGGCTTGGGAATTCTGGCCGGGGACCATGTAAAGAGTGCGTCGGATTTGAATATCCCGCTGGTTGGCGTGGGGCTGTTTTACGGCCAGGGATATTTCCGGCAGCGTCTGGACCGAAACGGCTGGCAGCAAGAGGAATATCTGGAGACCGACGTCAATCACCTGCCGCTCGAGCGCGCGATCGGGGCGAACGGCGAGCCCGTGGAGGCGCAGGTCGAGACGCGCAGCGGAACGATTCGCGCGAAGGTAATGCGCCTGCGAGTGGGACGCTGCGACCTGTTTCTCCTCGACTCAAATCTAGATTCGAACTCCCCCGAGGACAGGGCACTCAGTTCGCGGCTCTACGGAGGCGACCGGCGTATTCGCATACGGCAAGAGCTGCTGTTGGGCGTCGGAGGCTATCGCGCGCTGAGGGCGATGGGATTTACGCCGAGCGTTCTGCACTTGAATGAGGGCCACAGCGCGTTCGGCGTGCTCGAGGCGATCCGCTGTCGGATGCTCGATGAGGGGCTGACGTACGGACAGGCTGCGCCGCGTGTTTCGCGCGAAGTGTGCTTCACGACGCACACTCCGGTGCCAGCGGGTCACGACCGGTTTGACCCAGGATTGGTCGAGGAGCATCTGGGACCGCTGCGAGAGGCGCTGGGTTTGCCGCCGGACGCGCTCCTAGCGCTCGGGCGCGAAAACCCCAGCAACTATTCCGAGGAATTTTGCATGACCGTGCTGGGGCTCAAGCTTTCGCGGCGTGCGAATGCGGTTTCGGCGCTGCACGGCGAAGTCTCGCGCGCGATGTGGACGGGGCTGTACCCGGGGCGAGCGGAAGACGCCGTTCCCATCGGCCACATCACGAACGGTGTGCACGTCCCTACGTGGCTCGCGCCCCAGATGTCTCGGCTATACGACCGCCACCTGGGCGCCGGCTGGCACGAGCACGGCAGCGAGGCGAAAATCTGGGAAGGAATCGAGAGCGTCGATGACGGCGAACTCTGGGAAACGCACCTGAGCCTGAAAGCGCGGCTCCTTGAATTCGTGCGAAGGCGCGCGATCCAGCAGGCCGAGCTGCGCGGCGAGCCGCTCGAGACGCTGCAAGCGCTCGAACGAATTCTCAGCCTCGACGCCCTGACGATCGGATTTGCGCGGCGGTTTGCGACCTACAAGCGCGCCAATCTGTTCCTGATGGATATGGACAAGCTGATGTCCACCATGAACGATCCGAAGCGGCCGGTGCAGTTCGTCTTCGCAGGAAAGTCGCACCCGCTCGACGATCCGGGCAAGCGCGTGCTGCAGCAGATCGCGCAACTGGCACGCGATCCGAAATTCCGCGACAAATTGGTTTTCGTCGAGGACTATGACATCGACGTCGGACGCCACTTCGTGCAGGGCGTGGATGTGTGGCTCAACAATCCGAGGCGCCCGCTCGAGGCGTCCGGGACGAGCGGCCAAAAGGTCGTTTTGAATGGCGGGCTGAACCTTTCGATCCTCGACGGGTGGTGGGCGGAGGCGTACGACGGCCTGAACGGATTTGCGATCGGGTCGGGCAAAACCCACTCGGATCTCAACGTTCATGACGCGCGCGACGGTGAGGACCTCTACCGCGTGCTCCGCGAAGAAGTGATCCCGCTCTACTACCAGCGCGACCGCGACGGCTTGCCGCGCGGCTGGATCAAGCGCATGAAGCGCACGATTCGCACGCTCGGCTGGCGATTCAACGCCGACCGCATGGTGATGGATTACACCCGGCAGTGTTACATCCCGGCGGCAGGCGGCACGTCAAGTGATATGACCACCACGCTCTAAGCTCCCCGTTCTGCTTTCAGAATGCGGCATCGCGCCGACCGATTGCTTCCGCTATAATCGACAAATTGCCATTTCTTGAATCACTAAAATGAGAGCATTCCCTTCAACACAGTCCGGCACCGAGGCTCGGCGAGCCGAGCGGTTCGGGCAGTCCCGCGCTACGGTTCAGAACGCGCCGCCGAAACTGTCGGCGTGGAAGATGCTCCCGGACGTGTGGGCGCTGATTCACCCCCGGCGCGCGATCCTCGCCGTTGGGTTCGTCCTGATGGCCATAAACCGCGTCTCGGGCTTAGTGCTGCCATGGTCATCCAAAGACTTGTTGGACAAGGTGATCCTGAAGCGCCAATTCCCTCTCCTGACGCCATTGGTACTTGCGGTCTTCGCCGCGACAGCCCTTCAGGCGCTGACTTCTTACTCCCTCACACAGTTGCTGTCGAAGTCCTCGCAACGCATGATCACGGACCTCCGCATCAAGGTCCAGGCGCACATCGGGCGTTTGCCAGTTTCGTATTACGACGCAAACAAGAGCGGCGCGCTCGTGTCACGCATCATGAGCGATGTCGAAGGCGTGCGAAACCTGATCGGCACGGGGCTCGTGGATTTCGTCGGCGGAATCATGACGGCGATTCTGGCGTTGTACTTCCTATTGAAAGCCAGCACCACAATGACCGCTACAGCGGTGTTCTTTTTGGTCATTTTCGCCGCAGGTCTGAGTCGCGCGTTCAAGACGATCCGCCCCATCTATCGGGCACGGCCAAAGATCAATGCCGAGGTAACAGGGCGGCTCACGGAGTCGCTCGGTGGAGTCCGCGTGGTGAAGGGTTATCACGCCGAAGAACGCGAAGAAAAAGTCTTCGAAAGCGGCGTGAAGCGTCTCCTCGACAACGTCCTGCAAACTTTGACGGCGACATCCCTCATGAGTGCGTCAGCCACGGTGCTGATGGGCATCGTCAGCGCTTCGATCATGTATCTCGGTGCCAGAACGATTCTTGCCGGCAAGATGACCCCCGGTGACTTCATCCAGTACCTCGCTTTCGTAGCGATGCTGATTTCGCCGGTGGCGCAGATCGTCGGAATCGGACCGCTGATGACAGAGGCACTGGCGGGGCTCGAGCGCACGCGCGAAGTCCTCGACGAAAAACCGGAGGATCAGGATCCGGGCCGCACGATTGCCCTTCAACGAATCCAGGGGCGCATCGAATTCGAGAATGTCAGCTTTGCCTATGACGCCGGAAAGGAGGTGCTGCACGGCGTGTCCTTCGTGTCGGAGCCGGGCACGGTGACGGCGTTCGTCGGGCCATCGGGCGCCGGGAAATCGACGATCATCGGTTTGATTGCGGCGTTTTACACGCCGACATCGGGACGGGTGCTCGCCGACGGAGTCGATCTTGCCAAAGTGCGTCTCGATTCGTACCGCACGCAACTCGGGGTCGTCTTGCAGGAAACGTTTCTCTTCGACGGAACCATTCGCGAAAACGTCGCTTTTGCACGACCTGACGCCACCGAGGAACAAATCCTCGCGGCGTGCCGGATCGCACGCGTGGACGAGTTCGCGGAGGGCTTCGAGAAGAAGTACGAGACGGTTGTCGGCGAGCGTGGCGTGAAGCTTTCCGGAGGACAGAAGCAGCGTGTGTCGATCGCCCGCGCGATTCTGGCCGACCCGCGCATCCTGATCCTCGACGAAGCCACTTCCAGCCTCGATTCCGAATCCGAGGCTCTGATCCAGGAAGGCCTGGGCTACCTGATGCGCGGCCGGACCACTTTTGTGATCGCGCACCGCCTCTCGACGATCCGGCGCGCCGACCAGATTCTCGTCGTCGAAGCAGGCCAAATTGTCGAGCGGGGCACGCATGCGACGCTGATCGCTGCGTCGGGCCGCTACTACGATCTCTACACGAAGCAGCACGGCGTCGAGGCGAATCTTTTCCTGGCTCCGGGCGAGGGGGACCGCGAACCGGAAGAAACGCAGGGCATTCGCGGGGATTCGGCTGGTCCGAACGGATCCGGCGCGGCGCTGCCGGAAGCGATCCAATTGATTCGCGAGCGAAGAACTTGATCTTCGAACCCTCCGCCTCATCCAACCACTCGGAATCGGGAACGGAACCGTCGAAATGTCTGAGGTAGATCTCGTACTTCCTAGCGGTGTCGAGCCCGCCGACGGCCTGCCGCCCGATCGGCGCCGGTGGGCAATGCTGACGTATTGCATCGGGCTCTCGATGTCGGTGCTCGACGGCAACATCGCCAACACGGCCCTGCCGAATATCGCCGTACAACTCCATGCAAGCCCGGCAGTCTCGATCTGGGTGGTGAACGCGTTTCTACTGGCGGTTGCGATCTGCGTCGTTCCGCTCTCCTCGCTCGTCGACATCATCGGTTACAAGCGCGTCTACCAGGCTGGTTTGGGCTTGTTCACGCTGGCGTCGGTCGGCTGCTCTCTGCCCCATTCGCTGAACACGCTGGTATTGGCGCGCGTTTTTCAGGGCGTCGGAGCGGCGTGCATCTGGAGCACGTCCGCCGCGATCATGCGCTACACGTATCCACGCGCGGTCCTGGGGCGCGGCATCGGCCTGGGGGGCATGGTCGTCTTCACGTCGGCGGCGGCCGGACCGAGCATCGCGTCGGCGATTCTATCCGTGGCGACATGGCACTGGCTCTTCGCAATCAACATCCCGTTTGGGCTTTTGTCTCTGTCGTTGTCGGAGCGATGCCTCGCGCCCGCCCAGGGAACGCGCCATAAATTCGACGTATGGAGCGCCATCCTGAACGCCGCGGCGGTGACGCTTTTGGTGCGCGGCATCGACGGCATCGGCAACCTGGAAAGCGTGTCACTCGTGGCAGCCGAACTGATTGGCGCCGCGATTTTGGGCTTTCTGATGGTGCGACGCCAGATCGGACTCGAAATTCCGATGCTGGCCATCGATTTGTTCGAGCGGCCGATCTTCGCGCTTTCCGTTGCTGCGTCGTTGTGCACGTTTATCAGCCAAGGCCTGGCGTTCGTCGTTCTGCCGTTCTTCTTCATCGACGCGCTGGGCTTCTCGCAGGTGTGGGCGGGAATTCTGCTGACGCCGTGGCCGTTGTCGGGCGGAATCATGTCGCACATTGCCGGGCGGCTCGCGGATCGCTATCCGATACGAGTTCTGGGGACAGTTGGCATGGCCGCCATGAGCGTTGGCTTGATCCTGCTCGCGACACTGCCGGCCCATCCGACGGCAATGCAAATCGTGTGGCGAGCGGCCCTCGGCGGCTGCGGATTTGGCTTTTTCGGCGCGCCCAACAACCGTGCCATGGTGGCAAGCGCACCGAGAGAACGGAGTGGTGGCGCAGGCGGCATCAGCACGATGTCTCGCCTGCTGGGACAGTCGATTGGAGTGTCCGTGGTGGCCGTGATCTTCACCCTCGTCGCGCACGGCGGCGCGACGCCGCACGCCGCGAGGCTGGCCCTGGGAGTCGGCGCGATCTTCTGTGTCTTTTCAGGGATGATCTCCGGCGCGCGACAGCCGCACCTGGTGCCGGAGTAGCAGCGAGTTCATCGAGAGAACGGCCGATTATGTTCGCTTCGTCTGGAGCTTGTGGTAGCCGTGTTCCTTGCGGGCTTCCGAAAGGCGCTTGCCGGTCCGGACGCTCTTCCGGATTGCGGCCTCCGCCGCGTCGATCTCTTCTGACGCAGCTAGCACCTCCGCCTCGTGCTCCTTCGGGATCACGACGACGCCATCGGCATCGCCACGTAGGATGTCTCGCGGCGCGACGCGCGCGTCGCCGATATTCACGACGACGTTTGTGCCATCGAGCTGAACGCGATCTTTTCCTGTGCGCATCGAATAGCTGCGGCTGTACACCGGATAGCCGATCTGAAGGCAAAGCGCCGTATCGCGGCACGCACCGTCGATGACGGTGCCGGCGACCCCCCGCCGGTGGGCGATCTCCGTGAGGATATCGCCCCAGACGGTCGCATTCTCGCGGCCACCGTTATCGATTACGATCACGGAACCCGGCGGAACATCGTCGATGAAATCGCCCACCGTTCCGGCAGGTTTGCCTACTGGTCCGTAGAGCAGCGTGAACGCGCGGCCGGTGAGGCGAAACCGCGGATCGCGCGGCTTGATGTTGAGGCACTGGCCGGCGATGCCGAGGCGGTCCAGCGCATCGCTGATCGTCGACGTGTCGAGCTTGCTGGCTCGTTCAACTTGTGGGTCCGGCGTGGGCAAGGGCATCCTCAGCGGCGCAGCATATTTTCGTAATTAGCGCCCATGACTTCCGTGATGGGCTTGCCCTCGCGCAACGCCTGCGCCATCGCGGCTTCGCGCGCGAAGACGTCTTCCGCCGCGGCGAGGACTCGCTCGATATTTTGTGCCGCGATAAAAACGACGCCGCTGCCATCGGCGATCACGTAGTCGCCCGGCTTGACTTGAACGCCTTTGATCGTGATCGGTCCGCCCGTAGCCAGCTCAACAATGCGGCCGCGCGCCGTGAACGTAGTGACGGATGTGCCGAACACGGGGAAGTCGAGTTGGCGCGACTCGTCGATATCGCGCACCGGCCCATCGGCAATGGCGCCCGCGACCCCGCGCAGTTTCGCGCCGAGGGTCAGAATGCCGCCCCAGCTCGCGGCGTTCACGCCGCTGTGCTGCTCGACCACGATGATATCTCCCGGCTGCGCGGCCTCGATCGCGGTGGTGCTGACGTGGCGAGGCTTTCCGGGCGGCGGTTCTCCGACACCGAGCTTCACCGTCAGAATACGGCCGGCGATTCGCCGCGACGTGGAAAGCTGCGAGATGCCGGTGACCGCGCCCGCGAGACCGAGCTTGTCGAGCGCATCGGAAACCGCGCAGCAATCGAGCCGCTTGAGGCGCTCGACAAAATCAGTTGCCATCGCGCTCATCCCTCTTCCCCGCTCTACTGCCAGTAGACGAAGCCCATCGCGCTGCCAGTGCCTGCCTCGGTGCGATAGCAGGGCACGTAATCGACCAAGTTCATCTTCTTCCCGAGAGAATTCATTCCCACCGACAACGGAATCCAGTTCCGAATCTCGCACGTGTTGCCGAGCAAGTAGCTTTCGGGAATCGCCGCCAGTCCGGCCTCGTCCTGCGCCTGCATCGCTTTGAGTACGCGTTGATCGAGATCTTCGTCGATCACGAAGTGTGTCAACCCGCCCGACGCGAATACCGCGACTTTGGCATCTTCCCTCCAGCTTTCGATCGCCTTCATCAGGGCGCGTCCGAACTTCAGGCAGCGGCCGATGCGCGGCAGATTGTGCGGAATGCCGGCGTTCAGGAAGACGGGGACGCTCGGCGGCGGATGATCCACCATGATGCGGCGATAAAGGAATCCAAAGGCGTGCGGAATTCCGTGCTCATGTCCGTCCACTTTGGGCAGCTTCGATGACTCGGAAACGTCAAACTCCTGATCGAGCAGCGAGCCCAGCACATGAAGCGCGAGGTCCACCTGCCCGCTATACATCGCGCCGCCCGCAGGGCAGTGGCCGATTTCCGCGACGGCAATGCCGGGCGGCATCTTCGCCTTCGCTTCCTCCGTCTCAGGAATGTTTTCGATCTTGCCGCCCGTGTAGACGAGGAAGGCGGGCGTGTTTTCGTCGGTAAAGAGTTCGCGTTGATCGTTGCCGATGATCAAGACGGCGTCCGGCTTTACTTCGGCGAATTTGGCGGCCAGCTTATCGAGCGCGCGCTGGCATGCGTCATAACGCTTCTTTCGCTCGTCGAGTGTGATGGCGCTCGCAAACCCGGGCTGGCGCGCGGCGAGCAGCTTGGCAAAATCGTACGCCTCGCCGCGGTAAAAGTGCTTCGAATTCTTGCGGTCCGCGTCCGCGCGCAGGTGCCACATGTCGGGCGGCGTCGAAAGCATCGGTCCGTGCGACGAGCCGATACCGAGCACGATTTTTGCCATGATCGTTCCCTCCCCTGTGCCATCCGCACGCCGAAAAAGGTTAGCCCCAAACGCGCCGGGCCGTTTCCACCACAAGCCGCATCTTGGCCCACTGATCGTCTTCGGTGAGCAGATTTCCTTCCATCGTCGACGCAAATCCGCACTGCGGGCTGAGCGCGAGATTTTCGAGCGGCACGTATTTCGCGGCTTCGTGAATGCGCTTCACAATTTCGTCGCCGCTCTCCAGTTTCGCGGCCTTCGAGCTGATCAGACCGAGCACAACGGTCCTATTCTTCGGAACGAAACGTAGCGGCGCGAATGTGCCCGAGCGCGGGTCTTCGTATTCCAAAAGAAATCGATCGACGTCCATCGTTCCGAAAAGCTTTTCCGCGATCGGATCGTAGCCACCCTCGGCATACCAGTGGCTGCGGCTGTTGCCCCGGCAAAGGTGAATGCCGAGCACGACGCCCGGCCGCCGCGCCGCCTTGAAGCAGGCGTTGTCTGCCTTGATTGCGTCATCCAATGCAGCGTCGGGATCGACTTTCATGTTTTCGCGGATCCACTCGCGCCACTTCGGATCCATATAGTAGCTGTAGCGCGGCGCATCGATCTGAATGTATTTCACCCCCTCAGCGGCGAGCTTTGCGACTTCCGCTTTGATGATATCCACGATTTCCCAAAGCAGCGCCGAGTGATTTTTGTAAAACTTATCGCTCGTGCCCCATTTGAACATGATCGAAGGAAACTGTGTCGCGCTGGGCAAGGTCATTTTGATGTCGCCCGGGCTGTGCTGCTTGAGGAAAGGCAGCTCGTGGCCGGTAAGCGGGCGCACCTGCCGGAGCTTCGCAACCACGATTCCTCGGACGGGTCCGAGCCGGGCGTTGGGCGGGCGCTTGTCTTCCTGTTCCGTTTTCCAAGTCCGCGCCAGGCCTTCGCTGTAGTCCACCCCTTCGATGGCCTCGGTGAAATCACCCATGAAATTCGTCCGGCGAAATTCGCCGTCTGTGAAAATATCGAAGCCCAGCTCCTTCTGCTTGGCCAGTACGCGCAGAATCGCGCGGTCCTCGACTTCCCTCAGCCGGCTGTGATTGGGAGAATCTGCACGCCGCGCTTCGAGAATCTCCGGCGGCCGGAGAAAACTCCCCACGTGATCGGAACGATACGGTACGGACATTCGCTGATTCCCCGTTCTCGACGAATGAAGTCGCGCGGTCTGCCGGTCAGCTTGCCTTCTCGGATTTGGCTTCGACATTCAAGCGGAAGAGTTTCTTTGCGTTATCTTCAAAGATCAATTTTCTGTCGGCAGCGCTTAGCCAGGTGAAACCGTCGATGTAACTCTTAACGTCGTCCATCCAGTTGCCCGACTTCGGGTCTTTCGCGGTGCCGACGCCCGGACGCTCGGAACCGAAGAGGCACCGGTCCGCGCCCACGGTCTTAATCAGGAGTTCGAGGCCGAGCGCGGTGTAAAGGACCGTATCGAAGTACAGGCGGCGCAGACCGTCCATGAAAGTTTCGCCGCCTCGCCGCAGCGATGGCGCCTGAAATCGTCCGGCGTGGTACGGCACGGCTCCGCCGCCGTGCGAGCAAACGATCTTTAGTTTCGGAAAATCCTTGAACACGCGCGAACCGGCAAGCGATACCACCGCAATCGTTTCCTCGTTGATGAAATGCGTCGAGTAGCTGTGCCGGATCGAGCGGCAACCCGCGCCGTGAATGTAGCCCGGCACGTCGAGTTCAACGAGCTTTTCGTACAGCGGGTACCAATATTCGTCTCCCAGCGCAGGAACATCGTAGTTCGACGCCTCGCTCGGATCGGGATTCAGCAGGCAGCCGACGAATCCAAATCCCTTTACGCAGCGCTCGAGCTCGGGAATGCAATTCTTCGGGCTGACGTCGGGAGACTGCGGCAGCCCGCAGACGCCCCTGAAGATCTTCGGGAACAGTCGGCACTGTTGTGCGACCAGGTTGTTGCACTCCTCGATGAACCACTGCGAGACCTTCGCAGGCTTCTCCGCCTGCATCATCTGGTAGGGACGCGGCGAGAGAAGTTGGATATCCGTTCCAACCTCTTTTAGCAGCTCCAGATGTGACTTGCCGGTGTTGAAGGTGGGCTGGTTCAGGAATGCGATCATCTCGTCGTCGCTGACTTCCACCTTGCCCCGACCGTGCGAGCCGCGATGCGACAGGATGTTG
>Ga0335078_10002823_pt1 | contig 26193 bp, 23 predicted proteins | sample Lox_Sample_32_FD_206711 | JGI IMG/M metagenome (GOLD analysis project Ga0335078, IMG submission 206711) | Soil microbial communities from Loxahatchee National Wildlife Refuge, Florida, United States - Lox_Sample_3.2 | ecosystem: Environmental > Terrestrial > Soil > Wetlands | place: USA... | reverse complement strand
CGACCGGATCGGGCGTTTGGGCTTCGACATGGCCCGCATCACTTCGGCCGGGCCGGGGAACGAGCCGTCCGACCTCCGGGCTCTCCTGCAACGGATGGACGAGGTCGTCGAAAGCATGGTCCGTCAGGCCCTCGACGCGCTGGATCGGGACCAGGTCGAGCTCGCCCAGTCGCTGTTCAAGCGGGACGACCTCGTCGACCAGATGCACCGGCAGGCGAATCGGATGATCATCGCGAACCTCGAGAGCAACCCGTCGCTCGCCCCGCGTCTCGCGAACGACCTCCTGGTCGCGCGGCACTTCGAGCGCATTGCGGACAATGCGTGCAAAGTCGGTGAGAAGACCATCTACGCGCTCACGGGACAGCGTCGATCGGAGTATCTCCCCCGTCACCCGACACGACCGTACGTACTCGAATCGCCGCCGCCCGAGCCTTCGGAGACGAGTGGCCCCGTCGGCCGCTCTCGCTTCTCGGGTCCGAAAGCTCCATAGCGGACCGGTCGTGTCGCCGGCGTCGCGACCGGCGTACCTCGATGCTCCCGTAGTCTAGTCCGGTCAAGGATAGAGGGCCTTCGAGGCGCCCCTCCGGGCGCCAAGGATACCCTCCAACGCGGGTTCAAATCCCGCCGGGAGCATACCAAACATGGTTTAATACCGCCGTTTTGACATGTACAAACCGTGCCTCGGGCGCCGATGGGCGGTGTCGAAATCCGCGAGTTCCTCTCCCTGCCCAGCCTCAAGGCGTGGTATGAGAACGTTGCACGAGGATCGCGGATCACGGCGGATGTGTACGCTCGGTCCCTGCGGCTCTTCTGTCATCTGACAGAGAAGGACCCAACCCCTCTCCTCCGCCTGACTGAGGCACAGCTCCACTCCGTCCTGCTCGAATTCGTGACCGCGGAGGAGAAACGGAAGCAGGCAGGCAGCTCGACCGCGACCCACCTCAAGGCGGTGAAGTCATGGCTCGCGTTCAACGGCGTCCAGGTCACCCGACCCGTCAAGGTCCGGCGCGCTCAGGAGACTCCCACCCTCGCGGACGAGCGCACGCCGTCTCAGGAGGAGTTTCGACGAGTGCTTCTCGCAGCGACAATTCGGAACCGGGTTTCGTGCGCCTACATGGCCTTCTCGGGCCTCCGCCCCGAGGTGCTCGGGAGCTACCTCGGTGAGGACGGTCTCCGAGTCAAGGATATGCCCGAACTACGTATCCGCGGTTCGGACGTTCGCTTCGAACGAATCCCGGCCACGGTGGTTGTTCGCTCCACGCTCTCGAAGGCAGGCCATCGATACTTCACGTTCCTGGGGGAAGAGGGATGTGGTTACGTTGTCGAGTATCTCCGACACCGAATGAAGGATGGAGAGACCGTCGGTCCTGATACCGACATCATCCACGCCGACGCGGGCCACAGCACCCTGCGAGGGGGGAACATGTTCCTCCGGACCATTAACGTCAGTGACGGAATCCGACTCGCCCTTCGCAAGGCTGGTTTCCCGTGGCGTCCGTACGTGCTTCGCGCGTACTTCGACACCCAGCTGCTGCTCGCCGAGTCAAAGGGCAAGGTCGCTCACGACTACCGCGTCTTCTGGATGGGCCACAAGGGATCGATGGAGGCGCGCTACACCACCAACAAGGGTCGGCTGCCTCAGAATCTCATCGACGACATGCGCGAGGCATACCACCGGTGCGAGCCGTTCCTTTCCACGGTCCCCTCGCGGAACGAGCAGGACGCCCAAGCGAAGATGGCGAAGACCATGCTGACGGGCCTCGGATACACCGAAGCGGAGCTCTCTGCAATCGACTTCGACAATCTAGACGTTGCCCTATTTCAGGACCTCGTGACGAAGAAGATGGCGTCCTCTGTTTCAGGAGCGAAACAGCAACTTGTCGATGCGGGCGATCTTCCCCGGTTCCTCGAACAGGGCTGGACAGTCGTTACCGCCGTCAACGGCCATCAAGTCGTGCTGAACCCGCCGGCGTCACGATGAGCCGGAACCACCCGACGACCTTGTTCGCGTATTCGTGACGGGGGATTTCGTCCGGTTCCCCGAGCACCAGTATTCGCAGCGGATGAGAAGGATCGAGGCCCTGAGCCATCGTCTTCATCTGACGCAGAGAGACCATCAGGTCGGCGCCGTCGAATCTTGGGAGAGATGGCGATGGGGAGGCAGTAGTGTGGGCTCCCGCCCGTGCAATCGTTGCTCCGCGGGCCATCCCGGTCGCCACCGGGGACGTGGACTCAATCCAAGGGTAAGTAGCGCCTCACCCCGGCGAACGGTGAAAGGCGGCATCGTCCACACACCACCGGCTGCTGAAGACCCAAGGACCCCAGTTCCCAGTCTCCCTCGTGTCGAGCAACTTCGTCCACCGCGAGCTGCTGCTGCCGTCGCCTACCCAGGACCCCCCCAACCTTGCGCCCCTCGTCTGGACCACATCCGACCCGTACTGCCTCGAGATCCATCGAGAGAAGGACGGACGGGTGCGCTATGCGCTCGGCTCCGTAGGTTCGGACGAGCTCGACGCGATGCTCTCGTATATCGAGAGCACCCGTCCGCGTCTTGCGGGAGGGGGCCACATCGACTGTCTCGCCGAGACCCTGATCCCGGACGGGATCTATGCGCGGGCCATCCCCACGCTCAAACACCACCATCTCCCCCTCGTGATCCATCCGCGTGTCGACCCGGCGGACCACCTCCTCCGGATTCTCGCCTCCCGAACACTCCGCGACCACGACGTCGTCCTCCAGCTCCTATTCCAGAGTGCTGGCGGCTGGGAGTCGACGTTCTTCTCTCCGCTCTTCGAAGGTGTCGCCCAGCGCCAGCACCACATCCTCCGGGCGGCGATGATCGCTCGGCGCAGTCAGCCAGCATATCACGTCGAGCTGCGCACTCGCATCATCGGGCCCCGTGAGGAGGATGCCCTCGACGTGGTCGGGGTCTGGCTGTCGGGTTGGACCATCTCCGGTGGAGCCTCCTGGAGGCGGTGGAAGGTCGTCCCACCGAAGCGAGAGTGGGAGTTTCAGGTCGCGATGACGGACCACTGCCTTCGCCATTTCGTCTCGAAGCGGGCCCGCCGGGATGTCTCAGGGTTCGAACTCAGCCGACTGCTCAGCATCCCGTGGTCGAGCCACCACCCGGAGTGTTCCTACTCGGGCGCGCCTTCAGGACGGCCCGGACCAGAGCTGCTGGCGCTTCCGTCCGTCTCTCGGAGGACGCCGTCCGAGCCACGCACGATCGTTGGGGTTCGCGGCCAGCACCAGGTCGCGTTGCCGAGGCTCTGGAATCACGCGGCAGTCGTCGGCAGGACTCAATCCGGGAAGTCCACGCTTGCGCTCAACATCGCGCTCCAAGTCCTGCGGAAGCAGCCCGGGTCGACCGTGGTCGTGATCGAGCCCACGGGGACGCTTGTGGAGGGCATCGTGGCCCGGATTCCGCTGGAGATCGCATCGGAGACCGTGGATATCGACCCCGCACATGCCACGTTCGAGCAGAATGGCTCGAACATGGTCTCGGTGCCGCTCTCACTCCTTCACGCTCCCAACGACGGGTCTACGCCCCTCGACCGCTGGTCGGAGGCGCTCGCGGGCGACCTCCTCGCGGCAATCCGGAGCGCATGGGGAGAGGAGAGCATCGGGGGGCGGGCCGAGTTCGTCCTGCGGGCCCTTGTGCAGGGGCTCGCTCGGACCCCCGGCTCGAACCTCGTCGATGCCTACCAGATTCTGACATCCAAGTCCGCCCTCCAGCGGTTCGTTAAGACGGCCCCTCGGGGACCACTTCGTGAATTCCTCGAGCACCACCTTCCCCGGCTCGACTACAACTTCACGATGTCCACGCTCGACAAGGTCGGGAAGATCGCCACAAACCCGCTTCTGCGGGTCGCGCTGTGCCAGCGGAGCCATGCGGTCGCGTTCGACCAGCTGCTACAGCATCGCCTTCTCCTGTTGAATCTCTCCAAGGCAGCGCTAGGTGCCGACAGCGCAAACTTCCTGGGTGCGATCTACCTCACCCAGCTCTGGGTCGCAATCCAGCGGAGCGGGCGTCCCGACAAGCCGATCTACCTCGTCCTCGACGAGGTCCATAACTATGCGGTCCCGGCCCTCGCCGACATGCTCAGCGAGGGGGCGAAGTACGGGCTACACGTCATCGCGGTCACCCAGTACCTCCACCGGGTGCCCCCCCGGATCCAGGCCGCCCTTCTCGGGAACGTGGACGTGTGGCTACTCTTCTCGCTCGGCGTCGAGGACATGGACGACGCGTGGAAGATCGTCCACGGGGAAAGCCACGGATGGACGCCGCAGGATCTCGTGGACGGCCTCCGGCCCCACGAGGTCGCGATGGCGACCTCCGGGAGCCTCGTGAAGCTGGACACACGTCCAGGCCCCGTTCCCGCGGCCAATGCGGCCAACCTGAACGCCGCCGTGGTCGCGAGCTCGCGGCGATACGCACAGCCGGAGGATTCAGAGGCGTCTCCCTGGCTAGTGGACCAGGAAACCGTCGAGCTTCTGCTCGGCGCCCTCTCGACTGAACCCATGACCCGTGAGGAACTGGCGAGCCAGACAGCTCTGCCGGCGAGTCGGCTGGACGGCGCGCTCGGCGCGTGCGTGACCGCCGGAGATCTCGAAAGAGACCCGACCGACGGAAAGTACCGGATGACCCCCCGAGGAACCTTCCATCTTCAAGCGTTGGAGACCCGCAGGAACGAGGGATCGGACCACACCGACCTTCTGGCCGATGGGCTAGCACCCCTCGAGGGGCTCCGGCCAAGGATCACGGCCCAAGGGGGAGTGCTTCCTCAGCCGGATGGGGTCTTCGAATGGAATGGCCAGACCTACAACGTGGAGGTGGAGACGAGCAACCTGGTCAAACACCCAGAACAGGTGGTCCGGAACCTCCGAAAGGCACTGACAGCGCAACGACCCTGCCTCTTCGTCGTTCCGGATCGGGAGAGCGCCGGACAGCTCTTCCATATCCTGTCTCGAGCCGCCCCGGAGGTAACCCTCTGGCGGGAGTTCGGGTTGATGTGGAAAGAGGGACCTGCAAAGTTCCTCCCCTATGTCTCGGGACCGGGGCGGCCGTGGAGCTTTCTGACAGATGAGATGGGGTCCGAGGGCGGTGTCGTTCTACCGGGCTCAACCGTTGAACCCCCCTCTGCGGTCTCGGATTCTGACCTGTCTCGGGTTCACCTTCGCGTCAAGCAACTTCTTGCCCAAGGCAAGACGGAGGCAACGTTGCAGGACTTCGCCGACCTGTTCGGCGTCGACGAGGGTGGTTTCCTCGGACGGCAGCGCCTCGGGATGGCGCTCGTCGCCCTCGGGGTCAAGAGCCGCAGGGTTCGTAGGGGAGATGGTCAGGAACGCGTCTACGACATAGGGCAGCTGGCGGATCCGACCGACCCCGCGTGCCCTGGTCGCGACGAGGGCGACAACGGGAACCTTTCCGGGCCCGGACCGAACAATTGAGCTCGCGAGACGTGCCGACCCCGTGCCGACGATGCCGACGTGCCGGTGTATGAGTAAGGGCGGACAGGTCCTATTGGCACAACAGAGTCGGCATCACAGCCAGAGGATCATCGCGCGTCGCGGTAGGCCCCTCCCACGGACCAGGGAGACAGTCACGCCGACCACTACAAGAGCAACCCCCGCGACCATGAGCGCGAGGTAGGTTTCCAACGCCGAAGGTGGCACCGCAGCGTTGCAGGTTGGGTTCGCGACGCATGCATCGAACGCCGCGAACCACTCGCCCGCGAGCAACAGGACCGACAGGCCGATCGTCACCAGGATTGCGCCGCTCCAGACGATTCGCGATGTCGTCCCCGATGGATGATCATTCGAGATGCCTTCTCGCATCTTTCTCCCTCGCAAGGAGAGGGAGAAAGGGCGAGAACACGCGGCGCGGGAGGGACCCACGAGCGAAGCGAGTGGGAGGGACCCGCGACTCGGGCCGACGTGACAAATACTCGGTCTGCTATCGCGAAAACACTGAACCGGACAGGACAATCCGGTTCGGGAGTTGTGAAACATGCCACCTTCGCGAGAGGGAATGCCGTCTGGAGCAACGGGAATCGCCGAACAAGACGTGAAGCTGACCTCTTCCCAACTGAACACCACTCGGCGTGCACGCCTCGGGCGCCGGTCTTTGCGACGGCGATTGCTGCGGGGACTGCATCTGACCTCACTCGTACAGCGATGCGAACGGTGGATCCGCATTCCACGCTACCAGACTGCCGAACTCTGGATGGTCCCCGACCTGAAGGACCGAAGACCTCAGCCGATGGCTTACACTTGTCCCATGTGCTCGGAGAAAGAGGAAACTCGACTCCTCTCGATCGTGCTGAAGACTGAACCCACCCGTCTCCGGTCGAGGGCGAAATCCTCCGAGAAGCGGGTGGAGCATCCGAGGATTCTGCTACGCATCACACGCAGTCAACTGAACGATATCAACGCGGAGTTCGCCAGACCACCACCCGCTCCCCGCAGGCGGAGAACTGACCGCGAGATGGTCCTAGGCAGCCTCGTTCCATGAAGGTTCGGTCCAGAGAGCGGCTCACCCGCGAGGGGAACGAGCGGGGAGGACCCGCGATTGTCGGGTGCGAAGCTACCCTTCCAACGATGCGAGTCGTGCCTTCATGTTCTTGAGCTCTGTCTGGAAGTACTCTTCGTCACCCGCGTCGTCTAAGCCCTCCTTAATCATGTACTGCGCGAAGTCAATCTCGACCTCGAGGACGTACCGTTCGAGCAAACGTAGCGCGGCACGTCGAGACGACCCCGGTCGCGCGCGCGCCGAGCAGTACTTGTCGAATAACTCGTCCTCGGCTCGGTCCTTCGAGAGTCCACCTTCTCCGTCAATCCAATCAGCTGCATCCTCGAGTTCCTTTGAACTCATATGAGTGAATTGGCCATCCTTCTGAACGCATGGGATTCCCGAAATCACGCAGCAAACCGCTAGACGCAGGTCCTCGCTGTAGTCACGAAACCACTCCTCCGCTTGCTCCGTGTGGGCGCCCATAGTCTCGATCGGAGACTCGAACCGAGTTATCCCTGTGGAGCACCGGGTTCATCCTCGGGTTCGTCGGATTGCGGGGGCTCGGGTAGCGCTAGGCGGGCAACCTCGGGAAGTTTGGCCTGACCGACTATTCCTTGAAGGTCCCCGTAGATTCCGACTATGCTCCTCTCGGCCTTCTCGATCTCTTTGCGTCTCTTTCTCCAACGAGCCTCTATTGCGCGGATCTCCGAGTCCAAGTCTTGCTTCATTGCAGCGAGAGGAAGCACGATGCTTTCCACTCGCGACACGAAATCACGACTCGTGAGGTACTGATAGAGCATTTCGCGAGTCTCAGTGCTGGTCTCGTCCACCCGCTTCTGTCTGGCGACTTCGAGAAGGCGGAGCCTCACGAGAATGGCGACGGGTATTGCAGAGGTAAAGTCGCAGACTACTACCCCCCGATCGAATACGAACCCCCTAGCTCCAGTGGGGAGAATTCGCGACACGAGAATCGCTGCGTCGCCGCGGAGGCGACCCATGTCTTCTTTGAGCTTCGGGACCCATCCGTCGTTCCAATCCTTCGTCCGCTTTGTCTCCCAGATGATCAAGCCGCAGATCTGACCGGAGGGCGTGGAGACCTTCTGGACGATGTCGGCGCCACGGGTTCCGGCCGGAACCGGTTCGATCACATCCGCAGGGAAGGCACGTCGCAGCTCCTCCTCTATCTCCACTTCCAGAGCTTCTCCCTGGAGCTGCTGCGATCCCTGGGCGAGCTTCTGTTTCAGATCCTCAATCTGCTTATTGAGGCCCTCGACTTGAATCGCCCTCTCTTGATCCTTGAGGCGATTCTCCTCAGCAATCTCGTCCCGAACCTTCTCCGTGATTACCTTACTCTGTTCCTCTACCTTTCGAGAGACCTCCAGGTCTAGGGCCTTCGCGCGTTCCTCCAGCTTGGTTCTTTCAGCCCGAAGCTCCCGCTCCTTCTTCTCTGCCAGCTCTGCCCTTTGGGTTGTTCGGTTGATTGTCTCTGTGGCCTCTTTGAGCTTGGAGTCGTATTCGTCCCCGATCTCTCGACGGAGTCGTTGTGTAAGACGGGGGAGCTGAGACTTGAGCTCTGCCTCGACTGCTTTGTCGAGTTTCTTCTCCCGTTGTTTGAGCGATTCCTCCTTCTTGACAAGCTCTTCTTCGCGCTTCGCGACATCCCCTTCAAGAGCGGCTCGAAGTCTGGCCTCAATCGGCGCGGTCAGAGCCTTCGTTAGTGGGATTCGCGCCCCACACTTTGGGCACTCCAGAAACTCTTCGGGCATTGTTCCCTCCCGGACTCCTTCATAGGGGATCTTCAGACCGATCCTTGGTGGGTCAAGGAGCGGGTCAGTATGAAACTGAACTGCCGCGGAGCTGCGAGCGCCCGTCTCCGGGAAGGAGGGCAGCGGACCTCCCCCTTGACTCCTCGGCCGTGGCGAGGATGGAACTCGCGTTGTAGAGGGAATTCTCGGCCGCGTCAATTGGGCACTCGGCAACCCCATGCCGGAACATGGCCTCCGTGATCCTGAACCGCGCGTAGAATCGCGCGGCCTTTTGCCAGTCGCGAGCGAGCGTTTCCGCGAGCCCGGGAATACGCGACACAATCGCCCGGGCCGCCTTCACGCGCCCGCGTAGCTCGCGCAGCCTCCGCTCCGCGGCCCGCTCGTCCGCCTCCTGCGAATCGTCGGGGAGGCCGCTCGTGATTTCGAGGAGGCTGAACTGCCGCGTCGGGGCCTGAATCTCCTCCGCGTCCTCGCTTTCGTCCGGGCCGCCGAAGGCGACCCGTGACTCGAACCGCGTCCGCGAGTAGTCGCCGAAGCGGGGGCTCGGGAACCGGCGAGCCTTCGGGTGAGCCGACGACAGTCTCGTGTCGGGCCCGCGGATAGCGGGCAGGTCGGTGAACGGGTTGGCGTTGTACGCGCTTTGCGCGCTTGTCGCGGTCATCGGGACCGCAGGTCAGCGCGCAGGCCGACCGAGGAACGGTGGGAGCGACGAGGTCGGCCGGACCCTCTTGATGTTCGCGCGGGCGGCTGCGCTCCGCGCGAACTTCAAGAAGGGGGCGCGCGACCGATGACGTGACCGCGACAAGCGCGAAGGCTAGGCACCTGAAACACCCTGAGAGGCGTGATCAACGTTTCCCTGCGGAGCCGACAGCCGAAAGCCGGGGTCCCCAGATTCCACGTGAGAACCAGAGAGTGAGACAAACCACCAAACCCACCGGACCCCCCACTTCGAGTCCTTCGGAGAGCCCAAGTGACGCGATAGTAATGAGGAGCACAAGAGCGAAGACGCCAATCAAAGTGCCCAGAATCGACCAAGCTATGCCTTGGTGCCGGGCGTTGGCACCTTGAGACCCCCTTGCACTGCCGGCTTTACGCCTTCTTGGGAGGCGCCCAGCTGGACGGACTCGAATCTCGGTGATCGACGCGGATTCCAAAGCTGTCACCAGGCGCCTCAGCTTGGTCTCAAGGTGAGTTGCTTGGGCGACGGATCCAAGCGATTCCGCTACCGACTTCCCGTTCGCGTAGACCAACCCGAGCAGCGAGCTCCCGCAGCGATCAAAAAGGGAGGAGAATCGCTGCTCGAACGGGGAGAACTGACTTGAATTCTCCCACTCTCCCACAATGTCCTGCGGAAGTCCCTCCAAATCGAGTAGAGCGTCGATGACTGAAGCCCCCTTCATCGTCCGAAGGTAGCCTCGGAACGCTGCGTCGTAGTCGAGTTTCAAACCCCGGGCATCGGTCAATAGACTCGCAACAATCGAATGAGGACTGGGCACATTCGAGTCTGCGTTCACGTCCTGCCGATTCCGTATCCCCCCGTCCAATAGCGCGGGACGGGAAAGCATTTCGAACCGCGTGGCCGCACGACACGGTCAGCATGGATGGCGTGCGCCGCCGATGGCGGACCGCAATCAGCGCCCGGAATCGAAGCACTCTACTCATCCGGCAGCCGCGCCGGGCCTTCTGGGGTCACTTCCGTGTAGAGTTTCAGATCCTCGGCGAGATTCCTCAAATCGCGAGAGAGGCGTAGCAATTGACTCACCGCATCCCTAGCCGCTTCATTGTCAGGCGGGTCGGAGTCGAATCGTGCCTTTACAATGACCTGAAGCAGCTCTTTGACCCGGTCTGCCATCAGTCGGCCGTCGCGAACAGCGGATTGGACCTTGTCATCGCCAAACAGCGAACGCGGGACCTGAACTCCGTCGACTACCGTCCCGCGTTCGATCAGTGGCATCTATCGCCAGATAGCAGCGGATGGGATAAACTTCGAGTCCGCATTGGAAGGCAATGCGGCCGATGACGGGACCGCAATCGGCACGCGGACTGTTTCACCTCCTAGTCGGTAGCTTCAACGCACTCTGCGCGATCACGGAACCATGGCGAGACGACGACGCAAGAAGCTCTCCCTGAGACGCTTCTGGGCGGCTATTAAACTCCCCTTCGTTTCCGTCGGTGCAGAGTGGGCACGCGAGCCCAAGCGGATGGCCCGGCGGAAGCGACGGTCAAAAACGGCGGCCGTCGCGGTGATGCCGCCCCAGTTCACCGAGGAGCAGATCCGTGAGATGATCCTTGCAGAGCAGCGAGCGGCAGAGACCCCACTCCAGCAGATGCTGCGAGAAGTCGAGGAAGAAGCGGGAAACCGGTTCCGCAAAGCCCTCAAACGAGGCAATGTGGAGGAAATCGGGTTCTACGGGGCTGTCCGGGCGGTCGCGAACGACATGCGAAAGCCGAAACCGCCTCCGTCCTATTGGTGAGTGACCCAAGGATTGCGGACCTGAAACGTGGAACGTGATGGCGCCGATTAGGGCGCTTTAAATGCCCTGCGACGCCCCTGCCTCCGCGGAGGTCGCTGAATTCCTGACGCTACGAGAGGGACTGCTCGCCGCACTGCTCGCGCTCGTGATGACGTGCTCGATGTCCGCGGGGCTGTGGGTGTGGTGGAATCTCGTGGTGCGGTGACCCACCGAGTTATAGTGGGCCCGCCGTACCCCCTTTTCCGGAGCATGAGAAGACTATCACTTCGCGAGGTCCATCGAATTGCAGTCCGGGCCGTACTCGGCGAGCTCCAGTCTCGAGGATTTGGTATGGCTCCTTTCAAGAATGAACCCAGAGAGAAGATTCTCGTCACTTCGTTCCAAGGTAGGCCGTTGGCGGTCTCCTTCGTGGGCCTACAAGTACATGGGTCGACCCAGCCTCCTACCGAGGCGGTCTTAGCTTCCGGTCATCGCCCTCTCAAGGACAAACGAGAGATGGTCGTGTTATGTTGGTTGATAGATCCCTCCCCTCAGTTTCAGTTTCTCACGAACGACGAGGCGAGGGAACGCTGGCACCAATCCGGTGAACGGTTCTTCTATGGTACGCATGACGAACCAATGAGCCCCGACCCTACGTCGATTCTCAAGATTCTGCAGGTTAGCAGAGCATCCTAGTCAGTTACTGGTGATTGCGTTTTGGTCCAAGTGCCATTCAACGCTACGCCACGATGGAAGGGACAACTCGTTCGCGCAAGTTGGCGGGAGGAGCCTGCTATCTCTATGAGGTGAGATTCTTGGGATGCTCACCTATTCGTGAAACGACCAGCTTCCTCAGGTTGGAGTCCCAGTCGAGGAAGATTCTCGCTGCTTCTTGCACGTTTCCCTTCCTCTGCAAGAGAATGTGCGGCTCGATCAATCGCCGCACCATCCTGTTGCCTGAAAGGTAGCTCACCTCGTACTCCTGTCTGAATTTCGCTCCTTTCGCCGTCATCGAGAGATGAGCCTTGAAGTCGGTGCTAAGTCCTCCGCGCTCCGATGCCAACCTGACAATCTCCTCGCCCCAATGACGGCCAAAAGTGGCTCCTGCAGCGAGCTTGGCAGCAATCTCGTCCGCGATCAGAAGGATGGTGTACACTTTGTCCGGATCCGAGTAATCCGACCGCCGGGCCACGTCTATCGCTCCATTGGTGATCAAGAGGTTAAGGCACCTGCCTTGGGCCCTTAGCGCGGCCTCGTGTACCGACTCGGGAGGCTTCTCTATCTTGCCCTGATCGACGTAAACTTGACTGATATCTCGTATTGCGCGCTTGACACTTTCGTTTTCCTTTCTGAGCTCTTCAGTTCGTGCGGCAAACTGCTTGAGGAGCTCTCGAAGAGTTTCGTTCTCGTGACGAAGCCTATGTACGAAGTCGGAGAGCTCCTTCGACTTGTCAAGTTCCAGCCTGAGCTTGCCAGTCAACTCTGCAGTCGCGCGTTCTGCCGCTGCCGAACTTTCTGCAAGCCTCGACTCGAGTTCCTTGAACTTCAGTACTCGTTGCCGTTCCTCCTCGTCCCACACTTGGCGTTGAAGCCGGATCAGCTCTGCTGACTCAGCCCACCTGAAATTGGCGTTGCCTCGGACAGCACTGAAAATGCGTTCTCTGGACTTGTTGGGATGGGCTTCAATATCCTCGCCAAGAAAAAGCGGATGAAGATAGGGATTCGACTCCTTCGTGAATCCGGGCCAGTAGACCCTTATCCCACCGTCAAAGCAGGATCGCCGAGGACCCACTGATTCACTTAGCTTGAACGTCGCATCGGGCGAGAGTTCGAAAACTCGTGCAAGCCCAGCTAGGTCTTCCTGGATTCTGTAGGGAGGAATCGGCACGCCGGGCCTTGGGCCTGACGTAGGAGCCACGACGACGAGAGGATACACACGTTTAGGAGACTCGATTAGTGGAACTAGAAGCTCTGCGACCTCGTCGGCCTCGATGCGACGCGCCAAAAGTAGAGAACCAGGCGCTTCTCCGTAACACCTGTGCTTCGAAGCGATCTCCCTCACCAACCGGGGTGGCCGAATCTGAGTAAAAGGGAGGCGTCTCGCTTCGAAAACCGTCGAGGAAAGTTCAACGGTGAGATCTATGATTATGGTGCCTGTCGACAGCCGGCCCATCTTGATAGTCGTTCGCCAGCGAAGCGTCGGATCGGCCTCGTGTGGTCGTGTCCAGATTACCTGATCAAGGGTTTGATCCGCGATGACCGAGTTGGTGATTGTCAACTCGTGATCGTGGTCGAGGGCGATAGTGCCCGCCCTTAGCGGCGGAGTCGTTATGCCACTCTTGGTCAAACTTTGACTCAACCACTCGAGCGTTTCTGTCAGCAAACCATTCCTAGTTGTCGGTCCGTCGGAACCTTCGTCCGGCTCGACTTCTAGGTGCACGCAGAATTCGAGCATGGGCGCAACAGCCGCCTTTGTCAGTCAGGCCAAAGTTGCTTTGAGACTTTTCCCGTGATCAATCTTTGCAGATGACTGGCGGCTGAGTCCCAGCCAGTCCAGGTGGGTTCAACCCCGTGGTGCCAGTCCGGGCGAGGATTGGCAACCACCTCCCCGAGTGAGTGGATACACCTTGGGCTAGGTCATTGGGTTGGCCGCGACCGCGCAACGACTCCCTCGAACGTTTCGCCCGCGTCCCGGTCTCGAAACTTTGCGTGGGTTTCCACGCAAAGCCCGGTTCAGACTTCCATCAGGTTCCTGAACTCTTCCTCTGAGAACTTGTGGCCCCACACGCGGGTGTAGCCGGGCCTCCCAGGCACGTAGAGCCACGTCATGAACTGGCGAGACCGTCCGTGCACCGTAACAAACGCGTGGCCCGGGTATTCACGCGTCATGCGCTGTTCCATTCCAGATCGCTGGACCGCGGCCAGTGCATTCGTCAACAGGCTAAGCGCAGCTCCTGCCTTGGGACCGGCGGCCAGATGCCAGTTTCTCGATCGCATCCATGCATCAGACTCATCGCTGTCGATGTCACGGACGAGCAAGCTACTGCCTACACCGAACACTCTTCCATCCGACACCAAATCACGTTCCCTAGACGGGGAGTCGTCTGCCCAATTATATTTCGTCCTGCCAAAGAAACTCCAAAACTGGTGGCCCGTGAGAAGTTCGCCACTCTGTCAGGGCTGGGTTAACGAGACCGCAGATCACACCACTCAATCTCACCACGAGGTCACGGGCGTGAACGGGCCACGACATCCCCGAAGCTCGGCCCCGCGTCGAAGTTGTGGAGCTTGACGTGCAGGGCGTGTAGCGCGAGCACCCTCTCCTCGAGGTCCTCGAGGATCGTGCGGTTCACCCGCGCCCGCAGCTCCTTCGCGGTCTCGCCGTCGCGGGCGTAGTCCGCGAAGCCGCTCCGCGCCGACTCGAACGAACCAGCATTGAACACGAGCTGCCCGCTCGCCCAGGCGCGGCCCGCCTCGGGGCTGGCGGTTGCCTCTTCCTCGGTGTGGGCGACCTCGACTGTGGGACGGGGCGCGACGGGAGGCTTAGGCGACGTGGGAGGGCGGGGAAGGTCGCAGGCGCGGGTGAACGCGGGGAGCGGTTCCGTGTCCTCGCGGGCACGCTGCTTGCCGTGGTATGTTCCGTAGTCGGGTGAGTGCTCGCGGAGGTAGGCGGGGTAGGGCCGCGCTCCGCCGAAGTCCACGACGTAGCGGACCTCGGGGTCGCGCGGGATTTGGAAGCCGCACCCGCAGGCACACTTGCGGGGGAAGCGGTTCCCGTTGACGGTTCTCACCCGCGAGGTAGTGGGTTCGGTCGGCGTTTGACTCTCTCGTGTCGGGCTCTGGGTGCTTGCTTGCATCGCTCGTTCCTCGCGGGCGAAGGAACGGGCGATGCGTGGGTCCCTTGCTCCTGGCCCCGCGGGCACTCAGAACAGTGCGGATGTAGGGAATCCAACAATCGGCCGAAATCGATCTAATCCTCCTGTCGATTGGGAGAAGGCAGGGCCGGCAGGCCCGCGCGAGTTTCCGGAGAAACTCCTAGCGAAGCGACTATCTCCCTAACTTCTTTCCCGCTTGATGGATGGGCCGTAAGAAGAAACTCGCCAAACTACGCGGGAAAATCAGAAGAAGTCTTCGGCGGCACATTCGCGACCTCGGGTTCGATCACAGCAAGGCGAGCCAGATAGAGCCGAGGAAAGATTCGAAGGACGCCCTACGGTCTCTCCATCGATTGCAGCGTTCCCAGCGACTTCAGGACGAGCGCTCGTTCATAAAGTCGAACCTCGCCAAGTTGCTGCCGTCGTTTGCCTCCGGTCAAGATGTGGAACCCGGAGCGATATCTCCGCGACTTGAACTGGTCAAATCGGACACTGTCGAGTCGGATCTCTTCCGTTTGGCGAGTCTCACCTGGAGCGTTCCCGTCTCCCATGGCTACGGACGGCGAATGCGATTTCTCGTCTGGGATCAATCGAATCACAAGTTAATGGGTATTTTCGCCCTTGGGGATCCGGTATTCAATCTTACCGCACGCGACCAGTATGTCGGTTGGAATGTCGCGGATCGTCGCGAGCGGCTTGTCGACGTGATGGATGCCTATGTTCTCGGAGCAGTGCCTCCGTACAATATGTTGCTGGGAGGCAAGGTCGTTTCGTGCCTCCTACGGAGCCGCGAGATCCGAGACCACTTTACTCGCAGGTACCGGCACACACAGGGAATCATTTCAGGCGAGGAGAAGGCGGCGTCTCTCGTGATGATTACTACGTCGTCGGCCTTGGGAAAATCGGCCGTCTACGACCGCCTGAAGCTGAACGGAACGTTGTACTTCGAGCCCGTAGGCTTTACGCAGGGTTGGGGGCACTTCCACATTCCGGATCGGCTGTTCGATGACATCCGGCAATACCTTGCTTTGAATAATCATCCGTACGCTTCAAATCATGACTTTGGCAAGGGTCCGAATTGGCGCCTTCGTGCAGTCCGAGCCGGCATAGAACTGGCCGGACTTGACGGAGGACTTCTTCGTCACGGGATCAAACGCGAGGTGTACGTGTGCAATCTCGCCACGAACGCCAGAGACATCTTGAATGGCAACTCTCGTAGACCGAACTATGCTGGATTGCAGTCAGTGAAGGAGATTTCCGAGATGGCCGTGGCTCGATGGGTGCTGGGGAGGGCCAGGACAAGACCAGAGTACACTGAGTGGTCTCGCGAGAGGGTCCGCGAGCTTCTCGATTACCGAAAGAACGGCGACGCGTCGTTGCTTCGGGCGCCCTCACAATATTCGATGCTACCGGCGCCATCGCCCGAGATACGGCCTCCATTGGCACCTACGGTAAACTTGGAATTACCCGGCTACGGCGAGCCAAACAGAGTTGAAACCGCTGACACGGTTCGACGGGAGCATCATCTACGCCCGACCGCACACCGCTAATCCCTCTCGCCCGGGACAGATACGAGAATGTTGTTTCAGTTGAAGAAGCGACGCACGGCGGAGAATACTACTGCCCACACTGCGGCGAATCCGTCATACCCTATCTGGGCTCCCAAGTCCAACATCACTTTCAACACGCGCCGAACAATCCCGCAACACGCGACTGCGAATTGAGAATTGATGCTTGGGGACGGGAGTTCCTCCAACGCTCCCGGAAGCCCCCCTTCGAGCGGGAGGTTGAATCTCGCCGCATACGTCTCGCTGTACGACGGCATCCTTACCTTCCTCAGCTTGAACTTCTGGGCTTACTCCCGGTCGCGACACCCGAGGAGTGGGCAGAATGGGTGTCGCGCCCTCCGGCAATAGAGGCCGAGGGGGTCCTTCGGCCGGTACGGGTTGAAGATTTCGAGCCATCACTCGGGGAGGCAGAAGTGTTACTCAATCCCGCTCAAACCACATTCCAAGTTCATATCCGAAACGCCCCACCATCTCTGGACGGCACTTGGCGGGCAGAGTGGCCCCCGGAATCCCCCAAATTCGTTGGCACCGATCGTTTGGCAGAGGTCCGAGACAATCTTGGGAGATTGACCGTAGGCGACGATCTCTACCTTCCCGATGCCCCCAACCTTGCGGCTCTCGGCGGTGAGACGCTTCGACTTGGGATGCTTTCGTACCGCCACTTCGAACTCACCGAATCTACTGCTGAGAAGCTCGAGTTGACGGTCGGCGGCGTGGCGATCGATACCAAGGCTTTCAGGGTCTCCGTGATTCTCCCCGCTCTGAGCGATCCAAACGACCTGACCAACTTGCGGGCGCCTCCAGGTTCGCCGGTGGTACTCCACGTCATTCCCTCGAAGGAGGGTGGCCTCGACCCACTTGTGGACGTGCTCGAACTGCCCTCGACAAAGCATACCGCGACTCCTATTCCCCCGACAGGGGCGGGAGTTGTCAGAGAGTGGACCTTTTCGCTTGAGCAAGGGCAGTTGAGGCGGTTCGATTTTTACTGGTCCGGCCGTCATGTCCCAGTTCAGGCTTTCGGAAACGATCCGGCGAAAGAGCGGCAGGAAGCACTGCGAGTCCCACCCGTCGGACTCTGGATTTACGAGAACGCCCCGGCTTTTCTTCCCGCTTCGTTCGGGTCACTGGACCCCACTCCCGTTCGCCGAGCTCCTGCTGGACAGACAGACCAGCGGTGGAAGTTGAGCGGTCCTGACGGCATGGTCCTCAACCTCTCATACGAATTCCTTGATGAGTCCGGCCAACTGACGCGGGGGGAACGCCACAATATCGAGGGCACTGACTTCCCGAGGGCAATGGAGGGAGTGCTGCGCCGGGGGGCTTCGCAAGTCACAATCGATTTTGGACTGTTCGGGATAATTCGGCTAAGTTGTCGAGCGGCCGCAACGATTGCTTCGCAGGACGAATTACAGGCGCGAGTTCGAGCTTTGGGTCTGCCGGTTGGACACACTACTCGACGTTACATTCGCGCGATTCTCAACGTTCCCCACTCGACGGCCCTGAGCGAGTTGCCCGGTGGGACCAAGGGGAGGGTTCGAAGAGCAGTTTTGGATGTCCGCAAGGCGGGGGACTGTGAGAAGGTATGGAACGCGGACAGTTGATGCGCACGATGCTCGGGGCACCGCCGGCGACCCCGCCCACTAACGAGGGAGATGTCGTTTCGGCACTTACAGCGGATCAAATTCGGGCATGTCTATACTGGGGTGTTAGAGAAAGCGAATCAGGCCGGGTGCACTCTGCCCGGATGAAACGTTGGGTAATCTCGAAGCTACAGGGGATCTCGCATCACTCAGCGGATGACGTCGAGGAGGATTTCAACCGTGTCCTATCCGGGGATTACGGTGCGAACCTCGACGCCATTGGTGACGTTATCTGGTTGAAGGGCGGCTTTTACTATCCGGCACCCCCGACTGCCGTAATGACTGGGGATCGAACGGCTTCCTTGGTCTCGGGTTATCCCACCCTGCATTTCACAGAAATCCTCGGATCGATCCACTTGGGGCCGGTCGGACGAACAATCGTTGGGCTCGACCGCGATCAGCTCGCCCGGGTCGGAATCAGGCCCATCTCGGTCGACGAGTATCTCGGACCCGGCAGCAAAGTCGTGTCCCCCGACGAATTCCTTCTCCGCTTCGCGAGCGAGAGCGGGGCATCTGCCAACCCCATTGGACCGGGCTGGTTTCCCTATAGAGGAGAACATGGAGAGGAACGGGGTTACAATTTCGGTCCACCAGGGCGGGCGGCACGGGCAGGCCCATTGACTCTTGCCCTGTGGCGGGGCCCTGATTGGCAGGGCTATTATCTAGAGAATTTCTCATCGACGAGTCGCAGCTTCGTGAGCGTTCAATCAGGTGAATGGAGACGAATCGCACTGGCAATAGATGCAGTCACTGGCCATGCTCGCGAAGCGCGGATTTCGACTGATGGTGAAAACGGCATACTAGAAGTTGAGTTCGGACTGCCGCCCGCGGTCTATCGATTCCTTTACGCTTCAGGAGGCGCGTGGCGAGCTATTCATGCCGGTGCGGCACGATATTCCTTCCCCGAACACGCGCGCGAGGGCTTGAAGCAAATGCTAGAGCGATACTGGGTGCAGGTCAGATCCTCATGACCGACTCTGCGAACCTGACCGAGCTGCTCGATCGCATTCGAACGCGTCACTTTGAGTTCATCGAGGCCACCTATCACCTGAGACACGAAGGACTCATCGCCGAGCGAAAGGCACTGATGGGGGATCGAGAGGTCTTTCAGGCTCCGTGGGTCGAGGCAACACCGTCCTATGACACGGGTGATTCCCTTTCCGCGCTCGGGCTTCCTCACAGCGTCAGTTCCCTCTTGACGGACCTCGCGAGAGGGGGATTCGGAGTTTACGATCCCCTATGGGCGCACCAATCGAAGGCTCTGCGTTCCTTCTTCGTCGACGGAAAGGACCTTGTTGTTTCGACTGGAACTAGCTCTGGGAAGACTGAGATTTTCTTGTACACCATTCTCGGCATGCTCGCCGCGGAGGGCGCACGCCGAGTGAGTTCCCACCAAAGGGGCATTCGAGCGCTCATCCTCTATCCGATGAACGCACTAGTTGCAGATCAACTCGGTCGGATGCGCAAGCTCTTCGGGAACGAGGATGGGGCCAGACTGATCGCAGCATCGTTTGGGCGCACGGCCCAGTTCGGGATGTACACGAGCCGCACGCCCTATCCAGGGGTCCGAGATGTTTCCAAAGACGACCGTTACCTCAAGACTCAGATGGACTTCTATCTTGATCTCAAGACAAACCCAGACCGGCAGACCCAATTTGACGAACTTTCCCGCAAGGGAAAGATTCCCGCCAAGGACGTGCGTGGTTTCGTTGATCAACGGCTACGTGCTGATCGGTACTTCACCCAGCCAGGAGACAGGGAGCTGTTCACACGCCAAGAGATGTTGGACGTGCGAAACACGGAGGGAGGGACTCCCGACATTTTGGTTACAAATTACTCGATGCTTCAATACATGCTCCTCCGCCCGATTGAACAGCGCTTGTTCGAGGACACTCGTCTTTGGTTGATGTCGGATCCCCAGAATCAATTGTTAATCGTCTTGGATGAAGCGCACCTCTACCGTGGAGCTCAGGGGGCCGAGGTCGCGCTCTTGGTCCGTCGATTGGTTCAAAGACTGGGGGTCGACCGGAGTAAGGTTCGATGCATTCTCACGAGCGCGTCGCTGGGTTCTGACTCGGTTGCAGGCACCGCGGGTCCCCTATTCGCTTCCCAGCTAGCAGGAGGCTTGGCCGGCGACTATCAAGTCATCACGGGCGAACGGAAAAGATTCCGTAAGGCAGGCACGCTCCCCGTGGCACTCTCCCTGGCATTGAGTCGGATCGGAGGCTCACTGTCTGTTCAGGGTGTATCTGAGGTGGCACGGGTCCTAAAATGGCCGGCCCCCGGGCCGGAAGCGGATCTGTCGGGATATCTCGGAAAGAATCTTGCCGCTTGTGTCGAGTTCCAAATCCTATACGACCTTCTTTCGTACGGCCCGGTTGCACTCGAGGATCTTGCCCAAAAGCTGTTCCCGAATGCCGGCCAAGGCGAGCGACTCGAGGCCACTCTAAATTTCCTCCTAATCTCCACGGCGGCAACCGACTCCCTGGGTGTGCCATTGATGCCATCGCGAATTCACCTCTTTTCACGGGGGCTGTTCCCCCAATTCGTTTGTGTCAATCCCGAGTGTAGCGTACGGCGATTTCCGAATTCTCCGAAATTCCTGGGCCGGCTTTACAACGGTTCTCGAGAGCAATGCGAGTGCGGACATCGAACCTACGAACTTTTTAGCCATCGGACATGCGGCGCTGCGTACTTGCGGGCTTTTCGGCGCCGGCAGGACGCAACTGAGCGACATCACCCTATTTTCCTCTGGCCCGAAGCGAAAGTGGATCAGACTTTCGAGGAAATCCATATCCTTCTCGAAGAGCCACGGAAGGATTCTCCTGATTTGGGGGCGGTGCGTGGTGCGAAGGGAGGCGATCCCCGGTCCCTTTTCGAGAAAACCCCCGCCTATTTTCTTGACACTCGAACCGGCACCCTGAACGTGTCTGACCCTGGGCACGGGGCAATCCGTTGCTGGCTTCCAAGTGATCCTCCACAAGACTTCCACTACCCGTGGACTTGGGCGCGATGTCCAGCATGCGGGATTCAAGAAAGAATCCAGAAAGGTCGTTCAAAGGTGATGGATCTGGAAACCAAGGGCGAGGCTCCTTTTGCGAATGTGCTAAAGGTCGCATTCCAAGTGCAGTCGCCTCGGGAGAAGGGTCCTGCATTCCCAAATCGTGGCCGGAAGATTCTTTGTTTTTCCGACAGCCGGCAAAAGGCCGCTCGACTGGCCCGGGATCTACAATCTGCAGTCCAGTTGGACGCATTCAGGGAACTCCTTGTTCTCGCGGCCCGTCACCTGCCCTCCGATACGGGTCTCGAATCGATTTTCCCGCAAATCTTGTTGGAATGTAGACACCTGAATTATGGTCTCTTCGACGACAGCGATGCCTTTGTTTCAGCCGCAGGTACCGCACCACAGGGATCTAGGTCTCAATTCGCTCTAGCGAAGATCTCCATAGAGGAGAGATCACGCCTACATCGTCTCGCAAGAATCGAAGACGCTCCGACCCATGAGGACATTTGCGAAGATCTGGCTCGTCAAAGACCGCACCAGTACAATTCGCAGCTCCTGCGCCAATTTGGAGATTCGGATTTTTCGCTTGAGGCAACGCTGGTGGGTTTCGTTGCCCCACGTGCGAACTACGTCGCCGGCATGTCTGCGAGGTTGCCTACGATTCCAACACCGACCCTAGATCAAATTCTGCTCGTGATCGTTCGGGATGCGTTGGAAAAACGGGCGTTCGACCCGCTAATCAGCGACCCGGACCGTGCGCAGTCCCGTTCCGTCAGACTTGGAGGGGGGTGGCCCCTTGACCGTCTGGGCGAAGGTCTACAAGAGGAAGATTTGATTCCAGATCGAGTCGCTGATTTCATCAACGCAACGTATGGCCCGAGCGTGCTGTCCGACCTTAATCTCGCGATCCACAGCACAATAGGGGGGAAGAAGCTCTTCGTTCCATATGGAAGCGACAAGTGGGTCTTGCAGCCATCGGCATTGACCCTGCGAATCGACCCAAGTCACCAGTGGTTTCGTTGTAAGTCATGCTGGCAATTCGCTTGCTCGCCCCTTGACGGACGGTGTCCCAGAAAGAAGTGCGGTGGGGAAGTTGAGCCGGTAGCACCTGACGACCCCCATCTCCAAGCAAGAAAGCGATTGATCCGGGAACCCTGTATCCGCGTTTACAAGGGGGAGGGGATTCCGTTGGTTATCAGGGCCGAGGAACACTCAGCTCAAATCACAACCAAGGACCAGGTCGACATCTTCTCGAAAGCGGAGTTGTACGAATTGCTTTTCCAGGATGTCATTCCGAACGAGGCCTCCGACGAACAACCTGTCGACGTGCTCAGCTGCACGACTACGATGGAAGTGGGGATTGACATCGGGGACCTGACGACAGTTGCACTCAGAACCATTCCACCGCGTACCGATAACTACCAACAGCGAGCGGGTCGGGCCGGGCGACGGAGTTCGTCTCTATCCTTGATTTTGACCTATGCAGACAACTCGCCGCACGAGTCATACCATTTCGCTAAGCCGGAATTGATGATCGGGAGACCGCCCTCCGTCCCCATAATCTACATCGACAACGAGGTCATCGCGCGCAGGCACGTCAATGCCGGCCTCATCGAGGCGTTCTTTCACAGGGAATTACCGGGAGGAAGGCGAGAAGCCATCTGGCGCGCCAACTCTGATTTGTTTTCTGCGCTGGGGTCGGTCCGAGAATTTTTCCGGGGGGACGGGGAGTTCTCGTTCAGGGAATTCAAGGCATGGCTTGCTCAAGCGCAGTCCCCTGGTGATCCGGTCTTGCGCTCGATTGCAGCTCTCCTTCCAGTCGAGCTGCCCGCATCGAGGGCCGGACCTGGCTGGCAGTCGCTCTTCGTCCAGGAGTGCGCAGGTAAGCTGCTCGACTCACTTGTGATACTCCAATCCAAGGACAAATCGTCCGAGGAATTCGGTGATGCTAACCTGCTTTCGTCACTCTTGGAGTCATCTATCCTTCCCACATTCTCGTTCCCGACCGACGTTTGCAAGTTCACGGTCCGGGAGGCCGATACGAGGACACGGCAGGTGAAGACGACTTACGAGCCCCAGGCCGACCTAGTTCAAGCCTTGTCGGACTATGTCCCGGGTCGTCAACTTGTAATCGACAAGCGTACGTTCGTACCCTACGGAATCAGCGTGGATTTCTCTGACGACCCGGCGAACCGTGTTTCTAAAGAGCCTTGGGATCGGCTCCCGCGATTGAACTTCTGCGAGAATTGTGAAGCGATATTAGACGACACTACGACGGATCTGGCTGCGTCCGCCACCCTGTGTCCCGTCTGTAGCGCACCTATCAAATCACTCCTAGTTTACCGGCCGAAAGGATTCGCGCCTCAAGCCAAGGGATCGCGGCTCGTAGAAGGAATCGAGCCGACAGGTGATCGAACCCGAGCCTCGGCGGCTCGCTTTCCGCTGCCTACCCATCTCTCGAGCCCTTCGGCGTTCACTAACATAGGCCTGTCAAAGGGTCAGGGCGCGAGGCTTTCGAACGAGAAGCTCATCGTTGCGAATTTTGGCGGGGAGGACCAGGAAGGATTCTGGATATGCAGAATGTGTGGTGCCCTCTCGACGGAGGGTGTTTTGCCCGCGAGTCACGATCGGCCGTACCCGCGCGACCCGCGTGTCAGGGGGTGGACCCAAAACTGCTCGGGGGATTCTATTCAAGCAATCCTCGGGTTCAGCTTCCAGACTGATTTGTGCGTCATTCGAGTCCCTATCGAGGACCCGATGGAATTTGCCTATGGTGAAGACAGTGGGCTTTCAATCGCCGCAAAATCCCTCTCTGAAGCACTGATTCTAGCTGCAACCTCAATCCTGAACATCGATCCGTCCGAACTTGGAGGTGGATTCCGTTTTCTTCCTCGAGCGACCGCTTCGCCGAGGGAAGTACGCGGCTACCTCGATTTCTTTCTCTACGATACGACGCCCGGTGGGGCAGGGTTTGCGTCCACAGCGTTCTCTCAACTCACCGCAGTCATCGCGGAATGTAGCTCCAGATTGAGCGCATGCGACTGCACATCATCCTGTGCTCGTTGCCTCAGAACGTATGACAACCGATTCGACCATCTCAGACTAGACCGATTCCTTGCACTGAGTCTCCTGTCCTATCTCAGGAACGGGACAGTTCCACCAATTGGTCAGGTCCGCGCCAATCGACTCTTTGAGCCGATGGCTGCGAGCGTTGCCCTCCTGGGTTCCACTGGTGGTGCACTGAACTATTCCACGCATCAGGACGGCGGGTGTATCCAATTTAGTGGGAAACTGGTAGATGTCCGTGTGACGCCCGCGCTCCTCGGTAGTGGGCGTTTGACGCCGGTGCCGACAGTTCGCGCCACTAAGGTTTTAGAAATCTCCGAGTTGCTTCTTCTGAGAGATCGGCCTCGAGTCGCCTACCACGTATTCGAGTGTATCTCGTGATAGACCCTCCGGACTCTCGGTAGGTGGCCGTGCGGCCCGTTACGTGGACGGCATCGCATTCTATTGCGTTCGATCGGTGCCCCCGAGCGTTCTTCTTCGCCTACTCGGGAACGGGGAGGTCTAGCTACGGATCGGGAATCCGAACGCCTGCGGAACTCATCGGCATGGCTGTACACGATGCGATTGAGTTTCACATTCGAGGGTGGAGCGAAGCAAGGCTCCCATCTTGGGACGCCACAATTGCTCGAGGGACCGAATCCCTGAGCGAGGGCCTTCGTACCTCGGAGCGGCCCGATCAGGCCAATTCCTTGGCGGTGTGGGAAGCCACCGAGCGTAAGTCCCGAAATCAAGTTGAGAGGTTGGTAAATCGATTCCTGCGGTTCGTTTGGCCGGGCTATGAGAACGATCTATACGTCGCGCATGAGAAAACCTTCCAATTCAAGGTCAACTCGATTCCTGTCGTGGTCAGGCCAGACTTCGTATCGAAGGGTAGAGATGGATCTGTAAGGATCGTCGACTGGAAGACCTACGGACTTGGCGCGGTCCATCTCACACAGGAGTGGACCCAATTGGCCGCCTATTTGCTTTGGGCATCTATAGATCCGAATCTGAAGAAGTTGAAAGCAGAAGGGCGGATTGTCTCGATTTTGACGGGTGAAACTCGTCCAGTTTTCGGGGATCCGAACACTCTCAAGTCAATTCGAGCGCGACTTCGCAACGATTGGGAGGTCTGGCAATCGATGGAGCCCAAGTCGTACCCGGCCCGCCCTGACGGGCAGAAGTGCCTCGAGTGTCCCTTCATCATGGACTGTCCTGAAGGCCAGTCCGTCGTACCCCCGATACGAATCGGGCAAGAGGAGTGATGCACAGCAGACTCTCGAGCCACGGGAAAGTAGGTAACTGATTTGCCCTTCTCGTCCTCGGTGCGTCTGCTCGCTCAACTTTGCTCGCGAAGCGGGGTGGCTAACCCGGGCCGAGTGTTTATGGATCCTCATTAGAAGCCAACTGCCTTTAATCCTGCGCGCGGAGCGGGGGATGAAGGCGAAGACATTTGTTGGATTGGACGTGCACCGAAAGCTGGTCGTCGCGACCGCCGTTAATCCTCTGGGAAGGCGAATTCGCCAGTCGAGCTTCGGATCGAATCCGAAGGAGTTGACGACATTCCTTCATCGCCTTCCCCGACCGACGAAGGTCGTTCTCGAGGCCCGTTCGGTCTGGGAACGGTACTACGAAGTCGCGGTCTCCACTGGGGCCGAGGTTGTGGTCTCCCACCCGCTCAGGACTCGACTCATCGCGGAAGCAAGCATCAAGACCGACAAGGTCGACTCGGCGGCCTAGAGAACCAGCTTCACCTCACTCACTTTCCACGGGTTTTGAACCAACTATAGTTCGCATCCCGCCGGGAGCAATCTGCACTCGGTTCACCCATCGGACGGCGCCGGCACTACCCCGCGGACGGAGAGAGAACGTGGAAAGGGTTGGGCGCCCCGGACCGGTGAGTGGGTCGGCCGGGGCGCCGTTGTGATCGTTGCGGTCGACCCTAGGAGCCGAGCACTCCGTTCCCGTTGTAGAGGTACCATGTGTTGTCGCTACCCCCACCGATCGTGGGGTTGGTGTTGACGGTCGTCGGGTTGATCCAGGAGGCGTAGGTGACCACGAGGCTCTGCTGGTCGTAGTAGACGTACAGAGCGAGGCCGTTCGCGATGTGCTCGACCAGGTTGTACATCAGCACCCGTGCCGGTCCGACCGCCATTCCCGCGGCCTGGGTCATGCCCCACTCCATCGCCGCGTAGGCGTTCCCCTCGCACGCCTGGGGGATCTCGGCCTGGTTGGCCCAGAAGAGCAGCCCGGCCATCGAGGCCGGGTCGGTCGGTCCACCGTTGTCGTTCGCGCAGGTGAACTGGCTGAGACCCTCCTGCACCGCGT
>Ga0335078_10002821_pt1 | contig 26200 bp, 22 predicted proteins | sample Lox_Sample_32_FD_206711 | JGI IMG/M metagenome (GOLD analysis project Ga0335078, IMG submission 206711) | Soil microbial communities from Loxahatchee National Wildlife Refuge, Florida, United States - Lox_Sample_3.2 | ecosystem: Environmental > Terrestrial > Soil > Wetlands | place: USA... | reverse complement strand
CTCAGCGGGAGAGCGCCTCGTTCACACCGAGGAGGTCACTGGTTCGATCCCAGTATCGCCCACCACGCGTGCACCACGGCGATGCGGCCGGTTCCGGGACGGAGCCGGCCTTCTTGCTTCCCGAACGAGTCATCCCGCTACAGGACGTCACCATATAGAGGGGCACATCCTCCCGCCGGTCGCCGCCCGGACCCGATGCAGTGCCATCTACCTGGGGTTCTTCTTACGGATCGTTTACGCACTCGGTGGGTTCTGCTCACGACGTGTCGGGTACCCCCGTGACGCTGAGTAACTAGAATGGCGCGCCGAGAGTTCCATCCGGTCGTGCCACATGGACGGGGGAGCGGCGTGTTCGGAGTGGGACGGCCCGACAGGCAGCCTGCCGATGACGAGTCACCCGGCGCCGGCCCGGCAGCCGGGCACCCCGGCAAGTCCGAGCACCCGGCCAGTCCCGGCGAGCCGGCCCAGGGAGCCAGCGAAACCGGCCGGTCCGGTCGCAGGCTCGGGTCCAATCCCAGGGTGCTCACGATAGCCGTCGCCGCGGTCGCGATAGCACTGGCAGGCAGCGCGTTCGCGCTCACCAGCAACTCCCCGGCCAGCACCGCGCACGGCCAGGCCAGCGAGGCGCAGGCCGACTCGGGGCCGATAAGGCTGGTGTCGATATCCCCGGCGGACGGCACCAGTCAGGTCGACGGGGCCAGCCCGATCACGGTGACGTTTTCCGGCCAGGTGTCTGCCGACACCCCCGACCCGACGCTGCATCCGGCCATCCCCGGCAGCTGGGCGACGGAGGGGAACCAGCTCGTCTTCACCCCGGACACGGCATTCAAGCCGTCGAGCCGGGTCACCGTGACAGTGCCCGCCGGCATCGGCGGCGTCCACGGCATGGGCGGCGGCCTGCTGGAAAAGCCCGTCACCGAGCAGTTCAGCACCGGCGCCTACTCCCAGCTGCGGCTGGCGGAGATCCTCGGTCAGCTCGGCTACCTGCCGCTGACCTGGTCGGTGGCGGGGAACGGGGCGTACAGGGAGCAGTTCTCCTCGTTCTCCGCCGATATGCCGAACATCACCCAGCAGGAGATGGCCTACGACCCGCCCGCAGGCAACTTCGGCTGGAAGCCCGGTTACCCGGCACTGCTGCACAGCCTCTGGTCTCCGGACAGCGCGTCCAACGTGGTCGTTCGCGGCGCGATCATGGCCTTCCAGTCCCAGCACGGCATGACGATCAACGGGACCGTCACGCCCGGCATGTGGAAGGCATTGTTCAAGGCCGACGAGCGCGAGCTGCTCAACGCCAACGGCTACACCTACGCGATCGCGAGCAAGTCCCTGCCGGAGACGCTGACGATCTGGCACAACGGGCACATCGTGCTGCGCAGCCTGGCCAACACCGGCATCCCGGTCTCGCCGACGGTGGATGGCTCGTTCCCCGTCTATCAGCGCTACCGGTTCCAGATCATGAGCGGCACGAACCCGGACGGCAGCCATTACGCCGACCCGGTCTCCTACGTCTCCTACTTCAACGGCGGCGACGCCGTGCACTACTTCCCGCGCGGCTCCTACGGGTTCCAGCAGAGCCTGGGATGCGTCGAACTGCCGATTACTCAGGCCAGGGAGGCATGGCCGTACCTGACCTACGGCAGCGTGGTCACCGTCCGCGGCTGAGCCGGCGCGGCGGATAGCTACCGCCTGGCATCGCAACGGCGCGGTGCCAGGCGGTATCGCGTCCGGGCGCCAGCTCAGCCGCTGAGCCGGACCTCTCCCACCGTCACGCCGTCGAGTTCGGCGACGTACCCGGCGCCGAACGCGGTGGCCGGGGTGTGCACGCCCGCGGGCACGCCGGGATCCCGGGCGGCCAGCCGGCTCGCGGCACGGACGACCGAGTCCGCGGTCAGGTCGTAAGGGTTCGGGGTGGTGAGAGTCGCGGTGGCGGTCCGGCCCCCCTCGCTGGCCCTGGCCCAGGCCTCGGCGTGCCCGCTGGCCCGCGCGGCTCCGCCGGGTCCCCTGACTCGCCGCGCGAGCACGTCCGCGACCGCCGCGGCCGGACCGAACCTGAGCAGCGCAGCCGTGGCTGCGCTGCCGGGCGGGGTGGTGGTGTACGCGGTGATGGTCGGTATCCCGGTCGAGTAGTACGCGGTGCTCACGTCGCCCCACGGGACCGCGCTGACCATCCGCGCGCCGGACGGGAACCCGGCCAGAACGGACTTCCAGCCCACCGGCACGCTCCGGATCACCCCGTCGATCCGCGCGCGCCCGCCACGCTGGAGCATGGCCAGCGCCGTCCGCGCGGTACCGCTGCTTGGCCCGCTTCCGGGTAGGAACGCCAGGTCGAGCACCCTCGCGCCGGGCAGGGCCGCGGCGACCATCACGGCCAGGCAATCGGTCGGGACCACGTCGAACCCGATGCCTGGCAGCAGCACGACACCGGCGGCAACCGCCCGGTCCTGCATGCCGCGAAGCTCCTCGAAGACGTCGATCTCCCCGGTGATGTCCAGATAGTGCACGCCGGTGTCGCAGCAGGCCGCGGCCATCTGCGCGGCGGTCGCCGTAAACGGCCCTGCGCAGTGCGCGACGACGCTGATGCCCGCCAGCCCGGCGCGCAGCGCCGCCGGGTCGTCCAGCCCGAACTGGCGCCGCTCCAGACCGAGCTCGGCGGCGAGCGGGACGATTCGCTCTGCCGACCGGCCCGCCAGGACCGGGCGCTCTCCCCGGCTGACGGCCAGCCTGGCCGCCAGCTGTCCGGTGTAGCCGTTAGCGCCGTAGATGAGCCAGGTCATGATCCGCCTCGTTCAGCTAGTTGCCAGGGAGCTGTGTCCGATTCTTTATCAGTCGTGCCGCCCCACTGTGGCGATGCCACTAGAGTCACAGAGGCGGATGTCTCGATTTACGTCGGATCATCCTGTGATCCCTTTGTCCCGATCGCCATGCGCGGCCGGGCGGCAGCTACCGGCGATATAGGGGAACGTCTTGTCGTCTGCTACGCAGCTCCGTACTCGTGTTCTGGCTGTGGGAAGCGTCATCGTCTTCCTGCTGATAGCGGGCATCTGGATCGCGTTCACGCAGGCAACCGCCCGGTCGGCACCGACCGCTAAGCCCGCGGCCAGCGGGCGCAGGGCGACCGAGGCGGCCGCGGGCCCGCTGCGGGTGACCTCGGTCACCCCGGCCGCGCACGCCACCGGCGTCAGCGGCGTGGCGCCGATCAAGATCCAGTTCTCCGCGCCGGTCGCGGCCGGATCCCCGATGCCGTCGGTGCACCCGGACATCGCGGGTACCTGGCAGGGCGCGGGCACGAGCTCGCTCGAGTTCGTGCCGTCGGCCGGCTTCAGGCAGGCCGAGCACGTCAGCGTCAAGATTCCCGGCGGTGCCCTCGGCATTCGCTCCGCCGCCGGCGGCCTGCTGCCAGCCACCGTGCACGTGCGCTTTAAGACCGGCACGTACCAGACCGAGCGGCTCGACCAGCTGCTCGCTCAGCTCGGTTACCTGCCGCTGACCTGGGCGCCGTCGCCCGGCGCGGCAGTCCCGGCCGCCTCCGACGCGCAGGGTCAGCTGGCCGCCGCCTACTCGCCGCCGCAGGGCCAGTTCACCTGGAAGCCCGGCTATCCGAGTGAGCTCAGGAAGTTCTGGCGTTCCGGCAGCACCGCCGGCCTGATCCTGCAGGGCGCGGTGCGCAAGTTCGAGTTCGACCACGGGCTGACGATGGACGGCATCGCCGGGCCGCAGGTGTGGAGTGACCTGCTGAAGGCGGTAGCCGGCAGCGACGCCAACAAGGACGGCTACACCTACGCGATCGCCGACGAGTCGAACCCGGAGACGCTGACGATCTGGCACGACGGGCGCGAGGTCCTGCACACGCTGACCAACACCGGGATCCCGGCGTCGCCGACCACGATCGGCACCGCCCCGGTCTACATCCGCTACTACACCCAGATCATGCGCGGGAAGAACCCGGACGGCACGAAGTACGCCGATCGCGTCTACTACGTGGCCTACTTCCGCAGCGGCGAGGCGGTGCACTACTTCCTGCGGCCGTACTACGGCGCGCCGCAGAGCCTGGGCTGCGTCGAGCTGCCGATGAACGAGGCGCAGAAAGCCTGGCCGTACCTGACCTACGGCAGCCTGGTCACGGTCCTGCGGGGCGCGGACACGCCGGGCACGAGCCCGACCGACCCGACCACCTGACCGCGGACGGGCCCGGATCTGCTGCAAGGGCCAGCCGGGTTCGCCCGGCCCGGGCGACCGCCCGGCCCCGGACCGGCCGGCAGGCGGGCACACGCGGCCGGCCTGGCGTCGATAGCATCGAGCCAGCTAACGCTAACGATCGACACCAGCCGACGATCGACATCAAGGAGTCTGCCGTGCCCGCCGACAAGCTGCACATCACTCTCGCCGGAAGCGAGCACGTGGTGGAAGACGGCACGACGGCCGGCCAGGTACTGGCCGGCCAGTCCGACGCCGTGGCCGCCAGGGTCAACGGCGAGCTGCGCGACCTCGCGCACGTCCTGGCCGAGGGCGACCACGTAGCGGCGGTGCCGATCGGCTCACCGGACGGGCTGAACATCCTCAGGCACTCGACCGCGCACGTTATGGCGCAGGCCGTCCAGGACCTGTTCCCGCAGGCCAAGCTCGGTATCGGGCCGCCGATCGAGAACGGCTTCTACTACGACTTCGACGTTCCCGCCGCCTTCACGCCCGAGGACCTCAAGTCGATCGAGCAGAAGATGCGCCAGATCGTGAAGCAGGGCCAGCGGTTCAGCCGCCGCGTCGTGACCGACGACGAGGCCCGCATCGAGCTGGCCGCCGAGCCTTACAAGCTGGAGCTGATCGGGCTCAAGGGCGGCGCCGGCGGCGGACCGGGCGAGGCTGGCCTTGGCGACTCGGGCGAGACGGTCGAGGTCGGCGGGTCCGAGCTGACCATCTACGACAATCTCGACGCGAGCACCGGCGAGCTGTGCTGGAAGGACCTGTGCCGCGGCCCGCACCTGCCGACGACCAGGAACATCCCCGCGTTCAAGCTGATGCGCTCCGGCGGCGCCTACTGGCGCGGCAGCGAGGAGAACCCGCAGCTGCAGCGGATCTACGGCACCGCGTGGCCGTCCCGCGACGCCCAGGACGACTATCTCAGCCTGCTCGAGGAAGCCGAGAAGCGCGATCATCGCAGGCTGGGTGCCGAGCTGGACCTGTTCTCGTTCCCTGCCGAGATCGGCAGCGGGCTGCCCGTCTTCCACCCCAAGGGCGGCATCATCCGCAAGGCGCTCGAGGACTACTCGCGGCAGCGGCACGAGCAGGCCGGCTACGAGTTCGTGTACACCCCGCACATCACCAAGTCGAACCTGTTCGAGACCTCGGGCCACCTGCAGTGGTACGAGGAGGGAATGTACCCGCCGATGGAGATGGAGGGCGCGAGGTACTACCCCAAGCCGATGAACTGCCCGATGCACATCCTGATCTACGCATCGCGCGGCCGCTCCTACCGCGAGCTGCCGCTGCGGCTGTTCGAGTTCGGCACCGTGTACCGGTTTGAGAAGTCCGGCGTCGTGCACGGCCTGACCAGGGCGCGCGGCTTCACCCAGGACGACTCGCACATCTTCTGCACGCCCGAGCAGCTCCAGGACGAGCTGGCCAGCCTGCTGGACTTCGTCGTCGGCCTGCTGCGTGACTACGGCCTGACCGAGTTCGAGGCCGAGCTGTCCACCCGCCCGGAAAAGTTCGTCGGCGAGATCGCCGAGTGGGACAAGGCCGAGGCCGCGCTCAAGTACGCGCTGGACAAGTCCGGGCTGCCGTACGTGATCGCCGAGGGCGAGGGCGCGTTCTACGCACCGAAGATCGACGTGCATGTGCGGGACGCGATCGGCCGCCGCTGGCAGCTCTCCACGCTGCAGGTGGACTTCCAGGAGCCGGGCCGCTTCGGCATCGAGTACCAGGCCGCCGACGGCAGCAGGCAGCGACCGTACATGATCCACCGCGCGCTGTTCGGGTCGATCGAACGATTCTTCGGGATCCTGGTCGAGCACTTCGCCGGCGCGTTCCCGCCCTGGCTCGCCCCGGTCCAGGTCGTCGGCATCCCGGTCTCCGACGCGCACGTCGACTACCTGCAGGAGGTCGCGACCCGGCTGCGCGAGCACGGCATCAGGGCCGAGGTGGACACCAGCGACGACCGGATGCAGAAGAAGATCCGCACGGCCCAGCGCCAGAAGGTGCCGTACATGCTGATCGCGGGCGACGACGACATCGCAGCGGGGGCAGTGTCGTTCCGGTATCGCGACGGCGAGCAGAAGAACGGCGTGCCTGTCGTCGACGCCATCGCCGAGATCACCGGCGCCGTGGCCAGCCGAATACAGGTCTGACGCTCGTGCCGGACAGCAATGACAACGCTGCGGATATCGGCCCGGACGGCCTGCAGCGGCTGTGGATGCCGCACCGGATGGCCTACATCAAGGGCGAGGGCAAGCCGCCCGGTGACGGCGCGCCAGACTGCCCGTTCTGCCAGGTCCCGACGCTGACCGATGCCGACGGGCTGATCGTCGCCAGGGGAAGCAGCGTCTACGCCGTGCTGAACCTCTACCCCTACAACAGCGGGCACCTCATGGTCGTGCCGTACCGGCACATCGCCGACTACACCGAGCTCACCGCCGCCGAGACCGCCGAGCTGGCCGACTACACCAAGCGCTCGATGACCGCGCTCCGCAACGCCTCCCAGGCCCAGGGCTTCAACATCGGCATGAACATGGGCGGCGTGGCCGGCGCCGGGATCGCGGGGCACCTGCACCAGCACATCGTGCCCCGCTGGGGTGGCGACGCGAACTTCATGCCGGTAGTCGGCCGCACGAAAGTCCTCCCTCAGCTCCTCCCCGACACCCGGGTCATCCTGGCGCAGGCCTGGCCCAGTAGCCATCAGGGCTGAGCGCGACCACGCGCACAAGCGCTCAGGTCTTGGAAGCGGCCGCGACCTTATCTGCCAGGTGGGAGGGAAGGGGCTCGTACCGCAGATACGAGCGGGTGAACGAGCCGGTACCGTGGGACATCGAGCGCAGGTCGATCGCGTACCTGGTGACCTCGAGCTCGGGGATCTCCGCCTTGACCAGGGTGCGGCCGCCGGCCACCGGCTCGGTGCCGAGGACGCGGCCCCGGCGCGACGACAGATCCGACATCACCGCGCCGACGTAGTCGTCGGGGATCAGCACCGACACCTCGTCCACCGGCTCGAGCAGCAGCACCTGCGCCTTCGCGGCGGCGTCCTTGAGGCCCGCGCGGCCCGCCTTCTGGAACGCCATGTCGGACGAGTCGACCGAGTGCGCCTTGCCGTCGAACAGCGTGACCCTGACGTCGACCATCGGGTACCCGGTCAGCACGCCCTGCTCGAGCTGCGCGCGGATGCCCTTCTCCACCGACGGGATAAACTGGCGCGGCACGACACCGCCGACGATCTTGTCGACGAACTCGAATCCCCCGCCCGACCCGGTCGGCTCGACCTCGATGTGGACTATGCCGTACTCCCCGTGGCCGCCCGACTGCTTGACGTTCCGGCCCAGGCCCTGCGCCTTGCCCGCCACCGTCTCCCGCAGCGGGACGCGCAGGTCGACGGTCTCCACCTCCACGCCGTACCGCGACGACAGCCGGTCGAGCATGAGGTCGGAGTGCGCCTCGCCCATGCACCACAGGACCAGCTGGCGGGTCTCGGCGTTGTTCTCCAGCCGCAGCGTCGGGTCCTCGGCGACCAGCCGGGAGAGCGCCTGCGACATCTTGTCCTCGTCCGCCTTCGACTTCGCCTGGATCGCAACCGGCAGCAGCGGATCCGGCATCGCCCAGGGCTCCATCAGGAGCGGCTTTTCCCTGTCGGACAGGGTGTCGCCGGTCTCGGCGGTGCTGAGCTTCGCCACCGCGCAGATGTCGCCGGCCGCGCACGCGGCGGCGGGCCGCTGCTGCTTGCCGAGCGGCGAGGTGAGCGCGCCCACCCGCTCGTCCTCGTCGTGGTCGGCGTGCCCGCGGTCCTCCCGGCCGTGTCCGGAGACGTGCACGGTCGCGTCCGGGCGCAGCGTGCCGGAGAACACCCGGACCAGGCTCACCCTGCCCACGTACGGGTCAGACGTAGTCTTGACCACCTCGGCCAGCAACGGGCCGTCGGGGTCGGCGGTCACGCTGGTGACCGCCTTGCCGTCGGTCGTCGTCACGGTCGGCAGCGGGTGCTCCTCCGGGGCGGGGAACGCCTGCGTGATGACCTCGAGCAGCTCTTCCATGCCGATGTGATGCGGCGCCGAGGATGCCAGTACCGGGTAGAAGCTGCCCCTCGACACGGCCTTCTCCAGGTCCTCGATGAGGCCCTTGACCTCGATCTGCTCGCCGGACAGGTAGGCGTCCATGAGCGACTCGTCTTCGCTCTCCTGGATGATCGCCTCGATCAGCGAGCCGCGTGCCTCCTCCACCTGGTCGGAGTAAGCGGCCGGGACCTCGGCCTCGGACCTGCTTCCGCCTGAGTAGTCATAGAACTTCTGCGACAGCAGGCCGATCAGGCCCTGCACTCCGCCCTGGCCGTCGGCGACCGGCAGGTACAGGGGTGCGACGGAGTCGCCGAACGCGTCGCGGCAGGCGGCGAGTGCGTCGTCGAAGTCGCCCCGATGGTGGTCGATCTTCGTGATGACCACCGCCCGCGGGGTGCCCACGGCGGCGCACTCGTCCCAGAGCATCCTGGCCAGCCCGTCCACGCCGTCGGCAGCCGACACCGTGAACAGCGCGGCATCCGCCGCGCGCAGCCCGGCCCGCAGGTCGCCGGTGAAATCGGCGTAGCCGGGCGTGTCCAGGAGGTTCACCTTCACGTTCCCGTGCACGAACGGCACGAGCGTCAGGTTGACCGAGCGTCCCTGCCGGATCTCGACCTCGTCGAAGTCGCTGACGGTCGAGCCGTCCTCAACCCTGCCCTCCCGCTGGATGGTGCCCGTGTCCACCAGGAGCGCCTCGGCGAGAGTTGTCTTACCAGTTCCGGAGTGGCCGACCAGCACTACGTTGCGCACGCTCTCGGGCTGGCCGGCCGCTGATGTCCGGCCGGCGGCTCCCGCTGCGTGAGACTTCTCCGCCATCGCCATCGCCTCCTGGGCTCTGTGAATCTGTAAAAGGAACCTGCCTTAGGTGTTCTCCTGCTGCACGCCCAGCCTTTACCCGACGGTCGCCCTCCACAAGTCCCTGGCCGGAATCACCCCGACTGATCTGGTGTGTCCGGCCGGGTTCGGTAGCCTCTGGCCTCCGTCCCGCCAGTAAGATCAAGCCGCCATGCTCAAAGTCCTGCGACCCGCGCTGGGCCGGCTGCTCACGCCCCTTGGCAACGCCCTTGCCCGCACGCCGGTCACGCCGAACGCCATCACGGTCGTCGGCACCGTCGGCATGTCGGCCAGTGCGCTCATCTTCTTCCCCACGGGGCACCTGTTCATCGGGGTCGTGGTGTGCACGATCTTCGTGTTCTCGGACATGCTGGACGGCACGCTGGCCCGGATCAAGGGCACCACGGGGCCGTTCGGCGCGTTCCTGGACTCGACGCTGGACCGCGTGGCGGACGCGGCGGTGTTCGCCGGGCTGGCCATCTACTTCGTGCGCGGCGGGCACGACCGGCTGCTCGCGGGGGTGTCGCTGTTCTGCCTGGTGGCGGGCGCGCTGGTGTCGTACGCGAAGGCGAGGGCGGAAAGCCTCGGGCTGAGCTGCGACGTCGGCTTCGCAGAACGCACCGAACGGCTGCTTATCGGGCTTGTGGCCGCAGGCCTGGCGGGCCTTGGCGTACCGTATGTCCTTCCCATCGGTCTCTGGCTGCTGGCAGCGGTCAGCGCGTTCACGTTCGGGCAGCGTGTCGTCGCTGCCCATCGCTCGGCCGCCGCCGCCGCCGACCGGGAAGCCCCGCCGGGAGGGTAAGGAATGCCGGGACTGAAGGACAGGCTGGTCAGCGCGGGGTACGGCCTGGGCTGGAGCGTCGTGTGCCGACTGCCGGAGAAATGGACCGCCGGCGTGTTCCGGTTCTTCGCTGACCTCGCCTGGCGGCGCGATGGGCCGCGGGTGCAGGTGCTCGAGGCCAACCTCGTCCGCGTGCTCGGTCCCGAGGTCGACGGGAAGGCGCTGCGGGCCGCCTCGCGCGGCGTGCTGCGCAACTACGGCCGGTACTGGCTGGAGATCTTCCGGCTGCCGGTCATGCCGGTCGAACAGCTGGTAGCGGGCATGCATGACCGCCAGGATGGCGCCGCCCGGATATTCGAGCTGATCGCGGAGGGACGCGGCCTGGTCATCGCCATCCCGCACATGGGCAACTGGGACCAGGCGGGGGCATGGATCATCACGAAGGGGGCAGGCTCCTTCACTACCGTCATGGAGCGGCTCAAGCCGGAATCGCTCTACGAGCGTTTCGTCACGTTCCGTGAGGGACTGGGCATGGAGGTGCTACCTGCTAGCGGGGGCGTCCGGCCATTCGGGATACTGGCAGAAAGACTGCGAGCCGGAAAGGTCGTCATACTGCCGGCTGACCGCGATGTCACTGGCAGTGGCGTCGAAGTTGAATTCTTCGGTGAGAAGGCCAAGATGATGGCTGGTTCTGCGGCGCTCGCCGTGCTCACCGGCGCGGCGCTAGTTCCCGCTGCGCTCTGGTTCGAGGACGACGGCTGGGGCGTGCATGTCGGCGCGGAGATCAAGCCGCCGGCCGACGGCACCAGGTCGGCGAAGATCGCCGCGATGATGCAGGACATCGCGGCGTTCTTCGAGGACGGCATCAGGGCGCACCCGCACGACTGGCTCATGCTGCAGAAGGTCTTCGTCGCCGACCTCGACCCGGACCGCCAGGCGAGGGCCGCCAGGGCCGCGCAGAACGGTGCCGCGTCGAACGGGGCGACGTCATGAGAGTCGGCCTGGTCTGCCCCTACGACTGGGAGGTGCCGGGCGGCGTCCGCGAGCACATCAGCGGGCTCGCGGAGGCGCTCATCGAGCTGGGCCACGAGGTATCCGTCATCGCCCCGGCCGACGACGACGCCGAGCTGCCGTACTACGTGGTGCCGGCCGGCCGTGCCGTTCCCGTTCCGTACAACGGCTCGGTCGCGCGGCTCGCGTTCGGGTTCCTGTCCGCGGGACGGGTCAGGCGCTGGCTCAAGGACGGCGACTTCGACGTGCTGCACGTGCACGAGCCGGCCGCGCCGAGCCTGTCCCTGCTGGCCTGCTGGGTCGCGGACGGGCCGATCGTGGCCACGATGCACGCGGCGATGCCCAGGTCGCGGGCCCTGCACGCGGCCCAGCCGATCCTTGCCTCGGCGCTGGAGAAGATCAGCGGCCGCATCGCGGTCGCCGAGGCCGCCAGGTCGACGCTGGTGGAGCACCTGGGCGGCGACGCGGTGCTCATCCCGAACGGACTGCACGTGCGGCGCTACGAGAAGGCCGAGCCGCTGCCCGGATTCCCTGGCCGGGGCGGGACGCTCGGCTTCCTCGGCCGGATGGACGAGCCGCGCAAGGGCCTGGACATCCTGCTCGAGGCGTTTCCGCTGCTGGCCGCCGAGCGGCCGGAGCTGCGGCTGCTCATCGCCGGGGCCTCAGGGGACGCGGACGACGTGCTGCCCAAGGTGCCGGCCCAGTACCGGGACAGGATTGTGATCCTGGGCCGGGTCAGCGACGCGGACCGGATCCGGATGCTGCACTCGGTCGACGTGTTCTGCGCGCCGAACACCGGCGGCGAGAGCTTCGGCTACGTGCTGGTGGAGGCGATGGCCGCGGGCGCGCCGATCGTGGCCAGCGAGCTGGACGCGTTCCGGCAGGTGCTGCGCGGCGGCCAGGCCGGGGAGCTGTTCCCGACCGGCGACGCCGCCGCGCTCGCCGCGGCGACCGCGAAGCTGCTCGACGACCCGGCCCATCGCGCCTCGCTGTCCGCGGCCGCCTCGGTGGCGGTCCGCGAGTTCGACTGGTCCGTGGTGGCCCGGGACGTGGTCCGGGTCTATCAGGCCGTTGCCCCTGCGACGGGCCGCGTGGCAGTCTCGCTGTGAGGTCCGGCTCGTTCAGGATGGCCGAGGCGGACACCGGCAGGCCGGAGGCTGCCCGGTAATGACACCGATGACCAGCATCATCGTCATCGCGCTGGTGGCGTGCGTGGGCGTGTACATCTCCTGGCGCGCGGGCCGCCTGGACCGGCTGCACGCCAGGCTGGAGGCCGCGCGGTTCGCGCTGGACGCCGCCCTGGTACGGCGCAGCTCCGTCGCCCTGGAGCTGGCCTCGTCCGGGCTGCTTGACCCCGCCACCAGCGTGCTGCTGGCGGGTGCCGCGCACGACGCGAGATCCGCGCAGTCGGCACGGGAGATGCCCGAGAGCGACCTGACCAGGGCACTGCGGGCGGTATTCAGCCAGCCCGACTTCCGTACCCTGCTGGCCGGCCGGGAGGGCGCGGAGGAACTGCTCGGCGAGCTGGAAAGCGCTTCTCATCAGGTCTTCCTGGCACGGAAGTTCTACAACGACGCGGTGGCCGCCACCCTGGCCGCAAGGCGGCGCTGGCTCGCGGTCATGTTCCGGCTCGCCGGCCGCGCGCCGGCCCCCGAGTTCTTCGAGATCGACGACTCCCTGGCCCCGGCCGGCGAGGCCGGGCCCGGCGCGGACCTGCCGCACCTCACGTCCTAGCGACGGCGCCGCCGCGGCCGCGGCGCGCCCGATAGCGCTTCCCTGATCAGCCGGAAGCACTAATGGACGGCTGGCCCCGGGGCGCCGGCGCCGTCACCGCCTACCATGGAAGCAGGCAAAGGTCTTAGCTATTAAGTGAGGTTTGTGGTGTCTGTCCAGAACACGGCGGAGCAGGGCCCGGCCGCAACGGGCACGAGCCGGGTCAAGCGCGGCATGGCCGACATGCTCAAGGGCGGCGTGATCATGGACGTGGTCACGCCGGATCAGGCGAAAATCGCCGAGGACGCCGGCGCCGTGGCGGTGATGGCGCTGGAGCGGGTGCCGGCCGACATCCGCAAGCAGGGCGGCGTCGCGCGGATGAGCGACCCGGACATGATCGACGGCATCATCGCCGCCGTCTCGATCCCGGTGATGGCCAAGTGCCGCATCGGGCACTTCGTCGAGGCCCAGGTGCTGCAGGCCATCGGCGTCGACTACATCGACGAGTCCGAGGTGCTGACGCCTGCCGACGAGGCGCACCACGTGGACAAGTGGGAGTTCACCGTCCCGTTCGTGTGCGGCGCCACCAACCTCGGCGAGGCGCTGCGGCGCATCACCGAGGGAGCGGCGATGATCAGGTCGAAGGGCGAGGCGGGCACGGGGAACGTCGTCGAGGCGACCCGGCACATGCGCGCCATCCGGGCCGACATCGGCCGGCTGGCCGGGCTGTCCGCCGCGGAGCTGTACACCGCGGCCAAGGAACTGCAGGCGCCGTACGAGCTGGTGGCAGACGTGGCGGCCGCGGGCAAGCTGCCGGTCGTGCTGTTCACCGCCGGCGGCCTCGCGACGCCGGCCGATGCCGCGATGATGATGCAGCTCGGCGCCGACGGCGTGTTCGTCGGGTCCGGCATCTTCAAGTCCGGCGACCCGGCAGCACGTGCGGCCGCGATCGTGAAGGCGACGACATTCCACGACGACCCGGACGTCATCGCGAAGGTCTCGCGCGGCCTGGGCGAGCCGATGGTGGGGATCAACCTGGACGAGCTGGCTCCGGAGCAGCGGTACGCCGGCCGCGGCTGGTGATGAGCCAGGAGCCGCGACCCGAGGGCACCCCGGCCGCGAGTCAGGGTGCCGCCGAACGGCTCCCGGTGGTGGGCGTGCTCGCGCTGCAGGGCGACGTCGCCGAGCACCTGCGCGCGCTGCGCGCGGCCGGAGCCGAGCCGGCCTCGGTGCGGCGCCCGGAAGAGCTCGACCGCGTCGGCGGGCTGGTGATCCCCGGCGGGGAGTCGACCACGATCTGGAAGCTGATCGACGTGTTCGGGCTCGCGGAGCAGCTGCGCAAGCGCATCGCGGACGGCATGCCCGTGTTCGGCTCGTGCGCCGGGATGATCATGCTGGCCGACCGGCTGCCCGATCCGGCCTCCGGCCAGGAGACGCTCGGCGGCATCGACATGACCGTCCGCCGCAACGCGTTCGGGCGGCAGGTGGACTCCTTCGAGCGCGATCTCGACATCGCCGGGCTCACCGGCGGCCCGTACCGTGCGGTGTTCATCCGCGCGCCGTGGGTAGAGGACGTCGGGTCCGGCGTCGAGGTTCTCGCGACCGAGCCGGGCACTAGTAGGATCGTCGCCGTTCGCCAGGGTCGGGCGCTTGCCACGTCGTTCCATCCCGAGCTGACCCCGGACTGGCGCATTCACGAAATGTTCGTCGACATGGTGAGGGATCGGGCATGAGCGGCCACTCTAAGTGGGCCACCACCAAGCACAAGAAGGCGGCGGTCGATGCCAGGCGCGGCAAGCTGTTCGCGAAGCTGATCAAGAACGTGGAGGTGGCGGCGCGCAGCGGCGGACCCGACCCGGCGGGCAACCCGACCCTGTACGACGCGATCCAGAAGGCCAAGCGCAGCTCGGTGCCGAACGACAACATCGACCGCGCGGTGCGCCGCGGCGCGGGCCTGGAGGCCGGCGGCTCGGCCTACGAGAACGTCAGCTACGAGGGCTACGCGCCCGGCGGCGTCGCGATCCTGGTGGAGTGCCTGACCGACAACCGCAACCGGGCAGCGGCCGAGGTGCGGTCCGCGCTGACCCGCAATGGCGGTTCCATGGCAGATCCCGGGTCGGTTTCTTACCTGTTCAACCGCAAGGGAGTGGTGATCGTGGGTAAGGCCGGGGGTATCACCGAGGACGACGTACTGGGCGCCGTGCTGGATGCCGGCGCTGAGGAGGTTAACGATCTTGGCGAGTCCTTCGAGGTGGTCAGCGAGGCAACTGACCTGGTCACCGTGCGCACCGCACTGCAGCAGGCGGGCATTGAGTATGAGTCGGCGGAGGCGGCCTTCCTGCCCTCCGTCGAGGTCCCGCTCGACGAGGAGAACGCCAAGAAGGTGTTCCGGCTGATCGACGCCCTCGAGGACTCCGATGACGTGCAGGACGTGTACGCCAACTACTCGGTCTCTGACGAGATCATGGAGAGGGTCGGTTGACGGTGCTGATCCGCTCCGGCCGGCGGTGGTGAGGCGCCGATGACCGCGAGCGGCCTGCAGATCCGCCCGTTCACGCCGGACGACGATCTGGAGCCGGAGTTCGCGCTGCGGCGCCGTGCGTTCGGCGCGATCCGGGCCGGTGACAAGCCGAGGTGGCGCGCCAGCGTCGGGGCCAGCGTGGACGCGGGCGAGATCTTCGGTGTCTTCGACGGCGGCCGCCTGGTGGCGAGCGCCCGCTTCTTCACGATGCGGCAGTGGTGGCACGGGCAGCCGATGGCCATGGCGGGCGTCGCGGGCGTGAAGGTAGCGCCCGAGGAACGAGGCCGCGGCGTCGGCCGGGCGCTGATGACCGAGCTGCTGGCGGAGATCAGCCGGCGCGGCTTCCCGGTCTCGACGCTGTATCCCTCGACCCTGCCGATCTACCGGTCACTGGGCTGGGAAATCGCCGGCGGGCTGCACGAGACCGAGATACCGGCGCGGGCCCTGGCCGAGCTGACCCCGCCCGACCCCGCGGTGCCCGACCCCGCGCTCGCCGCCGCGGCCGCGGGCGACGCGCCCGGCCTGCGGCACGCGGGCAGAGCCGACGCGGACGCCGTCATCGAGACGCTCGGCCGCGTGTACCAGGCGCTGCGCCACTCCGGCCCGAACACGCGGCAGCCCGCGGAGACGGAGCGGTGGCTGGACGACGAGGATCACTTCGCGTACCTGGCCGACGACGGATTCCTGAGCTACCGCTGGTCAGACGGCCATGAGGGACTCCGCGTCGACTTGCTCACCGCGGGCTCGGCGGCGACCAGCCGCGCCTTCTGGCGGATCCTGGCCTCGCACGCGAGCATGGCCGGCCCGGTCCGGGCCAGGCTCGCACCCGACGACTCGATCACCTGGATGCTGCGCGAGCCGGACGTCGCGCATCACCGCCAGGAGAACTGGATGCTGCGCCTGGTCGACCCCGCGCAGGCCATCGCGGGCCGCGGATTCCCCGCGCACGCGGCCGTGTCGGCTCAGCTGGAGCTCACCGACGCGGCCATGCCCGACAATTCCGGCCGCTGGACGCTGGAGGTATGCGGCGGCGCCGGAAAGCTGTCTCCCGCGGTCGGGACCGCTGACGGCTCGGCGCTGCGGCTGGGCGCGCGCGGCATCGCGGCCCTGTTCGGCGGCGTGCCGGTCGGCACGCTGCGCCGGGCGGGCCTGGTCGCAGGCGGGGACGTGACCGCCGACGAGGCGCTGGACAGCGCGTTCGGCGGGTCGGCCTTCATGACCGACTACTTCTGAGCGTCCGTCCGGCCTACTTCTGGGCGTCCGTCCGGCGTGCCGTGTGCACCGGCCGCCGCCCGACCGGTAACGTGCGTAGCCGAACAGGTGTTCGCAGCGGGCGGGATGGTGACGGATGCGCGTGCTCGGCGTGGATCCAGGGCTCACCCGCTGCGGTGTCGGTGTCATCGAGGGAGCGCCGGGCAGGGCGCTGCGGCTGGTGCAGACAGCGGCAATCCGGACGTCGGCCAGCGACGACATCGGCGCCCGGCTGCTCGCCCTTGAGCTGGAGCTCGACCAGTGGCTGGTCCGGCACGAGCCGGACGCGGTGGCGGTAGAGCGGGTGTTCAGCCAGCACAACGTGCGCACGGTCATGGGCACCGCACAGGCCGGCGCGGTCGCGATCGTGGCCGCGGCCAGACGCGGGATACCGGTCGCGCTGCACACGCCGAGCGAGGTCAAGGCCGCCGTGACCGGCAGCGGCCGCGCGGGGAAGGCACAGGTAGCCGAGATGGTCAGCCGCCTGCTGCAGCTCTCCGATCCACCCAGGCCAGCCGACTGCGCCGACGCGCTCGCGCTGGCCATCTGCCATCTGTGGCGGGGCACGGCGCAGCAGCGCCTGGCCGCGGCGCAGCGAGCCGCAGGAGGCGGGCGATGATCGCACATGTGGCCGGGACCGTGGCGGCGCTCGCGCCGGACGCGGCGGTGATCGAGGTTGGCGGCGTCGGTCTGCAGCTGCAGTGCGCGCCCGGGACGATCGCGGGCCTGCGGCCCGGCGAGCACGCCAGGGTCGCGACCTCGCTGGTCGTGCGGGAGGACTCGCTCACGCTCTACGGGTTCGCCACCGACGACGAGCGGAACACGTTCGAGCTGCTGCAGACCGCCAGCGGCGTCGGCCCGCGGCTGGCGCTCGCCATCCTGGGCGTGCTGAGCCCGGACGCGCTTCGCCGCGCGATCGCGGCCGAGGACCTCGCGGCGCTCACGTCGGTGCCGGGGATCGGGCGCAAGGGCGCGCAGCGGATCGTCCTCGAGCTGGCAGGCCGCCTCGGCGCGCCGGGCGACGTGGCCCCGGCCCCGGCCGCCGTCGCGGCGGCAGCGCTCTCGCCGTGGCGCGAGCAGGTACGCGCGGGCCTGGTCAGCCTCGGCTGGCAGGCCCGCGAGGCAGACCAGGCCATCGCCGTCGTCGAACCCGAGCTGACTGGCGGCGGCGACGGCGCCGGCCTGGCCGCGGCGCCGGACGTGGACGTCTCGGTCGCGCTGCGGGCCGCGCTGCGCGTGCTGGGCCGGTCATGACGGGCACCGGCATGACGGGCACCGGCGGCAGCCCCCGCCGCGGCGACGCGGCCGACCGCATGGTGTCCAGCCTGGCCGATGCCGACGACCGGATCGTCGAGGGCGCGCTGCGGCCCCGGCGGCTGCACGAGCTGATCGGCCAGGGACGGGTGCGCGAGCAGCTGTCGCTCGTGCTCGAGGGGGCGCTGCAGCGCGGCCGGGTACCCGACCACGTGCTGCTGTCCGGCCCGCCCGGGCTGGGCAAGACCACGCTTGCCATGATCATCGCGGCCGAGCTGGGCACGCCCATGCGCATCACCAGCGGGCCGGCCATCGAGCGGGCGGGCGACCTGGCCGCGATCCTGTCCACCCTCGCCGAGGGCGAGGTGGTCTTCATCGACGAGATCCACCGGGTGGCCCGCCCGGCGGAGGAGATGCTCTACCTCGCAATGGAGGACTTCCGGGTCGACGTCGTCATCGGCAAGGGGCCCGGGGCGACCGCGATCCCGCTCGACATCGCGCCGTTCACGCTGGTGGGCGCCACCACCAGGGCCGGGCTGCTGCCCGCGGCGCTGCGGGACCGGTTCGGTTTCACCGCGCACCTGGACTTCTACGAGCCGGAGGAGCTCGGCGTCATCGTTCGCAGGTCGGCCGGCCTGCTCGGGGTGGCGCTGCGCGATGACGGCGCGGATGAGATCGCGGGCCGGTCTCGCGGGACGCCACGCATCGCGAACCGCCTGCTGCGGCGCGTGCGGGACTTCGCCGAGGTCCGCGGGGACGGCGTCATCACCAGGGAGATCGCACGGGCCGCGCTCGAGCTCTACGAGGTCGACGAGAGCGGGCTCGACCGGCTGGACTATGCCGTTCTGACCGCCCTGGTGCGCAAGTTCGGCGGCGGTCCCGTCGGTCTCTCGACGCTGGCGGTCGCGGTGGGGGAGGAGGCCGAGACCGTGGAGGTCGTGGCCGAGCCGTTCCTGGTCCGGGCCGGCCTGATGGCACGCACCCCGCGCGGCCGGGTCGCGACGCCGGCGGCCTGGGCGCACCTGGGCCTGGCTGTGCCCCAGGACGCGGCGTTTGCCCGGCTCGCACCGGGTGATTCCGGCGCGGGCTGGCGCCCCGCTGGTGGTCCCGACGGCCCTGGTCGGGACGGGGAAGTTACCCTTTTCGACTGATCGCCGGGCAATAACGGCAGCGGGATGGACCGCCGGTCACGGAGTGTTACACCTTGTGGCGAGCTGGTCACAATCACTCGCCAGACGCCGTAGCCTGTTGGAGCGTCGCTTCTGCGCCGCTACACTTCGGCAGTTGGTCCAGTCAGGCCACATTGGGGCAGTAGCCGGGCACCCCGGCACAGCGCCGTCCGTTCACCGGATGAAGTGGCAAACGCTAACTTGGAAGGATGTCCCGCCATGGGGACAAACGCTCTCGCAGCCGCACACGTCGTGGCGGCGGCGAAGTCGACGAGCAGCACTTCTAGCCTCTCGTTCCTGCTGATCATCGTCGTCGTCTTCGGCCTGCTGTACTTCGTCATGATCAGGCCGCAGCGGAACCGGCAGCGCCAGGCGCAGCAGCAGCAGCGGCAGGTCGGCAACGGCTCGCGGATCCGCACCACGGCCGGAATGTACGGCACGATCATCGACAGCGACGACGATAACGTCTTGGTGGAGTTCGCCCCGGGCGTGCGGATCAAGATGATGCGCCGGGCCATCATGAATGTCGTGCCCGACGACGAGCCGGACGGCCTGCGCCAGACGATCGTCGACGCGGACAAGTCGGAGTCGTCCGACAACCGCGAGGACCTCAGCATCTAAAGCAGCGGCGCTGCCGACCGAGCGAAAGACAGATTCGGTGCCTCCTCCCAGCACGACCAACTCCAGGCCAGGGCGGTATCTCATCGCCCTGGCCGTGCTTCTCATCGTGATGTTCGCCGGGGTACTCGGCAGCAACATCGGCAGCCCCGGCCACTGGCACAAGAGCTTCAAGGTGGGCCTCGGCCTGGACCTGTCCTGGGGAACGCAGATCACGCTGAAGGCCATCCCGCCGAAGGGTCACCCGATCGACCAGGGCGCGATGGCCAAGGCGAAGGCGATCATGCTGAACCGGATCAACGGGTCTGGCTTCAGCGGCGCCTCGGTCGTGCAGCAGAGCTCGAACGACATCGTCGTCTCGGTCCCGCACGAGAACGCCACGCAGGTCACCAACCTGGTCGGCGCCACCGCTCAGCTGGCCTTCCGCCAGGTCCTGCTCGGCGCGCCGAACACGGTGACCTCCGCGGCGGCCACGCCGACGCCGTCCGCGTCGGCCAGCCCGTCGACATCCGCGAGCCCGGCGGCATCGCCGACCCCGAGCGCGGGCGGCACCGGGCAGGCCGTCGGCGCCCGCGCGCTGCCAGCCGCCAGCCCGACGGCGAAGGCCTCGCCGAGTACCTCGGCCTCGCCGAGCCCCAGTTCCTCCGGGTCACCAGGCCCGAGCGCCTCGGCCGGCCCGCCGCGGCTCTCGACCACCGCGGACGGCGCCGGCAACGTGTCCCGGCTGCAGCCGCAGACCGTCACCGACTTCAACCGGCTGAACTGCGCGGACAAGAACTGGCAGGTCAAGATCTACGGATCGAACCCGAACGGCTGGGGCCGCGAGAAGCAGCAGGCGGTCGGCTGCCAGAAGGTAAGCGGTGTCTGGTACAAGTACGCGATGGCGGCGCCCGTCATCCTCGGCACCGACCTCAGCGGAGTGAACGCCGAGGTGAACCCGAACGGCGCCGGTTACATCGTCGCGTTCAACGTGAAGAGCGGCCCGGCATCCGGTCTCGGCAAGCTCACCGAGACGATGGCGACGCAGTACTACCCGAACGTCAGCACCGACACCACGGGCGCGGATTACTACCTGGCGCAGCTCGCCGTCGTGCTGGACGGGCAGATCCAGTCGTCGCCCGATGTTACGGGCCAGATCACCACCAGCGGCGAGATCAACGGCGGCAGCACCGGCGGCTTCAGCCAGGCACAGGCCAACACGCTGGCGAACATCCTCAAGTACGGCCAGCTGCCGCTCACCTTCAAGCCGGAGAACACGTCGGCCGTGTCGCCGCAGCTCGGCTCCGCGCAGCTGTCGGCCGGCATCATCGCCGGCATCATCGGCCTGATCCTCGTCGTCCTCTACTCGTTCATCTACTACCGTGGCCTGGCCATCGTGTCGGTGACGAGCCTGGCCACTGCCGCGGTGATCACCTACCTGGCCGTCGTGCTGCTGAGCGCGCACGAGCACTTCAACCTCACGCTCGCCGGCATCGCCGGACTCATCGTCGCCATCGGCATCACGGCGGACTCGTTCATCGTGTACTTCGAGCGGCTGCGCGACGAGGTGCGGGAGGGCAGGTCGCTGCGCGCCGCCGTGGAACGCGGCTGGGCCAGGGCCAGGCGCACGATCCTGGTCTCCGACACCGTGTCGTTCCTGGCGGCACTGCTGCTGTACATCTTCGCCATCGGCGACGTCCGGGGCTTCGCGTTCACCCTCGGGCTGACCACGCTGGTCGACATCGTCGTGGTGTTCCTGTTCACCAAGCCGATGATCACGCTGCTGGCGCGCACGAAGTTCTTCGGCCAGGGCCACAAGATGTCCGGCCTCGATCCGGAACGGCTCGGGTCCCGCGCGCCGTGGCGAGGTTCCCGGCGTTCTCCCGCAGCACCGGCTGGCAGCGCCTCTGCCACCCCGAAGGAGGCCTAGATGGCGCGGCACAATAACTTCGCCAGCCGCCTGTACCGCGGCGAGGTCTCCTTCGACTTCGTCGGCCGGCAGAAGCTCTGGTACATGATCTCGGGCGCGATCCTGGCCGTGAGCGTGCTCGCCCTGATCATCTTCGGGCTGAACTTCAGCATCGACTTCAAGGGCGGCTCGCAGTTCCAGTTCACGGCGCCGCGCGCGACCGCGACGCAGATCGAGTCGGTGTTCAAGGCCGACGGCGGCGGCGCCGATGCCAACGCGCAGGAAGTCAAGCCGATCAACGGCAAGGCGCCCTTCTGGCAGGTGCAGACCGGCCAGCTCAGCGCGGCGCAGCAGAACAAGCTCCAGGCCGGCGTCGCCAGCAAGTTCAGCGTGCCGGGCGGCGAGAACGGCGTATCGATCAGCACGGTCAGCGCCAGCTGGGGATCGCAGATCTCGCAGAAGGCCGCGGAGGCGCTGCTCGCGTTCCTCATCGTGATCGTGATCTACCTGTCGGTCGCGTTCGAGTGGCGGATGGCGGCCGCGGCGTTCGTCGCCCTCGTGCACGACATCGTGATCACCGTGGGTGTGTACGCGCTGGCGCACTTCGAGGTCAGCCCCGCCACGGTCATCGGGCTGCTGACGATCCTCGGCTACTCCCTGTACGACACCGTGGTCGTCTTCGACAAGGTCAGGGAGAACACCGCGCCGATCCTCGGCACCCGGAAGTACAGCTACAGCGAGGCGGCCAACCTGGCGCTGAACCAGACGCTGGTCCGGTCCATCAACACCTCGCTGATTGCCCTGCTCCCGGTGGCCGCGATCCTGATCGTGGGCACCCTGCTGCTCGGCAACGGCGAGCTCAAGGACCTGTCGCTCGTGCTGTTCGTCGGCATGCTGTCCGGCACGTACTCCTCGATCTGCATCGCCACCCCGGTGCTTGCCGATCTCAAGGAACGTGACCCGCAGTACAAGCAGCTGGCCAGGCAGGTCGCGCAGCGCGCGGCCGGCGGCCGCGCCGCGGCCAGGAAGGCCAGGCAGGCTGCCGTGGCCGGCGCGGCTACCGGCAGCAACGGCACCGGCGCGAGCGCCGTCGCCTTGCCGGCCGAGGCCGCGGACGGCGCGACCGAGCCGGCTGACACCCCGTCTGCAGACGCCGACTCCGCGGACACGGTGACCGCCGGCCAGCTGCCCGCAGCACAACCTGCCGTTCCCGGCCAGGCCGCCAGGAGCGGCACGCCGCGCCAGCCGGGGCAGCGACAGCAGCCGACCCGGCGGCCCGGCTCGTCGAACCGGCGCCCGAGCGGCAAGAAGAAGCGGCGGTAGCGGTCGTGACGGCGCCGGAGACCAGTCCGGCCGACATTACCGGGCTGCTCCGGTCGCGCATCCGCGACATTCCGGACTACCCGCAGCCCGGCATCATGTTCAAGGACATCACGCCGCTGCTCGCGGACGGGCCCGCGTTCGCGGCGGCCGTGACCGAGCTCGGGGCAGGCCATCCCGGCGTGGACAAGGTCGCGGGAATCGAGGCGCGCGGGTTCATCCTGGCTGCCCCGGTCGCCCTGCAGCTCGGGGCCGGCTTCGTGCCGGTTCGCAAGCAGGGCAAGCTGCCTGGAAAGACCTTCGCGCAGACGTACGAGCTGGAATACGGGAGCGCGACGATCGAGGTGCATGCGGACGCCTTCGCGCCGGGCGAGCAGGTGCTCATCGTCGATGACGTCCTGGCCACCGGGGGGACGGCGGCCGCCACCGCCGAACTGGTGCGGCGCTGCGGCGCCACGGTGGCCGGCATCGTCGTGCTGCTCGAGCTTTCGTTCCTGGACGGCCGGTCCAGGCTCACCGGGCAGCCGGTCCGCTCGCTGCTCGCCGTGTGATGCCCCGCCCGCCGGGCAGGGCGGGGTCGTCCCCCTGGCTGAGCGGAGCCAGGCGCGTCCTGAATCGTCCATCGATAGACTGGGTGGTCACGGCGGACGTGAGGAGCGCAGGTGGCCGGTGACGTGGCGACGGCCGGGGCGGCCGAGAGCGATGTCACCCAGGTGCCGGGAGCGGACGAAGGGGTGACGTCGGCTACCGGCGCGCCCGATGCCCAGGTGTCCGGGCCTGACCAGCAGGATGCGCCGGCCGGGCAGCAGCCACCCGCGAGGCCGCGCACGGGCAAGGGCCCTCGGTCCAGGCCCGCGGCGGCGCAGGCCGACGCCGCGGCGAACGGCCATGACCAGGCCGCGGAGGAAGATGCAGAAGACCCGGGCCCCGCGACCGGGGACGGAGACGCGGCGGCCGGCGATGCCACGTCGAACCGGAGCAAAGGGGATAAAAAGGGGGCGTCCAGGGCAGGGCCCCGGCCGTCCCGCCGCTCGACACCCGGTTCTCCCGCCACCGCAGCCAGCCACGCGGCGGCCGACGTCTCAGCAGGCGCGGCCGCGGTCCGGCGGCGGCTCGCCCGGCTCGGGGCGGCGCGCGGCGGGATCAACCCGGTACTAGAGCCGCTGATCAAGACGGTCCGCACCACTCATCCCAAGGCGGACACCCGGCTGATCGAGCGGGCCTACGACACCGCCGCGCGAATGCACGCGGGCCAGGCCCGGCGCAGCGGCGACCCGTACATCACGCACCCGCTCGCCGTCGCGACGATCCTCGCCGAGCTCGGCATGAACCACGAGACCATCTGCGCCGCGCTGCTGCATGACACGATCGAGGACACCGATTACACCCTCGATCAGCTCCGGCGCGATTTCGGCGACGATATCGCTGCCCTGGTAGACGGCGTCACCAAGCTGGACAAGGTCAAGTACGGCGACGCGGCCCAGGCCGAGACCGTGCGCAAGATGGTCGTCGCCATGTCGCGCGACATCCGGGTGCTGGTCATCAAGCTGGCCGACCGGCTGCACAACATGCGTACCCTGCGCTACCTGCCGCGGGCCAAGCAGGAGCAGAAGTCGCGCGAGGTGCTGGAGATCTTCGCGCCGCTCGCGCACCGCCTCGGCATGAACACGGTCAAGTGGGAGCTGGAGGACCTGGCGTTCGCGACGCTCTTCCCGAAGCGCTATGACGAGATCGCCAGGCTCGTCTCCGAGCGCGCGCCCCGGCGGGAGATGTTCCTCCAGGAAGTGATCGAGGACGTGCAGGAGGACCTGCGCGAGGCCAAGATCAAGGCGACCGTGACCGGGCGGCCGAAGCACTACTACTCCGTGTACCAGAAGATGATCGCCAGGAACGTCAGCTTCGACGATATCTACGACCTGGTCGGCATCCGGGTGCTGGTCGACTCGCTCCGCGACTGCTACGCGGTCCTCGGCACGGTGCACGCGCGCTGGAACCCGGTGCCCGGCCGGTTCAAGGACTACATCGCGATGCCGAAGTTCAACATGTACCAGTCGCTGCACACCACCGTGATCGGTCCCGAGGGCAAGCCGGTGGAGCTCCAGATCCGGACGTGGGGGATGCACCGGCGCGCGGAGTACGGCGTCGCCGCGCACTGGAAGTACAAGGAGGAGATGGCCGGCGGCGGCAGCTCCGACATGGCCTGGCTGCGCCAGCTCGTCGACTGGCAGCGGGAGACCACCGACCCGGCCGAGTTCCTGGACACCCTGCGGTTCGACCTGGGCACGGCCGAGGTCTACGTCTTCACCCCGCGCGGCGAGGTGATCGCGCTGCCGCAGGGCGCGACGCCGGTCGACTTCGCCTACGCGATTCACACCGAGGTCGGGCACCGGACGATCGGCGCCCGGGTCAACGGCCGGCTGGTGCCGCTGGAGAGCACGCTCAGCAACGGCGACTCGGTCGAGATCTTCACGTCCAAGGCCGCGGACGCGGGCCCGAGCCGCGACTGGCTGGGCTTCGTGCAGAGCGCACGGGCCCGGAACAAGATCAGGCACTGGTTCTCCAAAGAACGGCGCGAGGCAGCCGCGGAGACCGGCAAGACCGCGATCGCCCGGACGATGCGCAAGCAGGGGCTGCCGCTGCAGCGGCTGGCCACCGCCGACGCGCTCAACGCGATCGCGACCGAGCTGCACTACAACGACCTGTCCGCGCTGTACGCCGCAGTGGGCGAGGGTCACGTGAGTGCGCAGTCGGTGGTCGCGAAGCTGGTCAAGTCCGCGGGCGGGATCGCCGGCGCGCAGGAGGACCTGGCGGAGGCGACGCTGCTCACCAGGACGCCGCGGCCCGCACCGGCGGCCGGCGACTCCGGCGTCGTGGTGGAGGGCGCGGCCGACGTCTGGGCCCGGCTGTCGAAGTGCTGCACGCCGGTGCCCGGCGACCAGATCACCGGCTTCGTCACCCGCGGCAACGGCGTGTCGGTCCACCGGGTCGACTGCCAGAACCTGGCCCACCTGCTGCAGGCAGAGCCGGAGCGCCTGGTGAACGTGCGCTGGTCGCCGAAGGAGGGCTCGCAGTTCCTGGTCGCGATCCAGGTCGAGGCGCTCGACCGCACGGGCCTGCTGTCCGACGTGACCCGGTCTATCTCCGACCAGCACGTCAACATCCTGTCGGCCACCGTGACCACCACCAGGGACCGGGTGGCGTTCAGCCGGTTCACGTTCGAGATGGGCGACCCGAAGCACCTCGGCGCCGTGCTGCGCGCCGTCCGTGCCATCGACGGCGTCTACGACGTCTACCGCGTCACCAGCTAGCTTTCACCGCCCGATGGGCTATCCCGATAGCTCAGCCAGGGTGCGCTCGGCCTCGGACAACCAGGAACGGCGGGCGGCCAGTGCCTCCCGGGCCTGCTGGGTGGCCTTCTGGTCGCCGTTCGCCTCGGCCTTGGCCAGCTGCCCTTCCAGCTGCGTGATCGCCGCCCTGATCTGGTTCACCGTGCCCTTGGCCCGGCTGAGCGCCTCCGGGTTGGTCCGCCGCCACTGCGAGTCCTCCGCCTTGCGCAGCGCCTCCTCGACCCGGCGCAGGCCACCCTCG
>Ga0335078_10002820_pt1 | contig 26206 bp, 18 predicted proteins | sample Lox_Sample_32_FD_206711 | JGI IMG/M metagenome (GOLD analysis project Ga0335078, IMG submission 206711) | Soil microbial communities from Loxahatchee National Wildlife Refuge, Florida, United States - Lox_Sample_3.2 | ecosystem: Environmental > Terrestrial > Soil > Wetlands | place: USA... | reverse complement strand
TCCACCTTGGCGTCGTCAATGTTTTCGACGGCCACGGCCATGTCCGTCGCCACGGCCACGCGGTTCGCGGTGATCATCACCAGCCCCTGACCCACCGCCAGAAATTCCTCCTGGCCCTGTTTGCGCACGATCATTTCGCCGGGAACAAGCTGGGTCATCATGCGAACGTGCTCCGGAAGGACAGTCATTTCGCCCTCCGTGCCCTGGAGCGTGACGGCTTCCACGTCCTGGGAATACACCACGGCTTCCGGGGTCACTATCTCCAACTTCATCGTGATGGCCATGTTCAACCGTCCTGGGAGTCAGGCTGTCCCTCAGCACTCCGCCTCAGCCTTTTTGAATTTCCTCAATCGGGCCCTTCATATAGAAATTGCTCTCCGGCACTTCGTCGTGCTTTCCATCGAGGATTTCCTTGAAACCGCGCACGGTGTCCGCTACGGGCACCTGCTTGCCCTCCCGGCCCGTGAAGACCTGGGCCACGCTGAAAGGCTGGCTCAGGAAGCGCTGGATCTTGCGCGCGCGGAAGACGGTGAGCTTGTCTTCCGGGGAGAGCTCATCCATGCCCAGAATAGCGATGATGTCCTGTAGGTCCTTGTAGCGCTGCAGGACCTTTTGCACTCCCCGCGCCACTTCGTAGTGCTCGTTACCCACAATCTCCGGGGCCAGCGCGCGGGAAGTTGAAGCCAAGGGATCTACCGCGGGGTAAATGCCCAACTCAGCGATGGCGCGCTCCAGAACGATGGTGGCGTCCAAATGAGCAAAGGTGGTCGCGGGCGCAGGATCGGTCAGGTCGTCGGCAGGCACGTACACAGCCTGGAACGAGGTAATCGAGCCCTTCTTCGTGGATGTGATGCGCTCCTGGAGGACGCCCATTTCCGCGGCCAGCGTCGGCTGGTAACCGACGGCGCTGGCGGTGCGGCCGAGCAATGCCGAGACTTCGGAGCCGGCCTGCGAAAAGCGGAAGATGTTGTCGATGAACAGGAGCACGTCCTGATTTTTCTCGTCGCGGAAATATTCGGTGATGGCCAACCCCGCCAGGGCCACGCGCAGGCGGGCCCCCGGCGGCTCGTTCATCTGGCCATAGACCAAAGCGATTTTGGAGGCGCCCAGGTCGTCCTGCTTGATGACGCCCGCTTCGGTCATTTCGTGGTAGAGATCGTTCCCTTCGCGGGTGCGCTCGCCAACGCCGGCGAATACGGAAACGCCTCCATGCAGCTTGGCGATATTGTTGATCAGCTCCATGATGACCACGGTTTTGCCGACGCCGGCGCCGCCGAAAGCACCCACTTTTCCGCCCTTCAGGAACGGGCAGATCAGGTCAATGACCTTGATGCCGGTGGGGAGTACCTGCGGGGAGGTGGATTGGTCTGCCAACGGGGGCGGCTGGCGGTGGATGGGATAGTACTTCTCGGCCTTGACCGGGCCGCGCTCGTCCACGGGATTTCCGGTGACGTCGAAGATGCGGCCCATCACGCCCTCGCCCACGGGCATGGAGATGGGGGAGCCGCTGTCCGTCACTTCGTAACCGCGCTTGAGGCCTTCGGTGCCGGACATGGAGATGGCCCGGACCAGTTGATCGCCCAGGTGCTGTTGCACTTCGAGAGTTATTTTCGCGGATTCGCCCAGGACCTTGTATTCCACACACAGGGCGTTGTAGATTCCGGGCAGCGATTCCGGAAATTCCACATCCACCACCGGTCCCACGACCTTGACGATTTTCCCTTTGTTCATGTTCGTGCCTCGCTTCCGTGAGCCGCGCCCGCGGATTCCGGACTAACCCGCCTGCCCGCCGGCGATCTCCAGCAGTTCCTTGGTGATATTTCCCTGGCGGAGCTTGTTGTATTCCAGGGTCAATTCCTTGATCAGGCCGTCCGCATTGTCGGTGGCGTTCTTCATCGAGACCATGCGGGCACTCTGCTCACTGGCCCTAGCATTCAACAGCGCCTGATAGATGAAGACATTGGTGTAGGCCGGAAGAAAGTAGCCGAGGACGAAAGCCGCACTGGGCTCGAATTCGAAATCGGTTTGGCCGGCATCCTCCGGCAGTTCGGCAACAACCATCGGGATCTTCGCGCGGGCGATTTCACCCACCGGAAGATACTCGAGGCAGACCGGCTCCTGCGTAAGGGTGTTGTGAAAGCGCGTGGCCACGACCATGACCTGGTCCACTTCGCCCTTCAGAAAGAGCTCGCGGGCAAAGGCTGCGATGGCCCTGGCCTCCGGGACCGTAGGGGAATCCCCGTAGGTGAATTCGGCGGCAAGCTGACGATGTGTACGCGCGATGAACTGGGCGGCCTTGCGTCCCGCGGTGATGAACAGGGTGGTATGTGGATCGAACTGGGTAACCAGGCGAAACACATTGCTGTTCAACGCTCCACACAGGCCTTTATCTGTAGCCACAAGGATGACCGCCCGCTTGCGGACTTCGCGCACCTTCAGGAGCGGATGGGTAAAATCGCCCATTCCACGCGTGGCTTCGCGCTGGATGAGGTAGAGCAACTGCACGAAGGGCCGTCCGGCCAGGGCGGCCTGCTGGGATTTATGCATCTTCGACGCGGCCACCATCTGCATGGCCTTGGTGATCTGCGCCGTGCTGCTGACGGACCTGATGCGCCGCCGCAAATCCCGCGGGCTGTTCATGGCACGCTCGATTCCCGCGGGACCGGGAGCGGCGCCAGAGACGCCCTACCGGCCACCGAGTCGCGGGCTGTGCGCGAATCCGCGTTCATTTCCATGAGTCTTTGAATTGCTCCGCGGCGGCTTTCAATTCCGCCTTCAGTTCGTCCCCGATCTGCCTTTCGCGGCTGATCTTCCGGAGCAATTCCTCCTTGCGGGTCTCGAGGAATTCCGTGAACTTGGTTTGATATTCCTTCACCCGGTTTACCGGCACCTGATCGAGGTAGCCATTCTGGACCGCCCAAAGCACGGCCACCTGGACCTCGACTGGGATGGGGCTGTATTGGGGCTGCTTGAAGACTTCCATGATGCGCTTGCCGCGGTCGATCTTTGCCTGGGTGGTCGCGTCGAGTTCCGAACCGAACTGCGCGAACGCCGCGAGTTCGCGGAACTGCGCGAGGTCTCCCTTGAGCTGGCCGGCCACCTGCTTCATGGCTTTGAGCTGCGCGGCAGAGCCGACTCGGGAAACCGAAAGTCCGACGGAGATGGCGGGGCGGATGCCCTGATAAAACAAATCCGTCTCCAGGTAAATCTGCCCATCGGTGATGGAGATGACGTTGGTGGGGATGTAGGCGGAGACATCGCCGGCCTGCGTTTCGATGATGGGAAGCGCGGTAAGCGAGCCGTTTCCATACTTCTCCCCCACGCGGGCGGCGCGCTCCAGCAAGCGGCTGTGGAGGTAGAATACGTCGCCCGGAAAAGCCTCTCGGCCGGAGGGGCGCTTCAACACCAGCGAAACCTGCCGGTAGGCCACCGCGTGTTTCGAGAGGTCGTCATAGATGATCAGAGCGTCCATCCCGTTGTCCATGAACCATTCACCCATGGCCGCCCCGGCAAATGGCGCCAGGTATTGGCTGGCCGCGGAATCGGCCGCAGGAGATGCGACGATGATGGTGTACGGCATGGCCCCAGCTTCTTCGAGCACAGAAATGATTCGGGCCACGGTGGATTGCTTTTGGCCGATGGCCACGTAGATGCAGTAGAGCGGGCGATACTCTTTGTCGCCGGCGGCCTCTGCGGCTTTATTGAGGCGCGCCTGGCTGATGATGGTGTCGATGCAGATAGTGGTCTTGCCCGTGGAACGGTCTCCGATGATCAATTCCCGCTGGCCGCGGCCGATGGGAATCATGGCGTCAATGGGCATGATGCCCGTCTGCACTGGCTGGCTCACCGGTCGGCGGCGTATGATCCCTGGGGCGATTTTCTCCACCGGATAGGAGACATCACTCTTGACCGGGCCCTTGCCGTCCAGCGGCTCTCCCAGCGTATTGACCACCCTGCCCAACAGCCCCTTGCCCACCGGAACCTGCAGGAGTTTGCCGGTGGCGCGAACCTCGCTGCCCTCTTCCAGCAGGGTGTAGTCCCCCAGCACAATGACGCCGACTTCCGTCTCATCCAGATCCAGAGCCAGCCCGGTCACTCCGTGGCCGAGGTCGAGCATTTCATTGAGCATGGCATCGGCCAGGCCTTCGACTTTGGCCACGCCGTCGCCAATCTCGCGGATCACGCCGACGTTTTGTTTGGCCGCCGACGCTTTGACTCCCGCGATTTGAACTTCGAGTTCCTTGAGTAGGTCTGCCATGTTTCGATCACTCCCGCCGGTCCGACGCGCCAGTTCGCTCGCGGCTCCGGCCCCTGCGCGCCCGCACCCTCTGGTGCAGGGATTCAGAACCGTTTCTCGAGCTCGACCAGTTCGGACTGAACACTGCCGTCATACACATCGCTGCCCACTTTAATTCTCATGCCGCCAATCAGCTCTGGCTTCTGGGCGAATCGGACCTCGATCGTCGGGCCATACGCCTTCTCCAGCCGCGCCTTCACGGTCGCTTGCAAATCCGCGGGGAGGGGCACGGCCGTCTCCACCTGCGCGGTGTGTTTTTCGCGATCCAGGCGCACCAAGCGTTCCAACTCCGAGAGCAACGCCAGATAGCCCTTGGGCTTTTCCTGAATGGCCTTCTGGACCGCGGCGCGGATGCGGCCTTCATCCAGAAAACCCTTCACCTCGCACAGGCGGAACAACTGCCTGGCCTCGCGCTTGGTTTGCTTCGTGACTTTCATCCCAGCGTCTCCGCAAGCCTTTCAGGACGGCAACTGCTTGGCGGTTTCCTCGGCCAACCGGCGCTGATCCTCCGGGGTCAAAATCTTTCCGGTGACGGAGGCCGTGGTGCGGACGACCAGGCGGCCCACTTCGCGCTTCAACTCAGCGAGCATGCGCGCGTAATCCTGGGCGGCCGCGTCGCGGGACTTGGCGACAATCTGCTGGGCGGAGGCGACGGCTTTCTGGGACTCGCGCTCTGCGACCCGGGCGGCGGCGGCGTGCGCCTCCTCGACAATTTGGGTGGCCTGGGCATGCGCCTTGGACAACACCTCCTGGCGCATGGTTTCAGTCTTGGCCAGTTCGGCATTTATCTTTTCCGAATTGGCCAACCCCAAGGAGATCTGCTGGCGCCGCTCCTCCAGCATTTTGAGGACAGGGTGATACGCCCAGCGATACAGCACGGCGCAGACAATGGAAAAACTGATGATCTGAGCCCCCAGATGGGGCCAATCGACGCCAAAGGTCCGGGCTATGGTTTCGACGCGGCCACCGCTCTGAGCGTCAGCCAGTAAAGCAATCACGTTAATCATCGCCATTTCTCCCTGTGTGGGGGCGCGGCTGGGTGCTTGGCTGCGCCCGGCGTGCCTATTTCACCAGGAACAGGGCGTAAAAGACGATGGCTTCCGCGAAGGCGATGGAGAGAATGGACTGCACCATGATCTTCGTGGAAGCGTTGGGATTGCGTCCGACCGCGGCCGAAGCTCCCATGCCGATCAGGCCGACCCCGATGGCAGCGCCCAGCGCGGCAAGCCCTACATGCAAGTTTCCGTTCATTGGTGTTCTTTTCCCCTTCTCGCCGCTTTCTCCGCCCTGGCGGAAGAAAGAAGCGGTAACGTCAGATTTTTAACCGTGCGCGGATCCCGGCGCCTCTTCGTGCTGGCACATCAGAAACGTGAACACGGCGGTCAGCAGCATGAAAACCATGGCCTGGACCAGCCCCATCAACAGCTCCAGAAAATAAAACGGGATGGGCAGCAGCCAGCCGAATCCCGGAATCATCTTGGCCATGGCCTCCAGCATGTTCTCTCCGGCAAAAATGTTGCCGTAGAGACGAAACGTGAGGGAGACCGGCCGGAAGAGAATGGAAACTACTTCCAGACAGCCGGCCGCGAAGAAGACCACAAGCATCAGCCACTTCATGACGCCGGTCGAATCTCCTTTTGGCCCGAACAGTTCCTTGAAGAACCCGGCGAACCCAACTTCCCGGAAGGACCAATAAATCCAGAGGGCAAAGAAAAGCAGGGCCATGGCCAGAGTCATGTTGACGTCTGCATTGGCGCCGCGGAGCAAGGGTTGGTCAATCTTGAAGCCGTGTGCCGTCTGGTGTCCCCAGCCAATGGAGCCCACTCCGGGAAGCAACCCAAACCAGTTGGCGGAGAGGATGAAGATGAAAATCGTGGCGAAGTACCAGAAGGTGCGCTTGGTTAAATGGGGGCCGATGATGCCTTCCAGAAATGTGTAGAGGCCGCCGACCAGCCATTCGAGGAAGTTCTGAGCGCCATCAGGAACCTGCTTCATGTTGCGTGTGGCGATCTGGGCGAAGGCAATCAATCCCAAGGCAACGATCCAACTGACAATCATCGAATTGGTGACCGGGAAACCGGAGACGCGGCCAATTTCCACCGCGTTGGCGGGCAATCCGTGCTCCCCTTCCCCCGCGGCCGGAGCGGTCTGGTCTGAGTTCGGTGAATTGGAGAGAGCCGCGGCCATGGCTCCCGGCGAGGAAGGATTGTGCGATGCGGCGCCGGACAGTGGATACAAGCTCGCGCCAAGCACAAGCAGCAAAGCGCCCATCAGCGGCAGCAGTGCCCTGCTTCCAAAGCCGAGCGAACGAGAACCGCTGTGGCCACGCGGCCTGGGCACCTGCCTGTGCGGAGGCGAGGGAGAGATATCCAACGTGTGCCTGGCGGGCTTTCCCTTCACTGGCATTCCAATCCCGTCCGCGCGCGTGAGCAAATACGCGCGAGCGCTTGCACCGTCCACCGCACAGAATTCCAGGGGACGGGAAAGACCGGGGATGCGCATGCTCCCCTCGGGACGACACTATGATTCGGGAGAGAGCCGGGGAACTGTCAAAACTAGCAGGGGGAAGGCAACCTCACCAAGGCAAGAAGTCGTGTGGCCTGAATCCCGTGGGAGCCGAGCGGCGCAGGCGCGTGGAAGCAAAGCAGCATGGTCAAGAGGCGGAGAGCGCGCTTTCCCCCTGGCCGGCCCACAGAACGACGACCGAGCGGGGCCCAGCGCGATAGGTGAATCCGGAAACCGCGGGTGCCGACTGCCATTGCACAATGTCTTCCGGAGAATCGAGAGAGGTATCAATCCAACGCCGCCAGGATTGGCCCGGCCCTGATTCGAGCAGGGGCAACTCGAACTCCAGCAGCTCCCAGTAGGCATTGAAGATGAAGAAGGCCGAGAGACCTTGATGGGGCAGAACGGCGCTGAAGGCCACGCTGTGCGAATGCTCGCTCCAATCGGGGGAGTTCCGTTTGGTGCCATGCCAGGCGTGCTCGGCCGCTTCGAGCAGTTCCGTCAAGCTCATTCGCAAGCGCTCGGGACCAGTGCCCCGCCGGGAGCGCCGGGCGTTCAAAAGCTGGACGAACCGCAGCACGTCCGCGTGCCTGTGGAGCAAAGTCCAATCAAACCAGTTGGCTTCGGCATCCTGGCAATACGCGTTGTTGTTGCCCTGCTGCGTCCGCCGGACCTCATCGCCCATCACGAACATTGGCAAGCCGAGAGACAACAAGCTCACGGTAAGAAAATTCTTCACCTGGCGATTCCGCAGGCGTTCAATCTCCGGATCATCGCTGGGACCTTCTGTGCCGCAGTTCCAACTGCGGTTGTCGTCTCCGCCGTCGCGATTCTCTTCGCCATTGGCTTCGTTGTGCTTCTGGTTGTACGAGACCAGATCATTGAGGGTGAATCCATCGTGGCAAGTGACAAAGTTCACGCTCTGCTCGGCCTCGCGTTGCTTGTGGCCGTAGATTTCGTGGCTGCCGAGCCAGCGGTCCGCGAAGCGGGAGAGGGCTCCGGGTTCTCCCCGGAAGAAGCTGCGCACGTCGTCGCGAAAACGTCCGTTCCACTCCTTCCAGCTATCCCCGACGAAGCTGCCCACCTGATAGAGCCCAGCGGCATCCCAGGCTTCGGCGATCATCTTGGTGCCGGCCAGGGCCGGATCCGTCTCGATGTCCCAGAGGACCGGGGGATTGGAGAGCACCTGGCCGCTCGAGTCGCGGGCCAGGATGGAAGCCAGGTCGAATCGGAACCCATCCACGTGCATCTCTACGACCCAGTGGCGGAGGCTCTCCACGATCATGCGGCGGACCACCGGATGATTGGCGTTCAGCGTGTTCCCCGTGCCGCTATAGTTCGCGTAATGGGTTCGGTCGGGTTCCAACACGTAGTAGGCGCAATTGTCGAATCCGCGGAAACACAGCGTAGGTCCGCCGTGGTTTCCCTCCGCGGTGTGGTTGAAGACGACATCGAGAATGACCTCGATGCCAGCGCGATGCAGGGCCTTCACCATGTCGCGAAATTCATCCAGTGGACCCAGGGGATCCCGCCTGGAACTGTACGCCTGATGCGGCGCGAAGAAGGAAACGGGCGCATATCCCCAGTAGTTGACGCGCCCCGGCGGGCAATCGTATTGATCAAACTGAAAGACCGGAAGCAGCTCCACGGCAGTAATCCCCAGATCCTGAAGATAGGGAATCTTTTCGATCAGCCCGCGGTAGGTGCCGCGCGTTTCTTCCGGCACGCCGGAGCTGGGATGGCGCGTAAAACCCTTCACATGCATTTCGTAGACGATGGAACGTGAGCTGGGATGGCGCAGAGGGACATCTCCCTCCCAGTCATAGGAGTGTGGATCCACCACCACGCTTTTCATAGCCACTGCCGCGTTGTCGCCCTTTTCCTGCGCGGCCACGCGCGAGTACCCGCCGGGCACAACCACCCCGCGACCATAGGGATCCAACAATACCTTTTCGGGGTCGAACCGCAGGCCATTCGAAGATTCCCACGGCCCGTGCGCTCGATACCCGTAGAGCTGCCCGGGCTGAACACCTGGAACGAAGACGTGCCAGTAGTGGTACGTCCGATTCCGAACAGGGTCCAGCGGGAGCACGCGGGCTGGGCGCGGGTCGTCTTCCCGGTCGAAGAACAACAATTCAATCCGGGATGCGTCCCGGGAAAACACGCTGAAATTGGCGCCGCCGGCCACGACCGTGGCGCCAAGGGGGGAACTCTGCCCGGCGCTGTTGACCTGTTGAAGGCTCGGAACAAGAGCTGGGGGTTTTTCCGGTGTGCTCATCGCCGCCTCGTTCTCACTCGTTTGGCATTCATTGAAGCGAAGGTTATTTTCCCATCCCGGTGGCGGTGGACGCGAGAGAACGGTGCGTCGCGCGCAACCGGCCCACGGCCGCCGTCAGGTCGCGCAGTTGACGGAAGACGGGCCGATGCAGCATGGCTTCCGTCGCCCGCCAGCCCCAGTTCCCGTCGGAGGAACCGGGCAGATTCATCCTCGCCTTTGCTCCCAAGCTGAGCAAATCCTGCAACGGGGCCATGGCCAGCGCCGCTCTGGACTCCCATGCCGCGCTTATCAATTTCCAGGCAATTAGACCGGGAGTGATGGCCTGGATCCCGAGTCCGGCGCAGACTCTATCGCGCTCGCTCTGTGAAAGAGCCTCAAACCAGCCGCGCGCGGTGTTGTTATCGTGAGTTCCGGTATAGACCACGGAATTCGAGGGATAGTTGGCGGGAAGATGCGGATTGTCCGGCACGCCGTCGAAGGCGAACTGCAGCACCTTTGTCCCTGGAATGTGAAATTCGTCGCGAAGCGCGGACACGTCCGGAGTGATCATCCCCAAATCTTCGGCGATGAAGGGCAAGTGGCCGAGTTCGGCCTGGACGGCGCGGAAGAATTCGGCACCGGGACCGGGGACCCAGCTTCCCTTCTTCGCCGTGCGGGCGTGGGCGCCCACCTGCCAGGCCGCAGCGAATCCGCGGAAATGATCCAGGCGGATGACATCCACGTGTTCGAGCAAGGCGCGCGCGCGATCGATGTAAAACCGGAAGCCGGAGCGGCGGAGCGCCTCCCAGTCGTAAATGGGATTGCCCCACAACTGCCCGTCGGCACTGAATAGGTCCGGAGGTACACCGGCGACAAAGCGCGGACGTCCGTGCGGATCCAGCAGGAACAGCTCAGGATGAGCCCAGACGTCGCTCGAATCCGAAGAGACGTAGAAGGGAAGGTCCCCGATTAGCCGGATGCCGCGGCCGTGGGCGTATTCCTTGAGCTGCCTGGACTGCTGAAACATAAGGAACTGGGCAAAGCGCACCTGGCCGATGGGATTCGCCAGTTCCCCTCTCGCCTGCGCAAGCGCCTGGGGCTCGCGGCGCACGAACTTGACGGGCCAGTTCAGATACGCGGCGCCATGGAACTTCTGTTTCAGGGCGCGAAATAGGGCGTAGTCTTCCAGCCAGTGCTCCTGCTCACGGCAAAAGCTGTCGTAGGCCGTGGCCAGACCGCTCCGCACCCCGCCACGGAACCGATTCCACGCCTGACTGAGCAGCGCCTCTTTAAACTGAATCACGGCGCCAAAATCGACGAAGTCGGAGGGGAAGGACCGCGACTTGCAGGTCTGGGGGTCGAGCAATTCGTCCGCAATCAGCAATTCCGGGCTGACCAGCAATCCATTTCCGGCAAATGACGAGAAAGATTGATAGGGAGAATTGCCGAAGCCGGTGGGACCAAGCGGCAATGCCTGCCACCAGCCCTGCCCGGCCTCCTGCAAGCGGTCCACCCAGGCATGCGCGGCCGGCCCCAGATCGCCGATGCCGTAGGGAGAAGGCAGCGAAGTGATGTGCAGTAAGACGCCCGAAGCGCGGTCGTCCGGCGGAAACAGCGGAACACGCAGCGATGATTTTACCGGTTGCGTTGGACCACCCATGCTTCGAAGTCTACCCGCCGGCCAAAAGCGTCACTGCAAGGAATTGTTCACAATCTGCCGGGCCTCGCCGACCAGCGCGTCCAGGTGCGCCGCATCCCTGAAACTTTCCGCGTAGATTTTGTAAATGTTTTCCGTGCCGGAGGGCCGCGCGGCAAACCAGCCATTGGAGGTCACCACCTTCAGGCCGCCGATGGGGGCGTTGTTTCCCGGGGCCCGGGTGAGCTTTTCGAGGATCGGCTCGCCGGCCAGCTCGGACTCTCGGACATTTTCGGTCGAAAGCTTCTGCAACTTCGCCTTCTGCTCCGGCGTGGCCGGGGCGTCAATCCGCGTATAGAAGGGAGTGCCGAATTCCGCAGTCAGTTCCCGGTAGAGTTTGCCGGGATCCTGGCCGGTGCGGGCGGTGATCTCCGCCGCTAGCAGGGCCAGGATGATGCCGTCTTTGTCCGTGGTCCATACGGAACCATCCAGGCGCAGAAAGCTTGCTCCGGCGCTCTCCTCACCGCCAAAGCAATAGGAGCCGTCGAACAAGCCGGCGGTGAACCATTTGAATCCCACGGGGACTTCAGACAGCCGCCGGTGGAGCTTGCGCACCACGCGGTCAATCATCGAACTGCTCACCAGGGTCTTGCCGACCGCGGCGTCCTTGGGCCACATGGGCCGATGCGTGAGCAGGTAGCGGATGGCCACGGCCAGATACTGATTGGGATTCATCAGGCCCGCAACGGGAGTGACGATGCCGTGGCGGTCCGAATCCGGATCGTTGCCGAAAGCGAGCCGGTACCTGTCTTTCAAATCGATCAGGCGCGCCATGGCGTAGCGGCTGGAGCAGTCCATGCGAATCTCGCCGTCATGATCCACGGTCATGAAGGCGAAAGTCGGATCGAGCACCGGGTTGGTCACCGCGATGTTCAATCCGTGCACCGCGTTGATGAGCTCCCAATAGGATTTTGAAGCGCCGCCCAGAGGGTCCACGGCCAGCTTCATGCCAGCGGATCGAATGGCCTCCAGATTCACCACACTCGGCAGGTCATTCACATAGGGCAGGGCGAAATCTTCCTCATGGGTGGTGGCGGCTCGAACTGCGGCGGTGAACGGCATTCGCCGCACGCCCGCGTTTTCCGCCCGGAGCAGCTCATTGGCGCGCGCTTCGATCCACTGCGTCACCTGGGAATCTGCCGGGCCGCCGTTGGGAGGATTGTATTTAAAGCCACCGTCGCGTGGCGGATTGTGCGAGGGGGTGATAACTACCCCGTCCGCCAGGTGGTCGATGCGATTCCGGTTGTAGACCAGGATGGCGCGGGAAATGGCCGGCGTGGGGGTCACACCGTCGTCCTTCTGGATGATGGTTTCCACCCGATTGCCGGCGAGGACCTCGATCGCGGTTTGCTCCGCGGGCCGGGAAAGCGCGTGCGTGTCCTTACCCATGTACAGCGGGCCATCCACGCCGTGCTCCCGGCGGTAATCACAGATGGCCTGGGTAATGGCCAGGATATGCGCCTCTGTAAATGTGCCGTGGAAGGGAGTGCCGCGGTGGCCGCTGGTTCCGAAGCTGACCCGCTGATTGGGATCCTGGATATCCGGCTGCCGCTGGAAATACTCCTTTTCGAGGCGCTGAACATCCACCAACAGATCTTTCGGCGCGGGCTTGCCCGCAAGGGGTGATACTGCTTCCTTCTTGCGGGACTCCGTCTCCGGCGACTTGGTGCTCACAGGACTGGACATGGTTCCGCCTTCCAGATGTCCGCGGCATACTGCTGAATAGTGCGGTCGCTCGAAAACTTTCCAGAACTGGCCACATTCAGGATCGCCCGGGCAGCCCACTCCCCCGGCTGGGCGTACAAGTTTACCAGCCGCTGGTCCGCTTCGAGGTATGCGCGGAAGTCCGCCAGGTGCATGTAGTGATCTCCACCGGTCAACAGCGTCTCGCGGAGCGGTTCGAAGACGCCGGGTTCATATCGGCTGAAATGATTCGAGAAGATCAGGTCTAATGCCGCCCGCGTTTCCGGCTCATTTTCGTAGTGCCAGCGGGGGTCATACCAGCTGCGGCTGCCGGCCACTTGTTCCGCGGTCAGCCCGAAGAGAAAGAAATTCTCCTCCCCGGCTTCCTGCGCCATCTCGATGGTGGCGCCATCCCGGGTGCCGATGGTCAGGGCGCCGTTCATCATGAATTTCATATTGCTGGTGCCGCTGGCCTCGTAGCCGGCCGTGGAGATTTGATTCGAAACATCGCTGGCCGGGATCAGCCGCTCCGCGAGCGAAACACAATACTCAGGCAGAAAGAGAACTTTCAGCCGCCCGCGAACCGCCGGGTCGCCATCGATGGTCCCCGCCAGGTTGTTCACGAACTTGATGATCAGCTTGGCGAGGTGGTAGGCCGGGGCGGCCTTGCCGGCAAAAAAGAAGCTGCGCGGGGCCATCTCCAGGTTGGGATTCTCACGCAACCGGTTGTAGATCTCCACCACGCGCAGCGCGTTGAGAAGCTGGCGCTTGTACTCGTGGATACGTTTGACCTGGCAATCAAACATGGAATCCGGGTCCACGATTTGACCTGTAGTCATCTTGAGCCAGTGCGCGAACTGGCTCTTGGCCCAGCGCTTCGCCTTCCGAAAGGCATCGCGGTAGCCGGCATCCCCCGCCAGCGGCTTCAGGCGAGCCAATTCGGAGAGGTCGGTGATCCAGCGATCTCCGATTCCATCGGTGATGGCGGCCGAAAGTGCGGGGTTGGCCAGGCGCAACCAGCGCCGCTGGGTGACCCCATTGGTCTTATTGTTGAACCGCTCGGGATACATTTCAGCCAGATCCTTCACGGTCATGCTGCGCAGCAGTTCGGAGTGAATGGCGGCAACGCCGTTGGTGCTGTGCGAACCGACGATGGCCACGTGGGCCATGCGGATATTGCGCGCGGGACTTTCGTCCACAAGACTCATGCGGCCCACGCGCGCCTCGTCTCCGGGAAATCGGCTGCGCACCGAATCGAGGAACCGCCGATTGATCTCGTAAATGATCTCCAACTGGCGCGGCAGCATCATTTCGAACCAGACCACCGGCCACTTTTCCAGGGCCTCCGGCAGCAGCGTGTGATTGGTGTAGGCCAGCGTTCGCTGGGTGATGTCCCAAGCCTGGTCCCAACCCAGGTGCGCTTCGTCCAGCAGGATGCGCATCAGCTCCGGGACCGCCAGAGTAGGGTGCGTGTCGTTCAACTGGATGGCGACTTTGTCGGGCAGCGCGTTCCATTCTGAGTTGGTGCGGCGAAAACGCCGCACGAGGTCTGCCAGCGAAGAGGCCACCAAAAAATACTCCTGCACTAAGCGCAGAGCCCGGCCCTGGCTCGTGCTGTCGTCCGGATAGAGCACACGGGTAAGGGATTCGGCCGCCAGCGTCTCCGCCAGCGCGCCGACAAAGTCTCCGCTGCTGAACCGTTCGAAATCGAAGTAGTCGGGGCTGGCCGCGGCCCAGAGCCGCAGGGTATTCACGGTCTTTCCGCCGTAGCCCACCACCGGGCGATCGAAGGGGATGCCGTAAAGGGTGGAAGGATGCCCCGGAAGAATGCGCAGGACCCCACCTTGCATCTGAAACGTGCAGTTCAAGGCGAGCTCCACGCGCTCGTCCGGGCGAGGCACCTCCCACGGATCCGGACGGCGCAGCCAGTTGTCCGGCCGCTCCTTCTGCCAGCCATCCTCGATGAGTTGCTTAAAGATACCGTACTCGTAGCGCAGCCCGTAGCCCACGGCGGGCAGTTCCAGGGTGGCCATGGAGTCCAGGAAGCAGGCCGCCAGGCGCCCCAGCCCGCCATTCCCCAGGCCGGCATCGGGCTCTTGTTCGAGCAATGAAGCCATATCGAGATGTTTGACCGCGGAGAACTGTGACACCACAGGATCCAGCAGCAGGTTGATGAAATTGTTGGCCAACGAACGGCCGAGCAGAAATTCCATGGAGAGGTAGTAGACGCGTTTGGGATTCAGTCGCGCGTAGGTCTGCTCCGTAAGCACCCAGCGTTGGGAAAGCACATCGCGCACGGACCGTGCGGCTGCTTCAAAGCGCTCGCGGTTGTTTACCGCTTCCGGCGCCAGGACGTTGTCAAATTGCAGGTGCCGCTCATAGAGACCGTCGGCTCCGGTGAACTGGATGGGCCCGCATCCGTACTGTTTGTAGAGGGCCTCAAGATTAGACTGCGCCTGCTTCGCGCCCGTGGCTGCCGTGGTCTTCGTGGTCATAGCCGTCTTCCTTTCCCGCAGTGGAAGCCGGTTTCCACCGGCTTTGTCTTTCACGCTTCGGCCAGCCTGCCCGTACCATGGTCAATGAATTGAAAGGTGAGAGTGATCCTCCCGAATCCAGTCTCAGGGATCTCATGAGCGCTCCGAAAACGCGGCGCGTGCGCGTGGTGCCTTGGCTCCGGCCAGGCGGGCCGGAACGCCGGGCGAAGCACCTCAGTCGCGAAACCGACGGGCCGCGGTTAGTACGGCCACTTCCAGCCGGCGGCCTCCGGCTTATCCGTGCCGTGCTCGAAGGCGTAATTACGACACGCAATCTGTTCGTTCAGGAATTTTTCCCGGGCGTGGGCGCCAATGGCCTGAAGCCGGGGCACGCGCTTGATCACATCCATCGCCAGGCTGAAGCGATCGATTTCATTTTCGATGGCCAGTTCCAGGGGCGTGTTGATGTTGCCCTGCTCCTTGTAACCTCGCACGTGCAGGTTTCTGTGGTTCGTACGGCGGTAGGCCAGGCGATGAATCAGCCAGGGATACCCATGGAAGTTGAAGATCACCGGTTTGTCGGTGGTGAACAGCGAATCGAAATCGCTGTCGGAGAGGCCGTGGGGATGCTCTGAGCTGGGCTGCAGTTTGAAGAGATCGACCACGTTGATGTAGCGAATCTTCAGGTCCGGGAATTCCTGCCGCAGCAGCACGATGGCCGCAAGAGTCTCCTGCGTGGGGATGTCTCCGGCGGAGGCCATGACCACGTCCGGCTGGGAGCCCTGGTCATTGCAGGCCCAGTCCCACATGCCGATGCCCTTGGTGCAGTGGGCGATGGCCGCATCCATGTCCATGTACTGGAGGTGGGACTGTTTGTCACACACGATGACGTTGACGTAGTTTTCGCTTCGCAGGCAGTGATTGGCCACGGACAAAAGCGAGTTGACATCCGGCGGCAAATAAATGCGGGTGACCGCGGCACTCTTGTTGACCACCACGTCCAGGAATCCCGGGTCCTGATGGGTAAAGCCGTTGTGGTCCTGCCGCCAGACCGTGGAGGTAACCAGGATGTTCAATGAGGCAATCTTCTCCCGCCAGGAGAGATGATTGCAGATGGAGAGCCACTTGGCGTGTTGATTGAACATCGAGTCAATTACGTGGATGAAGGCTTCGTAGGAGGAAAAGAAGCCGTGCCGGCCGGTGAGCAGGTAACCCTCGAGCATGCCCTCCATGGTGTGCTCACTGAGCATTTCCAGCACCCGGCCGTCTGCCGCCAGCTCTCCGCCGTCGGCATCTTCCGGAAATGATTCTTCAATCCAGAACTTCTTGCTGACCGCGTAAATGGCGTTCAGTTTGTTGGACGTGTTCTCATCGGGACCAAAGACCCGGAAGTTCTCCATGTTCTGCTTCATCACGTCGCGCAGCAACGCGCCCAGGGGAGGGGTGTTCTCCGCCTCCACGGTCCCCGGCTTGGTCAGTTTCAGGGCATATTGACGGAAGTCGGGAATCCGCAAAGCCTTCTTCAGCCGCCCGCCATTCGCCCGGGGGTTGCTGCCCATGCGCTTGGCGCCGGCCGGGGCGAGTTCCTTCAGTTCGGGGATCAAAGTGCCGTTCTGATCGAAGAGCTCTTCCGGACGGTAGGAGTGCATCCAATTCTCGAGCTCGTGAAGCCTATGCGGGTTCTTCTTCACATCCGCCATGGGCACCTGATGGGCGCGCCAGAAGCCTTCGAGCCGGTGACCATCCAGCTCCCTTGGAGCGGTCCATCCTTTGGGCGTGCGCATGACGATCATGGGCCAGCGGGGACGAGTGACCACTCCTGTCGTACGTGCCTCCGCCTGGATTTTTCTGATTTCCGAGACGCAGTGCTCGGTGGTGGCGGCCATGGCCTGATGCATGCTGTCGGTCTCCGAGCCTTCCACAAAGTATGGTTTCCAGCCATATCCCTGGAAAAGGTGTTCCAGTTCCGGGTGACTCACACGGGCGAGCAGGGTGGGATTATTGATTTTGTAGCCGTTGAGATGCAGCACCGGCAGCACCGCGCCGTCGCGGATCGGATTCAGGAATTTGTTGATGTGCCAGGAGGTGGCCAGGGGTCCGGTTTCGGATTCTCCATCGCCCACCACGGCCGCGACAATCAGCTCCGGATTATCAAATGCGGCGCCGCAGGCATGCGAAAGGACATACCCCAATTCGCCGCCTTCGTGGATAGAGCCGGGCGTCTCCGGCGTGCAGTGGCTGCCGATGCCACCCGGAAACGAGAATTGCTTGAAAAATTCCCGCAGGCCTTCTAGATCCTGGCTTTTTTCCGGATAGATCTCTGAGTACGACCCCTCCAGATACACGGGAGCAAGAACTCCCGGGGCCCCATGGCCCGGCCCCGCCAGGAAGATCATTTCCTGCCCGTACTTTTTGATCAGCCGGTTCAGGTGAATGTAGACGAAGGAGAGTCCCGGGCTCGCTCCCCAGTGCCCGAGGAGGCGGTTCTTGATGTGCTCGGGCTTAAGCGGCTCCTTGAGCAGGGGGTTTTCTTGCAGATAAATCATTCCCAACATCAAATAGTTGCAGGCGCGCCAGAAGGCGTGCGTCTTGCGCAACTCCTCTGCGCTCAACGGAGTGCCGGAAATCGTGGACCTTGCCGGTCCATATGCGGTGATGGATTCGTTGGCCTTTTCTGCGGCCGCCACTGGTGTCATGTGCTTGCTCCTTTGCCACTGTCCAATGTCCAATGGGTCTCCCCAAAAGAGTAGGGCGGCCGGGAAACGCTGTCGTCTGTCAGAATTAACAGAGACTGAGGCGGCCGATACACCTCCTGGCCGGCGTCGCCCTCCTGCTTGGAATCCTGAAACATCGGACGGGTTGCGTTCGCGGGCGCTTAATTCGGCCTGCCGATCCAGGAGTATTGCCAGCCGGCGGTGACATTCTGATAGTTGCCGGCATAGCGCACGTGGGCGCCACGGCTGTAGCTGAATTTCACGGCCTGATGCCGGTTGAGGGGAATTGAGGCCGTGGCGCCCACGCGCGAACTGCGCTGAAGAGTGCCGGAACTTGGTATGCCATTCAAGCTGGTGCTGCCGCCGAACCAGAAATTCCCGTCCAATGAAACCCACAGCCGCGGCTTGAAATCGTAATCGAGGTGCCCTTCGAACACTCCGATAGGGTTCTGCGACTGCGCGTTGATCCCAGGATAGGTTTGGTTGTGCGAAAAAAACTCGGGATTCTCCGTAAAGATCCAAGCGCCTCCATAGGCATCAAGGATCCAGTGATTCCACCGCCTCGAAAAACCCAGCTCAGGCTTGAAGGCCCAACGGTTTGTGCCGAAATTGATCAGCTTGGTGGGATCGTACTGTCCGGTCGGCGGGACCAATCTGAAGCTGAGACCGACCAGGATCTTCTGCTTCCATTTCCGGAACTCTTCCAGGTTCATCGCCGGGCCGCCGATGAGGTTAACAGAAAACCGAAAACCGACGGGAAAGAGGCCGGAACGGTAGGCGTGCGTTTCCGCGCCAACCACAGTTCCATTGAAGTTTCCTGCCCCGTAAGGCAGATACGCTGCGAAGTTTGCGGAGCGGCCGAAACAATTGAAGGAATAGTAGTAAGTGATGATTGCAAGGTTCACCGTAGCCGTCGAGCCGGTGATCGGTACGTTTCCTGGAAAATCAAGGTTTCCGTCGAAGAACGAATAGGACAGCGTGATTGCATTCGAATGATTGGGAGTGATGAGGTAAGCCCGGGGAGCGAGATCCTGGGCCTGGCAATTTCCGGCAATAAAGCATCCACAGAGAAAAAGAATAAGCCGCCGCGAAAGTTCGGCCAAAGACTTCACCTCCAATAGACTAGGACGAGTCCTCGCCGGCAGCACCTGTAACTACTGACAGTTCCCTTCTTCACGGCCGGGCGGCAAAATCCGATCCGTACCAGAAGCCAAGTGGACTTCCTCACGTGACGCCGCTTCCGGAGAACCGGCCGCCCGCAAACACCAGGCGGAAGGCGCTCGATGCCAGGGTTTCGATTCGCATTCACCGTGCCAGTCCAGCAGGGAGAGACCGAGGTTGGATGATCCATTGTCGCTTCTTGGTGTTCTCATCCTTAGTCCTGGTGATCCCTGCGACAGGCCAGCGTGACGGCTATCACCGAATCAGGAACTTTCGCGCAGGATATTGTGGTATCGAAAGACATCCTATGGTCGTTGAGCCTCATCGACACCCCCGAAAAATGCGCCACGGGCTAGACCGCGGCACGGAGGAGAACAATGCTTACTGCGGAACAACAACGGCTCAATCAGGCTCGAGAGGAGCAGTTCCCGTGGAAGAAATGGGGACCCTACCTCAGTGAACGGCAGTGGGGCACGGTCCGCGAAGACTACAGCGAGGGTGGCGACGCTTGGAATTACTTCACACACGATCAGGCCCGCTCACGGGCCTACCGCTGGGGCGAAGACGGCATCGCCGGGATTTCCGATGAAGAACAGCGCTTGTGCTTCGCGCTGGCCCTGTGGAACGGCAAGGACCCCATCCTCAAGGAGCGCCTTTTCGGGTTGACCAACAGCGAGGGCAACCACGGCGAGGATGTGAAGGAGTACTACTTCTACCTGGACAGCACACCCACGCACTCCTACATGAAGTATCTCTACAAGTACCCGCACGCGGCGTTTCCCTATGCCGACTTGGTGGAAACAAACCGCCGCCGATCGAAAGACGAAATGGAATATGAACTGTTAGACACCGGCATCTTCAATGACAACCGGTATTTCGACGTGTTTGTAGAATATGCCAAAGACGGACCGGAAGATATTTTGGTGCGGATCACAGCGGCGAACCGGGGGCCGGACGCTGCCGAACTGCATCTCTTGCCGACGCTGTGGTTTCGCAACGATTGGTCAGCATGGATTGCCGCTTCCAACCGCGCTGCCGAGAAACCAATCCTCAAGCAGGTCCAGGCCGCTGCGGGCACAAGCGCGGCCGAGGCAGCGCATCGGCTGCTGGGCAGTTACATTCTTTCCTGCGAAGGCGATGTACCGCTGCTCTTCACCGAGAACGAAACAAACCACGAACTGCTTTTCCCCGGGCAAAAGAACGAGAGCCCGCACGTCAAGGACGGAATCAACGACTGCGTTGTGCAAGGGAAGCAGGGCGCTGTGAACCCTGAAAAGCAGGGCACCAAGGTCGCGGCCCATTACACGATCAACGTAGGCGCCGGTCAGAGCAAAGTGATTCGGCTGCGCCTCTCGAAAACTTTACCCGAAAATCAGGGTAAGGCGTTCGGACAGCAATTCGATGAAGTCTTCGCTGCCCGGCTTCGGGAAGCCGATGAATTCTACAAGTCGGTCACCCCGCCTTCCGTGAGTGAAGACGAAGCCAAAGTCATGCGCCAGGCACTGGCCAGCATGCTCTGGAGCAAGCAGTTCTTCTTCTTTGACGGCGACAACTGGCTGGACGAGCACAGTTCCAACCCACTCCATACCGGTTACAAAAATGCCCGGAACTCCGAGTGGTTCCACATGCTGAACCGGGACATCATCTCCATGCCCGACAAGTGGGAGTATCCCTGGTACGCGGCCTGGGATCTGGCGTTCCACACGCTTCCACTCTCCATCGTGGACCCCGACTTTGCCAAGCAGCAGATGGAACTGATGCTCCGCACCCGCTATCTGCACCCCAACGGCCAGATGCCTGCCTACGAGTGGAACTTCAGCGACGTGAACCCCCCGGTCCACGCCTTTGCCAGTCTCTTTCTGCACCGCACCGAGCAGGCCCTGAGCGGCGAGACGGACCTGGATTTCCTCAAGGCGATCTTCAACAAGCTGTTGCTGAATTTCACCTGGTGGCTGAATCGCAAGGACCGCTTCGGCAAGAACGTATTTGAAGGAGGCTTCCTCGGTCTGGACAACATCGGTGTCTTCGACCGCAGCGCGCCGCTGCCCACCGGCGGCTATCTGGAGCAGGCGGACGGCACGGCCTGGATGGCCCTGTTCAGCCAGAACATGCTGGAACTCGCCTTCGAGATCACCACACACGACCCCAGCTACGAACACATGATCCTGAAGTTCATCGAGCACTTCTTCTACATCGCCAGGGGCATGAACCGCTCCGGTCAGGAAGGCATGTGGGACGAAGAGGACGGCTTCTACTACGACCTGCTACGGCTCCCCGATGGCAGCTCGCAAAGGCTGAAGGTGCGCTCCATGGTGGGACTCTTGCCCCTGTGCGCCACAACAGTGATCGAGAAGTGGATGCGGGAGCGCATTCCACAGACGGTGGCCGCGATGCAGGAACGCTTTCGCCGGATCCCCGAACTGACGGAGACCATCCACCCCACCGGCCCGGGACACTTTGGCGTATCTGACCGCGGGATTTTGGCTCTGCTTAACCCGGAACGGCTGCGCCGGGTCCTCACAAAAATGCTCGATGAGAATGAGTTCCTGAGCCCTTACGGCATCCGCTCGCTCTCCAAGTTCCACGAGCAGCACCCGTTCATCTTCAATTTCGGCGGACAGGAGTACCGCGTGGACTACCTGCCGGCCGAATCCAACACCGGCATGTTCGGCGGCAACTCCAACTGGCGCGGACCCATCTGGATGCCGGTGAATGTGCTCATTCTCCGGTCGCTGCTGAACTTTTACTTGTATTACGGGGATAACTTCAAGATCGAATGCCCCACGGGTTCAGGGAAGATGATGAATCTCTTCGAAGTGGGCAAGGAGATCTCGGACCGCCTCACCCGCATCTTCACCCGCGACGAGCGTGGCCGGCGGCCTGTCTATGGCGGCACGGAGAAATTCCAGAGCGATCCCGATTGGCGCGATTACATCCTGTTCTACGAATACTTTCATGGCGACAACGGCGCGGGACTGGGCGCCAGCCATCAGACCGGCTGGACCGGGCTGGTGGCCAAGCTCATCCAGCTTTTCGGCGTTCTGGATGCCAAGCGGGCCTTGCAAGGTGGCAAGCGGGTCGCATTCGCTGAGACCTCTGGGGGAGAACGCCAAAGAGCCGAGGAGGTTGCCGCCAAACGGTTGGCAGAGCAGCACGCGACCGTAGGTCACTAACTTGAAGCTTCGACAGGAAAGGATCGTGATGGTGGTGGCGCTAATAGTCATCGCCATCTCAGTGCCCTATGCGATCCTGGACACCATCCAAACGGGTCGCATACACCTTTTCTCGAGGCAATTCTTCGAAGAATTACCGCAGCGGTTCACGGGCCCGGGACGCTTGCGCTTCATCATCCAGCCTCTGGTTGCCATGCTCCTGGGGATTCGCGGAGGACTTGCCGATGCGCGTGCGGGTCATCAGCCCTACCTGTTCGCGCTGATTTTCGGCACGGAACAGCGAAAAGAACTGCTGCGGAGTGGAGCGGCAGCCATAGCGACCCTGGTTGCCATGGGGATCATCCTGGACATGGTGTTCCAACTGATTCTCTATCACTCCGTGCACCCTGGCGCAGCCCTGGTAATCGGGCCGATCCTCATTGGTGTCCCTTACGCAGTCTCCAGAGCACTGACCACACGTTTGGCGCGGGTCATCGGAGTGAAAACAGACATCCCGCGTTCCTTGAAGCCGGGCACGGCGCCGGCGGGAGGAAATCATGAAAAAGTGGCCTAAGCACCCGGTCATTTACGAGATTAACGCATGGGTGTGGCTAGCGGAGTTGAACCACAGGTATCACAGGCCGGTGAGTTTCGCCACAGTTCCGGACGAGGAGTGGGATGCTCTAGCCTCCCATGGCTTCGATGCAGTGTGGTTCATGGGGGTATGGGAACGGAGCCCAGCCGGCATTGCCATCTCCATGCGCAACCCGGGGCTCCTTGAGGATTTTCGGCGAGCCCTGCCCGATTTTTCACCTGAGGATAATGTTGGCTCTCCCTACTGTGTGCGCCGCTATGTGGTGGACACACAGCTCGGTGGTCGCGAGGGCCTGGCCGCAGCCCGGAAAGCCCTTGCCAAGCGCGACATCCGTCTGATTCTCGACTTTGTCCCCAACCATGTTGCTCCGGACCACCCTTGGGTCCTCGAGCATCCTGAATACTTCATTCGGGGAGATGAGAAAGACTTGGAAAGGGAGCCAGCATCCTTCCTCGTGGCCGCCGGAAGCGTCTTCGCCTGCGGACGTGATCCCAACTTCCCGGCATGGCCGGATGTGCTCCAACTCAACGCTTTCCACCCCGGGCTGCGGGAAGCAGTGATCCGGACGATCTGGGAAATCGCCCAACAGTGTGATGGCATCCGGTGCGACATGGCCATGCTCCTGCTGAACAAGATCTTCGGGCGTACCTGGGGCTCCCGCGCCGGCGAGAAACCGCTCAACGACTATTGGACGACGGTCATACCTGCAATCAAGACAGAGCATAGGGACTTTAAGTTCATCGCCGAAGCCTACTGGGACCTGGAGTGGGAATTGCAGCAACAAGGGTTTGACTACTGCTACGACAAGAAGCTCTACGACCGTTTGGAGCACGCGGACCCCGAGAACGTGTGCCAGCACCTCCTGGCGGATCTTCCCTACCAACAGAAGATGGTCCGTTTTATCGAGAACCACGACGAGCCCCGGGCCGCAGCCACATTCTCGCCTCCCAAAGCGCGGGCAGCAGCAGTGGCAATCCTCACACTCATGGGAGCAAAGCTGCTGCACGAAGGGCAATTTGAGGGTAGGAAGGTTCGATTGCCCGTATTTCTTGGCCGCCGCCCAACTGAGCCGGTTGACCACGACCTCGCGACATTCTACGAACATCTGCTTCAGGTAAGCAATTGCGACGTCTTTCGAAACGGGACATGGCGTCTCTGCGAACGGAGCGGCTGGCCCGGCAACCAGAACTGCCAGAATCTGCTCGCCTGGTGCTGGGAGCAGGGCGATGAGCGCTACCTGATCGTCATCAACTTCCGCCAAGAATCTGCTCAAGCGCGGATTCATGTGCCATGGGACGATCTAAGAGGAAAGGAATGGCGCCTCAACGATGTTCTGTCCGGTAGAAGCTATGACCGAGCCGGAAGCGATATGCGGGATGCCGGCCTGTATGTGGAGATGGGACCCTGGGAATACAATCTCTTCCAGGTGTGTGCATCGAGAGCGGTTCCATGTGCAACGTCCGAAAAGAACAGTACCCAACTGTTATTCGCGAGATGATCCGGCATGAAATCGACGTCACACATCACCGTAGTATGTGGTTGCTAGTCGGGCAAGGGTTCATCGCGAATGCTTACTGTTCTGCAAACGGCGAGGGTTTGCTTACGCATTTCATGCTCAGCCTGGTAGGGCTGCTGGTCTCGCTGTCGGCATTGGTGATGCTCTACCAAAGCTACCGGGCTCGAGGATATCTTCGATTCCTGGGGCAGCAAGCCAAGCAGGGCACTTTGCATTAGGAAGATCTGCCACTGATGCAGCGGCGAGTTGACCGATCGGCCCACGGGGTCAAGATCCAGAGAGTATTATTGGAACTTTCGAAAACCCGATTGGTTTTCACTCGAGATGTGGTGTTGGGAAACGCGCAAGGGCTGGCCCACGGAGCAGCGGTGAAACCGACGGAGCCCTTTCTTGTGCCATATTGCCCCGGCAATTGCCGTGGGAGCAGAATGCAAGGGCGATGAGCGTGGTAAACGCAGATCCGAAACGGCCCAACTGGATGAGATCCGGTCTCTTTACACGATCCGGCGGCAGAAGGATGGCTAACTGGCACATCCCAAGCTCGTATGCCCTGGCGGCCATCGTGGTGGGAATGATTCTGCCCCGACTGGAGAGCCACTGGCGGATAGGGCCAGAGTCCACCATGAGCCCCGCGGCTGCGCTGACTCTCTTCAGCGCGGTGGGATCGGGGATGATCGCGTTGACGGGCGTGGTCTTCGCTCTGGCCTTTGTGATGGTGCAGTTCAGCGCCATGGCCTACTCTCCCCGCCTGTCTCTGTGGATTGCCCGCGACCGCGTGATGTGGCACTCCCTGGGAGCCTTCACCGCGACCTTTCTATACTCTCTTGCCGGAATCGCATGGGTGGATCGATATCAATCCGGAAGGGTGCCTGCGTTAACCGTTGCGCTGGTATTCGTGCTGCTCACGTACAGCGTGGGAATGTTTATCGCCCTGGTGGAGAGAATATCACTGCTCCAAATCCATCGCATGCTGGCGTTCACCGGGACACAAGGAAGGAACGTAGTCGAACAATTGTATCCGCCGCTGGAGGCACCGGCTGCCTTGGCTCAGCCGGAGGAATACCGGGACCTCCCTGTAAACCAAACCCTGCTCCACATCGGAAGGCCCCTGGCCATTCAGTCGATTAACGAATCAGAGTTGGAGGCACTGGCGTCCTCTGTGGATGGAGTCATCGAGGTCGCCTCCGCCGTGGGAGACACTGTGGTCGTGGGATCGGTGCTGCTGTACGTCCATGGCGCAAAGGAAAACATCGATGAGCAGGTGCTGCGGGCGGCGTTCCTGATGGGAGAGCAGAGGACATTTGACCAGGATCCGAAGTACGCCATCCGCCTGCTGGTGGATATCGCCATTCGGGCGCTATCGCCGGCCATCAACGACCCCACCACGGCGGTGCAGGCCCTGGACCAGATTGAAGACCTGCTTCGCCGCATTGGGCGCAGGCGGCTGGAAATCGGCGCAATTTACGATCGTCAAGGCAAACTGCGGCTGTTTACTCCGCATCCTACCTGGGAAGACTTCACCGCCCTGGCCTTCGACGAAATCCGCGTCTACGGTTCACAAAGCGTGCAGGTGATGCGCCGTATGAAGGCGCTGGCCGGTGACCTGATCGGCTTCCTGCCGCAAGAACGGCACAAGGCCCTGCTGCGACAACAGAAGCGGCTGAACTCGACCATCGCACGATCCTTCGAGACTGCCGAAGACAAGCGGGAGGCGTCCGTGGAGGACCGCCAGGGGCTGGGAGTGACTCGGCAGGATTAGCGGCCAGCCGGGCGTTCGCCGATTCCATCCAATGGAAATCAATGGCGGGCCCGCCCGCCTCAGTATTTTTCGGGAATGAAGTGCCGCCCCTTTATGCTCGCCTGATCGTCGTACCGGTCCTTGGTCTTGCGCTTGGGCAACTTCACTTTTTCCCTTGGGACCTTGCCGTAAGGAATCTTGCTCAACAGATGAGAAATGCAATTGAGTCGGGCGCGCTTCTTGTCGTCGGAGGGGACGATATGCCAAGGCGCGTACCGCGTGTCCGTGGCCTTGAGCATTTTGTCCCGCGCCTCAGAATAGTCGTACCAGCGGCGAAAGGATTCCAGGTCCATAGGACTGAGCTTCCACTGCCGGAGTGGATCCTTAATACGCGCCTCGAACCGCCGCTCCTGCTCTT
>Ga0335078_10002819_pt1 | contig 26208 bp, 29 predicted proteins | sample Lox_Sample_32_FD_206711 | JGI IMG/M metagenome (GOLD analysis project Ga0335078, IMG submission 206711) | Soil microbial communities from Loxahatchee National Wildlife Refuge, Florida, United States - Lox_Sample_3.2 | ecosystem: Environmental > Terrestrial > Soil > Wetlands | place: USA... | reverse complement strand
CCGGCCCAGGGTGGTGTGGGGGATGGGATCGGCCTCGCGCCACAGCGTCTGGCGCACCGGCTCCGAGGCCAGGGCCGAGAACGTCACCGCGCCCACGAAGCGCGTGGCGTCCTCGGTGAGGACCGGCACCACGTGCACGCCGGCGTCGACCAGGCGCCGGCACACCTCGACGGCCTTGTAGGCGGCGATACCGCCGGTGACACCGAGGACGACGGTGGGCGTCGGCGCCGAGGGGCCCATGGCGAGCGTCGATGCGGGCGCCGAGCGCCGGCGGGTGCTCCCGCCTGCTACTCGGACCCCTCCGGGGCGTCCCCGCCGGCCTCGCCGCTGATGGCGGTCAGCCCGGGTTCGGCGGCGGCGGTGGGCTCCTCGCCGGTCTCGGCGGCCTCCTCGGCACCCTCCTCGCCCGGCTCGGGGCGGTGAAAGGTGGCCTTGGCCGCGGCGATCTCCTCGAAGGCGATGGTGAGGGGCTTGCCCGACACCGAGGTCACCTGGGGGGGGACGACCACCCCGAGGCCCTCGCCCAGCTGGTTGTAGTACGAGTTGATCTGCCGGGCGCGCTTGGCCGACAGGGCCACGAGGGTGAACTTGGAGTCCACCTTGTCGAGGAGGTCCTCGACGGCAGGGTCCATCAGGGTGGTGCGGCGCTGGGCCATTCAGGTTCCTCCGGGATCGCCGGCCTCGAGCGGCGGGGCGCTACGACGGTGATCGGCCAGTATACCGGCCACCTCGGCCACGGCCCGGTCCACCTCGTCGTTCACCACCACGAACGGGGTGAGCGCCCGGCCGGTGCGCTCCTCCTCGACCCCGAGGTCGAGGCGCCGGCGCACCTCGGCCTCGTCGTCGCCACGGCGCCGCAGGCGGTCCGCCTGCACAGAGCGCGAGGGCGGCAGCAGCAGCACCACGAGGGCCTCGGGGTAGCGGGCGCGCACCTGCTCGGCGCCCTGGAGGTCGATCTCGAGCAGGACGTCGGCGCCCGGGGGGGCGTCGGGCAGCGGGGTGCCGTAGCGGTGGCCGAGGAACTCGGCCCATTCGAGGAAGCCGCCCGCGGCGATCTTGGCGTCGAACTCGGCGCGCCCCACGAAGTGGTACGCGTCGGGCGCCTCACCCGGTCGCGGAGGACGCGTCGTCCAGGAGCGGCTCAGCCACAACGACGGATCGCGTTCGACGAGGCGCGCCGCGACGGTCCCCTTCCCCGCCCCACCGGGGCCGGAGATGACGACGATCAGGACTTCGCGGTGTGCGACAGCAACGCGTCGCGCTGGTTGGCGCCCAGTCCCTGCAGTCGACGACTCTCGCTGATGCCCACGGTCTCCATGAGACGCCGGGCCTTGACCTTGCCGAGCCCGGGGAGGGACTCGAGCACCGACAGCACCTTCATCTTGCCGACGGTCTCGTCCTGCTCCGCGCGGTCGAGAAGCTCGGACAGGGAGATGGACCCCATCTTCAGCTTCTCTTTCACCTCGGCCCGCTCACGGCGGACCTTGGCGGCTTTGTCCAGCGCCGCCTGGCGCTGCTCCGGGGTGAGTGCGGGAGGTTGCGGCATGAGGGCCACCATAGCGCCCTGGTGGCCGGGGGTCATCCGCGCCGTGGGGCCCCCGCGGCGGCCACGTCGGCCAGCACGGCGGCCGCCGCGGACTCGGGATCGGCGGCCCCCGTGACGGCGCGACCGATGACGAGGATGTCGGCGCCGGCGGCCACCGCCTCGGCCGGACCGGCGGCGCGCGCCTGGTCGTCCCGGGCCGTGCCGGCGGGCCGGATGCCGGGCACCACGGCCAGGAGCCCGGGTGCGGCCCGCCGTGTCACCGCCAGATCGGCGGCCGCGCACACCAGCCCGCCGCACCCCGCCGACGCCGCCAGCGCGGCGCGCGCCTCGAGGAGCGCTGGGGGTGCGTCGCTCTCACTGGTGAGCACGGTGACCCCGAGCACACAGGCGTCGGCCGCGCCCGCCACGCCCGCGGCGGCGGCACCCTCGGCGATCCCGGCGACCGCGGCGCGCACCATAGCCTCGCCGCCCGCCACGTGCACCGTGGCGTAGGTGACCCCGAGCCCACCGAGCACCCGCGCGGCGCGCCCGACGGTGGTCGGGATGTCGTGCAGCTTGAGGTCGAGAAAGACGCGGTACCCCTCGTCGAGGAGCGCCTCCACCGCCTCGGGCCCGGCCGCCCCGAACAGCTCGAGGCCCACCTTGGCCACGCCGAACCAGGGCCGCAGCCGCGCGGCCAGCCGCAGCGCGGCGACGAGGTCGTCGAGATCGAGGGCGAGGGCAAGGCGCTGGCGTGGATCGGGCACCATCTCAGCCACCGCCGTCGGTCCCGGCCGAGGGCCCGCTGCCGGGCGTCGGCGGGATGCGGTCCGGGGCACGGGGACGCTCGATAGGCGGGGCGGGGCGCGCCGGCGCGGGCGACGGTGCCGAGGTCTCGAAGGCCGGGGCCGGCGGGGGTGCCGGCTGCGGCGGCGCCGTGGGGGGCGCTGGCGGCGCCGGGGACGGCGGTGGCGGCGCGCCCGTGGCGGCGGCGGCATGGCGCGGGTGGTTCGAGGTGGCGCCGGCGTCGAAGACCGCGCCGTGACGAGCCTCGTGCGGCGCCGGCGCGGGCGGCGGCCCGACGTCGACGGCGCGCAGGACCGCACCCACCAGCTGGCGTACGTCGGTCACCCCGGAGAACCGGCACCAGCGGGCCAGTCCGGCCAGGACGCGCGCCGGGGCGCGCGGGTCGCGGAAGGTGGCCGTGCCCACCTCGACGGCGTCGGCGCCGGCGAGCATCATCTCGACGGCGTCCACGCCGCGCCCGATGCCGCCCACCCCGACGATGCCGGCATGGGGGAAGGCGGCGCGGCAGTCGTGCACGGCGCGCACGGCCACGGGCCGGATGGCCGGGCCCGACAGCCCCCCGCCGGCGGGTCCCGACCCCAGCCGGTAGCTCCGGCGGGCCACGTCGATGGACATGCCGAGCACGGTGTTCACGAGCACGAGGGCCTCGGCCCCGGCGTCGAGCCCCGCCGCCGCCACCTCGAGGAGCTCGGAGGTGTTGGGGCTGAGCTTCACCCACAGGGGGAGGCCGCACACCCCGGCGGCGGCCACGGCCTCGGCCGTGGCCGTCGGCGAGTGGGCGAACATGCGGCTGCGGTCGTCGAGGTTGGGGCAGCTCACGTTGACCTCGACGGCCACCACGCCCGGCGCGCCCCGCAGCAGCTCGGCCGCCTGGGCGAATTCCTCGGCCCGGCGCCCCCAGATGCTGGCCACCACGCGCGCCCCGCGGTCGTGGAGGGCGGGGAGCTCCTCGGCCAGCCACGCCGCCACACCCTGCCCCTGCAGGCCGACGGAGTTGAGCATCCCCGCCGGCGTCTCGTGCACGCGGGGGGCGGGGTTGCCGGCCCACGGCGTCGCCGCCAGCGACTTGACCACCACCGCACCCAGGCTGGTGAGGTCGACGTAGGCACCGAGCTCGGCGCCGTAGCCGGCGGTGCCCGAGGCCGTCATCACCGGGTTGGGCAGCACCACCGATCCGACCCGCGTGGCCAGCGCCACCCTCGCCCTCACCGCGCCACCCTCGCCCTCACCGCGGCACCGTCCCCGAGCCCGCCGCCACCCCCACATCCTGCCCCGTCCCCGCGGCGGGCGTGCCGGCGCCCCCATCGCCCGCCACTGCCGCCGCCCCGGCGTGGATCTCCTGGAGGCAGGCCACCGACAACCCCAGCCGGCGCCAGTCGGCGATGCCGGCGGCGGCGGCGCGCGCCGCCGCCACGGTGGTGAGGCAGGGCACCTGGTGCACGACGGCGGCGGAGCGGATGTGCACGCCGTCGGCGCGCGGGCCGCGGCCGCGCGGGGTGTTCACCACGAGCTGCACGCGGCCCTCGGCCAGGAGCTCGACGGCGTCGGCGGCGCCGGCCTCGCCCACCTTGGCCACCACCGTGGCCACGGGCACGCCGCGCGCCTCGAGGAAGGCGGCGGTCCCCGACGTCGCCGCCAGCGTGAAGTCGAGGGCGTGGAAGGCGCGGGCCGCCTCGAGGCCGGCGGCCTTGTCCCGGTCGGCCAGCGAGAAGAACACCGTCCCCCCCTCGGGCAGGCGCGTCCCGGCGGCGATCTGGCTCTTGGCGAAGGCGATCCCGAAGGTGGGGCCGATGCCCATGACCTCACCGGTCGAGCGCATCTCGGGCCCGAGCAGCGTGTCGACCCCGGGGAAGCGGCCGAAGGGGAGCACGGCCTCCTTGACGCTCACCCACGAGCCCGACGCCGGCGGGCGCACCAGCCCCTCGGCGCGCAGCGCGGCGAGGGAGCTCCCGGTCATCACCCGGGCGGCCACCATGGCCAGCGGGACGCCGGTCGCCTTGGCCACGAAGGGGACGGTGCGGCTGGCGCGGGGGTTGGCCTCGATGACGAAGACCGTGCCGTCCTTGACGGCGTACTGCACGTTGAGGGGCCCCACCACGCCGAGGGCGTGGGCGATGGCCCGGGTGTGGGCGTCGAGCAGCTCCACGACGCCGGGGGCCAGGGTCTGGGGGGGCAGTGCGCACGCCGAGTCCCCCGAGTGCACGCCCGCCTCCTCGACGTGCTCCATGATCCCGGCCACGAGCACCTCGCCCTCGCCGTCGCGCACGGCGTCCACGTCGACCTCGATGGCGTCCTCGAGGAAGCGGTCCACGAGCACCGGCCGCTGCGCCGACACCCCGCCCTCGCGCCGCAGCGAGCCCCCCAGCTCGGCCACGGCCACGGCCAGGCGCTCGTCGTCGTAGACGATCTCCATGGCCCGGCCCCCGAGCACGTAGCTCGGCCGCACGAGCACGGGGTAGCCGACCTTGCCCGCCACCGCCAGGGCCTCCTCCACGGTGGTGGCCGTGCCACCGGGCGGTTGCGGGATCCCGAGGCGCTCGCACAGGGCGTTCCACTGCTCGCGGTCCTCGGCGAGGTCGATCGCCGCCGCCGGCGTCCCGAGGACCAGTCCGGGGGGCAGGGCGTGGGCCAGCTTGAGCGGGGTCTGGCCGCCGAGGCCCACGATGACCCCGACCACGCCGCCGCCGTCCTCGGTGGCGGCCGACTCGGCGTCGAGCACGTTGGCCACGTCCTCGGCGGTGAGCGGCTCGAAGTAGAGGCGGTCCGAGGTGTCGTAGTCGGTCGACACCGTCTCGGGGTTGCAGTTGACCATCACCGTCTCGTAGCCAGCGGCGCGCAGCGCCATCGAGGCGTGCACGCAGCAGTAGTCGAACTCGATGCCCTGGCCGATGCGGTTGGGGCCCGAGCCGAGGATCACCACCCGGGGCCGGCGGCTCGGGCGCACCTCGTCCTCGTCCTCGTAGGTGGCGTAGTGGTACGGGGTGTGGGCCTCGAATTCGGCGCCGCAGGTGTCGACGGTCTTGAAGGTGGCGGCCACGCCCGCGGCCAGGCGCGCCCCGCGCACCGCCGTCTCGTCGGCGCCGAGTAGGTGCGCCACCTGGGCGTCGGAGAACCCGAGGCGCTTGACCGCCCGCCACGTGCGCCGGTCGAGGTCGCCGGGGGCGGTGCCGGCCGCGCCCATGGCGGCCAGGCGCCCCCGCGCCTCGGTGATGAGCCGGAGCTGGTCGAGGAACCAGCGGTCCACGCCGGTCGCCGCCGCCAGGGCGTCGGGGGTCACGCCGCGCCGCAGCGCCGCCTCGAGCTGGAAGACGCGGTCGGGCGTGGGGACACAGGCGCGCGCCACGAGCTCGTCGTCGTCGAGCAGGTCGACGGCGGCGTCGTGGCCGTCGCCGCCGAGCCCGGCACGACCCTGCTCCAGGGAGCGGATGGCCTTCTGCAGCGACTCGGGGAAGGTCCGGCCGATGGCCATGACCTCCCCCACCGACTGCATGCGCGTCCCCAGGCGGTCGGGGATCCCGGGGAGCTTCTCGAAGGCCCAGCGCGGGATCTTGGTGACGACGTAGTCGATGGTGGGCTCGAAACTCGCCGGCGTGGCCCCCGTGATGTCGTTGGTGATCTCGTCCAGGGTGTAGCCCACGGCCAGGCGAGCCGCGATCTTGGCGATGGGGAAGCCGGTGGCCTTCGAGGCGAGCGCCGAGGAGCGCGACACCCGCGGGTTCATCTCGATGACCAGGCGCCGGCCGTCGTGGGGCGACAGGGCGAACTGGATGTTCGACCCGCCCGTCTCGACGCCGACGCGCCGGATGCAGGCGAAGGCGTCGTCGCGCATGGCCTGGTACTCGACGTCGGAGAGCGTCTGGACCGGGGCCACGGTGATGGAGTCGCCGGTGTGCACGCCCATGGGATCGAAGTTCTCGATGGAGCACACGACCACGCAGTTGTCGGCGCGGTCGCGCATGACCTCGAGCTCGAACTCCTTCCAGCCCGCGATGGAGCGCTCGATGAGGATCTGGTGCACGGGGCTCGCCGCCAGGCCCTCGGCCGCCACCCGGGCCAGGGTGGCGCGGTCCTCGGCGGTGCCGGTGCCCGCCCCGCCGAGGATGAAGCTCGGCCGGATCATGAGGGGGAAGCCGATGCGCTCCCCCACGGCCATGGCCTCGTCGAGCGAGCCCGCGAACCCCGACGCCGGCACCTCGAGACCGATCTCCTCCATGGCGCTCTTGAAGCGGTCGCGGTCCTCGGCGGTGACGATGGCCTCCGCGGTGGCCCCGATGAGCTCCACGCCGCAGTCCTCGAGCACGCCGTTGCGCACGAGGCCCATGGCCAGGTTGAGCCCGGTCTGGCCGCCGAGGGTGGGCAGCAGGGCGTCGGGCCGCTCGCGCTCGACGATGGCGGACAGGACCTCGACGTCGAGGGGCTCGACGTAGGTGCGGTCGGCGATCTCGGGGTCGGTCATGATCGTGGCCGGGTTCGAGTTGGCCAGCACCACCCGGTACCCCTCGGCCCGCAGCACCCGGCACGCCTGGGTCCCCGAGTAGTCGAACTCGCAGGCCTGGCCGATGACGATGGGTCCCGAGCCGATGACCAGGACGCTGTCGATGTCGCTGCGCCGGGGCATCAGCGGCGCGCCCCGTCGACGAGGAGGCGGAAGCGCTCGAACAGGTAGCGGGCGTCGTGGGGGCCGGGGCCCGCCTCGGGGTGGTACTGCACACCGAAGGCGGGCACCGACGTGCAGCGCAGGCCCTCGACCACGTTGTCGTTGAGGTTCACGTGCGTCACCTCGGCGGCCAGGCGGCCGTCCCGGGGCAGCGAGTCGGCGGCCACGGCGTAGTTGTGGTTCTGGCTGGTGATCTCCACCTGGCCGGTGTCGAGGCGCCGCACGGGGTGGTTGCCCCCGTGGTGCCCGAACGACAGCTTGTAGGTGCGGGCCCCGATGGCCCGCGCCAGGAGCTGGTGGCCCAGGCAGATGCCGAAGACGGGCACCGCGCCGAGCAGCCCCGCCACGATGTCCGCCTGGGGGCCGAGGGCGGCGGGATCGCCGGGCCCGTTGGAGAGGAACACCCCGTCGGGATCGGCCGCCAGGACGTCGGCCGCCGGCGTGTCGGCCGGGACGACGCTGAGCGTGGCCAGCGCGCTCAGGCTGCGCAGCATGGTCTCCTTCACTCCGAAGTCGTACACCACGACGCGCAGCGGCCCGCCGCCGCGCTCGTAGGGGGCGGCCGTGGTGACCTCGGACACGAGGTCGCGCCCGGTGGTGCCGGGCTCGGCGGCGGCCGCCGCCGCCAGCACGGGCTCCGGGGCGGTGCCGAAGGCGCACCCCATGGCCCCGTCGTCGCGCAGGTGTCGGGTGAGGCGCCGGGTGTCGACGCCACAGATGCCGGGGATCCCCCGCCGCACGAGATAGTCCTCGAGCGACTCCTCGGCCCGCCACGACGAGGGACGCGCCGGCAGGTCGCGCACCACCACCCCCCGGCACCACGGGCGCGGCGCCTCGTCGTCGGCCGGGGTGACGCCGTAGTTGCCGATGTGGGGATAGGTGAAGGTGATGACCTGCCCGGCGTAGCTGGGATCGGTGAGCACCTCCTGGTACCCCGACAGCACGGTGTTGAAGACGATCTCGCCCGTCGCCACGCCGCCCGGCGCGGCCGCGCCCACCGCCTCGCCCTCGAAGACCTCGCCGTCGGCCAGCACGAGCAGGGCCGGGGGACGCTCTCCGGGCCACGCCGGCGACGGTCGGCTCCCCCCCTCGGCGGCGGCCTCCGGCGCACTCACCGCACTGCCTCGGCATCGACCACCACGGGCTCGCCCCGCAGCAGGGTGTGGCGCACCTGCCCCGTGAGGACGCGCCCCGCCCACGGGGTGTTCCTGCTGCGGCTGGCCAGGCGGCGCGGGTCCACCTCCCAGGTGGCGGCGGGGTCGAGCACGCACAGGTTGGCCGGCGCCCCGGCCTCGATGGGCCCGCCCTGCTCCCCGCCGTGGGCCCGGTCGAGGCCGGCCACGGCCGCCGGGCGCCACGACAGCAGGCCGAGCACGTCGCCGAGCGCCATGGTGTCGCCCGGGACCTCGCCGTCGCCGGACCCGGGCGCGCCGCGGGCCCCGGCCCCCCGGCACAGGGCCTCGAGCACCACCGCCAGCGCCGTCTGCAGGCCCAGCATGCCCGGGGGGGCGACGTCCAAGGTGGTCTCCTTGCGCTCGGGAGGGTGGGGGGCGTGGTCGGTGGCGATGGCGTCCACGGTGCCGCGGGCGCACGCCCGGCGCAGGGCGGCCACGTCGGCCTCGGTGCGCAGGGGCGGGCTCACCTTGAACACCGGGTCGTAGCCGGCCAGCTCGGCGTGGGTCAGGGCCAGGTGATGGGGCGTGACCTCGGCCGTGACGGCCAGCCCCTCCTCCCGGGCGGCCGCCACCAGCGCGGCCGAGCGCGCCGTGGACAGGTGCAGGAAGTGGACGCGGCCGGCGGTGAGGCGGGCCAGGGCGATGTCCCGGGCCACCATGAGCTCCTCGGCCTCGGCGGGCACCCCGGGCACCCCGAGCCGGCTGGACCACGCCCCCTCGTGCATGAGGCCCCCGTCGGCCAGGCCGGCGTCCTCGCAGTGCTGGGCCAGGGTCACCCCGAGGCCCCGGGCGTACTCGAGGGCCCGGCGCATGACGCCCACGTCCTGGACGCCGGTGCCGTCGTCGGTGAAGAGCCGGACCCCCAGGGCGGCCAGCTCGCCGAGCGGCGCCAGGCGCTCGCCGGCGCGGCCCACGGTGATGGCCCCGGCCACCGCCACCGCGCAGGGTGCCCCTGCCCCCAGGGCGAGCACCTCGCGCGCCACGGCGGCGGAGTCGACGGGAGGATCGGTGTTGGGCATGGCCACCACGGCGGTGAACCCCCCCAGGGCGGCGGCCCGGGCCCCGCTGTCCACGGTCTCGGCCTCCTCGGCCCCGGGCTGGCGCAGGTGGGTGTGCAGGTCGACGAGCCCGGGGGCGACCACGCACCCGCCGGCGTCGAGCACGGTGGCGCCCCGGGGCACCTCGAGCCCGGGCTCGACGGCGACCACCACGCCCGCCTCCACCGCCACGTCGGCGACGCGCTCGCCCGTGGCGTCGACCACGGTGCCGCCCCGCAGCACCACGGTGGGGCGCGCCTGGCCGCCGCGGGGCTCAGCCATCGCCCGTCCCGGGGGCCGGATCGGTCTCGGCGCCGCGCCCGGCGCCGGGGCCGCCGACGCCCGCCGGCCCGAGCAGCATGAAGAGCACCGCCATGCGCACGGCCACGCCGTTGGCCACCTGGGCCAGCACCACCGACCGCGGCAGGTCGGCGACGTCGTCGGCGATCTCCACGCCGCGGTTCATGGGCCCGGGGTGCATGATGAGCGCCTCCGCCGGCAGCGCGCCGGCGCGCCGCGCCGTGAGGCCGTAGGCGGCGCTGTACTCGCGCACCGAGGGCAGGAACGACCCGGCCCCGCGCTCGGACTGCAGCCGTAGCAGGTAGCAGACGTCGGTGTCGCCGAGCACGTCGTCGAGGCCGTGGGACACCGCCGTCACGGGCCAGCCTTCGAGCGAGGGCGGCAGGAGGCTCCCGGGGGCCACCAGCGTGACGGCGGCACCGAGCGCCCCCAGGGCGAGCACGAGCGAGCGCGCCACCCGGCTGTGGCGGACATCGCCCACCACCGCCACCCGCAGTCCCGCGAAGCACGCCACCCCTTCGTCGTCGGGACGGCGCCCGGCCCGCTCGGCCAGGACCTGGCGGATGGTGTAGCAGTCGAGCAGGGCCTGGGTGGGGTGCTCGTGCCACCCGTCACCGGCGTTGACCACGGCGGCGTCGACCCACCGGGCCACCGCGGCGGGGGCCCCCGCCGCGCCGTGGCGCACCACGAAGGCGTCGACCCCCATGGCCGCCACGGTCTCCACCGTGTCGCGCAGCGACTCCCCCTTCTTGAGCGAGCTCGAGTCGACGCTGAAGGTCATGACGTCGGCCGACAGGCGTTTGGCGGCAGTCTCGAACGAGAGCCGGGTGCGCGTCGACTGCTCGGCGAACAGCGTCACCACCGTGCGGCCCCGCAGCGAGGGGACCTTGGGGATGGCCCGCCGCCCCACCTCGACGAAGGCGTCCGAGACGCGCAGGACCTCCTCGATGCCCTCGGCGCCGAGGTCGGCCACCGACAGCAGGTGCCGCCCCGGCAACTTGAACGCCTCGTCCGGGCTCACCGGGGCACCACGTCGCCGAGCACCACGCCCTCGAGGCTCACGTCGACCTGCTCGTCGATGCGGGTGGGCATGTTCTTGCCCACGTAGTCGGGGCGGATGGGCAGCTCGCGGTGCCCGCGGTCGACCATGACCGCCAGCTGCACCGCCCGGGCCCGGCCGTAGTCGGCCAGGGCGTTGAGGGCGGCCCGCACCGTGCGCCCCGTGAACAGCACGTCGTCGACCAGCACCACCAGCCGCCCCGCCAGGTCGCCGGGGATGTCGGTGGCGGCCTCGGGCAGCACGGGGCGGATGCCGATGTCGTCGCGGTAGAAGGCCACGTCGAGCAGGCCCACGGGCACCGACGCCTCCTCCACCTCGTGGAGCACGGCGGCGATGCGGAAGGCGAGGGGCACACCCCCGGTCTGCAGGCCCACCAGCACGATGTCGTCGAGGCCGCGGTTGCGCTCCACGATCTCGTGGGCGATGCGCGTCAGGGCACGCTGGACGTCCTGGGCGGTGAGGACCTGGACCCTGGGAACGAAGACCCCGCCGCGCGGCGGTGTCAGTCTGCGTTCACGCTCGGCCACGAGGGCTCCTCCACGGTCCGTCCGGGCCTCACGGGACCCGCTTCACGGTCGCTGCGGCGACGCTACCACAGCGCCCCCGCGCCACGGCTCGTCTTGCGTCGCCGCCGTCGTCGCCGGGCCCTCAGGCGCGCACCCGCGCCGCCACGGTCGACAGCACGCCGTTCACGAAACGTCCCGAGAGCTCGGTGGAGTACTCCTTGGCCAGCTCCACGGCCTCGTCGATGACCACGGCCACCGGCACCTCGGGCTCGGCCAGCAGTTCGTAGGTGGCCAGCCGCAGCACCGCCCGGTCGAGCACGGGCATGCGCTCGAGCTCCCAGCCCTCGGCCGCCGCCGCCACGAGCTCGTCGATGGCGGCCCGGCGCGCCCCGACGCCGGCCACCAGCCGGACGGCGAAGGGGTCGGGGGCGACGGGGAGGGCGGCCACGACCTCGGCGGGGTCGAGGCGCTTCATCTCCGCCTCGTAGAGCAGCGACAGGGCCCGCTCCCGGGCCTCGTGGCGGGGTCCCTCGTCGGGCACGGGGTGCCCGTCCACGCCCGGCGGGGGCACTAGGCCCGGGTGAGGTACTCGCCCGTGCGGGTGTCCACCTTGATGCGCTCGCCGGGGTTGACGAACAGCGGCACCTGGACGACGAGACCGGTCTCGAGGGTGGCGGGCTTGCGCGCCCCCGACACCCGGTCGCCCTGGACGCCGGGCTCGGTCTGGGCCACGGTGAGCTCCACCGCGGCGGGGAGGTCGACACCGATGATCTCGCTGTTGTACAGCTGCAGCACGGCGTTGTCGCCCTCCTTGACGAAGCGTGCCGCGTCGCCGAGGGCGGCCGAGCTCACGTTCATCTGGTCGTAGGAGGTCACGTCCATGAACACGTAGTCGTCGCCGTCGCGGTAGAGGAACTGCATCTCCCGCTTGTCCACGATGGCCTGCTCGACGCGCTCGTCGGCCCGGAAGGTGCGCTCGAGCACGGCCCCGGTGCGCACGTTCTTGAGCTTGGTGCGCACGAAGGCACCGCCTTTGCCCGGCTTCACGTGCTGGAACTCGACCACCGAGAACAGCCCGTCGGCCAGGTCGAGGGTCATGCCGTTACGCAGGTCGTTGGTGGTGACAGCCATCAGGCAGCGACGTCCTTGGGGAATGCGGTCAGGGCCCGGCAGCCGTCCTCGGTGACCACCACGGTGTCCTCGATGCGGACACCCCCGGTCCCCGGCAGGTAGACACCGGGCTCCACGGTCACGACGACGCCGGCGGCGAGGATAGCAGTGGACTGCGGACCGACGGCCGGGGCCTCGTGGATGTCGAGCCCCACGCCGTGGCCCGTGCCGTGCTCGAAGGCCTCGGCCCAACCCGCCGCGGCGATGGGGCCCCGGCAGGCGGCGTCGATGTCGGCGCCGGGCACACCGGCCCGCACGGCGGCGACCCCCGCCGCCTGCGCGTCGGCCACGACCTCGAAGACCCTCGCCAGCGTGCCCCGGGGCTCGCCCCCCACGCAGAAGGTGCGGGTCATGTCCGAGCGGTAGCCCTCGAAGACCGCCCCGAAGTCGATCACCACGGGATCGCCGGCCTCGAAGGCCCGGGCGGTGGGCCGGGCATGGGGCTTGGCGGCGTTGGGTCCCGAGGCCACGATGGTCTCGAAGGCGCGGTCCTCGGCGCCGAGGCGCCGCATGGCGGTGTCGAGGGCCAGCGCCAGCTCCTCCTCGCGCCGGCCGGGCACGAGCAGGGTCCGCACCTCGGCCAGGGCGGCGTCGGCGATGGCCGCCGCCCGGGCCATGCGGGCCAGTTCGCCGTCGTCTTTGACCTGGCGCAGGTCCTCGACCACCCCGCTGGTGGCGACGGGCACCGCCGGCGCCAGCGCCTCGGCCCAGCGGCGCTGGGCGGCCCAGGTGACGTGGTCGGCCTCGAGACCGACGCGCTCGGGGCCCGCCCGGCGCACCGACGCCACCAGGGCGTCGCGCTGGGCGGGCACACCCCCGACGACCAGGGCCACGTCCCCGGCGATCCCCGCCCCCTCGAGCTGCTCGGCGGCCTGGGTGCGGTAGCGGCCGTCGGTCACGAGCAGCCCCCCGTCCGCCACGACGAGCAGGACCCCGGCCGAGCCCGTGAAGCCGGTGAGGTAGCGGACGTTGGGCAGGGCCGTGACGAGCAGGGCCCCGGCCTCGCTCGCCGCCAGGGCGCGGCGCAGGGCGGCCAGGCGCGCCCCGAAGGCGAGGGCGGGCAGGGTGCCGGCCGGGGGCGGGGCACTCATGGCAGGTCCCCGTCGGCGGCCTCGACGGCGAGGAGGTCGGCGACGGCCCGCACCGCCAGGCGGTAGCCGTAGCCGCCGAAGCCGGCGATGGCGCCGTCGGCCACGGGGGCCACCACCGAGGTGTGACGCCAGGGCTCGCGCGCCGCGGGGTTCGACAGGTGGAGCTCGACCACGACGCCGTCGAAGGCGGCCAGGGCGTCGTGCAGGGACCACGCGTAGTGCGTGAGGGCCCCGGCGTTCACGATGAGGGCGGCGGCGCGGCCCCGGGCGTCGTGGATGTGCTCGACCAGTTCCCCCTCGATGTTGGACTGGTGGTGCTCGAGGGCGAGCCCGCACGCCCGGGCCTCCTCCGTGGCCGCCGCCACGTGGTCCGCCAGCCGGTCGGTGCCGTAGATCTCGGGCTCGCGCTCGCCCAGGAGGTCGAGGTTGGGCCCCGACAACAGCACCACCAGCGCAGCGGCGGTCACGGCGCGCACCCCATCGACGCCAGGGTAGCGACCACGGCCGCGGGCTCGATGCCGTGCACGGCCTCCACCCCCCGCGGCCCGTCGAGGACGAAGGTGAGGTCGTGGCGCGCCTTCTTGTCGCGCGCCATGAACGCCACCAGCTCCGCCGCCGAGGCACCGGCGGGGAGCTCTGCCGGGAGGTCGAAGCTCGCCACCACCGTGCGGTGCCACGCCACGCGCTCGTCGTCGATGCGCCCCAGGCGCCGGGCGAGCTGGGCGGCGAAGACCAGACCGATCGCCACCGCCTCGCCGTGGCGCAGGTCCCAGCGCCCGCCGGGGCCGAAGGCGGCCGCCTCCAGGGCGTGGGCCAGGGTGTGGCCGTAGTTGAGCACGGCCCGCCGGCCCGACTCCCGCTCGTCGGCTGCCACCACGGCCGCCTTGATGGCCGCGCACGCCGCCACCTGCTCCTCCAGGGGCAGCCCGATCAGCGCCGCCCCGGGCGTGTCGTCGGGGCCGTGCTCGGCGAGGAAGGCGTACTTGGCCATCTCGCCGCGCCCCGACGCCCACTCCCGCGCCGGCAGCGTGCGCAGGGTGTCGGTGTCGCACAGGACGGCCGACGGCTGCCAGAAGGCACCCACCAGGTTCTTGCCCTCGGGCAGGTTGACGCCGGTCTTGCCGCCGATGGCCGCGTCCACCTGGGCCAGCAGCGTGGTGGCCACCGTCACGTAGCGGATGCCCCGGTGGAACACGGCGGCCGCGAACCCCCCCACGTCGCTCACCACACCGCCTCCCACCGCCACCACGGCGTCGGAGCGGGCCAGGCCGTCGGCGGCGAATCCCCGGCACAGGCGCTCCACCGTGGCGAGCGATTTGGCCTCCTCGCCCTCGGGGAGGAGGTAGGTGGTGGCGGGCACCCCGGCGTCCACCTCGACGCCGATGCCGGCCTGGGTCACCACCGCCACCCGGGCCGCGTCGGCGGGCAGGACCTCGGGCAGCAGGTGCCGGGCCCCGGCGCCCACCGTCACGGTGTAGGCCCGCTCCCCGATCCCCACCTCGACGGCGATCACGGCCGGTGACCCCCGGCCGCCGGCACCAGCGCCAGCACCCGCTCGGCCACGGCGGCGGGGTCGAGGCCGTCCACGTCCACCACGGCGTCGGCGACCTCGCTGTACACGGCTCGGCGCTCGGCCTCGATGCGGGCCAGGGCCCCGGCGGCGTCCCCGCTCCCGTCGAGCAGCGGCCGGCCCCGCCCCCCGCCCACCCGGGCCGCCAGGGTGTCGGGACCGGCCCGGAGCCACACCACGGTGCCGGCGCCGCGCAGGGCCACCCGGTTGGCGGCGTCGAGCACGGCACCGCCCCCCACCGACACCACGCACGGGGGCGCCTCGGCCAGCACGGCGGCCAGCGCGGCGGACTCGAGGCGGCGGAAGGCGGGCTCGCCGCCGGTGGCGAAGAGCTCGGGCACCGTCGCCCCCGAGGCGCGCACGATCTCGGCGTCGGTGTCGACGTGGCGCCAGCCCAGGCGGGCGGCCAGCAGTCGACCGACCGTCGACTTCCCCGCGCCCATCATGCCGACGAGCAGCAGGCGCTCAGCCACCGCCGACCGCGGCCGAGGGCGGCTCGTCGCGAAGCGAGGCCACGAAGGCGTCGTGGTTGCGCACGAACTCGGCCACCGAGTCGCCGCCGAACTTGCGCAGCGCCTCGCTGGCGAGTACGAGCGCCGTCATGGTCTCGGCCACCACGCCCATGGCGGGGACGGCGGTGACGTCGGTGCGCTCCTTGAAGGACTTCGTGGGCTCCTTGGTCACGACGTCGACGGTGCCGAGGACGGGCCGGTTCAAGGTGGCGAGCGGCTTCATGCCCACGCGCGCCACCACCAGGCCGCCGGTCGACATCCCGCCCTCGATCCCCCCGGCCCGGGCGGTGGCCCGCCGGTACGTGGCGCTGTGCTCGTCCCAGTCGATGCTGTCGTGGGCCTCGGAGCCCCGGCGGGTCGTGGACTCGCCGCCCTCGCCGATCTCCACGGTCTTCACGGCCTGGATGCTCATGAGGGCCTGGGCCAAGAGGGCGTCGAGCCGACGGTCCCAGTGGACGTGGCTGCCGAGGCCCACAGGCACGTCGTAGGCGAGGACCTCGGCCACCCCGCCCAGGGAGTCGCCGTCCTTGGCGGCGGCCTTGACGGCGGCCACCATGCGCTGCTCCGCCTCGGGATCGGCGCAGCGCACCGGCGAGTCGTCGACACGGCCCAGCTCGCCAGGGGCGGGGCGGCGCCCGCCGGTGGCGGTGACCGGGCCCAGGCCCACCACGTGGCTCACCACGGCCACCCCCAGGTGGGCCAGGAGGGCTTTGGCCATGGATCCGGCGGCCACCCGGGCCGCCGTCTCGCGCGCCGAGGCGCGTTCGAGGACGTCGCGGGCGTCGGCGAAGCCGTACTTCTGCATGCCGGCCAGGTCGGCGTGTCCGGGGCGGGGCGTGGTGAGCACCGTGGAGGGCGCGCCGGGGTGCGGCGACATCTCCTCCTGCCACTTGGGCCACTCCGTGTTGGCGATCTCGATCGCCACCGGGCCGCCCAGGGTGCGCCCGTGGCGGATGCCCCCGAGGAGGGTGATCTCGTCGGCCTCGAAGCGCATGCGCGGACCGCGCCCGTAGCCGAGCCGGCGCCGGGCCAGCTCGCCGGCGACGTCGGCCTCGGTGACCGTCAGGCCGGCCGGCAGGCCCTCGACGATCACGACCAACGCCTTGCCGTGGGACTCCCCGGCGGTGAGGTACCTCAGCACCGCACCAATTTACTTGGCGCCCCCCCGATTCCCGGTGGTCCCGGGCAGGGCCGGTGCACCGGCGCCGGTCTCACGTGCCGCGGTGGAACAGCGAGTGGGCCAGGGGGCCGCCCCACAGCACCGTCACCACGGCCCCGGCCGCCAGGAAGGGCCCGAAGGGGATGCGGGTCTTGCGGCCCGCTCCCGAGACCGCCATGGCCACGATGCCCAGGACCGACCCCAGCACGAAGGCGGCCAGGAAGCCCACGAAGGCCCGGCCCAGCCCCAGCCAGCCCGTGGCCATGCCGGTGAGGCCGGCCAGGCGGACGTCGCCGAAGCCCATCCCCCGGGGCACCGCCAGGTGGATGGCGAGGAAGGCGCCGAACCCGCCGGCGCCGGCGATGGCCGCCCATCCGAGGGCGTGCCACCGGTCGTCGGCGGCCGACGCCACCACGAGCAGCACGGCCACCACGACCAGGCTCGGGTAGACGAGGCGGTTGGGGATGATCTGGCGCTCCAGGTCGACGGCGCTGATGGCGACGAGCGCCAGGCCGAACAGGGCGAAGGGCGCCAGGGCGGCATCGGGACCCAGGCGCTGGGCCATGGCGCCCAGGACGGCTGCGCTCACCAGCCCGAGCACGAGCGGTCGGAGGGCGAGCGGCCGCACGTGGCCGCACGAGGGGCACCCGGCGCGCCAGGCGACGCCGCGCAGCACGGGGACGAGCCCCGCCGGCGGGCTCGGGGCGCCGCACGACGGGCACTGCCACCACGGGCGCTCCAGGCCGCGGTGGGCGCCGGTGCGCTCCACGACGATCTCGAGCTCGTCGCCCAGCACCAGGCCCCCGGCGGCACAGACCGCCGTGACCAGGGCGTCCATGCGACCGAACGCTAACCGAGGCCGTTCGCGTCCCCGCGGATGCGCGCCGGCGGCGCTGCGGGGGTGGGTTACTTCTTGGCGGGCTCGTAGAAGGGGTTGGTGCCGCTGGCGTGGTCGGTGACGTCCACCACCGACACGATCTCGGGCACGGCGTCGCGCAGGGCCACCTCGATGCCCTGCGACAGCGTCACGGTGGCCAGCCCGCAGCCCTGGCATCCGCCGCTCAGGCGGACGTAGACGACGTTCTCCTCGACCGCCACGAGGTCGGCGCGCCCGCCGTGCATGGCGATGGAGGGATTCACCTGCTCGTCGAGCACGCCCAGCACCCGCTGGGCCAGCTCGCCGGTGAGGTCGCCCTGGGGGCGGCGGCCGAAGGCCTCGGGGCGCGGCGGGGAGTTGGGGTTGAGGATGACCAGGCCGCCCTCACCCTCGTCGGACCAGTCCAGGCGGGCGCCCACCAGGCGGGCGACGCTGGACTCCGGCACCACCACCGTGAGACCGCCCCGCTCGCACACGTCGTCCCCGGTGGCGGCGTCGGCGGCGGCCTGGAAGTAGATGTCGTAGGTGTAGGCACCGTCGCGTGCCCCCGACACCTCCACCCACAGGGCCAGGCGCTCGGCGTCGGACTCCTGGGCACGGGCCTCGAGCACCACCTCGCGCGCCGCCGGCGTGACCGCGAGCAGGACCGGCGGTGCCGCCTCCTCCCCCACCACGACGTCGTCCACGGCGTCCTCGGCCATCGCAACCTCCCCGCATCATCATAGGTGGGTGGCTCGGATACTCCTTCTCCTGCCGGCGGCGACCTACCGGGCGCCGGACTTCCTGGCCGCGGCCCGCGCCCTGGGGGTGGAGGTGGTGGTGGGCTGCGACGCCCCCCTGGCCGGGGGGATCCCCGGCGCCCGGACCGTGCAGGTCCCGCTGGACGACCCCGAGGCGGGGACGGCGGCGGTCCTGTCCGTGGACGCCCGCAGCGCGCTCGACGCCGTGGTGGCCGTCGACGACGCCGGCACCGTGGTGGCCGCGGCCGCCTCGGCCCGCCTGGGCCTGCCCCACAACCCGCCCGAGGCGGTGGCGGCGGCCCGCGACAAGCTCGCCATGCGGACCCGGCTGGCCGGCGCCGAGGTCCCCCAGCCCGGCTTCGCCGTGCTCGACGCCGACGCCGACGACGACGCCGTGCGCGCCGTCGTCGAGGGGGTGGGGCTGCCGTGCGTGATCAAGCCCACCACGCTGGCCGCCAGCCAGGGCGTGCTGCGGGCCGACTCCTCCGACGAGGCGCTGGCCGTGGTCCGGCGGGTCCGGGCCATCGCCACCGGGGCCGGCGTCGACCCCGGGGCTCCCCTCCTGGTCGAGCGGTTCGCACCGGGGGCCGAGGTGGCGCTCGAGGGCGTGGTGGAGCACGGGACGCTGCGCACCCTGGCGGTGTTCGACAAGCCCGACCCCCTCGACGGCCCCGCCTTCGAGGAGACCATCTACGTCACCCCGTCGCGCCTCGACGACGCCGATGCCGCCGCCGTGGTGGCCGTGGCCGCGGCGGCGACGGCCGCCCTGGGCCTGCGCCACGGCCCCGTGCACGCCGAGCTGCGCGTGCGCGCCGGGCGGGCGCAGGTCATCGAGGTGGCGGCCCGCACCGTCGGGGGCCTGTGCGCCCGCGCCCTGTCGTTCTCGACGGGCCGGTCCCTCGAGGAGCTCGTCATCGCCGACGCCCTGGGCCTGTCCCTGGGCGACACCACGGTGGCGGGCGCCTCGGGCGTGCTCATGATCCCCATCCCCCGCCCCGGCGTCCTCGTGGCCGTGGAGGGCCAGGACGAGGCCCGGGCGGTCCCGGGCGTGACGGACCTGCAGATCACCATCGCCCCCGGCAGGCCGGTGGCCCCGGTCCCCGAGGGCAACCGCTATCTGGGCTTCGTGTTCGCCCGCGAGGCCGGGCCGGCGCGCGTCGAGCGAGCCCTGCGCCGGGCGTGGGCCGCGCTCGAGGTGCGCGTCGACCCCCTGTGAGCGAGGCGGCCCGACCGGTCCGCTCCCCACCGCTACCGTGGTCCCGGTGCGCGTGCTGTTGGTGTCGACCTACGAGCTGGGCCACCAGCCCCTGCACCTGGCCTCCCCCGCCGGCGCGCTGCTGCGCGCCGGCCACGAGGTGCGCTGCGCCGACCTGTCCGTCGAGGCCCTCGCCCCCGGCGACGTGGCGTGGGCCGACGCCGTGGCGTGCTCGGTCCCCATGCACACCGCCATGCGGCTGGCCCTGCCGGTGTGCGACGAGGTGCGCGCCCGGCGCCCCGACGTGGCCCTGTGCCTCTACGGCCTCTATGCCGGGCTCGACGGCGCCGAGGGGGCGCCCCGCCACGCCGACCTCACCATCGCCGGCGAGTACGAGGCCCGCCTGGTGGCGTGGGTCGACGACCTGGGGGCTCGGGCCGCGGCGGGCCGGCGGGCGCCGGGCGAGATCCCCGGCGACGGCACGCCGCGCCACGCCGTCGAGCTGGGCCGGGGGCGCTCGGGGCTGCCGGCGCGGCGGCTTCTGCCCGGGCTGGAGCACTACGCCCAGCTCGCCCTGGGCGAGGAGCGCCGCCGGGCCGGCTACGTCGAGGCCACCCGGGGCTGCGCCCACCGCTGCCGGCACTGCCCCGTGCCGGTGGTCTACGACGGCCGCACCCGCGTCACCGACGAGGACGTGGTGGTGGCCGACGTGGCCCAGCTGGTGGCGGCGGGCGCCCGCCACGTCACCTTCGGCGATCCCGACGTCCTGAACCGCCCCCGCCATGCCGAGCGGGTGGTGGCCGCCGTGCACGGCGCCTTCCCCGAGCTCACCTTCGACGTCACGGCGAAGGTCGAGCACGTGCTCGCCCACGACGCCCTGTGGTCGGGCTTCGCCGCCGCCGGGTGCCTGTTCGTGGTGTCGGCCTTCGAGTCGGCGAGCGACGCCATCCTCGGGCGCCTCGACAAGGGCCACACCGTGGCCGACGAGATCGAGGCCGTGGCCGTCCTGCGCGGCGCGGGCATCGAGCCGCGTCCCTCGCTGCTCCCCTTCACGCCGTGGACCACGCCCGCCGACGTCGTGGCGCTGCTCGACCTCGTGGCACGATGCGACCTCGTGGGCAACGTCGACCCCGTCCAGTACGCCATCCGGCTGCTCGTGCCGCCGGGCTCGTTGCTGGTGCGCTCCGGCAGCCTCGACGGCGCCCTCGGCCCCTACGACCCCGAGCACCTGGGCTGGTCGTGGCGCAGCGCCCACCCCGGCCTGGATCGACTCCAGCAGGCGCTCACCGAGCTGGCGGCGCGCGCCGGTGCGGAGGGGTGGCCGGCGCGCCGCACCTACGAGGCCGTGCGGGCCAGCGCCGCCGTGGCCCTCGGCCCGCTCGTGCCCGAGGCCGCGCCGGCGGCCGAGGCCCGCCTGGCGGCCCCGCTCGCCGACGATGATCGCCCGCGCCTCACCGAGGCGTGGTTCTGTTGTGCCGAACCCAGTGACGCCCAGCTGCACGCCGTGCGGGCCAGCGCGCCCGTCGGCGTCGGGGGCGAGTGAGGAGCACCGTGGCCACGAGCCGAGCGTCGACCCAGGGGACCCCCGTCCCCGCCCCGCATCGCCACGGGCCGTGGCGCCGGGCCCCGGAGGGATCCCACGAGTGGGTGAGCTTCCCCGACCCCGAGGAGGAGCGCACCTGGCTCTTCGACGTCACGTTCTTCGAGAGCCGATGGACGTGCATCTTCGGGCGGGGCTGCCAGGGCGTGCTCACGGGGCCCGCCCCCGAGCTCGTCCAGGGCTGCTGCTCCTACGGCGCCCACTTCACCGGGGCCAAGGACGTGCGCCGCGTGGAGCAGGCCGCCGCCGGGCTCACCGCCGAGCAGTGGCAGTTCCGGGACAAGGCCGTGCGCCCGGGGCGCAAGCGGCCCGACATCGTGGTGCGCTCCAAGTCCGGCGACCTCACCACCCGGCTGGTCAAAGAGGCCTGCATCTTCCTCAACCGCCCCGGGTTCCCCGGGGGCCCGGGCTGCGCGCTGCACCGCGCCGCCATCGAGCGGGGCGTGCCCCACATGACCCTCAAGCCCGACGTGTGCTGGCAGCTGCCCCTGCGGCGCGACGACGAGGTGGCCGACGACGGGCACGTCACGTCGATCATCCGCCAGTGGGACCGGCGCGACTGGGGCGACGGCGGCTTCGAGTTCCACTGGTGGTGCACCGAGGACCCCGACGCCTTCGTGGGGACCCGTCCCGCCTACGAGGAGCTCGCCGACGAGCTCACCGCCATGGTGGGCAAGAAGATCTACCGCCGGCTGGTGCGCTACCTCGACGCCCGGGCCGAAGCCCTCGGGCGGCTGGCCCCCGCACCGCAGGCTGCGGCGGGCAACGGGTCGGGCGAGGATGCCGGCGCCCCCGTGCCCGTCCGGCTGCCGCACCCCGCCGTGCGCCGGGCCCGGTCGTGAACCACCACCCATCCGGCCCGGGCGGCGCGCCGGGCGACTGACCCGGTCAGTCCGCCGGCGGATCCTCCTCGTCGGCGTCGAGCGCCGGTCCCAGGATGTCGGCGTACTCGTCGTTCTCCGCCAGGCACCACGAGGCGTGCTGGTCCTCCGGCTCGGCGCCGCACTCCGGGCAGCGCTTGCCGGCGGTCGCGACCGAGCGCTTGAGGCTGCGGGCCTCCTCGAAGCGGCGATGCCGTCCCTTCTTCACGAGCGACTCCTCCCTCGGCCGGGCGCGTGGATCACGGCGAGGACCAGGCCCAGTGTACCCGGCGGTCGGGCGGCGCCCGACCCCGCCCCCGGGCCCCCCAGGGGCCGCTTTCGCCCTGGTCAGGGGACCACGCGCCCGGTCCCCGGTACAGTCGCGTCCGTGGCCGAGACCTTCGATCCCACAGCCATGGTGGAGCGCTTCCGCGCCCGGGCGGCGGCGGTGCGCAGCCGCGGCATCCCGCCCATCGAGGGCCCGGAGCGGCGCCGCTTCGTCGAGCAGGCCCAGCTCGACTACATGGACTTCGCCATGCTGGGCGACGCCGCCGCCACCATCGAGGACGGCGTCCTGACCCTGCGCGTCGACCTGCGGGCCCCCGGGGGCGCGGACGCCGCGCCCGGGTAGTCGGCCCGGGTCAGCCGCCGTAGTTCATGCGGGTGTCCTCCATGCGCAACACAGCGCCGTCGTCGCCCTCGCCTCCCGCCGCCGGCGCCCGGTCCGCACCCGGGGCGGCGTCGCAGTCCACCACCTCCCCCACGAACAGGCCGTGGCTGCCGAGGGCCACGGCGTGGCGCACCTCGCAGTCCAGCCAGGCCACGGCGCCGTCGAGCACGGGCGCGCCCGTCGTGGCGGCGCGCACGGCCACGCCCCGCATGGTGCCCGCCCCCGACACGGCGTCGACGTCGATCTCGTCGTCGGCCACCGGTTTGGCGAAGCGCCGGACCACCGTCCGGTCGCGCCGGGCCAGGACGCTCAGGGCGAAGACCCCGCCCTCGACCAGCAGGGCGTGGGTGCGCGCCGTCGTCTCGACGGCCACGGCCACGAGCTTGGGTGCGGTGGCCACCTGCGTGACCAAGCTCACGGTCATGAGGTTGCGCGCCGCGCCGGCGCGCGTGCCCAGCAGGTACAGGCCGGTGGGCAGCGACCACAGCACCCGGCGCCGCAGCTGGTCGTAGGCGACGGGATCGCGCCCGGGCGGCACGGGCCCGACCACGCCGGAGGCCGGCGCCCCCTCTCCGGCGCTCCCCCCGGTCACGGCGTCCCCCCGGCGCCGGTCGCCCCGAGATCGTCCATGCGCGCCTGGGCCGCCACGTAATCGGCGGCGGCGGCGGCCAGCTCGCCCCGGACCCGGGCCCGGGCGGCGGGGCCGCCGGCGCCCTCGGCGCACGCCCGGCCCCCGGCCGCCGCCGCCTGGTAGGCAGCGGTCAGCACCGTCGTCAGGGTGCCGTCGGGGGTGGGCAGGTTCTGGTTGGCGCTCAGGGCGTCGTTCACGAGGACGTCGCACCCGGTGCGCAGGGCGGCGGGGTCACCGGCGGCCTCGAGGCGCGCCACGCGGCGGGCGTCGGCCCGCAGCGTCTGCAGGCTGGCGGCGAAGTCCGTGCTCGAGGCCCACGACCCCACCTGCTGGCCCAGCGTGGCCCCCGGGTAGGGCGTGGCGGCGCAGCCCGCCACGGCCAGGAGCCCGGCGGCCAGCGCCACCGCCGGCGGCACCGTGCGTCCCCTGGTCACCGATCCCGGCTGGGGAGATCCACGGGCGGCCAGCCCGGATCGAGCTGGCGCAGGAACAGCGCGCAGCGCTCCTCCTCGGCCGTCTCCCCGATGGACGCCGCCGCCCCCCGCAGGCCCTCGACGCAGCGCAGGAAGCCGCGGTTCTCGGCGTGCGACCAGCGCACGTAGCCGCTGCCGCGCCAGCCCGCCCGGCGCAGGGCGTCGAGGCCCCGGTGGTAGCCGACGCGGAAGCAGGCGTAGGCCTCGACGTCGTCGCGGGCCAGGTCGCCGAGCGCCGCCCACCCCTCGGACCACTCGGGGAAGGCGCGCACCACGTCGGCCACGGCGTCGCGGCGCGCCGGCGGGGGGGCGGACGCCGCCTCGGCCAGGCGTCGGCGCGCCGCCTCGGGCGGGCCGGGGAGCACGGTCTCGGGCGGGGCCGCCCCGAGATCGACCGGGCCGCTCACCGCCCCCGCCAGGGGGCGCGCCCGAAGGCGGGGCGCGAGGCACGCGGGGAGGCGAAGAGGGCCATCACCGCACCGGCCAGCACCGCCACCACCACGAGGAAGGAGAGCACGACGTAGAGCAGGGCCCCTCCTCCGGCGGCGTCACTCGGGACAGACGTTGTCACTCGAAGCAGACGAGATGGTAGTCCCGGCCCCTGCGCAGGACGAGGTAGCGGTCATAGCGCAGGTCGGCCCGGCCCACGGCGGCGTCGTCGTCGGGCACCGGGACGTCGTTCAGGTACAGCCCGCCCTGGGCCACGAGGCGGCGGGCGGCGCCCCGGGAGGCGACCATGCCGGCCTCCACGGCGACGTCGACCACGCGCAGCCCGGCCCCGTCGAGCTCGCTGTGCCCCCGGCGCGTGGTGGGCACCTCGGCGCACAGCGACGCCAGCGCGGCCTCGTCCAGCGACGCCAGGGAACGGTCGTACAGGGCGCGGGCGGCGGCCTCGGCGCGCGCCGTCTCGTCGGCGCCGTGCACGAGCGTGCACACCTCGTGAGCCAGCGCCCGCTGGGCGGCGCGCTCGGCGGGGCGCTCGGCGGTGGCGGCGTCGAGGGCGCGGATGGCGTCGTGGTCGAGGAACGTGAAGTAGCGCAGGTAGGCGCCGACCACCACGTCGTCGCTGCGCACCAGGAACTGGTACAGCTGGTACGGGCTCGTGCGCCGGGCGTCGAGCCACACCGTGCCCGACTCGGTCTTGCCGAACTTGGTGCCGTCGGCCTTGAGCACGAGCGGCGTCGTGAGGCCGAAGACCTCGGCGCCGCGCACCCGCCGGACGAGCTCGATGCCCATGGTGATGTTGCCCCACTGGTCGCTCGCCCCGAGCTGCAGCTCGCAGCCCTGGGTGTCGTAGAGGTGGAGGAAGTCGTAGGCCTGCAGGAGCATGTAGCTGAACTCGGTGTAGGAGATGCCCTGCTCCGGTCGCTCGAGACGCGCCCGCACCGACTCCTTGGTCACCATCTGGTTGACGGTGAAGTGCTTGCCCACGTCGCGCAGGAAGGCCACCACGCCGAGCTCGTCGATCCACACCCCGTTGTCGAGCAGCAGCGCCGCCGGACCGGTGGTGCCCTCGAAGTCGAGCAGGCGCCCCAGCTGGGCCCGGATGCCGTGGAGGTTGGCCTGCAGCTGCTCCTCGTCGAGGACGGGGCGCTCCTCGCTCTTGCCCCCGGGGTCGCCGATGCGCCCGGTCCCGCCCCCGGCGAGGGCGATGGGGCGGTGCCCGGCCAGCTGCAGCCGGCGCAGGTTGAGGATCTGGAGCAGGTGCCCGACGTGCAGGCTGTCGGCGGTGGGGTCGAAGCCGATGTAGCCCGTCATGGTGCCGCCGTCGAGGCGCCGCAGCAGCGCCGGGTCGGTGACCTGGTGGACCAGGCCCCGGAACTCGAGGTCGGCGGAGAACGAGGACATCGCCCCAGCCTGCCATCTGGCCCGGGTGGCCCGGCGTGACCCCGCGGTGCGGACGGGCGGTGCGCTCAGACGCCGCCCGAGGGCATGGCCAGGGCCCCGCCGTCCACCACGAGCACGTGGCCGGTCATCCACGACGCCGCCTCCGACACCACGAACAGCGCGGCCCGGGCCACGTCGTCGGGCTCGCCCAGCCGGCGCAGGGGCAGGCGCGCCGCCACGGCGTCGCCGGCCGACTCCCACAGGGCGCGGGCGAACTCGGTGCGCACGAGCCCCGGCGCCAGGGCGTTGACGCGCACCGCCGGGGCGAGCTCGTAGGCGAGCTGCCGGGTGAGATGCGCCAGCGCCGCCTTGGTCACGTTGTACCAGCCGATGCCGGGCTCGACCGACAGCCCGCCGATCGAGGCCACGTTGAGCACCACGCCGCCGCGCTCGGCCATGGCCGCCCGCCACGCCGCCTGGGTCCACACGAGCGGACCGTCCAGGTTCACCTGCACGGTCTTGGCGGCGCGGGGCCCGTCGATGTCGACCAGCGGTCCGTAGTACGGGTTGGTGGCGGCGTTGTTGACGAGGATGTCGAGACCGCCCAGGCGGGCCACGGTGTCCTGGCTGCAGGCGCGTGCCGCCTCGGGGTCGCCCACGTTGGCGGCGTGCCACGCCACGGCGCCGTCACCGCCCTCCAGCGTGCGCGCCGCCGCCTCCAGGGCGTCGGCGTGGCGCGACACCAGCATCACCGCCGCGCCCGCCT
>Ga0335078_10002818_pt1 | contig 26211 bp, 23 predicted proteins | sample Lox_Sample_32_FD_206711 | JGI IMG/M metagenome (GOLD analysis project Ga0335078, IMG submission 206711) | Soil microbial communities from Loxahatchee National Wildlife Refuge, Florida, United States - Lox_Sample_3.2 | ecosystem: Environmental > Terrestrial > Soil > Wetlands | place: USA... | reverse complement strand
GGCTGAAGGGCGAACTACTTGCTTGCACTTCCAACGGGTGCGATCCGGCAGCGAAAGAGGAATTTCGTCTGGCAATCGCGATTGCGAGGCAGCAAGCCGCCGCCGCCTTGGAGCGCAGAGCGAAGATAAGCTTGCGCCATTGGTGCCACGGACAAGCAGAAATGGAATGAAAGCTTCTAGACGCGCGTAAACCCGCGCGGCACCGCGTGGAACGGTTCGATGCCGGTTTCGGTGATGAGCACCATTTCGCCGGTCTGCACACCGGCCTGGCCGTCTTTGGTGACCACGTTGGGCTGGATGACGACGATCATGCCGGCGCGAAACGGCTCGTCGGGCACGTGCGCGCTCGGCCGGCTCTTCGAGCCGAGCACCGGCGGCAGATAGCCGCCGCCATAGCCGTGCAGCAGATCGTCGATGATGGTGAAGCCGGCCTCCTCGATCACGCTTGACGCCTCGATGACGTCGCGCGGCGAGGCGCCCTCCTTGAGCACGGCGGCGACCGCATCGAAGGCGGCGTCGGCGGCAGCGTGCAGGTCGCGATAGAGCGGCGGCGGCTCGGCGCCGAATGCGAAACTGCGCAGGACTTGACCGGAATGCTCCCAGAAGGCCGCGCTGATCTCGGCGAACACGATGTCGCCTGCCGCGACCTTGCGGTTGGCGGCGAACTGCGTCGGCGCGCCAAGGCTCGGATTATTCATCGCGGTGACGCCGATGAAATGAATGACGGTGGTGCCGCCGAACGGCACATAGGCGCGCTCAACGATGTCGCCGAGCTCGCGCTCGGTGAGGCCGGCGCGCAGCCCGTCACGCAGCGCCAGCATGCCGCGATCGGTCAGCGCCGCACCGATCCGCATCCAGTCGATTTCCTCAGCCGACTTGACCTGGCGCAGCCGGATGTAGGCGCGGTTGAGATTGGCGATCATGCCGAAGCGGCCGGAGAGCGTGGCGTGCTGCTCGAAGGTCAGCGGCCCAATCACGCCGATGCGGCCGTTTTGCGCGCCGCGCCGCTCCAACACCTCGACCGCAGCGGCAATCGATGAGCCGCCGCCCCACGCGACTTGCGCAGGCGCTGCGATTCTTCGTGCCAGCGGCGCATGATTGACGTGCTGCACGAACATGGCGTCTGGCAGACCCGGCGTGAACACGCCGACCGCTTCGGTCGTCACCGGCCAGCCGGTGAGCCACTGCACCGCCGAGCCGAAGCGGTTGGCGCCGCAGAAAACGAGATGATCGAGATTCGATTGCGCCAGCAGCTCCTCAACGGCCTTGCGGCGGCGCGCCATTTCGGTGTCGGAGAAATGCGGATAATCCGCCTCGTGGATCGCCCGTAGATGTGGCGGCAAAGAGAAAGTGGCGGACTGGTCGTGTTGGGCCATATCGGCAGTCTAAGGGGCTGGGCTTGGTAAATCCATTTTGTTAATCGTCATTGCGAGCGCCCTATTGCCTCGCAACGTCGGCCAGCGCGCCACCAGGCACGAGTATCAGTCACGCTCGATGAAAGCGCTCGCCGAGGAGCAATGAGACTATGCCATCGTCTTTGATCGATTCCGCCGTGTTTCGCGACATCTTCTCGACCGAGGCGATGCGGCGGGTGTTTTCCGATGAAAACCGCGTGCAGAAATATCTCGACTTCGAGGCGGCTCTGGCACGGGCGCAGGCGCGGCTCGGCGTCATTCCGCAGGACGCGGCCGAGGAAATCTGCCGGCATTGCCACGCTGCCGAGATCGACTTTGCCAAGCTGAAGACGCAGACCGAGCGCATCGGCTATCCGGTGCTGCCGGTGGTACAGCAGTTGGTCGCGCTGTGCCGCGGCGGTCTCGGCGAATGGTGCCACTGGGGCGCGACCACCCAGGACATCACCGACACCGCGACAGTGATGCAGATCCGCGAAGCGTTGGAGTTGCTCGAGGCAGACATTAGCGGCATCGCCGACGCGCTGGCGGCGCTGGCGAAAAAGCACCGCGACACGCCGATGGCGGGGCGCAGCAACCTGCAGCAGGCGGTGCCAATCACCTTCGGCTACAAGATGGCGACCTTGCTGGCGGCATTCGAGCGCCACAAGGTGCGGCTCTCCGAGTTGCGTTCGCGCGTGCTGGTCGGCGAATTCGGTGGCGCAGCGGGGACATTGTCATCGCTTGGCGGGCGCGGCCTCGAAGTGCAGGCCGAGCTGATGAAAGAGCTGAAACTCGGCCAGCCGGCGATCGCCTGGCACACAATGCGCGACAGCATTGCCGAAGTCGGCTGTTTTTTGGGTCTCGTCACCGGAAGCTGCGGCAAGCTCGCCTTCGACATCAAGCTCTTGATGCAGACCGAAGTGGAGGAAGTGTACGAGCCGTTCCACGAGGGCCGCGGCTCTTCCTCCACCATGCCGCAGAAGCGCAATCCGATTTCCTCGGTCTACATCACCGCGCTCACCTCGGTGGTGCGCCAGCAGGCCGCCGCGCTGCTCGACGCTATGGTGGAAGACCACGAGCGCGCCACCGGCCCGTGGGAGATCGAATGGATCGTGCTGCCGGAGATTTTCTGTCTCGGCTCAGGCACGCTGGCGCAGACCAAATTCGTGCTTAACGGCCTGCAGGTCGACGAGAAGAAGATGCGCGCCAATCTCGATCTCACCAAGGGTTTGATCGTGTCCGAGGCGGTGATGATGGGCTTAGGCCCGCATTTGGGCCGCCAATACGCACATGATCTGGTCTATGAGATCTGCCGGAAAGTGGTGGCGACCGGCCGGCCGCTGGTCGATCTTCTTGCCGAGAATAAAGAAATCACCAAACACCTCGACCGCCGCGCACTGGAGCGCCTGTGCGATCCGGCCAATTATCTGGGCGAGGCGGGCCCGATGGTGGATCGCGTGCTGGCGATGCGGACGCAGTGAAGAAAGCTGGAGAAATATTGCATGCCAATCAGCGAAAAACTTAGAACACTGATCAGGTCCGCGTGGGATGACGGCGCGCCGTGCCTTCTGGCAACGCAAGGGCCGAATGGCCCGAACATCTCGCCGAAGGGCAGCATGGTCGTTTTCGACGACGACCATCTTGCCTACTGGGAACGCTCCAAAAAACAAGCGTTGGAGAACCTCGGCCACGACAAGCGCGTTTGCATCATGTACGCCAACTTCAAGGCGCAGCGCGACGGCATTCTCGATTCGGGCTTTCTGCGCTTTTATGGAACGGCCGAACTGTTCGACAATGGCCCGGTGCATGACGCCATCTTCAAGTTATTGCTGCCGCGCGAGCAAACCCATGTCGGCGCGGATACCGGGATCGGCGTGCTGGTCAAGATCGAGCGCGCCGCCGACGTGCGCGGCAAGCCTCTGCCCTGACACGGCCGTCAAGATCGCACGCCCGGCGATGCGGCAGATCTGATCGGCGGCGGCAGCCGCCTCTATCGATTTCGCCGGCAAAGCGAGGCAAGATAGCGGCAGATTTGGCCCGCCGCAGCGGGCGCGCGAGGTGCGGCGATGATGAAACTCGGCTGTTTCCTCGAGGGCACCGGCCACCATGTCGCCGCCTGGCGCGATCCCGACGTCGATCCGCACGGCAGGCAGTCGCTGGCGCATTACCTCAACAGCGCGCGTCTTGCCGAACGCGGCAAGTTCGATCTTCTGTTCATGGCCGACACCAACGCCACCTTTGGCGCCGACGACGTCGAGGCATGGACCCGCACCACGGCAGCCTCGCGGCTCGAGCCGATCACGCTGCTCGGCGCCATCGCCGCAGTGACCGAACGCATCGGCCTCGTCGCGACTGCGACCACGACCTATTTCGAACCGTTCCACGTGGCGCGCTTTTTTGCCTCCCTCGATCAGATCAGTGGCGGTCGCGCAGGCTGGAATCTCGTGACCTCGCTCGCCGTTGCCGAGGCCTATAATTTCGGCCGCGAGACGCATCCGCATCACGGCGACCGCTATGCGCGGGCACGCGAGTTCGCCCGAGTGGTGCTTGGGCTGTGGGACAGCTTCGAGGACGGCGCCGTCATCGCCGACAAACACAGCGGCGTCTATCTCGACCGGTCAAAACTTCATTTTCTCAACCACACCGGCAAGCATTTCTCGGTACGCGGCCCATTGACCGTGCACCGCTCGCCGCAGGGCCACCCGGTAATCGTGCAGGCCGGCCAATCGGACGACGGCCGCGACCTTGCCGGCGAAACCGCCGAGGTCACGTTCACGGTGCAGCAGGATCTTGAGGCGGCCAAAGGTTTTTATACCGACATCAAGCGCCGCGCCGCGGCTTACGGCCGTCCGCCCAATGCGATCAAAGTGATGCCCGGTGTGATGACCGTGATCGGCCACACCCGCGCCGAAGCGGTCGACAAATATGAGCGCCTGCAGGCGCTGCTGTCGCCCGAACTGGCGATCAAGGATTTGTCCTCGCATTTCGGCCGCGATCTGTCGTTCTATCCGCTCGATGGGCCGGTGCCGGATCCGCATCCCGGCGTCGAACAAAAAGGCCGGGTCAAGGTCATGCTCGAATTGGCACGCCGCGATAATCTGACCATCCGCCAGCTCTACACGCGGGTCTACGGGCAGCGCGGCCATCGCGTCGTCATCGGCACGCCGAGCGAAGTCGCCGACGCGCTCGAAACTTGGTTCCGCGGCGGGGCTGCCGACGGCTTCAACCTCATGCCGCTCACTTTCCCGGGCGGACTGGAAGATATCGTCGACCTGCTCATCCCCGAACTGCAGCGCCGCGGGCTGTTCCGCAAGGAATACGAGGGCACAACGCTGCGTGAAAATCTCGGGCTGCCGTTTCCCGAGAACCGCTGGACCGTCGAGCGGTCGCAAAAAAGCGCCGGCTAGGTGTCTTCCGGGCCGTTTCCGCCAGCGAAATCATGAGAGCACGGAATAAGCGAATCACCGCCAGAAATTCGGCGGCACAATCGCGGATGCGCCGAATATTTCCGTCTGCAGCTTGTCGGTATTGAGCACCGTGGACATGAGGAACGGCAGCCCGCGATGCTTGCGCACCGTTCGGTTGGCGACATCGACCATCCACGGCAGGATGTAGGTCTTCTTGAAGAAATGGAACACCTTGCATCTCTTCTGCATCCGCTCGGCGAAACGTGCCGCCGCGGCAGGATCAAAAAATACGAACAGAAAAATGCCGAATGAGCCCAACTGTACTCGGCCGGGGCCGCCGACGTCCAGTTTGGCGGTGACAGCCCGCATCTCCAGAACGGCCTGATCGAACCGCTGCTTCAGCGCCATGATATCTGTGTCGGAAAGCCGATCGGCTTCGACGACCGCAAGCATGACCGGCTGAGCCAGCGAGTACTTGAAGCACGCCACTGTCGACCAGGCCCGCACCATGTCGAGGTGCCGCTGGACGACGCCGCGATCGAATTGTGGAACAAGTGACGCGAACGGTGCTGTGAAATGCCTGATCGCCGACGATGTTGGATCGCGGTCGCTCGCCAGGCCGTCCTGCGAACTGTCGCCGGCCTGAGTATGAAATCCTTCATGCGTCAGCCCGGCAACGAGCCGTTGATAAAAGGTTTTTCGATCCATTTGCGCCCTGCCCCGAGTGAAAAGGCCGATTCACTGTAACATTCTGCCAGACCGGATAACGAGCACGTAGCGCGAGCGGCGAACAAACGGCGGGCTGGCCGTGCAGACTCGAGGCGCGATCAGTCCCCGACCAAGCGATCGCCGTAGCGCCAATGCGGCAGCGCCTGACCGGCAACTGATGAACGGAAGGCGGCGAGCGTGTCGCCAGAGAGCGAGCCGAGATAGGCAGTGCGCAGATCCGGGCCGCCAAAGGCGATGCTGGCGATGTTTTGCACGCGGCTTCCCGACTTTTGATAGAAAAGCTCGCGAGCGACGCTGCGATCAACGAGCGCGGCCTCCACGCGGGCGATGTGCTCGGCATTGCCATCCTCGAAGACAAGCGACGCCGCGCCGTCGGGCGCGATCCGAAACAGTCGGTTGCTGACAATGCTGGTCACCCATAAATGCCCCTCGGCGTCGAAGGCAATGCTGTCGGCGAAGGTTCCGTGGCCGAAGCGCGCAAACGTCTCGCGACCGGACAGCGCGCCCGAACCGCTGAGCCGGAAGCGCGTAATCCGCCGGCCCTGCGTCTCGACCACGTAAAGGCTGTTGCCGTCCGGCCCGATCCGCGCCTCATTGGTAAAGGCAAACCCGTCGGCCACGATGCGCGCGCCCTTTTCATCCGCCAAACAGATAAAGCCGTCATTCAATTCCGGCTGATTGAGACCGGTCATGGCTTTCGATAGCGGATCGGAGCGCGTGGTCACCGTGATCCAGACGCGGCCCGCCTCGTCGTTGAAGACGAAATTCGCCTTCGCCAACCGCTCGCCGTCGGCCTCCATCACATAAGGCTCGACGCGGCCGCCCGGACGGCGCGCCCAGACGCCGCCGTCATGGCCCATATTGGCGACCAGAAACGTACCATCCGGCAGGAGCGCGAAGCCGTTAGGAACGAAGTCGCGGAGATCGGCCGGCTGTTGCCATCGCAGCAGCGATTGCGTCCCGTCCGGCTCGATGCGCAGGATGCCGCCGCCACGGTGCGCGACGTAGAGCCGGCCCGAAGGCATGCATAACACACATTCGGGACGGCTCAATTCGTGTCCGACAAAGCCGAGCTCGTTGACACCGATCTGCAAGACGGCGAGCCGCTACATCGCCGTGGCGTTGATATGCGCCGCCGGATTGCCCGGCGCTACCGTGTGCAAGTCCAGATCGTAGACGCCTTGCACTAGCTTGCTGAGATCGGTGCCGGTAACGCGGATGTAGCGCGAGCCCGCCGTAAACTCGACGGTGTGCACGATGCCGGGATGAAAGATGCCGGCGTCGCCGGGATTGAGTTCGTAGGAGTCGATCTTTTCCAGATCGGCGGGGCCATTCTGCTTGTCGCCCTTGGCGCCGTCCTTGCGCCGCCACACCTCGACATTGGTATGACCGATGGCTTGGCCGTAGATCGCCCACGAAGTGCCGTGATCGTGCGGCGGCGATTTGGTGCCGCCGCGGAAACAGTGCGCCAGCACATTGAAGTCCAGTTCCGGATCGCGATAGAGCAATGTGTTGCCTGGCTTATGGTCGGGGCTGCAATATTTGGCGACGAAATCCTTCTCCTTGAGAAGCTTCTGCAGATATTCGCGGGTCTTCTCGCGGCCGCCATCGCCTGGATCGGCCTTCATGGCGGCGCGGGCATCCTCACAGAATTGTTCGAGCGTGTAGGGCATCAGAGTCCTCCTGAAGCAAGAAACTCATAGTCTGGATGGAGCGAAGCGAAATCGAGGAACGATCGTGCGCTTGGTCCGTTCGTTTACTCCGCTTTCAACCCCGCGGCTTTGATCACCTTACCCCACTTGTCCATCTCGGATTTGAAGAAAGCCTCGCATTCTTCCGGCGTGTTGCCGATCGGCACGTAGGCCATGGCGGCGAGTTTTTGCTTGACGTCGGCGTTGGCGAGACCGGCAACGATCATGCCGTGCAGCTTGGCGACGATGTCCTTCGGCGTCCCCGCCGGCGCCACCACCGCGGTCCAGGTCTGCCCTTCCACATCCGGGAAGCCCGCTTCCGCCATCGTCGGCACATCGGGCAAGGTCGGCGCGCGCGCCTTGCCGGTGACTGCCAGCGCCCGCAATTGCCCGGACTTGATCAGCGGCACCGCCGGCGCCATGGCGCCGAACGAAATCGGAATGTGACCGCCGACGGTGGCCTGGACCGCCGGGCCGCCGCCGTCGAACGGCACGTGCACGAGATCGAGATGCTGCGACTGAACGAACAATGAGCCGACCAGCTGCGGCGGGGTGCCGGTGCCGGGCGACGCGAAGCTCTCCTTGCCCGGATTGGCGCGCACCCAGGCGACCAGTTCCTTGACGGTGTGCGCGGGCACATTCGGATTGACCGCCAGCACCACCGGGGTGGCGGCAGCGAGCGTCACGGCGGCGAAATCCTTCAGCGGATCGTAACCGGGCTGGGCGAACAAGAAATGATTGTTGGTGAGATTTCCGCCGGTGACCAGGATCGTGTAGCCGTCTGGCGCGGAACGCGCCGCCCGCACCGTGCCGACATTGCCGCCGGCGCCTGCGACATCCTCGACAAAAAAGTTCTTGCCGGTCTGCGCGGACAGGCTCTGCGCAAGCAGGCGCGCGACCAGATCGGTCGGTCCGCCTGGCGCGAATCCGACGATCATTTTCACCGGCCGCTCCGGCCAGCCTTGCGCCATGGCGTTCTGCGTCGCCGCGCCGGCAAGAGCCGCTGCGAGCAAGCAAAGCACGAAAGCCAGTTGCTTTTTCATGTATCCCCCTTAAGCGCGCGCATCCCTTATGCGATTCCTTGCCCGTGCATGATGACGCGATGGCGCGCCTATCTTGCCGCTTTACGACGACGCGGCGACCGCTTTTTCGTTAGTGCCGGTTTCAGGCATTTGCGCCGCGGCTTTCAGGCCTTCCTGCACCTTCGGTACCGTCGCCTTCACGTCGGTAATCGGCAGACCGTGAGTCGGCGCGATGACTTTGACGTCAAGCCGGGCGATCAAATGATCGAGGCGATCGCAATAGGCGTTCATGTCGGCAAACTTGGTCCAGAACAGCGCCAGATCCGCGAACGTCGACGAAACGTCGGGCAGATCGAGCGAGACGGCTTCCTCAGCGATCAGGCCGCAGTGGCCGTCTTCGTGATAGTGACTGTAGGCGAAACCGTCGCCGGGAAACAGCACGCGCTCCTTGGTGTCAAAACCCCACCAGGTGGTGCGCAGATCGCGGATCACCGGCTCGACCGCCATGAAAGTACGGCCGCCGAGATCGATCTCGTCGCCTTCCTGCATCCAGCGCATGCGGTGCTCGTATTGCGGAAAGGCGAGGTGATAGTCGCTGACGTCGCCAACCAACAGTGCGTCGGGATGGGTTTTCAGCACGCGGCCAAGCCCGCCGCAATGCGGCGTTTCTTGGTGCGTCACGAACAGATATTTGAGCGGAGCGATGCCGCGCGCAAACAACTCGTTCATGTGCCGCTCAATGACCGGAAAATCCTTCGGGTGTCCGGTCTCGACCAGGATGGAGGCGTCGTCGCCGGCCACCACATAGGCGGCGTTATAACCGTGATAGACTTTGCCCTTGTGGCGCTGCGCCAGGCAGTCGCCGATCCAGAACACGCCGGGCGCGATCTCGCGCGGCATCCGTTGGGCCACCGGCACATCGAGCATGCTTTTGATCGTAGGCTTGTCGAGCACGTTCATTCCTCCCTGGCCTTTAGCGGGATTCTGCAGCATGACGACTGCGCCCGCAAGCTCCGCTGGAATCTGTGATAGTAGTGGCGGCGAGCCGCGACAACGACAAGGGAGGCAGCCGTGCCGCAATCTTTAGAAGTCCCGCAGGGTTTGCCGGCGGGCGCGAAGGTCGGCTTCTACGAGAAGGGCGGCGTCCGCATCCGTTATGCCGAGATCGGCTCAGGCTTCCCGTTGCTGGCGACGCCTGGCGGCGGCCTGAACTCGCGGATCATCAACTGGCCAACGATGGCGGTGATCAACATCATGGCGGAGTTCAAGAATGACTTCCGTGTCATCACCATGGACCAGCGTAACGCCAATAGCGGCGAATCCGCCGGGCCTATCACGGTCGACGATCCGTGGGACGCCTTCGCCGACGACCAGCTCGGGGTGATGGATCACCTCGGCATCGGCCGGTTCTTCTTCTTTGGTAACTGCATCGGCGGCCCGTTCGCGTTCAAGCTGATGCAACGCGCGCCGCAGCGCGTCGTCGCCGCCATAATCAGCCAGCCGGTCGGGCACAAGCCAGAGGCTCCGGATTACATGTACAACTCAGGCAAGGACGTCTGGGCGAAGGAGTTCCTGCCGCGCCGGTCCGACGTGTCGATGGCAACCATCGAGAAATATCTGCACAACCTTTACCGCGTGCAGCCCGACTTCGTGTACAGCGTGTCGCGCGAGTTCGCCAAAACGTGCCAGACGCCGATGCTGGTGCTGCCCGACGACGTCACGGCACATCCGCTGCAAGTGTCCATCGACATCGCCTCGCTTTGCCCGAACGCCGAGATCACGGTGTTTCCCTGGAAGGAGCCGCCGGAGCTGAAGGCCCGCACCATCAACCGCGCGCGCACATTCCTGAAGCGGTATCAGCCGGCGTAAGCTTTGTAGAAACGTGTAGCCCGCATGAGCGAAGCGACATGCGGGGTGGGGCCATCCGTAACTCAGCTCCCGGATATCGCTTCGATCAACCCGGGCTACGAAATTACCGCTCCTCATCCCGCGTGACGTAGCGCGAGACAGCGACGGTCTTGTCGCAGGCTTTGAGAAAATCATCGAGCATCCGGTAGTGCCGCTCGATGACGTTGCGGCCGCGCAGAATGCAGCCGTAGCCGGGCGCGATGGTTTCGATGTCGTATTTGTCGAAGATGGCGCCGATGCCGCGGCGGATCGTATCGGTCGGTGCGCCTTCGAGCCACCAATAGCGCGTATTGAGCATGAACGAGCGCACGTCGGATGGCGCGGTTGAATCATTATCCGCGTCGGTCACGATCCACGGCCCGCTCTCGCGGTCGCGCCAGAAGTGAGTGAACAGGTCGGAGGAGAACAGCGTTTTGGTAGCGTGGTCGTACAGCCAACGCGTGGCGATAAGCCGGATTGGCGCGTTCATCACATCGATCGAGCGTCCGGCCTTGCCGAGCTCGATGGTGTCGGCGCGACTGACCGCGGTAACCTTCATCGACTTGAGGATGTCGCGCCCTTCCGCCTTGGCGCCAAAATCGAACCAGAGCGCCGCGTCGATGTTGCTGGTGTAGCAGGTCTCGACGTTGAAATGTCCGGCGAAGCTTTCGACGTTGTTGATCGACATGAATTCGTTGAGGCGCAGCGGAAACATCGACAGCGGCGAGCCGGGCGCGATCAGCGATTCGACCTCGGCGCGGATGGCCGGCTCGTCCTTGCCGAAGCCGGTATCGATCAGCATGGCGGCGTCAGGCTGTTTGAGCAGATAGGAGTTCGCCACCGAATAGCCGCGCGCGCTTGCCGGATAAAAGCTCACCCGGCCGTCGAGCGCGTAAGCGTGCTGCAGGGCGTAAAGCTTGCCCTCGGCCAATTCGGCGATGCCCCCGCCGAAGCCATCGCTCCGGCGCGTCTTTGCGGATACATGCTGCATCACGTCCGTCATACCGGTTAGCTTATCGGGCCGAAGCGTCGAAGGAAACAGGGCCCGGTCCGTTCCCTTAGCGTTTGCGGTAAATCTGGCATGAAGAAATGAGCAGTCTCACACCCCGAGGTAACGCGACTTGGTCTCCTGATCCTCAGCGAGCTCTGCCGGCCGGCAGTGATGGACGATCTGTCCCTTGCTGAGGATATAGATGCGATCGGCGTGGCGCAGCACGAATGCAAGCTGCTGCTCGACCAGCAGGATCGAGACGCCGGTCTCCTTCAGCGTATCGACCAGCCGGCCAAGCTCACGCACCATGAGCGGCGCCAAACCTTCGGTCGGCTCGTCCATCAACAACAGATCGGGGTTGCCGACCAGCGCGCGGCCAGCCGCAAGCATCTGCTGCTCGCCGCCGGAAAGCTTGTTGGCAGTCGCGCCGAGCCGCTCGCGAAGATTGGGAAACAGCGCAATCAGCCGCTCCAGCGTCCACTGCGCGAGGCCGCGGCGACGTGCGGTGACTTCCAGGTGCTCGCGCACCGACAGTGACGCAAAGATGCGCCGGCCCTGCGGCACCAGCCCGACGCCGAGCTGGGCGATACGGTGCGGCGGCATGCGGGTGATGTCGGCACTCTTGAACACAATCCGCCCGCTTCGCGCCGGCGTGAGCCCGACGATCGAGCGGACCAAAGTGGTCTTGCCAACGCCGTTGCGGCCGATCACGGCCACCACCTCGCCGGGCTCGATCGCCAGCGAGATGCCCTGCAGGATGTGGCTCAAGCCGTAATAGGTGTGGACGCTCTCGACTTTCAACACGGATTCATTCCGCTCCCAGATAAATGTCGGTGACCTGCTGATTGGCGCGAATGGCGGCCTCGTCACCTTCGGCGATCAGCCGGCCCTGGTGCATGACGGCGATACGGTCGGCAAGCTCGAAGGCCACGTCCATGTCGTGCTCAATCATCAGGATGGTCATGTCGCGCGGCAGCTCGCGCACCAAGCCGACGACGCGGCGCGTTTCCGCCGGCGACAGGCCGGCGGTGGGCTCATCGAGCAGAAGAAGCCGCGGCTTGCCGGCGAGCGCCAGGGCGATCTCCAGCTGCCGCTGCTCACCGTACGACAGCGTGCGCACGATGCGTCCCGCGGTGCCGGCGAGCCCCCAGCGATCCAACAGCCTGCTGGCCTCGCCATAGCGGGTTCGTTGACGGGTCGGCGGCTCGACCAGCTGCAGCCGGTCTCCGGCGACACCGCCGAGCGCAAGCAGCACGCTGTCGAGCACGGTCAACCGTGGAAACAGATTGGTGATCTGGAACGTGCGGGCAAGCCCGAGCCGTGCGCGCCGGTCGGGCCGCTGCCGCGTGATGTCGAAGCCGAACAGCGCGATGCGGCCGGCCGACGGCATGACGTTGCCCGAGATGGTGTGAAACAGCGTCGTCTTGCCGGCCCCGTTGGGGCCGAGCAGAACGCGGCGCTCGCCTTCCTCGATATTGAGCGAGATGCCGGCCACGGCAGCAACGCCGCCGAAATTCCGGGACACGTTGTCGATGGTGAGCGCGATCATTTTATTGACCGACGTTGGCAAAAATCGACATAGAGACCGATCAGGCCGCGCGGCGCGAGCACCGTAACCAGCACATAGATGATGCCGAGCACCAGAACCCAATGCTCGGTCAAGGAGCTGATGAAATCCTCGAGGAACACGATCAGCGCGGCGCCGATCGCCGGACCAATCAGCGTGCCGGCACCGCCCAGAATCACCATGATGAGCGCCTCGGCCGATTGCACGACATAGAGGTATTCGGGGCCGACGAAGCGGTTGAAATAGGCATATAGCGCGCCAGCAATGCCGGCGAAGAACGCCGACAGCACGAACGCCGCGTATTGATGCCGCCATACATCGTAGCCGAGGGCCTGCATGCGCGATTCGCTCTCCCGGATGCCGCGCAGCGCGCGGCCGAACGGCGATCTCACGATGGCCAACATAAGCAGCGCAGCAACGCCGACCACGGCCAGCGCGAAGTAATAGAACGAAATCGTATTATTGAGCGACCAGCCGAAATACGGCCGGGTCACGCCCGGCATGCCGTCGTCGCCATTGGTCAGAGTGCGCCAGCCAAAGGCGACGCTCCACACCACCTGGGCAAGCGCGAACGTAATCATCAGGAAGTAGCTGCCGCGCGCCCGCAATGCCAGCGGGGCGAACAGCGCGCCAAGAGCGGCGGCGGCGACAAGCGCGGCTGGGAACGCGACGCCGCTGTCGACGCCGGCGCGCACGACGAGAAGCGCGATCGTGTAAGAGGCAATGCCGAAATAGGCGGCATGACCGAGCGAGGCAAGCCCAGTATAGCCGAGCAGCAGATCGAGGCTCATCGCGAACAGCGCGAAGATCAACATCCTGGTCGCGAGCCCGACATAATACGGACGCACCATCTCAGGCAGCGCGATGAGCAGCGCCAGCACCGCGACCGCGCCGACAAGCGACCAGGCGCGCGCCGTCATCGGCGGCCAAACAGGCCGGTTGGCCGGATCACCAGGATGACCGCCATCGGCACGAACACGGTGAACAGCGCGAACTGCGGAAAGAAGGCCTTGCCGAAATCGTCGATGATGCCGACAAAAAGGGCGCCGGCGAGCGCGCCGCGCAAGCTGCCGAGCCCACCGACAATCACCACGACGAAGGCGAAGATCAGCACCTCGAAATCGGCGCCGGGATAGAGGCTGAGCACCGGTCCGGCGAGTACCCCCGCGAGCGCCGCCAGCGCCGCCCCGACGGCAAATACGAGAGTGAACAGAAGCGACACGTTGATGCCAAGCGCGCGCGCAATTTCGGCATCGTCGACGCCGGCGCGCAGCATGGTGCCGAGTCGCGTTTTTTCCTGAAACCACCACAAGGCGCCGGCGACCGCGACACCCATCACAATCAGAAACAGCCGGTAGTACGGATAGGAGTAGTAACCCATCGGGACGGAGCCCTGGAAAATGTGCGGCACGTTGAGCATCAGCGGGTCGCCGCCCCAGATCCACAGCGATAGATCAGAGAAGATGAACAGAAAACCGAAGGTCACAAGAGTCTGCGGCAGCTCATCGAGATGGAAGCGACGCAGGAAAAACCTTTCGATGACAGCGCCAAGCAGCGCGATGGCCACCACCGCAATGCCGAGCGCAAGCATGAAGCTGCCGGTGAGCTGCATCACCGTCAGCCCGATATAACCGCCGACCAGATAGAACGAGCCGTGCGTCAGGTTGAGGATCTTCATCAGCCCGTAGATCAGCGACAGCCCAGCTGCCAGCAGAAACAGCAGCATGCCGAACGCAACGCCGTTGAGGATGTGTATGACCCAGGTCATTGATGCGTTACGTCACCAAAGGACTACATCGAGACCGGTCCGTCAGAGGCTGCCCGGCGCCGGCTAGCGGCGCCGGCACGTCCGCGCGGCTACTTCTTGGCCAATATATGCGCGCAATCGGTCAGCGAGTTCTTGGAATCCTTGTAGGTGTATTTGAACGACTCCAAATCCGCCTCGGTGAAGGGCCAGAACTGATCGACATTCGGATAGGACGCGATCGGCACATTCTGCGGTTGGCCATTCACCATCTCGACCTTGCGGATATACATCGTCTGAATCACCTGGCCGTATTTATCCAGCGAGATCGGTCCCTTCGGCGAGTCGAACTTGACGGCCCGCAGCGCGGCCAAAAATTTCATCTTGTCGGAAATGTCGCCGTGGAGTGCATCGACGGCATCGACGATCGCGTGCGCGCCGACGTAGCCATTGGGGCCCTCGTTGGCGGGCAGCGAATGCATGCGCTTCTGAAATTCGGCGACGAAAGCTTCGTTCTCGGGTGTCTTGATCATCGGCGTATAGAGCAGGCTGGAATACATGCCGAGCGTCGCATCGCCGAGCTGCGGCAGGTTCGCTTCGAAAACCAGCCCGCCGTAGATGTCCATGACCGGCATTTTGCCCTTGAGCCCGAAATCCGAATATTGCCGCGCCAGCCGCAAGCCATCGGCGCCCGGTTCGAACGTCACCACCGCGTCGGCACTGCGGTCGAGGTTGGTCAGATACGGCCCGAAATCAGCGGTGCCGACCGGCGGCCATTCGGCCTGAATCACTTTGCCGCCGGCCTTGCAGAAAGCCTGCGCGAAGGAGAAATGCACATCGATGCCGCCCGCATAATCGGAGCCGATCGTCACCACCTTGCGCCAGCCGTTCTTGTAGGCCCATTCGGCCGCCGCGGACGCCACCGAGCGACCGTTCTGCGATGTGCGCACCATGTAGGGATTTTGCAGCGGGCCTGGCATGGTCAATTCATCGACGCCGGCGTCGCCAGACAGTACCAGCGGCGTCTTGCTGTCGCGCGAATAGGCGTTGACGGCGAGCGCCTCACCGGATGAGACAATGCCGGTCAGCACGGCGACGTCGTCATTCTGCACCAGCTTGCGGGCCTTGGTCACGGCTGTGTCCGGCTTGCTTTGGGTGTCCTCGACAATCAGTTGGAGCGGACGCCCGCCGGCTTTGTTGCCGACCTTATCGAAATACATTTTCAGACCTGTCAGTGTCTGCTGACCGTTTTCGGCGAAATTGCCCGACAATGACAGTAGAATGCCGATCTTGATTGGATCGGCCGCCCGCACGGCAACACTCGACAGACCGAGTATCAGCACGGCGGCGCTCGCAATCGCCGTGGCGCGCCGCCGTCGCAGCGGCGATATTTGATTTCGGTGCGACGGGACGATGATCTCGAACGGCATCGTGTCTTTGCTCGTCATGACGGCTCCTCCCATGAGCTTGCCGCATGGCGAACTTCCCGCTGCGGCTTTAGTGCGATAACGGCGAGACGATCAGGCGCAATCGATCTGTATTGCGAAAGCTGCAGCGCCCCCCACCCTGTTTTGTTATTGTTGCCGTGCGTTCGTTACGGCGTTTGACCGGCACAGGAACGATACACCGGCAACCGTCATCTCGCTAGGCCGCCGGTGCGGCACAGTCTGTCGCAGCATCGGCCTTTTGCTATAGTGGCGGCAGCAATCTTGCGGAGAACACGCCATGAGTGTGACCGACATGCCGAAGACATCGTCCCGCGAACGATCCTATGACGATATCCGCGCCGCCTGGCGGGCGGCCAATTTGCACCCGCTATGGGAAAATGCGGCAGCACACAAAGTCCGCGACGGCGGGCCACCGCCCATCCATTGGCAATGGAAACGGATACGCCCGTTGGTGGACGACGCCATCAAGGTCGCGACACCCGACGCCGTGGAGCGGCGCGTGCTCACCCTGACCGACGGCGTCGGCGACAACAGCGGCACCACCACGAATCTGACGACGGCGCTGCAGATTCTGCTGCCGGGCGAAAGGGCGCGCCCGCACCGGCACACAATGAATGCCCTGCGCTTTGTGATCGAGGGCAGCGGCGCTTCCACCATCGTCGACGGCAAGGACTGTCCGATGGAAGAAGGCGACCTTGTCATCACGCCGGGCTGGACTTGGCACGAGCACGTGCACCACGGCGGCGCGCCGATCATCTGGCTCGATGCACTCGACGTGCCGCTGCACCGCCATCTCGGTACTGATGCCTTCGAACCGGGCCCGGTACATGATATTCCGAGCCTGCCGGAAGACGCCGCCTTCGGCTACGCCAACATCGTGCCCGAACTGGGCGGCGAGGCCCGCGCCTTCTCGCCGGTGTTCCGCTATCCGTGGGCAGCCGCGCGCGAGGCGGTCCGCAAGGCGCCTCGGGGCAAGGACGGCACGCGGCGCGTGCGTTACGTCAATCCGCTGACCGGCGGCTCGACCATGCCGCTGATGGATTGTTATTTGACGGAGCTCGACCAAGGCAGCGAGACCATTCGCTTCCGCACCACCGCCAACGCCGTGTGCCTGGTCTGCGAGGGCAGCGGCACGACTCGGGTCGGCGAGGACACCGTGAGCTGGAATAGGCACGACGTGTTCAGCCTGCCGCATGGCAACTGGATCACGCATCGCGCCAACGAGACCGCGACGCTGTTCGTCGTCACCGACCGCGACACGCTGCGGCGGCTCGATCTGCTCAAGGAGCAATACGGCAACGCGTTCTGAGCCGGTCATCCGCGGCGGCCGACTGCAAGCCGCGGCCTTTAGCCGTTACACGTCGCATGGCCGCGGCACCTGAAAACCCCTAGGCTTTGTTGGATCGGGCTTAGCCGGATCGTACGGGAGGAACTCGCATATCATGCTGGTTATCGACAATGAGACCGTCGCGCAGTTGCTGACGATGGACGACTGCATTCGCGTGCAGGAGGAGGCCTTTCGCAAGCTTCCAACCGGCGGCGCCATGCATCGCCCGCGCATCGACATGTATTTCCCATGCGAGCGCGATGACGGTTACTTTCGCTGGGGGACGATGGAAGGTGCGAACGACGCCTATTTCGCCATCCGCATGAAATCCGACATCATCACCTGGCCGAAGGACGAAAACGGCAACTGGACCGAGGAAAAGTACTGCCGCGAGCCGGGTACTTTTTGTGGGATCATCTTTCTGCTGTCGACGCGCAACGGCGAACCGCTTGCCTTCATCAACGACGGCGTGCTCCAGCACATGCGGGTCGGCGGTGGTGCCGGCATCGGCGCCAAGTATCTGGCGCGCGAGGATACGCACGTTATCGGCATGCTTGGATCGGGTGGAATGGCGCGTACCTTCCTCGAGGCATTCAAATGCGTGCGCGACATCCGTCTTTGCAAGATTTACAGCCCGAACCCGGACCATCGGGAAGCATTCGCTGCGGAAATGTCGCGCCGCCTCAACATTGAGGTCCGGGCCGTGGACAGCGCGCGCGAGGCGGTCCGCGGCGCTGACCTGCTTTCGACCTGCACCGACAGCATGCGGCCGGTCTACGATGCCCAATGGATCGAAAAGGGCATGCACGTCACCAATCTCGGACGCCGCGAAATCCCGGATACGGTGATGGACAAGTTCGACGTCGTGGTGCGCCAAGGCACCGCCGGGCTGCAGATGAAGCAGACCGAACGGTTCCAGGCCGAACGCGGCCTCTCGCCGGCCGCCTATATCGGCGGCACCGTCGAGGAGATGCAGCGCATTCCGTCGAAGAATGCCCAGCCCGGTTTCGGCGGCGACAATCCGGAGTTCATGGATCGCGGACGCGGCGGCGACAAACCGGATTTTGCCGATCTGGTAACGGGGAAGTGCAAAGGCCGCACCAGCCGCGACCAAGTGACGTTCTATCGCAACGTCGGCAATCAGGGCCTGCAGTTTTCTTCCGTCGGCGGCTGGGTCTATGCGCAGGCGCTCAAGGCCGGCAAGGGCCGGACCATTCCCACCGACTGGTTTCTCCAGAATATTCGCGACTGACCATTCGGAGGAAAGCCAATGTTCCTCTTGCGCAGGTTCAAATATCTGGCCTTCGTCGCGCTGGCGCTGGCGGCGTCCGCCGTCGGCAACGCGCGGGCGGCGGACGACTTCTTCGCGGGCAAGACGATCACCCTTCTCATTGGCTTCGGCACCGGCGGCGAGGATGACCTGTGGGCGCGCACGATCGCCCGGCATCTCGGAAATCACATCCCCGGCAACCCGTCGGTGATCCCGGAGAATGCGCCCGGCGCAGGCGGGCTTCTGGTCGCCAATCGCCTCTATAACACCGCGCCCAAAGACGGCACCGTCATCGGCCTGATGAATCGCGGAATTCCCTTTGAGCCGTTGCTCGGCGGGCAAGGCGATCAATTCGATGCACTCAAGTTCAATTACATCGGCAGTCCCGGCCGCGACACCACGGTTTGCGCGGCGCGCAAGGATGCGGCAGTCAAGACGATGCAGGACCTCTCCAGCACGGTACTGACCGTCGGCGGCACCGGCTCGGGCGCGGATACGGCGATCTATCCGCGGTTTCTCTCATCCCTGCTCGGCATGAAATTCAAGGTCGTGCTGGGCTACAAGGGCTCCCACGACGTTCAGCTGGCGATGGAACGAAACGAGGTGCAGGGCATCTGCCTCGCTTACGATTCGCTCGAGCGCGGCACGCTGGCCCAGGAACACAAGATCAATGTCCTGTTGCAGGCTTCGCTTGAACCCGATCCGCGGCTGAAGGGTATTCCCTATGGGCTCGATTTCACGCACGAGCCCACCGAGCGAGCCGCGTTGCAATTGTTCTTCGTTCGCGCATCGGTCGGCAGGCCGTTTGTGGCGCCCCCGGAAGTGCCGGCAAGCCGGATTGAGGCGCTAAGACAGGGGTTCGACGCAACGCTGCGCGATCCGGCTTTTCTCGCCGATGCCGCCAGGCAAAAACTCAGAGTCGTTACGATCAGCGGTGCGCAGATCGCCAGCCTGATCGCCGTCGCCTACAAGACGCCTCCGGACATCGTCAAGCGCACCATGGCGGCGATGGGTCGCGGCAAATAGACAGCGCAGATAGGACGACATCCACTGAGACGCTCAGCCGTTTGGGGCGGGCAGAAGAAGAAAATTGGGCGAACGCCAAGGAGCGAAAACGATGCACGATCTAACAAGACGCAAATTTCTCGCGGCACTGCCGCCGCTGCTAATTCCGATCGGCGCGCGCGCCGCAGGTGACGAGAATTATCCGACACGCCCGGTGACGGTCGTAGTGCCGTACGCGGCCGGCGGTGGGCTCGACGTGGTGACGCGGCTGTTGGCGCAGAAGCTCTCGGAGCGGACGGGAAAGGGCTTCGTCGTCGAGAACCGGCTGGGCGCGGGCGGCGTTATCGCCGCCAATTCCGTCGCCAAGGCGGCGGCGGACGGCTACACCATCTTTTCCGGCAGCAGCACGCAGCTCGCCATTCAGGTCACGCTGCACAAGGCCCTGCCCTACAATCCGGCGACCGATTTCGTGCCGATCGCGCTGGTGGCGAGCGTGCCGTTCGTCTTGATCGTGAATCCGTCACTGCCAATCCGTACCGCCGGCGACCTGATCAAGCTCGCCAAGGAAAAGCCGGGGCAATTGGAGTTCGGCTCGAGCGGTGTCGGCGGCCCGCCGCATCTTTACATGGAACTGCTGCAGGCCATGACCGGCACGAAGATGGTGCACATTCCCTACAAGGGAACGGCCGAGGCCATCCTCGACGTTGTCGCCGGCAGGGTGCCCATTCTGATGTCCGACGTTGCGCCGGCGGCACCGCTGATCAAGGCGGGCAAGGTGCGGGCGCTCGGCGTATCGTCAACCACGCGCGTTGCCGTGCTGCCGGACGTGCCGCCTATCGCGGAGAACGGCGTACCCGGATTCGACGCCGTGGCCTGGCTGATGCTGGTCGCGCCGGCGGCGACGCCGATGGCCATCGTCAACAAGCTGCACACCGACCTCAAGGCGATCGTGGCGGCGCCGGACACGCAGCAAAAACTCGTTAAATTCGGCGTCATCCCGATCGACACCCCGCCAGTGCCGGAGCTTAAAGCTTTCGTGAAGGCGGAAATCGCACGCTGGCGCGGGGTTGTGGAGCACGCCGGCCTCGCCGGATCGCAGTAATCCGGTTCGTCGTCGACCAGCGACACAAATTAGCTCGGCGACGATGGAAATCGTTTTTCACTACACTGACTTCTTCAGCCATGGTATGGTTAGCGGAGTTTTTCGAGGCGGGATCAATGATGTCCCTTCTCAGTTTTTTCCGCTCGTTGCGACATCGGCCAGCAGAAAGTAACTCGATTCCGGGCCGCGCCCGCTGACGGCGCGCGAAAAATTCAATAGGATAAGGGCCACAGGTTCACGAGACAGTTTCGCTTAGATCATTAAAGCTTCACGGGGGAGGAAACCATGATCGGAAGATACATCGCTCTGGCAGGGTTTGGTCTGCTCTGTGCCACCTCGGCAGCAAGTGCGGCCCACCATCGCTGGGTAGAGGTCGGAAGGGAAAGGCACGAAATCTGCCGCTGCGGCACTCATCTGTGTGGAACGCAGTGGACGGAAGCAGGCAAATTGTACAGGTGCCGCTCGGCCGATAGTTCTCCGCGCCGGCATAAGCGAACCAAACGATAGCAATCAAAATTGAGCAAGTCCGATTTTGGGGCTGCGCTCAGCACATCTTTGGCGTGAGGCATGCTAAAAGGCCCTGCTTCCTAGCGTTCACCGCGCCACGCGATGCGACGGCCGGACAGTATCCTCGATCAGGGAGGTACTATGTCGCGTCTGATTTCATATGGAATCCTTGTCCTCGTCCTGACTGGCACCTCGGCGCTGGCCAAGGATTTCTCCTGCGACGCCAACAGTGCATGGTTGCGCGTCAGGCAAGCTTACCCCTTCCACAGCCAAACGCTCGCAGAGTGTGTGAACAAGCGGACAGGCGAGCACGTCATCGTGCTGACCGAGCCGCCGCCACACTTTGTGCGCGCCAACGCCGATGCAATCGTCAAGGCGCTCTTTAGCGTCCCAGTGATCTCCGTCCAGCGCAAGCGTCATGCGCTCGGTTTTAACGGCTGGACGGAAGATCTCGTGATCGTTGTACGATCGAGCACTGCCGAGCAGGACCGCGCACTCAACGACGATCTCGCGTTACTATCGATGTTTGCGTTTGGCAGCGACTATAAGACGGAAGTCGAGGACATTGCGCGGCTCGCTCCTCCCGCATATTGGGACGCGCCCCCGGCAGTTGAGGTAACAGCGGACGAATTATTCTCATGGCTGCTTGGTCCGAACGCCGAAAAGCTCGTTCCGCTCGATGGCGGCGATGCTGCGGGGTTGCAGGAGCGCGCGGCCCGAAAGGAGATCGGAACCTATCAGAGCGCCACGCCCGGGCTTGTCGTGGCATTATTGCCGTCGGGCGCATCCGCCGATCTCAACGATTTTGCCGGCGATTTGCGCCGCTTTGCCGTCGATAGCGATACATTCATCGGCGCGCTGAGATTTGGCGAAGACCGTGTGGCTTTGATCGGGCGCGAGCGGACGGCTCCGGCCGCGGCAGTGCCGCCGCTGCGAGTCGAGACGCTGCTGTTGCTCGCTTCGTTTCGAGGGGCCCAGCTCTCGCAAAGCTATGAGCGCAATCGCGCTTTCGCCGGTAAGCTCCTTAGCCGCGCCGGCGATCTGTTCGGATGGGACTGGGCGCCGGTCTTTCTCAGTACCGTCCTCATCGACACCGAACTCGGCAGCGTGCTCAACCTCACCGACGACATGCTTAAGGGTTGGTCGGAAAGCGGCAAGGTCGAGTATCGCGGATTTTCATATGGCCGGCCGAAGCAGTTTCCGTTTGGCGACAGCGGCGCATTCAAGCTGATCGGAAGCCAAAGGCTCGTATACAACTGGAATACCGCGGGCGTCGGGTACGTGTCGACGAAAGACAGCGTGGACGTCTATGTGGTCCGCAACACCGGCAGCCTGCCGGTCTCTTATTTCCCGGAGGGCTCGCAGTCCGATCGCTCGGGAAAAGCCAAGCTGGTCCGCGCCGAAGACGCCGCCTACAAATATTTTCGCACGCAGCACAACCCGCTGTTGGGACGAGCAGTGCAGTACGCCGCTCTGTACCAAGTGTTCCAAGCCTTTGACATCGCGGCGAAGCCGCCGGCTGACGAAGCACCGAGCTCCGCCGCGATCGGTACCGTCGAGGACATACTGGAGAAGGATGTCAAGCAGGCGCTTGACCGCCTTTCGAGTCCGTCGACGCCATCAACAGCCGATCTTCTACTGTCCGTCGCTTACGACAAGTTCGGGGCGAAGGGCCAGGAATTCGAGTTCCGAAGAACACCGGCGATCGACGCCGCGCTCAAGAAGCTCCGTATCAAGCTGGCGTCCAAGATCGCCCAACTGGACAGAGAGATGCCGCCAGGCTGGCGCGACGATTACAGCAAAGCGCTCGCAACGGGCTTGCCAATGCCCGACGACATGAGGACCGTGCTCAAGGATATTGACAAGGACGAGCTGCCGCTGGTGCTCGCCCCTGAGCAAGTCCGCGAGGAGGTGCTCTCGGCCACTGAACGCGATCCCATGGGATGGATCAGAACACCGTCGATCGTGGTGTCGCGAAACGGCAATCGGGAATTGACCGGGGGCCACAACATCGGCGGCGAGCCGACGCGCATTGAGCTGGACCCGAGCATTGCCAAAGGCGAGGTCGAGGAGTCGGGCGACTATGAGAGTGGGCGAGTCCTTCGGATCAATCCCGCTGACGCTCCGTTGGCGCCGGAGATCGTGCGTACGTTCGACCGCGAGGTCGGCATCGACGACGACAACGTAGATAAAGGCCTTCTCGCCGTCGAAGCCAAGCTGCACGAAGCCCAGCACGTGACGCCGCCGCCACCGCGCCCGATGGCGGCCGCACTCGAGCTGGATCGGTCGCCTGCGCGGGTGATCCGCGGCGCACAGCCCAGCCAAAATGCAATGCTTGTTGGATATCGTCCTGGCCCGATCAGCGGCGATGTCCGTTCGCACATCGAGGCGATCGCTCAACAGTCACAGGCGCAGGTCGTAGTCGCACGTGTCGACGACGGATATGTGATCCGCAGCGCGCAGGCGGACCGGTTCACTCTCGCGCCCAATCCAACCAGCCTCGCCCGCGCTCTTCAGCGTGAGTTGCAAGCGGCATCGGGGCAGCCCAGCAAGATTGTTTTCGACGGTCTGACGGCGAACGAGGTCGAGCTTACGGTCCGCAACGTCAGGGAACGTCTTCGCGCGGCCGGCGGCGCGGGTGGGAAGCCGCCTTTCGGAGGCGGCAGGATGCTGGCGGCCTTCGACGACGGAAAGGAGCCCGGGAGCGATTTTTGGCATCGCAAGCCGATCGAAGTCATCGTGGCCGACAAGAAAGCGATCCATGTGACCGGCACCAATGCCGAGTTGGTCCTCAACTCCGAACCGCAATGGGCTGCCGCCACGGTCAATGTCCGCTCCCCCGGTTCCGTGCTGTTCGCGAATGCGCCGGACTTCGGCGGTGCGGACACTCATATGGTCGAGGTCAGCCTGCCTGTTGCTGACCGCGGCGGCCGTCTCAAACGGATATTCATCAATGCAATCGGTGCTTTTCGCAGGCTCCTGACAGGCGAGGAAAGGCACAGCATCGACGCCGCGGTAACAAAGGTGTTCAAGCCGACCACGCCGATCGACGTCCGTGCGGCTTTGATCCGCTACAAGTCATTAATGACAGACGACTTCAACGCCGACAATGTCTGGATCCAACTGCGCGAAGAAGGTGCCGATGTGATCGTCACCGAGGCGCCGGCAGCAACCAGCGTAACCCAAGCGCCGCCCGCGGCACCGCCACGTGGTTGAATTCGATCCAACGCCGCCAGATGTCTGCGGGCTTGTCCTGGCACTGCCTATGGATTTTGCCGCCATCGAGTGCGCGATGGCCGGCGGCGCTTACGCCGATTACGTCGGGCGCGCCATTTCGCTCGGATCGGCGCGCGATGTCTGGGAGCGAGGATTCGGCAAGGTCGCGGCGGCTGCGGCGGCGCTGGTTTCCGAGGCAAGTGCTCTCGGCGTTACGGTGGCAAGCAACGCCGAGCTTGAAGACATGCAGCGGCTGTTTGCATGTTGCTCCGTCGTGACCGTGGTGGCGCATTGGCGTGGGCCAGAGCTCGAGGCAGCCGATATACGGGTCGATCCAGTTAGCTTGATCGTTCGGCTGGAGCGAGACGATTCACAGACGGGGGCCTTGATCCGCAAAGGGCTCCCCCCCGATTGGAAAACCGCAGTGTCGCGCGCAGTCGGCGGCACGGCGCTAACGTCCGCACTTGCTGAAGTGCTCGACCGCCGGATGCGTCGCGAGCCGTGTCTTATCGCCGCGCCCACAGGCCTTTACTGGGACATGGACGAAGCGACTTTGCGGCACGCCAATCGCTCGGCGCTTGACGCGTGGTGGCCAGACGCGTTCGTGCCCGGTAATCAGCTCGAACTCGCCGACGGGCTCCATGCGCCGAAAGAAATCGCCGCGTGCGTTCCGACGGCGTGGTCAGGCGTCGCCGACCTGTCGAATTGTCAATCCGCACAGCTTATCGAAGCGATCAAGCAGGCGCGCGGCGACCGAATTGTGATCGCCAACGAGCGGCAGACCAATCCTCTGCGTCGCATGGCGCTGCTTCGCGTCACCTATGAGCTGCTGGCAAATGGCCGGCACAATTACGCCGAGGCGCGTATTGCGCTGAGCGAAGCGATGACGTCAACGACGCCCTAGCGAGAACCGAGCATGCGTAACCTGAAAACCGTCTTGAAAGCGACATTGCCCGATCCGACGAGCCTGGGCGGCAGAAGCAGCGTCGACCGCGATCAGCTTTTGAGCTTATTGCGGCAGCTGCGGGGAGATCTCGGCCGCGCTTATTGGCAGCGCGCTGGTCTCTCATTGTTGGTCCTCGCGGTCTTACTTGCGATTACCTGGCGGTATGGCAATCAGCCGGCCCTGTTGAGCGGCGCCGTCTCGGGGATGGGCATCATCTTTCTCGGTGCACTGTTCGCGCTTCAGAAAGTTGCCGACGAGATGGCATGCGTCGATATGATCCTAAATTTGGCGGAAGAACTGAATCTGGAGGCGTTGACCGAGGTCGCACGCCGAATCGCTACGCCGTGATAGATGCTATGGATGCATCCGCTCGGGCATGACTGGAGGCGGTCGGCTTTCCAAATGGTCGACGATGCTCGAGAGCAAGCGTGCAACATCGGTGCCAAAATCGGGATCCGATCGCAGCGGTAGCGCGTGCCGGAAGGCGATGTCATTCAAACTGGCAGGGAAAAAATCCGGGGCGGGCATCCGCATACCATGCACTAGGACCGGGATAAGGGGAATCTTCCGGCGCAATGCGGTTTCCACCTCGATGCGCACGAAATCGTCTGGGTTGTCGATCAGCCGGTCCTGTGCATCGGCAGGTCCCGCCCAGCGGTCGCCCATGACGCAGAGAAAGACGGAACACGCATTCAGCGAGGCATCGAGTTGGGCGCGGAAGTCGTGGCCCGGGCACAAACTGTCCACATCTTTGAAGACAGTGCCTCGACCCAGATTGTCTGTAAGGCGCTCATAGAGCCGCCCGACGATGTCAGTGGAATCGGCACGACGATAAGAGATAAACACGCTGTGATTCGGCCATGCCGGCCTTGCGGCTCTCCTCGATGCGAGGAGGACGGTCTGCATTTCGCGGCGCCGCCGTCGACCGGGCCGATTTGCTAAAAACACCATCACGCCA